>LWDU01031839.1_pt1 | contig 34697 bp, 30 predicted proteins | sample 727161 | NCBI WGS metagenome assembly LWDU01 (sample SAMN04566230, study PRJNA314399) | hydrothermal vent metagenome | isolation source: deep sea hydrothermal plume seawater | place: Mexico: Gulf of California, Guaymas Basin | collected 2004-07-11 | reverse complement strand
GCATCTCGCCGTAGGATGTGACTGACCAAACCTCAGGAGATACCTCATAATCGGAACTGAGGATGCCCGCGGCCTCCCTGACGTGCTTCAGGATTGGTCCCGAGCCAAGTAGTCGGATTCTAGCTCCCTTGCCCTTGCCCTCGTCGAGCAAGTAGGCGCCGCGCACTATGCCTTCGTCCGCGCCTTCTGGCTTGGGCATCTGCTGCTGATTCTCGTTATACAGCATCACATAGTGGAAGACGTCGAGGTTCTGACCCCACATCTCGTCTATACCGTGTCGAATAATGGCCGCGACCTCGTAGGCGTAGGCCGGGTCCCAAGCCCTACAGTACGGAACCGCCGAGGCCATCAGCAGACTGTGGCCGTCTTGATGCTGCAGGCCCTCGCCGTTGAGAGTGGTACGTCCGGCGGTCGCTCCCATCAGGAAGCCGCGGGCTCTCGCGTCGGCAGCACTCCAAATTTGGTCACCGACGCGTTGGAAGCCGAACATCGAGTAAAATGTGTAGAACGGAAGTGTTGGCGAGTTGGCGTTGGCGTATGAGGTGGCGCTGGCAATCCACGATGCGATGGCTCCAGCCTCTGAAATTCCCTCCTGAAGGACTTGGCCAGACTCGGACTCCCTGTAATTCAGCAACATCGTGTGATCTACCGGAGTATACTTTTGCCCTTGCGATGCAAAGATTCCGAACTCGCTGAACAGCGGGTCCATCCCGAAGGTTCTGCCTTCGTCCGGTATGATTGGTACGATTCTCTCCCCTATGTCCGACTTCATCAGGTTGCGAAGTAGCCTGACGAACGCCATGGTGGTAGAGACCTCTTGGCCCTCCGGAGTGCCTTCGTCAAAGGCGGCGTAAGCATCCTGACCAGGAAGATCGAGGTTGATCTCGGCTGGGTTTCGAGATGGCAGTGAGCCACCCAGTGCGGCCCTCCGCTGCATCAGGTATTCCGCCTCATCAGACTCGTCGTCGAGGCTGTAGAATGGACTGTCCTCGAGGTCCGAGTCCGCTATCGTTAGTCCGAGCGCATCCCTGTAGGCAATCAGGTCATCAAGCTCCAGCTTCTTCTTCTGGTGAGTCGTGTTCCTTCCTTCGAAGGAGTCGATTCCCCAGCCCTTTACTGTGTGAGCGAGAATCACTGCCGGCCCGGTGGCTGCCAGAGCCGCCTCGTAGGCGGCGTAGACCTTGAGTGGGTCGTGACCGCCGCGGGTAAGTCCCTCAATGTCCTCATCGGACAGCGAAGTACCCAGCGCCTCGAGGCTCGGGCTGCCTGAAAACAACTCAGCGCGGAACTCGGCAGAAGTAAGTGTGCTCATCCGCTGCCAGTCGCCGTCTGTAATCTCCTCAAATCTAGCCAACAACTCGCCATTCTGGTCTCCTTGTAGCACACGGTCCCAACTAGAGCTCCACAACACCTTGATGACGGTCCATCCGGCACCACGGTAGAGGCCCTCAAGCTCCTGGATAATCTTCGCATTACCCCTAACAGGACCGTCGAGTCTCTGTAGGTTGCAGTTCACCACGACAATGAGGTTGTCAAGTTGCTCTCGGCCTGCCACAGCAATAGAGGCGACCGATTCGGGCTCGTCCATTTCGCCGTCTCCGAGGAAGGCGAAAACACGGCTCTCTGAGGTATCAGCGAGTCCGCGCTGGTGTAGGTACTTCCAGAACCTAGCATGCATGACTGCGCCGAGTGGGCCGAGCCCCATCGAGACGGTTGGGTATTCCCAGAACTCTGGCATCAACCTAGGGTGGGGGTATGACGACAATCCGACTCCGTAGGCCTCCTGCCTGAAGTTGCGTAACTGCTCCTCACTCAGCCTGCCCTCGAGGAATGCTCTGGCGTAGATTCCCGGACTGGCGTGTCCCTGGACATAGATGGCATCGCCGATGCCGTTGTGCTGCTTGCCTCTGAATACATGATTGAAGCCTACCTCATAGAGCGTTGAGCTTGAGGCGTAGGTGGAGATGTGCCCACCGATTCCATCGAGTCGGCGGTTGGCGTCGGAAACCGTCACTGCCGCGTTCCAAAGGATTGCGTTCTGGATGGAAGACTCAAGTGTGAGTTTGCCCGGATAGGGCGGCTGCTGCTCAAGCGAGATTGAATTGACATACGGCGTCTGCGAAGATGGTCGGATTGGGACAGACAAGGCGTTCGCCTCGGCCATTAGTTCGTGTAGCAGGATGCGTGCTCTTTCGACTCCTTGTGAGGCTACGACCGATCGCAGGGCCTCCATCCACTCATCGGTCTCCTCCGGATCGCTGTCCGGCAGGCTCTGACGCGGTTCAGATGGGGGCATTCTCACTCTACCTGCCCCACTGGGGCAGAATTCGGACCCAAGGGGGTTTTTTCAATGGGTCGCACCCAATTGGCCTCTCATTCTGGTCCTAGACCCGGCCCGATGGTTACCAAGTGGCACTCGTGAGGGGTTCTGACTCCTGCGACAGTTATCGCCGAATCTCCATCCACGCACCGCTCCCCTTTCCACTCCCTGACAGTGCGCATCACAGTGCTGCGTCCTGCGGGATTGTGGGGGTCAACCTTGAGCTCTACTGACGATTTTTCGGCCTCTCCAAGCCAGCGCAGTGATGCATCGATAGCCCGGCGCGCGAAACCGTGCTGCTGCTCGGAGCTGCGCACCCAGTACCCGAGATTCCAAACAGCCTTGCCCGAACGGGTCACCTGGTCAAATCCTATCAAACCAAGAAGGGCTCCATCCCATGGCCTGACCATCACCCAGTGGTGCAGTAGACCGGATCTGCCCATTCGTTCGGTCTCGGCTAGGAAATCCTCGATTTGGGTGTCGAAGGGAAGATCTGGGTTAATCCATGGCATCGCCCTGCTAACCTCGGGCCAGGTTTCCTCGAATGCCTCTACCAATTCTGAGTAGAACTCGCTCGTCGCCGGCCTCAGGACCATTCTTTCATCGACCCGAATAGTGGTAGTCGCGCGCCTCAACACACCCTCCGCGGCTGAGTCATGACCAATCAGGGCTACGGACGCCTCAGGGACGCAGTTTTGCCTTGGCAGTGGCCACATTGGGGTCGTTCGGCAGTGCGGTTAGGGAAGATGTGAGCAAATTGTCGACGGCTTTGCCGCGCCCTATACGCTGGAGAAGGGCGCCAATTGGGTAGATTAATTTGGAGCGGTCGCCGAGGTGTGGGCCGACCTCGTCGATGATCACAGTAGCCTGTGCTATGTCCCTCGAGCGGGCCGCCTCCATTGCAGCCTTCACCTGCCCGGCAACTTTGCGGTCCGACCATTTCTCCTGCTGTGACCACGGCCAATAATTCGGAGTCTCTGTGGGCTCTGGTATCTTTGGGATTGAGGGGATAACAGGAGCGGGAGGGATAGGCATCGGCTCCTGGTCCTCCTCGACCTCAGGTGGAGGCGGTAGTGTGGGAGGAGTCGGAGGAGTCGGTAAGTCAGTTGGAGGGGGTGGGATTTCGGCCTCGGCCTCGGGCTCTCCCTCGGGCTCGGGCTCGGTCTCTAGTAGTGTTATGATTTCGGATTTCTTGAGCTTGGAGTAGCCCGAAAGACCACGCTCACTGGCCATCGCCTTCAACTGGTCAACTGTAAAATCAGAGAGACCTGGCTCCTCCAATTCGGGTTCTGGTTCTGGTTCGGGTTCGCTCACAGATTCTGGTGTAACTCCGTTGGTGTCGGGCACCTCGCTTGCGGAGATGACCTCAACATTCTCAGGGGCTTCCGCAGTCGGCTGAATCAACTCTATCTGCTGGGCCTCGATGACCTCAAGTGGTTCGACCTCGGCCTCTGGGACCTCAAACTTGGTGACGAACTCGGGGGCGTCCTCAGGCTTGAGTTCGTATTCCTCTTCCTCGGTGTCGCTAGGCTCAGGCATATCGGTGAGAGCGAAGCTGGGCTTCTGCTTCGTGACCACTGAGTCGTCCTTACCGTACTGCTTGACATCTATGGTAACCTCATCCAGGGTAAAGGCCGCATTGCTCCAATCGATGATTTCGTCGTCATCGCCTTCGTCCATTTCCTCTAGAAGCTCGTCGAAGAGGTCGGTGGCGACCTTGTCACCCACTGACGCATCCTGTTGGTGAGAAGGTTTTAGCAACTGATAGGAGCAACGTGAGCAGGACTCAGCGTCCTCATGGTTGCGCTGCTGGCAAAGCGGACACTCGGCCCCCTCATCCTCCCGCTTTCGCCATGATTTGAATCGGTCGAACACCCCGAACCCCCTTGGATGGCCAATCTCGTTGAAACGTTCCGTATAATCTTCACCCGAAGTTGGTCGCTCGCTGTCACAGACGGTGGAGGGGAAAATCTAGGGAATCGTGATGTGATGGAGTGTGTGCCGCAGGGGCGTGACAGACGAGTCTGAGGAGTTGCCTGCGCGTTTCAATCGTAGTCAGGACCATCATGAAGCCTATCTGAATCTGATAGGATGGGAGTTGGAGGACGAGTTGTCGATTACAGAGAAGAGGTTGCAAGAGTGGACTGACGGCAGGCTCGCTGCAAACGGTATTGCCCTGTTCGACCTAGTGGCGAAGACCGATGGATGGCTGTTCGGACAGCGTATCGTCAAACTGCAGCGACGAGATCGGCAGGCCTTCGGAATGCATCGCTTCAGGCAGGGTGACATAGTCATGCTAAGTCGTCGAAATCCACTCTCCGAGAAGCCTGTCGACGCAATAGTCAGCAACCGTTCCAGGCACTTCATCCGTATCGTCCTCCCGGAGACTCCAACTGGCCTGCGAAAGGACACCTGGAGGATAGATAGGGGGGCCAACAGGATTGCGCACGACAGGATGCGTGACGCTCTGAACTCGTTATTCGAGGAGGACGGTGGTGCTCCACTGCGAGACCTCTTGCTCGGTATGATCCACGATCCGGTTGGCACTGCCTCACTGACCCCTCAGCTCGGAGGAGCCCGTGCGCGCCCAGTCTCTCTGGCTTCCGATCTAAACAAGGTGCAGCGCGAAGCCGCTCAGGCAGCTATGGATAGGCGCATGACTCTGATACAGGGGCCGCCTGGGACGGGTAAGACCCATACCGCAGTGCGGATACTTGAGGCATGGGCCAAACAGGATATCGGGACCATTCTGGCTGTTGCTGACTCTAACGTAGCTGTGGACAACCTACTGGAGGGGTTACTCTCCCTCGGTGTACGTGCCGTTCGTCTAGGACAGCCAGTCAAAGTGCGGGAGAACCTGCGCGAGGCCACGATGGATGCCCGGATGGAGGAGCATCCGCTTCGACGCGACCTCGATCACTGGTTGGAGTCTAATGAGAAACTCTCCCGCCGTGTCAAGGGGATGAAAGGTAAGGAGAAGGGGTTGGCGCATCGTGATCTTAGCAGAGGATGGAAGGAGGTTCGCAAAATAGAGTCGCAGATGCGTGACGACATTCTCGACCGGGCGCAGGTGTTGTGCTGCACCTGCATCGGCTCGGGCCACGAGCTCCTTGATGGTCGCAGGTTCTCGCGCGTCCTCATAGACGAGGCCACGCAGGCCACCGAGCCCGCCGCACTGGTGCCGCTGGTCCGAGGAGCGCGTCAGATTGTGCTGGTCGGAGACCATCGGCAGCTCCCCCCTACCGTCATATCTCAGCGCGCGAAGAATGGCGGGCTGAGTCGCTCGCTATTCGAGCGTATGGTGGAGGTCGGAATCAGCCCCCATCTGCTGCGCATCCAATACAGGATGCACCCGGCAATCTCCGCATTTCCAAACGAGCGTTTCTACAATGGTAGGCTCGAGGATGGCGTCGAGGACTCAGACAGAATCACCCCTGCAGGCCTGTTGTGGCCAGACTGGGGATGCCCGATAGCTTTCCTGCCAATCGCTGGTGGGGAGGTCAGGTCCCCCGACGGCACCTCGAAGGAGAATCCGACTGAAGCTTCCTGGGTAGCTCAACTGCTTGAGGGATTGATGGACGGTGGCGAGCTCGGGCAAGACGATATCGGCATAATCACGCCTTACGCAGGCCAGGTCAGGGCAATCCGAGATAGTGTCCCCACCAGATACGACGGGGTCGAGGTCCGTACCGTGGACGGTTACCAGGGCCGGGAAAAAGAGGTCATCCTGTTTTCGTGTGTGCGCTCAAACAGCCAGGGCAACGTCGGCTTCCTCTCAGACTCCCGCCGGCTCAATGTCGCCCTGACTCGAGCCAGGCGCGGACTTATCGTCATCGGAGACCCTGAAACACTGCGCTACGACAAAGATTGGGCGGCCTGGCTGGAACACGTGCGGAGTCGCAACCTTGAGGCATGGCACTTGCTCGGAATGGCCTGAGGGTACCTATGTCGGACCATGATTCGCCAATACAGATGAATTCCGGTGGCGGTACGCTAGCCCAGCAGATTGTCTCCTCCGAACAGGGGCACTGGTCAGTGCCGGACGGTGCAATTCTGGCTTCTGGAGTCAGAAGGACCGCATCTTTCACCGTGGATGTAGTGATAGTCACGACGATACTGATGGTTGTCACAGGAGGAAGGATCATCGATGCTTGGAACCTCACACTGTGGTCCTCCGCGGACTTCCACTACGCTCTCGCTCAGGCCTTCGTGGTGCTGGCGGCCCACTGGCTATACTGGAGGCTTACTGGCGTCGCCTACTCACGTTCTCTGGGTCAGCGCATGCTCGGTCTCGCGGTGGTAGCCGAGGACGGTTCGGGCATGACTAGTCAGATGTGGGACGCGCGGGCCCTGCGCAAGTTGCTCTACCTCATACCTGTACTGAACTTGTACTTCGGAGCCTACGATTTGGCTAGGATATCACAACGACACACGCATCAGTCCAACATCGACCTAATCGTCTGTTCAATTGTGGTGCACGCAGACTCGCTGCCGCCAGCGAGCAGGCACCACATCAGGTAGGAGAGAGTATGGAAGAAGCGGTGCGGTGCGCGCTCGCAGGAGACTGTATCGTCTATCCAACTACCACTCAGCCTGCTCTCGGCTGCCTGCCAGAATCCACCTGCCTCGACCAGTTGTACCGATTGAAGGGGCGGGCGTCTGACGTGCTCGTAAGCATCGGTGTGGCTAGTCTGACTCAGGCCGAAACGCTTGTCGAGGTTCCCGATGGAGTCAGGGAGCTACTCGATAACTTCCCCGAGGGCTCACTGACAGTGATTCTCAGGGCCCACAATACACTGGATTCCCGACTCGGTGGCGACAGCATCGCCATCCGAGTGGTGGCTCACCCGCTCGCCAAGCGTCTGCTGGAAGCAACCGGTCCGCTGACAGCAACCAGCGCAAACAGGAGTGGTGAGGACCCCGTAACCGATTGCGACGAAGCTGCACGACTCCTTTCAAACGACGGTGATACTATCGAGTGTGTGTCTGGTTCCTGTCCGAGCGGAAGGCCCAGTACATTGATAGTGTGGTATTCAGTCTATGATTCAACCGAGTCAAGAGATATCGAGGTTCTCAGAGAAGGAGTAGTTAGCGAATTAGAGGTCAGATCATGGTTGAGGAAGAGGACCTGAAGCACTGGCGGGACGCCGGACACGTCGCGCGCAGGACCTTGGACGGAATCAAGGGAGAAATCACCGCTGGAAAGCACTGGAACGATGTCATTGATTCCGCAGAGCGCTTCATCAAACGGCATGGTGGCCATGCTGCGTTCCCGGTCACCATCTCGGTCAATGACATGGCCGCGCACTACACGACCAATCACCTGTTGGAGCCTCCCGAGGGGTTTGAGGGTGAGATGATCTTTGAGAAGGGGGACTTGGTCAAACTCGACGTCGGGGTGCACATCAAAGGCGCCATCGCCGACAATGCCCTGACTGTCGAAGTAGGTGGGGGCGGCAACCACACCGAACAGATTCGTGCAGCCGAGGAGGCGCGCGACGCCGCCATCGAGAAGATGCATTCAGGCACTCCATGGCACAAGATCGGAGCTGCTGCCGAGCAGGTTGCGAAGGACGCTGGCTTCGAGCCGATACGTAACCTCTGTGGGCATCAGTTGGAGCGTTGGAACCTGCACGCCGGGACTTCGATTCCATCGTACGCCTGCGGTTCCAACAACCCTGGCTTCAAGGGTTCTCCCGAAATCGGTGGGATATACGCCGTCGAGCCCTTCAACACGACTGGTGGATCGGGGATGGTGGAAAACGTTCCTCCATCTAATTCGGCGAACATCCTGAGGGTTACTGGTAATGTCAAGATTCGCAAGGCGTTAGCCAAGGGCAAGGTCAAGCCGCTCGGTGCGACCATGGCTAGATACATCGAGGAGCGTTACAACACCCTCCCTTTCGCAGAGAGGTGGGCCTATCCGCTGCTGGAGAGACCGTTTCCCGAGGAGGAAGTAGAATCGCTCCGTCGGAAGTGGGACGCATTGATCAAGAAACTCACTTCTATCCGCTTCTTGGAGATCTACGCCGCGTTGCGCGATGCAGACGGAGGGGACGTCGGACAGTTCGAGCACACGGTGCTCGTTACCGAAGGCGGTCCGGAAGTGCTCACTGTACATTAACAGGCTTGCAATACATCGTTTTTCCCAAAATTGCGGCAGTTTCTCACAACGATTATTTATTGCCGACTCCGATGGGTCTCCGTACGGGGACGACAGGTTCTCGCTGAGTGCATCCCATCCCCTCGCTTTTATCTCTCGCCCTGTACACCTAAATCGGGCTGCTGCGAGGCAGTACAAAGGCCTGCGAGAGAGTATCTAGCAAACAAAAGTTCCATTCGTACCACCACCATCTCAGAGTGTGGAACCCATAGACGAGTGGACCGTAGCCGAGCTCAAGGGCGAGCTTAAGGAGCTCGGACTCTCGAACAGTGGAAACAAGGAGAAGTTGTACAATCGTCTGCTCGAATATGAGGAAGATGAGGAATGGGACGAAGATGACTGGGATGAGAGAGATTCGGGGTTCGACGCATCTGAACTGGTGGCCTCACTCACGGGAGCCGCCCTTAGGAACCGTGTAGCCATCGCAGCGGTGCTCGGTGTAGCCATGCTGGTTGTGTCCTCGATATGGTCATGCCGGACAAGGAGGCCGAACCCGAGGGGAATGTGTGGGAGTTTACCCTCGAGGAGCGAAACCAGACCGATGTCCAGTCCTTCTTCGTGAATGACGACGCCACCGAGAATGTGGTCCTGAGCATTCCACTGCCACGTAACATATCTAGCGTCTATATCGGGGCCTACTGGGGAGAGGAGGACGAGCAGCCGGGGGGCATAGTGGGATGCGACAAGGTGACAGTGGAGGTCTACGATTCCTCAGTCAACAAGTCGAACCAGTACTCGCTATCGAACACTGATGCCATGAGTCAGGACTGTGATGCCGATGGGACAGAGCCATGGGACAAGATATGGTACCATTACACACTTGATCTCCCCAACATAACTGGTTACGAAGGCACTCAAGAGGAGGCGCTCGCACTGTGGGAGCAATACAACGGAATTGGTACAGGGGAATGGCGTATCGACGTTAGCGTAGATGTCTACACACTCTGGGGCACAGTGTGCGACTGCGAGGACGGTGAGGAGGTCAGGCTGACCATCTCTTACATTGAGTACACAGTGAGCATGGCGAAGGTTGCGCCACCGGACTCCACTGAGTAATCAGTCCGCTTCCGAGCTGCTCGCTGAGCCGTACAGAGTCACTGCTATGATAGCGGCCAATACAAGGAATATGCCGATGACTTGGTTCTGCGAATGCCCCTCCTGATGCAGTATGACATAACCCCAAATAAGTGTCAATACCGGCTGCAGTAGGATGGCGAAGGAAGTGTGTGCTGCTGGTAGGCGCGGTAGAGCGTGGGCAATGGCCAACCAACCAGCTACCTGACAAAGTATTGCTAGAACGATGAGCCATCCGTGGCCGGGCCAGGTTGGTTGTAATTCCAGTGGTTCTATGGCCATGCTGCTTAGAGGCAGTAAGCCGAGAACGAGTAATCCTAGGGCGGCGCCCGCCGTAGCGTCCAATTGGACTGAAGAGGATGGTGCCAGTTCCCTGTTAGAATACCGGAACAAGATTAGGAATGAGGAGTAGAAGAATGCCGCTATCGTACCGAAAACGACGCCTTTGACGGGGTCTTCGCCGTATGGATCGGTATCGGCGATACCTGAGATTAGTGCCAATCCGATGATTACTACTGGAAGGGATATCAGAATGGCTTGGTTCGGTTTCTCTCCGAACAGTTTCCAAGATGCCAGAGTGACTATGATGACTTGTGAATTGCCAATCAGTGTAGCGATGCCGATGCCGATGAAAATCATCGAACTGTGATAGGATAACATATCCGGAGCGAGAATCAATCCAGCACCAAACGCTGTCCATCGCGTCCGCGAGGAGCGTGTGTCTGACTTGCGGACGAGATACGCTAGCAATGCAAGCGCTGGGAGTGCGTACAGCATCCGGAAGAACGCCCCGGTAGATGGATTGGTGTCCGAGTAGATGTAGAACACGGGGGAGAATGAGATAGCCACAGCGCCAACCAGCGCTATCAGCATGGTTCGACGGTCTGAATCGACCGACATAGCCGGCCACCTACTCTGATTCGCCGTCCACGAGCATCTGCTGGAGCTCGCCGCTCTCGTACATCTCCAGAGCTATGTCAGAGCCCCCGATGAGCTCGCCATGAACGAAAATTTGGGGCATTGTGGGAAAATCCGACCACGCGCAAACCGAGGGGATTGCTCGGTGGTCAGAGAGTATGTCGATGCTGACGAATGGCTGTCCGAGCTGCTGCAGTACCGTCGCGGCGCGGTTGGAGAATCCGCACTGCGGTTGCTCCGGTGTTCCCTTCATGAAGAGGACTAGTTTGTTGTTGTCGACTATCTCTTGCAACTCCTCTGGTGCCCAATTGAATTCTGTCATATCATCACTCCTTGTCCGGCCTGCGGATATGCACCCCAAAGAACTCCACTTCTTCACCATGCGGGTCGAAAGCAGTGTCACCGCTATCTCCAGCCTGCTCAGGGGTCATGCACTTCAAATCCAGCGCATGCACGATGTTCTGCGCAATGAAGGGCTTGAAGTGATTCAGGATTGGTCGTTGTCTCTGTAGTGGTCGCACCCCTTCGTAGCTCTCGGAAATCACTCTAACATGGAAGTGGTCACCGCTGCCATGCAGATCCGATGCCTCGACCTCGGCGTCGGGAACGACCTTGCGGACCTCCTTGGCCATCCACTGCTCTGTGACCATCGAGACTCCCCTCGGGGCTGAGTGCTTTGAATGCTCGTCGGGGCGCTACTAGCCGAGTGCCGCGGTGATTGTAGCGAGGTTTTCGGCTATCGTGCCACGGTCGTTGATGAGTCCTGATCCCACTACCGCGATATCAATTCCCCACTCTGCAATCATTGCGGCGTTGTGGGCCTTCACGCCGCCATCTATCATCAGCTTGGTAGCGCGCCCTCCGGCTGCAGACTGAATATCTATGGCTGCGCGGAGGGCGCGCACCTTGTCCTCGACCTCAGGCATGAATTGTTGTCCGCCCTTGCCGGGGACAATAGACATCACCAAAACGAGGTCCAAGTCCTGTAAGAAGGAGTAAACATCCTCGGCTGGAGTATCGGGATTCAGCACACAGCCGGCCTGTACTCCAGCACCGTGCAAATCCTCGATTAGCGCGGGAAAGTCTCCTACGGCCTCAATGTGGGCGATTACCAGGTCCACACCGGCGTCGACATACTGGTCCCATGTCTCCTCAGCGTTGGTAATCATGAGGTGGCAGTCAATGGTGACTTCAGAACCGAATCGGTCTCGCACAGAACGTATCAGAGCGGGGCCGAATGTGACGGTTCGATTGACAACCCAATTACCGTCCATTACGTCCATGTGTAACCAATCAATACCCGCTGCCACTGCTTCTTCAAGCGTCTCGCCGAGCCTTGTGAAATCGGCTGTGAGGATGCTCGGCGTAATCTCCATGAGTCGACGGGGGTGGCTTTCGGTTCTCAATCCCTCGGCCCAGCAATGTACGTGCTACAGACACAAATTGATAGGATGTGGATGCGGCGGTATGGCTACGGGTGAGCGAATGGGAAAAATAGTGACTGCGAGTGATGCGGATTTCGATTTAGTGACGAGAAGCGATGAGTGGGTGTTGGTTGACTTCTGGGCACCTTGGTGTGGACCCTGTAGGATGATTGCCCCCGTGCTCGAGCAAATCGCCGGAGAGCGCGAGATTACTATCGCCAAAGTCAACACCGACGTCAATCACCTTTCACCCGGGAAATACGGCGTCAGAGGGATTCCGAACCTGATTCTCTTCCACAACGGCGAGGTCGTCGATAGGCTGTCCGGTGCCATGCCGAAACCGGGGATGGATGACTGGTTGAACCGTCACATGGCCTAGTCGGACGCCTCGCGCAACCTACGGGCTCGCTCCTCATGCGGCGCGCCGACCTCCCTCAGGAGTCTTGCTCGTAGCGCCTCGTGCAACCACATGCCGTCGTTGAGCTCCAGCATCAGTCCCCTCTCGAGCAAATCGGCTGGTGGCGGACCGTCGATTCCGGCGGCCTTCGCCAGGGTACTCCACGGGACTGGGCGCTCGGCGACCGCCAGCAACGCGAGAGTTTCTCTGCGATCTTCTGGCAGTACATCGAGAATCTCCTCGTCGAGGAAGCGCAACCAGTCTTCGTGCAGGGTCTGACCATAGAGTTCGAGCAACTCGACTGCCAGCGGGTGACCACCTGTAGCTCGGTGTATCTCCTCGGCCGGGGCGTGACTAGGTAGGTCGAGAGAATCTAGCCAAGCCGATATCTCGTCCAGAGAAAGGCCGGAGAGTGCAAGCTCCTCGATGCGTCCACGCGTGTGCACATCGCGCCTGTCGTAGAAAGCGAGGTTTGTCCGGGAGACCAGCAACAGCCGCATGGCCGTTGACTCAGCGACCTGCAGCAGTGCGCCTAGCAGATGAGTTCCCTCGGAGCCGATGTTGTGGACGTCATCGAGGATCAACAACATCTCGCTGCAAGGAACGCCGCAATGCCCCTCTTCGTCCAGCATGTGGGCGGATAGTCGACGACGGTAGAGGTCTAGATCTAGTCGGGCTCCGGGCTTGAGGGGGAGTGAATCGAGTATTCCGTAGGGGTCGGATGAGTCTTCATCTGGGCCAATGCCGAGCCTGTGCAGCAAGCTCGTGGCGATGCCCAAGGGTGAGTCCCAAGGTTGACACGGGTAGTACATCACTTCGAGACTGGGGGTCCTCTTTAGCAGCCCGTCGAGCCAGTGCGAGGTCAGAGTGGTCTTGCCGCACCCGGCAATTCCAGAGAGTACAAACATCGGGGCGCTGGACGCGTACCAGTTGTCCAAGCGAAGTTTCTCTGACGAACGGCCGTGCACGGTTCGGGTTTGAGGAGGTCGGGTGTGGTATGTCGAATGCGCCCCGGTGAGAAGCGAGAGCGAGCCAGGGGGCGGAGTTGCAGCATCGTCGGATCTGACGATAGCTCCGAATCTTATGTCACCGAAGTTCAGCACCCCTTCGTGCTGCGCGTGCATTAGCACCTGAAGCAGTGTCAGCCCGGCCTTCAACCTCGTTGCCGCCTCATCGGCGCGGACCTCGAGCAGTTTGCCCTCCCTGCTGCGCAACAGTATCGAGGTTGCGCGGAGTTCGTCTATCCGCTCCCGCGCCTCGGCGCGGCCCTCATCGGTCAACTGCCAAGTCTTCTGACGGCGGTCGTCCCCCCTGACAGTCCGGGTGTGCTCGGCGACCCATCCGTTGGACATCAGATCTCGCATAGAGCGGGAGACATTTGGTGGGTGCAGGGCGCATATCTCGGCTATCCCGGGGCGAGTCATCTCCTGAGTGACGAGGTAGTGGTCGGCTTGGTGGTCCTGCTCCCAGAGGTGCAGAAGGATGCGATCAACCACAGGGACACTGATCCTGATATCACTGCGTGCCATGCGTCTTGGCGAGAGATGCGCTGCGCATCAAGCGTTCGTAAGGCTGCGCCCCGGCGCGGTTGCGCATTGGTCATATTCAAGAGAAAGGGGACTCAGCGCGTCTCATGGACGAATCCACGCGGTCCAAGTTACTCAATCTGCAGCGCATGGAGGCCACCGAAGCGGAAGTCTATCGCCGTCTCGCCAAGATGCAGCCCGACCCCATGAACCGATCCATACTCGAGGGCATCGCCTTGGAGGAGGAGAGGCATGAGTCCGTGATAGGGAAGATGACGGGAGAGCAGGTCAGGGCTGACATGGGCAAAGTCAGAAGGCAAGTTATGTTGGCTAGGCTGTTCGGGTTCACCTTCTCTGTCAAGATGATGGAGGCCACGGAGCAGGATGCTGCTGCTGAGTATCGCGAACTCGGCTTGCACGAGATTGCCGATGAAGAGGAGGCTCACGAGGAGAACATGATTGGTATGCTTGACGAGGAGCGTCTGCGCTACTCAGGCAGCGTTGTCCTTGGGATGTCTGACGCTCTCGTTGAACTTACTGGGGCTTTGGCAGGGCTCACCTTCGCTCTGCAAGACCTGAATTTGGTAGCACTGGCCGGATTGGTAACGGGAATCGCGGCGGCATTCAGCATGGGTGCCTCGGAGTACCTGTCCTCGCGTGCGGAGAAGAAGAGTGAGTCAGCCGTCAAGGCTGCGTTCTTCACCTGGATTTCTTACCTAGTCACGGTCTTCATGCTGGTCTCCCCCTATTTGTTCTTCCAAGCCGACAGTCCTGATTTCCAAGGCTTTGAACCTCATGTTCAGGCTCTGCTATGCACCTTCGCGATAGGTCTGCTAATAGTCGCGGTGTTCAACTTCTATGTCTCAGTGGTCGAGGAGGTCTCTTTCAGGAGTAGGTTCATGGAAATGGTTGGTATTCTCGGTGTGGTCAGCCTAATCTCGTACGGCATAGGACTAGCCCTCAGAGGCATGCTTGGAATCGATGTCTGAGTCGATTACCGGCTCCGCAACCTATGTGTCTGAGACCGCTCTCGCGAAGCCATGAGCGCATACGACGAACTGCTTGAGAGATTGAGGGACATAGACCTGATTGGCCAAATCGGTGGCTTGGTGAGTTGGGATCAGGAAGTACTGATGCCGCCCAAGGCTGCGGGCCTCAGGGCCGAGCAGCTGGCTTGGATCTCCAAGACCGGTCACCAAAGGCTGACCAATCCTCGCATTGGGGAGTTGCTCGACGAACTGGAGTCCACTGACAGCCTCAACGATGTGCAGACCGCTAACGTCAGACTGGCCCGCGAGTCATATGACAAGGCGACAAAGTTGCCTACAGAATTCGTCGAAGAGACGGCCAAGCACCGCTCGAAAGCGCAGATCTCGTGGAGTGAGGCACGTGCGAAGGACGATTTCTCGATCTTTCGCGACGATCTCGCCAAGTCTATTGATCTCGCTCGTCGAAAGGCCGACTACCTGGGCTACGACGAACTACGGTACGACGCACTCCTCGACATTTACGAAAGTGGTCTCACCGTAGCCAAAGTAGACCCGTTGTTCGCTGGATTACGCGACAACGTAGCCCCCCTAATCAAGGCGGTCGTCGAGAGTGGTAACCGCCCGGACATCTCGTGGGTGGAGGATAACTCATGGGAACAGCCGGGTCAGGAAGCGCTGAGCCAAGGCGTGTCCGAAGCGATTGGTTTCGACTTCTCTGCCGGCAGGAGAGATGCTTCGACCCATCCATTCTGCGGTGGGTCTAATCCCGACGATGTCCGCTGGACAACCCGTTACAGCAAATCTGATCCATTCGGTTCGCTGTATGGCTCGATGCATGAGACGGGTCACGGCACCTACGAGCAGGGGCGTCGTCGAGACCTCGACTTCCAGCCCGCTGGTGAGGCCAACGGGCTCGGAGTTCATGAGAGTCAGAGCAGATTGTGGGAGAATCAAGTCGGCCGCTCGCGCGAGTTCTGCGAGTGGGCCCTGCCAATGTGGCAGAAGCACTTCCCCCAGAACATGGATGGAGTCGATTCGGAAGCGCTGTGGCAGGCAGTCAATCTTGTGGAGCCGAGTCTGATTCGTGTCGAGGCCGATGAAGCAACCTACAATATGCACATTATGATCCGTTACGAACTCGAGAAGAAGCTTATCGCAGGGAATCTTGAAATCGATGACCTGCCGGACGCCTGGGACGACATGTACGAGGAGTTTCTCGGCATAAGAGCCCCGAACCGCGCGCTCGGAGTATTGCAGGACATCCACTGGTCTATGGGGGCCTTCGGTTACTTCCCGACCTACACGCTTGGTAACCTGTACGCCGCGCAGTTGCTTGCTGCGGCCCGCAAGGACTTGCCTGACCATGATGAGCAGATGCGGTGTGGCGAGTTCGCACCCCTGCTGGGCTGGATGCGTGAACACGTGCATCAACGAGGGAGCATTCTCGAGCCGGCGGACCTAATCGAGGAAGCCACTGGATCCCCCCCCTCTCCAGACGCCTTTGTAGACTACCTGAAAGACAAGGTCGAGCGACTCTACGGTGTTTCAGCCTGACTCGTTCACGCGAAAGCCCGATAGCGGGGCATCATGGTCTGACACCATGGTCGTGCATACACTCGGGGCGGTCTCTTCGTTTGAGCGCGAGCTCGGCAGCGCCTGCACCGTTCTGAGGATTGACGGTGATGACTTGTTGGGAGGCTCGCAGGAGGGCGTTCTGGCCTGCTGGTCGGTAGATTCTGGGAACGAGCGGTGGAGAGTCGAGGTGAACGGACCGATTAGTGATATCGCTATGATTGATAGTCGCGTCTACGCGGCAGCCTCCTCGGACCTACACGCGCTCGACGCAGGCACTGGAGATATCATCTGGAGTCGTCCGCTGGAGGGAGCGAGTGATTTCGTCCAAGTTTGCGAAGGAGTCGTTTGGGCGGCTTCGTCTGTGTACGAGATTGAGATTTCAGACTACACCGAGTCGACTGTGTGGATGTTTGACAGCGAGGGTTCGCTTCAGGAGCACTGGACTCGGTCTGCACGACGAGGGAGGGGTGCTGCTGGGACTAGGTAGACCACGTTGTGGGCTACTTCGAATCCGAAGCGGTGAGGCCGCATCGCATCTCCCTTTAGAGGGAAATAGTCCTGTGACCTCCGGTGCATGCGACTCCGAGGGACGATTTCTAATCGGGCACTCTGACGGCAGGGTCTGCGTGGTGACCGATTCAGTTGATGAGCCTGGCGAGGAGCGGTCTTCGCCTGTTCGAGCAATCTGCAGCTCCGGACAGACCTGGTTCTCAGGGCACGAATCGGGCGAGATTGTCTCAAGTCGCGGCTGGGTAGACACGGCGCCAGGTGCTGTTGAATCACTTGCAATGGGCCCTTCTGTATCCAATGGCAGCGGAATCTGGGGATCGAGATGGAACGGTGAGACGTCGGGCATTACTGTCTTGGAAGCCGATGATGGTAGCATACTCCTAGAACTTGGGCACTATCACCGCATAAGGCACCTCCAATCAACAGATGGCAACATCGCCCTGGGCGACTCCAGTGGGAGAATTCATCTGATTGAAGAAGCGTTTCTTTCAAGGCGCCTCAGAGGAATCGTGGAGGAAACTGACGATATCGAGCGTAGAAGCCAGTTGATGGAGCGTTTGAGGCGCCTCAGAGGTGTGTGAAATCCAATGGAAATTAACATTTGAGACCCTTGTTTCCGGTAGACTGCGAGTCTGTCCTAGGAAGGTTTATGTATTCCATCTCTCCCTGCTAACCTTGCCGCTTCTCTGAAGTGGTGTGGGGGCGCTTCGGCGCGACCCGCGGGCCACAGAAACCGAGCCGCGAGAGAGCGGTGGCAGAACCCGGGATCCGGACGCAAGGAAGGGGAACGGGAGAAGAGTCGGAACGCCATATGGGCGGGAAGACGGCGGGAGAACCGAAGAGGACAAGAGTGGAGAGAACTGGAGAGAACTGGACGAAAGGAAAGGGAAGGAAAGGGAAGGAAGCTGGAGGAAACGGAGGAGGAAGCTGAGGAAAACGTAACCGAACCGGCAACGGGGAAAACACAACCGAGGCAGAGTACTATCCCGAGGAGATACGCGTGGAAGGGGGAGGAGAACGAACCTGGAAGCGATGTGAGGAACGAAGCGGAAAAACCGACGGGAACCGGACGCAAGGAAGGGGAAGGAACGGGAAGGAAGCGGAGGGAAACATGAGTGGACGAGGGCGGAGAGATCCGTGGAGGAAGCTGTATCGGACCGTGGAGAGAACTGGAGAGAACTGGACGCAAGGAAGGGGAAGGAAGGGGAAGGAAATGGAGAACGCGAAGGGGGGGGAAACGCCCCTGGAGAAAGAAGATGAGTGAAGTGGAGAGAACTGGACGAAAGGAAGGGGAAGGAAACGGAACGCGACAAAGGGGCACTAGAGGTCCCGGAGGAGTCTACCCGGAGAAACCCGGGCCGAGAGGCCCGGGGGACACCCGGACCCTGCGGAGTAGAACAGGAGGGGGGAAGCTCCCCCATGTGCGGAACCTCTCCTGCCTGCTCCCACCTGTGATCGGCCCCCAAGATTTTATTGCAATGTTTGTGGAGCGTTTCGCTCTGGAATAATCGATTGGAGTTTCAGTTCCTTCAGTCTCGTGGCCCAATCATGTCCTCGGCTTTGACCCACTTAGTGAATTGCTCATCTGTCAGAAGATCGAGTTCGAGAGCACTCTCCCTGAGTGTGGTTCCTTTCGAGTGCGCATTCTTAGCTATCTTCGCGGCGTTGTCGTAGCCGATGTGAGGATTGAGTGCAGTGACCAGCATGAGCGAGTTCTCGAGATGGGTTGCAATCCTGTCCTCGTTAGCCTCCAGCCCCACCACGCATTTGTCCGTGAATGAGCGGCAAGTGTCCGTCAGCAGGCGTACACTGTGTAGGAAGTTGTGGATTATCATCGGCTTGTACACATTGAGTTCAAAATTACCCTGGCTGCCTCCAACTGAGATAGCGGTGTGGTTGCCCATAACCTGGCAGCACACCATCGTCATCGCCTCTGCCTGAGTGGGATTGACTTTGCCTGGCATTATGCTTGATCCGGGCTCGTTAGCAGGAAGTGAGAGTTCCCCAAAGCCGCATCTTGGACCAGAACCGAGCCATCTGATGTCATTGGCTATCTTCATCAGAGAAATTGCAAGTGTGTTCAACGCTCCCGAGGCGGCTACCAGCGCATCGTGAGCTGCTAACTGTGCGAACTTGTTGTCGGCGCTGACGAAAGGCATCCCAGTGCTGTCCGCAATGTGTCCCGCCACTGTATCAGCGAACTCAGGGTGTGTGTTCAGTCCGGTCCCAACCGCGGTCCCACCTAATGCCAGTTCGAGCAAATCTCCCATGGCGCTCTCAATGCGTGTGATGTCGGCGTCGAGCATCGAAACATAGCCGCTGAACTCCTGCCCTAGGGTCAGTGGGACTGCGTCCATCAAATGGGTCCTACCAATCTTCACTGTACTCCTAAAGTCCCGCGCCTTGTTAGTCAGAGCACCCCGTAAATGACGTACTGCGGGCAACAATCGGTGATTGGTCTCCTCGGCTGCGGCGATATGCATGGCCGTTGGGAAGGTGTCATTGCTCGACTGGGCCCGGTTGACGTGATCGTTTGGATGCACTGGGGTCTTGCTACCCACGGTGCCACCGGAAATCTCGATGGCTCGGTTGGCAATTACCTCGTTAGCGTTCATGTTGGTCTGGGTGCCCGAGCCTGTCTGCCATATCCTCAGAGGAAAGTGCTTGTCTAAAGAGCCTGAGATTACCTCATCACAGGCCGCTGAGATCAACGAGCCGATGTTGGGGTCCATCTGGCCAAGATCAACGTTGGTTTGGGCCGCGGCCTGCTTGAGAACACCGAAAGCGCGGACGACCGAACGGGGCATGATGTCCTCTCCGATATCGAAATTGACTAGGGATCGGGCGGTCTGAGCCCCGTAATACCTGTCTGCTGGGACCTCAACCTCCCCCATCGTGTCCTTCTCTATCCTGATGGCATCGGGTTTCGCCCTAGCGCTGCGGGCTGCTGCTGCTGGCTCCCCCGTACGCTCCTCAGACTCCGAATCAAGCGAACCCTGGATCATTCTGGAGATGGTTGCGGAACGGCCCTTCTCTCGACCTTTGCCTACTCTCCTGTCGAGCCTCTTAGCGAGGTCTTCTGGTATGCTTATACTGACTATTCGACGGTCTCCAGCACGATGCTTGGCCATAATTCGCATCGCGTTAATTAGTTATTAATAAACTCAGACTATATGGCTTCAATGCAACGTATTGTTTGGTAGCAGAAATCAATTAGCGACCTCATACCCGCTCTACACTGATTATCTTCTGGGGGTCGTGGGGCCTGTCGCCGGGTTTGGTGTCGCAATTTTCTATCCTGTACACGTTCTCCATGCCCTCAATGACCTCTCCGAACACCGCATGGTTCCCATCGAGCCATGGAGTTGGCACAGTGGTGAGGAAGAACTGAGATCCACCCGTATCCCTACCTGCATTCGCCATGGAGAAAAGCCCGGGTCTGTCATGACTCTTGGCTAATGCTGATGACTCACAGCGAATCTTCCACCCAGGACTACCAGTACCGGCTCGGCCATTGTTAGCATCCCTTGAATGAGGGCACCCGCCCTGAATCATGAAGTCCTTGATCACGCGGTGGAAGTGCAGGCCGTTGTAGAACCCGTCATCTACGAGCTTGAGGAAGTTCCCTGTGGTCTCAGGGCAGTCCTCGGTGTACAGTCCAATCATTATCTCCCCGGCGCTGGTTGTCATCTTGACTACAGTAGGCATGGAGTCGGGAACGTTCACAGGCACAAGAGCATATGCGTGCCGCCCTAAGCCTAATGATGGTGTCCGCAACTGGTCCGTTGTGAGTACTGCTAGCGACTACGACTGCCCCAAGTGCTCGAGGAAACTGAGGGTGGAGTCAGCCGAGGAAGTAGATGGCGTCGACCTGCTGGTATGCACCGGTTGCTGGGGCCTCGCAGTACAGGCCAAGACGATGCAGGGGGTAGTTCCCGACGAAGTGCGGGAAAAAATTGAGAACATGGGGGTCAAGCATCCAGAGGGTCACAGTTGCCCGGTTTGTCCCTCTACGATGTTGGAAATAGAGGTGCCCAAACCATTCGCGGCAGAGGGCCGGGCGAGCGAGCACGACGTGAAGATAGACATCTGCGGGGACTGTGCCACAATCTGGTTCGACGCAGGTGAGCTAGACACCTTGAACGGCATCAAGCCGAAACTCCGACAGGTGCAGATGAAGAAAAATGCCGCGAAGATGGAGGCCCATGTAGACCCCGAAAGCACGCCGGTGATGATGAGGAGGGGAGCGGGAGCAATACTCCTTCTCATCGGTCTTGGGTGGTTCGCAGGGAGTGGTCCTGGGTCCTTCTGCAGCCCGGTCCTAGGCTTACTATTGGCAATAGGAGGGGGCATTCTCGCCCTTACCACGGCCCCGGAGACTGGTCTTGAGGGAGGTGCCTGCAGCCGATGCGGCCTCAACAAAACGATTGGTTGGACTTGCCAGAGAGCTGGTTGTGAGGCCCCCATCTGCACCACCTGCAGGTCCGTGGGCGACGATCCGGTCGAGACATACGTGAAAACTCTGGGCGGAGGGGCGCTGATGGTGGCAGGAGGAGTGCTTGGCCTAGGCCTCTTCATCGTCACGGAGGGGGCCGCAGGGGGGGCGGGCTTCGCACCAGCGGTTTTGGGGGCAGAATTGGCTTTCGGTGACGATGAGGTGGAGGATTTGCTGGTCTGCAAGGAATGTCAGAAAGAAATGGGTGCCCTTCGATTCGCCACTACAGAAACAAAGAAAGTTCCTGAGAAGGAGAAGAAAGTGGAGGGAGGGGGACCTTGGGATGTTGTCGATGCTTTCGCCGAGGGAGTGGATGATGATGAGTCAAAGAGTGCTAACACCGAAGAGTTCCTGAAATCACAGATCCACTGCCTGCATATTGATGCGAAGACTGTCAAAAGGTGCCGCAGGATGGTATACCGAAATTCCGGTTACTGCTACATGCACCAGCGGGAGTGATTAGGCGACCATGGAGCCAGATAGTACACCATCAGGCAACTCAAGCAGCCGTACAGTACCATCGGGATCGAGTGCGCCAAGGACAAGGAACTGAGAGATGAAACCCGTGGGCAGAGTCTTGTCACCGAGGTTGACTGCGCCTACCACAGTGCGGCCAATTAACTGGGCTCGCGAGTAGTTGGTAATCTGCGCGGAGCTCCACAGTCTGCCAATAACAGGTCCAAAGTCGACCTGAATCTTGTACGAGGGCTTACGCATCTCAGGGAACTCCTCGACCTCGAGGACCACGCCTGCACGCATGTCGAGTTCGAAGTAGGCCGCTGCGCCCACATACTCCTTCTTGTCGAGTTTCTCAGGATGGTAGGGCTCGCTCGAGTCGATGATGTGCTGGCTCATTCACTCACCCGCGACATCTGACTTCAAAATCAAAGGTCGGAGATTTATTCCAGCCTCGGCGAAAGCCTGCGCCCCACCCTCTTCGCGATCTAGGATGGTGATGCATGCGGCGACTTCGCAGCCCATCTCGCTGAGTCGGGCTGCGGCCTGCAGAGCAGAGCCCCCAGTCGTGGTCACGTCCTCAAGAAGCACTACTCTGTCACCAGCAGCAAGGCTCGATCCCTCGATACCAGGGGGATTTCCGGTCTTTCGACCGCCGCGGCCTTTGGGCTCCTTGCGCACGAGGAAGCCGCGCAGGCTAGATCCTCTGCCCGCCTTGGCGATGGCGATACCAGTGAGTGGGATTGCGCCGAGCTCGAGGCCGCCGACCGCGTCCACGCCGCCGATGTCTTCTATCTCAGCGTGTATGAGCACGCCAAGCAGGTGGGCACAGTCAGGATCCATCATCACCGGCTTCATGTCGAAGAAGTGGGTGCTTTGACGACCACTAGCGAGTGTGAATGGTTCGTCGGGAGAGTGAAGATAAGCCAAGTCACGGACCCTGTCGACTAGTCTCGACCTCGCTTCATCCACGCTGGTTGACGCCATCTTCTCCTTCGCTCCGGCTTGGTAGGGGTCGGATGAAGGTTCGCACTCTGGACAGGCTGATTGGCGGGCATTTCAGTGAATGTTCTTGGACGGCCTCCCACAGTACGAGGATGTCCGGCAGCGGAGCGTGCATACATGAGTTCGGATAAGAGGCATGTTGCGGAGTACGACGAGACCCGCCTGAGCGACGAATGTGTGTCATACCAGAGCTGGTTGGACCGCCGAGCGGACGAGGTCTACCTAATCGCGTCCGAGGCTAGGGCCAAAGGTCTTGATTTCACAGAAGACGTCGAGATTCCGCGTACCGCCGACCTCGCAAGCAGAACTGAGAAGTTGCTCGAGGAGTATCTCGATGGGATGAGCATTGAGGATGACCTACGCAACCTCCTCAGAACCTCCGAAAGAGAGCCTGCGGCCATCGAGATTGCGCTCGATGTAGCAAGGAAGATGCACGCTAGGACAGGTGACATCACCACAGCCATAGACTCCGGACTGAGAGTCGGCCTCGCGGTACTGACTGAAGCGGTTCTGGTGGCACCACTCGAGGGTATCGGCAAAGTTCGCATCATGAACAACGCCGATGGTTCCGAATTCCTATCAATAGACTTCGCTGGCCCAATCCGAGCAGCGGGAGGTACAGCCCAGGCGTTGGGTGTCCTGATAGGCGACATGATCCGTCGTGAACTCGGCATTGGCAGGTACGTCCCGACTACACCTGAAGTGGAGCGGGTCAAGGAGGAGTTCGGCCTATACCGCGTCGGCCTGCAGTACAAGCCTCCCCCTGAGGAGATAGAGATCATTGTGAGGGCCTGCCCTGTGATGATTAACGGGGAGGAGACTGAGAAGCAGGAGTGCGCTGGATACAAGGAAGTTCGCAACATTGTGAATTCTAACGATTCGCCTCGTACAAGAATTCGAGGAGGTGTGATGCTGGTCATCGGAGAGGGGCTATGCCTCAAGGCTCCAAAGATCCTCAAACACACCACAAGGCTGGAGATACCCGGATGGGACTTCATAGCCCAGTTCGTTGGTAAGGGCAAAACCGATGATGATAGTGGCGTAAAGAAGCGTGAGATTGGCAAAGTGAGTCGATACATGGAGGATGTCATCGCCGGGCGGCCGGTCTTTGGCGAGCCCTGCGAACCCGGTGGATTCAGACTGAGATATGGTAGGAGTCGTGCCTCCGGGCTTGCCGCCGCCGGGGTGAACCCGGTCTCGATGCAGGCTCTGGGAGGATTTCTATCCGTGGGGACTCAGATGAAGACAGAACGGCCTGGCAAGGCTTGCGCGGTCACCCCGTGCGTCGATATCGACGGGCCCACGGTCCTGCTCAGAGACGGTTCCTTCCTCAGAATTTCCACACCCGAGGAATGGGAGAAATGCTCTCATGAAGTTCTCAGCATTTGGGACTCAGGAGAGATATTGTCTGGCTTTGGTGAATTCCTTGAGAACAACAAGGACCTCGTTCCCTCGGCCTACAACAGGGACTGGTGGGCAGCCGACCTCGCGGATTCCCTAGTCCACCCCGACAAGGTCGACGAATTCGCTCAGATACTCGGGGTCGATAGGTCCGAACTACCACCGGGGCTACCATTCAATGGCGCAATCGAGCGAGGCGGGGAGAGTTCTCTAGATCGTAGTTGGCGCCGGCGAGAATGGTTCCTGTATCTGCGCGATTTGGATATGAAGTGGGAATCTGCGCGGGCCATGAATACGGAGTACGGCGTGGCGGTTCCTCCGCCGTGGAACCTGTGGTGGTCGGACATGCCAATGTCGTTCGCCCCGACAGTCATCGAGGCGTTTGTTGGCTCATCCATAGAGAACGGCGCGCTGCGCCTACACGATGGCGCCGCCGCCTGGTCGCCGGACGCCTTCATCGAAGACATTGGGCTACCAACTCCCTCCACCGGGGTCTGGCCCGGGTGGACCATGGTGCACAACCACGGTATTCTGAAATCGGCTTTGATGACCCTCGGAGTCGAACACCGCCACGAAGGAAATGACATCGTGATGTCATCACACTGGGAGGGTTTGGTTGAGGGGCTCGGTCTCGAGGTTCGCAGTGGGGCTGTGCATATCGCAGTCGAGGCCAGACCGCACATCGATGATAGAGTAGGCAGGATTCATGAAGCGACGGCAATCATCGCACAGGAGAACGCTCGTCAGGAGAATTTGGATGGTCGTCGAGCGGTCGTCAGAATGAAGGCCGAGACAGCAGCGAGACAGGAAGGGCTCGGGATACAGGATACCGATGCCGCTGGAAAGGCTGCTGCGGAGGAGATCGACGACCCCGGCCCCGCCGATACCACAGCCCTTCGTGCTGCGCAGGTTCTACTGGACGAACATGAAGTCGAACGTTCGCTTTGGCTAGTCAGGCGTCTTTCCAAGCTACGCTGGGAGGATTCTGCACCCTGCAGGGTGGGCTCACGCATGGGTCGGCCGGAGAAGGCCGGAGTGCGTGAGATGAAGCCGAAGGTCCACGCTCTGTACCCAATAGGAGAGAACGGTGGGCCGCAACGACTGCTGGGGCAGGCCGCCGGCAAGGGTGTCATCCGAGTCGAGATGGGGCCGCGCTTGTGCGACAAGTGCGGGCAAGAGTCCCCACATCTGAGATGCCACCACCGACTGGTCTCAGGAGAGGCGGTTGAGTGCGGGGGGCGTACTCAGGAGAGCAAGCGCCGAGGCGGGCAGTTCAGGCGCAGGAAGGGGCAGAGAACTAGTGTTCCACTAGGCGGTATTCTGGAGGTCAAGAGGCGTGCGCTCGGGCTTGACAGGGTGCCGAAAATAATCAAGGCAGTCAAGGGCCTAATCTCAATAGACCAGACTCCTGAACCAATCGAAAAGGGGATACTGCGAGCAAAACATGAGGTCTCGGTGTTCCGCGACGGCACCTCGCGCTACGACATGAGCGATGTCCCGATTACTCACTTCAAACCTAGCGAGATAGGCACTCCATGGAATAAGCTGCATGATCTAGGATATTCTCACGACATCTTCGGTGCACCTCTCGAATCGGACGAGCAGATGCTCGAGCTGCTACCTCAGGACTTCGTGCCTTCTATCCTAGCCAAGAATCATCTCCTGAACACGTGTCGCTTCGTCGACGACCTATTGGTACGGTTCTATGGGATGGAGCCCTTCTACGAGGTCGTTGATGAATCCGATCTGGTGGGGCATCTGGCTATCGGCCTCGCGCCACACACATCTGGCGGTGTGCTGTGTCGAATCATTGGCTGGACCAGTGCCTCCGCTGGATATGCTCATCCTCTGTTCCACGCCGCGAAGCGGCGCAACTGCGACGGTGATGAGGACAGTTTGATGATGCTGCTAGACGGTCTGCTGAACTTCTCCAAGTCGATTTTACCAGCGGGCAGGGGTGGTCGGATGGATGCTCCGCTGGTGCTGAGCACACGCATCAATCCGAGCGAGATTGACAAGGAGGCTCTCAACGTCGACTGTTCGTGGTCCTACAATCGAGCCTTCTACGAGGCGACAAAGTCGCAGCCACACCCGAGCGAGATAGAAGGGATTGTTGATTTGGTTAGTAACAGGATTGACACTGTGGGGGAGATTCGTGGGTACGGCTGGACCCATGACTCGGGCCGACTCGACGCCGGCCCGAAGAACTCATCGTACAAGACCCTCAAGACGATGGAGGACAAGATGCTTGCTCAACTGGCTCTCGGAACTGATTTGAGATCTGTCAGAGTGCAGCGCGTAGCCTCGCAGGTCATCGAATCCCACTTCCTTCCTGACCTGCGTGGAAACCTCATGGCCTTCACACGTCAGAAAGTTCGCTGCGTCAAATGTGCCCATTCGTACCGCAGAATGCCGCTAGCGGGCAGATGCATCCAGACCGTTTCGATAGGCGGTGGTCTGGTCGGCTCAAGAGACGGCGATAGCACCCTGTGCGGGGGCAATGTCGTTCTGACGGTCTCCGAGGGAGCGGTTCGCAAGTACATCGAGATTACTCAGAACGTCATCGAGAAGTACGGCGTCGACGACTATACCAAGCAGCGCGTCGCTTGGATGACTGACAGCGTTGACTCTCTGTTCAACGACGACACGGTCACTGTGATGACGCTCAACGACTTTGTTTAGTAATCGATTTCTAGGGCCCGCAGGACCTTGTCCATCCACTGAAGTTTCTCCATCTTGGTCTCAGCGTCGGTCACTCCAGACCACCTGCCTAAGACATCGGCCCTAGTACCCAGCATCGTGATTGATTCCTTAGGCACGCCCATAGATCGGACCACGCACACAGCCCGGTCCCCGTCGGTGAACCCTCCGGGATTGTGCATACCGGGAATCGCTGCCGGGGTCTGGTGAGTCAACACCAGAGGCGAAGGTGTTGATGCCCCTGCAGCTATCTCCAGTAGTGACTTCCACTCAGCGACGTTGTCGCCGTGGGCGTGCAGGAAGACCGGTATGCCCCGCTTGACCGCCTCGATGATTCCTTGGCCACCATCACCATCGCTGACGACGCATGCCAGACGCGACCAGGCTCGCTCCGCCGTCGAATCGGGCAGCGTCGAGAGCACGCCTGCGGAGCCGTCGGCTGCGACCAGCAGGATTGGCCGCTCCAGCACTCTCAGAACCTCTTCGGCCTCTACAGCGGCACCGAGGATTGCCACTTCGGTGGGCCTGAGTACCATCCGCCGAATCAGACCGGCCACTGTGGCGGCCCTGCGAGGCCGGGTCCAGTCATTTATCTCCGACGCCTCGACCGCTTCGAGCATGGACAGAGCACTGTTGGAGTCGGGATCGAGTTTCCATCCGAAGTGCTCGCGGACCTCCGTCTGGATGGCAAGCAGTTCGTCGACGACTGGAAGCAGGTCGGTCGGTCGGTCCATCTAGCCTCGCTCCAGTAGAAGGACACGGTGAGTGTTGAATAACCCTCGCGGCCCTCTGCTTGCCAATGCCGATGCCGCTTGCACTGCCATCAGTGGAGGACGAGGTCCTGCTAGCTCGCTATCCCTTCCTGCCTCAAGGCAGGGAGCACATGCGCAGCGTGCTTGAGAAGAATGGGATCTCGGTTGAGGACCTGATAGACGAGCCTTGGTTGGAGGACGTTAGGACCCGGGGGCGACTACGCCTGCTCGACAGTGTGATGCACAAGGACGGTGCTGACATCGCAACTACTGTCGACATGTCGACAGAGATAGGTAGGATGACCGAAGTGCTTTCGTTCCTACACGCTATGCTAGTCGTCTGCGCCTCCTTCAATGAGAGGCTGCTGGCCCGATGGATAGAAGGTGAGGCGACTAGGGCCGACCAGTTATTCGGAATGGACTCGGAGAATTTTGAGTTGTTGGCTGCTTCCTACCTGTCAGGAATCAGAAGCGAGATGAGCTCGGGATCTAACGAGGTGGTTTACTGGATTCCTATGGCCGACTTCATAGAACTGTGCCCGAGAATATCGGGTGCATACTGGCATCTGGCCAATCGTCCAGTCATCAAGGGATGGGTCTGCATGGACGCAGCTGTTGGAGAGAGTAGTAGGCAGCGTACTGCTAGGCTACTGAAAGAGAGGATTAGAGAGCATCTGAACCAGACCTGCACAGACAGAATGGACAGGATGAGCGAAGAGTTCGCGGCTCTGTTCGCCGATCCGGTCGAGCGCATCACCGGGCTACTCTCAGAGCGCGTACAGGAAGAGATGCCGATGACGGCTGCGGTTAGAGATGACTGGCCGCCGTGCTTCGAGTCGGCGGTCTCTGAATTGAACCAAGGAGTAAACGTAAACCATACCGGGAGGGTGTTTCTAGCTGCCTTCTCGAAGTCAGTTGGGATGTCGCAGGAACAGACATGCTCGTTCTTTGCAAACGCACCTGACTACAGTGCGGACACCACCTCATACCAAGTGAACCAAATCTACGAGCGCGACTACACACCGCACGGTTGCTCCGCCTTGAAAACCGCTGCGAGATGCCCGGTGCAGCCTGGTGACGACAGGCTCTGCGATCAAGAGTGGTTGAGCCATCCACTGAAGTACATCAGAGCCAAGCAGCGCAGCCGCTACCGCGAGAGTTCGCAGGCCGCGGAAGAGCCTGAAGTCGGCGAGGAAGAGGTCGAGTCGGCCAATTCTTGATATGGGCCAGCATTACATCGCAGCCCATACCGGATGAGTAGACATGGTGAGGACTCTCGTACTGACTGTCGACCGAGACAACGACCTTGGAGTTAAGGCTGGCATCAGAGGTCCCGTCATCGGTCGCAAGGCCACCCTGACAGCTGCTCTGCGTCTAGGCATAGCCGATCCTGAGGAATCGGACACCAACGCCATCCTTGGTGCCCTGCATCATCACGACAGGTTAGTTGAGAACGCTCAGGGCGACGACGAGATAGAAATCGCCCTACTTACAGGCGATGTCCGAGTCGGTCCGCGCAGCGATCGGGCTGTCGCGATGCAACTGGATGAGGTCATCCAAGAGTTCCAACCAGACTCCGCCGTCCTAATCACCGACGGAGCGGATGATGAGGCTTCTCTTCCCATAATCACCTCAAGGGTGCGCGTCGATCACGTTGAGAAGGTGATTGTGAGACAGTCCAAGGGCATCGAGAGTACCTACTACTATGTTGCTAAGGCCATCGATGACCCGCGGTGGAGAGCCAAGCTGCTGGTTCCTGTCGCCATCTTCTTGATGATTATCGGGCTCGGCCTCATCATCCCAGGCGGAGGCGCTCTCATCGGCGCGATGCCCCTGTTCATCGGCATCTGGCTGTTCGCCAAGGGGCTCGGTTGGGAACAGCAGTTGGAGCGTCTGATGATTGATATGCGGGAGAGTGCCACCGGAGGGATATGGTCGTCTCTTCTCTGGGGACTTTCGATCGTCTCAGTGCTACTATCCATCCTCACCGCCTACCAGGTTTTCTCAGCCACGAACATCGAAATTGACGGGTATGTGGCCTCTTTGGGCAGTGAATTCAACGTAGACGCGGTGAACAGAGACATCGCCGTCTGGGCCATTGCCATAAATGAGGCATTGACTTGGATTGTCGTCTCTGCGTTCTCCTTCGCACTCTCTCTGGGTGTGCTAAGATGGAAAGAAGGCAGTTTCACTGGGCGCAGCGTGCTACTCCTGGGTCTAGGGGCTGTGGTTTACTTCTTCGCGAAGGCCGCACTAGTAGTCGTACTCATTGAGATGGGGGGTTCAGACTTCAGCCTCGACTATCAGAGCGTCTCCGACACTTGGGGGATGCCTGTGTTCACAATCATCGGGTACTACCTATTGAGGACGGCTGTGCAGTCAGTGACCGAAGATGAGGGCGCTTCTGGAGAGAACCGGTTCTGGGGAGTCTGATCAGTCCTCGAAGCTCGAATCCATCATGCACGCGGGGCATGTGACCCTGATTGGGCGTTTCTCTGGGATTCCGAGTGCGGCCTTGCAGTGCGGACAGGCGATGGCCTGGGTCGCCTTGTCCTGACGGGCCTTTCCGGCCACGCTGGGGTCGTATCGAAATCGGTATCTGTGGGAGTCGTCTACGAACTCCGGGCCTCCCTCTTTCTGCTTCTTAGATCTATTGAAAATCGACACCTTGCGCGGCGCTTCAACAGGAGACGTGGTGGTGGGTTGGTCCTGATTGAAGCCGCCGCTCTGGAAGTTCTCTATCTCGGTCTCAATCTGCTCGACGCTCATGCCGAGCTCTCTGGATGCCTTGTCTAAGGCCAGCTTGCGCTCGTAGTCCGAAAGACCAATGAAATGCTGCAGTATGACCGCTGGAATCCGAGTCATCTCTCTCCCCGCCTGCCGGAGAGGAATGGTCCCTTTGAATGCCGCCTCCCTGCGTTCGCAGAGCAGTATGCCTAAGAGCATCCGATTGCGATTTCATGGTGATGTTTCCGGAGTGCATCGAATGCCGGGGTACTCGGGGTATGTGTGGCATCTCCCCATGCCCCCTGCTCGCTGACATCCGGGGAAGGCTCCCTGTGGTGCAATCGGGTTCGGTCAGCGAGCTGGTCGGGCCGAGCCCGCCGTCGCTGTTCGTAGGCAGATATGGCTACCCTGATGTCAGGGCGGGTCCTAGCGCTGCTTGGGTCCCAGAAGATTCCGATGCCGTGCCTCTGGCTAGTGGTGACCCTGCCGACCTGTTCGGAAAACCGCTAGAGGAGGTTGCGGCCCGACACGCCAATCTCATCACTGGGGGTAGTGTGATGCCGATCGGTAGCACCGCTTCGCCCGGAGCAATGCTGGAAACCACACAGGAGATTGCGATGGCTGAGAAGAGTGTGGACGTGGAACTCGACTTCGCTAGGCCGATTATGGTAGGGAGAAATCCCACTTTCGACAGTATGAGCACTCCCCTCGGCCCCTCAGGCGAGGTACTACGAGCCGAGGTCGTCGGTCATGCCAGCATCCCGAGGAAGGTCGATTCGATTGCCAACGAGGATGACCTGTTGGCTGCCGATGCGATGGGCGAGCTGACTGAGGCCTCAATAGGAGAAGCTCAGATATCTCGCCTCCTCTCTTCGGGGCTTCTCGGCCGAGAAGGCAGTAGGAAGCTGGTTCCCACGCGGTGGGGCATCACGGCTACTGACGACATGCTTGGGAAGCGGCTTTGGGACAGAGTCAGGGACCATCCCTCGCTCGACAAAGTGCTGGTCTACGAGGCCACCTATCTCGACAACGTGTTCCACATCATCCTCACACCTGGCCTGTGGGCCTTCCACATGCTAGAGGCCTGGACTCGGGGCAGCGTCTGGACCGGTACAGGAAAGGTGCTCGGAGATTGGGAGGATCTCAAGCCGCGCACTACTCGGCTAGACTGGGTGTACTCGAGCACATGGATTCGATGCGGCGCTCGGGGGCCTGCCTCATCTGGCGGGACATCGGTCCTGAATACTGGGCGCCAGTAGGGGTCTGGCTGATCAGAGAAACCGTTCGCGAGGCGATGAAGCTGACTCCGAGGCAGTTTGATTCTCTCAAACACGCTATCGACTACGTCGCCCCTAGGGTATCAGCCCCAGACGACTTGCGTAACAACTGGTTCGTCAAGAGGAGTCGTCAGACGAGATTGGACTCATTCGCCTGATTATCGCGACTTCTTCAGGAATCCGCCTACAATCTCGCTCTCTGCCTTGACTAACTGCTCTGCCACTGTGGACTTGGACAGACCCAATTTTGAGGCCAAGCCCCTGATTGAGATTCTCTTTGGGGCCTCGTACCAACCGTGCCGGTGAGCGACCTTGATTATCCTATGCTGCTGCAAAGTGGGGCCCTTCTGGATTATTCCCTCAGAGGTCTTCGCTGTCGTGACTCTCTCTACAGGGATTGCTTCCCTAATCGCATTCAGGAATGACACCATTGAGGCCTGCCTGCCTGCTACTTGAACGATCAGGCCACTAGAGGTGAAGTTAGTGCCAGCCATCAAAGTCAGATCTCTGGAGTGGAAGAATCGTCCAATCGTGTCAGAATCGAAGTCCAGCACGACGAGATGATGGGTCAGGTAGTCCGTGGACCATTCTTCGAGGATCTCGACGACTGTGATGCCGCCTATGCGGAATCCTGGTGCTGGGCACCCTCCATCCACAGTTATGCACTCACACATCACACGCATCCTACCGTCAATCTGGTCAAGAGTTCCGCGGTAATCCCAACTCACGGCCCGCAGGGCTGCCTGCGCTCTTGGATCGTGCTCAATGGAGGGAATGGCGCACTCGACCCTAACTGCCCTCACTTTAGGTCCCCCTCAGTCCTCCAGCGACTAGATGAGGTTATGAAAATACTTCATAGGTGCTCCAATAGTAGTCAGTTTCTCCTTCGACGTGCCCTTTCCTCGTTTTCCACGATTGCTTGGGCGACCTCGGGAGAGTAGCCTAGGTCCGAGAGATCCCTGACCTGCTTCTCGACTGCGGGAGGGTCTTGAGGGGCCTCAGATCGCATCGCATCGTCGACAGCCCATGTCTGGTCTGTGAACCCGGGTCTGCCTCGTCCGCGCTGCACGGATAGCATCATTCCTGCGAGCATCAGGACCGTCACGCTGCTGATGATTAGTATCATGAAGGCGTTGCTGCGCATAGTGTGCAGTATCCTGCCGGAGACGTGGTCGTCTTCGAGTGAGTCCATGCATCCATCGCCGTCGATGTCGCTGGCGGATGAGGAGTCCCAGTTGATTAAGCCCAATGGGCAGCTGTCGCTAGTGTCAGGAACTCCATCGCCGTCGTCGTCCCAATCCTCAGTCTCGTCGTCGCAGCCGTCTCGGTCGTAGTCGGAATTGACTAAAATGCTGGTCGGGCACTGGTCCACGTCGTCGGGGACGCCGTCACCGTCGTCGTCGTAGTCTACTGAGTCCTCGCAGCCGTCCGAGTCGTAGTCGGTTGCGAGTGTGGAGACCCAATCAGAGGAAGGGTCGTTCTCGCAGTTGTCGTAGGCCGACACGATGCCGTCATTATCGAGGTCGTTGTCCTCGGTGTTGTCGTCACAGCCGTCGCCGTCGGCATCAATATGTGATTGAGGTGATGTCGAGCTGCGGATGCAATCGTCAGACCAATCGGACAGGCCATCACCGTCGTCGTCATTGTCCTCGAAATCGTCGTGGCAGCCGTCCGAATCCCAGTCGTTGAGCGGTGTGGATATCCATCCCAACATACCCCGAGGACACTGGTCTGCCTCATCGAGCACGCCGTCGTTGTCGATATCCATGTCCTCTGCAACGTCGTGGCAGCCGTCCGAGTCGTAGTCACTGGCTGGCTCGGAGAACCATATCGTCATACCAACCGGGCACAGGTCGTCAATGTCGGTAATCTGGTCATTATCGTCATCATCATCCTCCTGGAGGTCGTGGCAACCGTCGGAATCGTGGTCGAACAGGGTGCTGGTCCACCCCACCACTCCCTCCGGGCAAGCGTCCTCCGTGTCGGGGTATGGATCGTTGTCGTCGTTGTCGTCCTCGTCGGCGTCTCGGCAGCCGTCGCCGTCGTGATCCTCAGCGAAGCCGCCCCAGTACTGCGCCCCATTGGGGCACAGGTCGAGGTGATTCTCGACGCCGTCGCCGTCGTTGTCTGGATCCTCATGGAGGTCGTCGCAGCCGTCGCCGTCTAAATCGACGTGCTCACCCATGTAGCCGGATGGGCAAGAGTCGTACTCGTCGGGATAGGCATCGTTGTCGTCGTTCAGATCCTCGGTGGAGTCCCTGCAGCCGTCACCGTCGTGGTCGGTGTCGACGTCTGAGTTCCAACTCGTGTCGCCGAACTGGCAGTCGTCGGCGTAATCGGCGACGCCGTCTCCGTCATCATCGTCCCAGTCGGCCTCATTGACGAGGTTGACTAGGAAGGTCATGCTGGTAGTGGCCTCGATCTTGGTCGACGAGGTCACGGTCACCGTGAGGTGGAAAGTCTGGTCCTCATTGATCTCCTGAAGGTTCGGAGCCCGCAGGAACAGATTGAGGTCGCTCGTGGAGCCCACAATCAGGGTCGTGGTGGACTGATAGGAATTCGAGAAACCCACCTCGGCGAACCAGCCAGCGGGTGCGCCATATGAATCTGCAATCACGATGTCGCTGTCGCCAGGTACCCTAATCCCGTGGAGTATCATCTCCACATTACTGGAATCACCGGGCTCTAGGGTGACCTCATTCGACTGGCCGGGCTCTAACTCGATGGTCATCTTGTAGAGGTTCTCGGACCACATGCAGAGGTCCCACCTATCCTCTGTGGAAGAGGAATCTAAGCAGTCGGAGGTGGTCCAGATGATCTCCCTGTCAGGCCAGTCGAAGTTGACTATCGGCTGAGAACTGCTGTCCAGACCGGTGCCGAAGACTCCCATCAGGTTATCAGCACTGGTGGCGATGATTCGAGTGTTGATTACCCCGTATGCCTGCTCGAGGCTTCGTCCCAGCGGCATCTCGCCGTCCTCGAATTGAG
>LWDU01037123.1_pt1 | contig 34704 bp, 30 predicted proteins | sample 727161 | NCBI WGS metagenome assembly LWDU01 (sample SAMN04566230, study PRJNA314399) | hydrothermal vent metagenome | isolation source: deep sea hydrothermal plume seawater | place: Mexico: Gulf of California, Guaymas Basin | collected 2004-07-11 | reverse complement strand
CTCCAGGTTGTTTGATTCATTCGCAGTTTCAAATCAACCAGATACGCCGCTTTTTTTCAAGTACTCAATACACCACTTTCAGTTATAACTCGCCTGCAAGCCGTCCACCGACGCCACAAGAACACCTCCCTAATAGAGAAGTTTTCTATCGAATTGACTCAACCTCATTAAAGTCGATGGAAAAGACCATCCCTTTTTATTTTGACAGGACAGTAAGGATACCTAAGGGATCATCGAAGCACAGGAAAATAGCTGAAGAAATTTTATCGGACAGACCCTGAGGCAACATCACCCCTATCGGTACGACTTTCCTGCCAATACATCCTTATAAATTTTTAAGTAGGCACCTACGGTGTTATCCCAATTAAAGCGTTCTGCATATTCTTTAATCTCTTTAGAACGGTTGGGATTTGCTCTAAATTCCGCCATTTTCATCAGAAAGACTTTCTCCATTGTTTCAGGGGAAAAATCTTTCCAGTAGTAAGCATATTCGCCGCCTATTTCAGGAAGTGAAGACCATGTTGAGAGAAAGACCGGCTTCCCAAAATACATCGCCTCCAGAACCGGCATACCAAAGCCCTCATATTTCGAGGGAAAAACAAAGGCTTCACAATAACGATAAAGCCATCTTTTCTCCTCTTCACTTATCATTCCAGGAAGAATAACGCGTCCTCCCAACCCGAGTGCTTCAACTTTTTTTTCGATCATCCTCGCGTACTCTGTATCCTTCCGGCCTGCAATAACCAATTGATAGTCCGGTAAACGCTTCAAGAAATTGATCAGGACGCCAAAATTTTTTTTGTCTAAAATTGTCCCAATAGTAAATAAGAATTTACCCGAAAGAGAAAAATTTATTTTTTTCTGCGGGCTTACAGATAAATCGATCCCTTGATAAACCGTAAAGACGGGGATCTCTTGATTGCCCCTTTTTAAGTTGAGATTCTTCCGAACAATCTGTTCTGTGTATTTGGAAGCGACAGTGACGACAGAGGCTCTCGATACCTTTTGTTGTAATCTCTTCAGTCTCTTACGAGCCTTGCTTCGGCTTTTTTCCTCTAAAAAATTTAAATCTTGAATCGTTAGAACATAGGGAGCCGATCGACTGGAAGGGAAATATGCAGAATCTTGATGTATGGCATGCCATAGATCATATTTTTTGCAAATAAATGGGAAATATCTGCGTCTCAGCGAAAGCGGCTCGGATTCAGCTTTAAAGACTCGACTAAACCCATGAGGCAACAAAAATTTTATTTTTATATCTTCGTCATCATATCCATCAAGTTTCATTCCTAATTGGTGAGAAACCTGACCGAGTCCGCAACACAAATCCTTCAGCTTTCCAAGATCTAATAAAACAGTTTTTTTCATACACTCATATCCAAGCAATATTCCCTAGATCAATCATCCTGATAATCTAAAACAAATCCTTAAAGACCTCAGGGAAAAACCCTAACTTTTAAATGGCCTGAAAATAGCTGCAGGAGATCGGAATAGACCCTCTTCACTTTGAAGCAACCAGATCTTCATACAAAGCGATCGTTTCTCTGACAGTCCTTTCAATATTGAACTGCTCCAAAATCCGCTTCTTCGCCTTCAGACCCAAGGTCTGACAAAGCAGGGGATCACGCCACAGCCGGAGAATAGCCTTTGCGAGGGCTGACGGATCCTCAGGAGGAACCACGAAACCACATTCTTTGTCAACAACAAGCTCCGGCAATCCACCCACATCAGTAACTACCGGCGGTACCCCTTGGATCATCGCCTCCATTATCCCAATATTTAAGGCCTCCATCCTGGAGGGAGCGACCGCCACGTTACATTCTCTGATGATTGCTGTGGCATCAGGACGGAAACCTGTAAAGTGGATCCGATGGGAGATTTTCGGATCATTCGCCAGTTTTTTAACAAGAGGATCGCGTAGTTCTCCGATCAATAGAAAATGGACTGGGGACCCTTCCGGGAAAAAATGGGCCGCCCTGATAAGGACATCAACTCCCTTAACACGCCGAATATTAGCGATACAACCAACGACGAAAGCTCCAGGGGGGATTCCGAACTGATCGAGACCGACTCTTTTATTACATTTATCATATTCTGGGTCCTGCCCGTAATAGATTGTGACAAGCTTGTCTCTCCTGATTCCCGCTGATAGCAAGTAATCTCTTACTGCTTTAGAGAGACAAATCAACCGATTAATGCGAGGATTGAGGTACTTGATCCAAGCACTCGGATCCCATCGGTGGACATGTCCGATGACGCCGCGAAAAGCAACCAGTTTAACATCTGTTCCATAACAGGCCCATATGCTGTTGGACAACGGGCGACTGGCCAATGCATGAACAATATCAAAACCTTCTTTGCGAATCATCTGCCGGAGCCTCTTGATGCCCGCCCAGTCAAAATGGGAATGTAAGGTCATTTTGACCGTTGGAACCTTCCATCCTACCAACTTGTCCATGGCTAGAAAGGAAGGGTCCCTAATAAAAACGAGATCAATCCCGGCTTCATAGAGGCGCTGAACAAGTTGTATCTCCGGTCTAATGTTCCCCCTTGAAATGATCAGCACACGATAAGAGCGCCTGCGTTGTTGTCTTCTGCTTGAAGATAAGGTGGCTTCCTTTCCCATTAATTCTTTTATTTCCTTAAGAGTTACAAAGAGCCACTAGAGAACGAGAAAATATCAGTCCTTCCCAGTGGGAGAAGAATGTCTTATTTGGGCTGTTTTCACGAGGGCGTAAAAATACCCGACGGCTGATGCGAGATTACAGGCCATCACTTTCCCCCAAACGCACCGCGTCCTCTCTAGGCCTTACGAATCACAGCCGACCCTCCGCGGTCTGGCAACTCAATGATCTGCTCTACCTTGTCTTTAAAAAACGCATTCACCGCTCGTGAGACCCCATACTCAGATTCCGGACTGTTGTAGTCATGAATGAAAATGTAGCCCCCCGGGCTCATGCGAGGATAAAAAATCTCCAGCCCCGCCAAGGTCGGCTTGTACTTGTCCATATCCAGCATCACAAAAGCAAATGTCTTATTTAAAATGGGTTCTGCCGTATCTGGAAAGATTCCTTCGTGAAAGATGATGTTGGTACAGTCGCCGATCTCCCGTTTCACCGCTTCGACACTTGTGTCGGTAAACCGATCATCGCTCTCTTCAGAAGCGTCAAGGGCTTGCTGAGGAAATCCTGAGAATGTATCAAACAGGTGTAACGTTCTCCCCGTGTCAAGAGATGTGATGAACTTGCTTAGCTCTCCCTTATAAACACCCGCTTCAGCGAGTTCCCCTCCAATTTGGTCCACCTGCAAACGATGGATAGCAAGCGCAATGGACCCAAACCGAACAACATCGATCAACCCCAGAATTGCCTTGTGTGTGTCGGTGCCATAAGGGGGAAAACTCATCTGGTATTTTGGTATTCTGAGGGCCTTCTTGACGCGCTTATCAAGTCCGTAAAGACCGGTCTGTATCAACAGTTTTTTCACACCCTTCTTCAATTTCATATCTTTCTCCTACGGTGGAAAGCCCCCCAGAAAGCCTAATCGACGGGACAAAACACAAAAATAGTCACCCCAGTATTTGTTAGGAGTGCACCACACCCACAAATTGACTTTCATGTATGATGAATTAGTACTTTTTAAAAGTCAAATACTATGATATTCAAGATGCCACGTCCGCATTCCTGGGTAGGATTAATCTGTTCAGCCTACAACTCTGAAAACTCCCAAGATGCCAGGACGACACGCAAAACAATATATCAACCAAAACGATCTCTTTGGGCACGGAATCACGCTTCAAGACCGGCCAGAGTGAGCCGACCATACATATCAGGGATTCTCCCTATATAAGCCATCCCTTTATTAAAAAAAGAAGAACCCCTCCGACGATTCTCTGCCAACGCGCCAATTCACGGTTTACCATGACCCGACTCCACTGAAACCCTTTAAAATCAAAATACTTCCAACGGGGAAATAATCTGGGGACACGATTAACATAATCTTCATAGCTTTCTCCAAAACGCTTAAAAAGAGTGGTTTCCTCATCATACATCGTTATTGTAAAAATAATGGACAGGCCTGCCAACAAAAATGCTCCCCCCAGGAAGCTGTTTCCCATGAAAGCGAAGCCAATCCCGATAACAAGATTTCCGAGGTAAAGCGGGTGTCGCGTCATGGCGTAAGGCCCTCGGGTTTGCAAAAATATATTTTTCTCCAGAAAGCCCGAGGCCCAGGTCCGAAGCCCTTCTCCCAGAAGAACAATGGGGAGTCCAATCTTCAATGAGAGCAGCGAGGGAGAGGAAAGGAGGAAAAAAATAAGTCCCAATAAAATAGTCCATCTTCTCCGATGCTCTCTAATCAACCGGCGGATCGTACCGCTCACCCCGGAGGACCTTCCACCTTGACCGCTTCGTCGATCAACATCACCGGAATATCATTCCGGATGGGGTACATTAGACCGCACGATACACAGAGGATCCCGTCCTCCTTTTCATTTAAATGGATTTCCCCTTTGCATTTAGGACATGCGAGAATATCTAAAAGATCACGACCTATTGACATACACCCTCCTTCACCAGCATCTTAACTGAATCAAACACCTCTTCGATACCTATCTTTTCTATACAGCTCCTACTTTGCCGACAGCGTCTCGGGAAATAGGGGGAGGAACCTCTGCAGATGCATTGTTGTTGGTGAACACAGTGTCCCTTCCCATAAGGCCCACTTCGACCCGCCTCCGAAGGGCCGAACAAGCTTACCGTCTGACATCCGACCGAAACTGCCAGGTGGAGGGGCCCTGTATCCCCGGCCACGACAACCCTACAACTTTGATAAAGAGCCGCGAGCTCCTGCAGTCGGAAGAGGGGGGCAAGTATAAGTCTCTTGCTTTTTCTCTGAACGAAGGACTCCACTTTTTTCGAATGCCCTTCCCCTGAAGTGATCACGACAGGAATTCCTTCTTTTTCAAGCAACATTTCCGCGAGTCGCAAAAAAGATTCTTCAGGCCACTGCTTTGTTTCAAAACCAGCGCCAAGATGAAGGGCAACGAGCGGCATACGAGAATCGAAGCCGACTTCTCTCCGCCATTGGACAATACGTGCAATCGCAGAAGGCGGTAGCGTAAAATTAAAGGAGACAGACCGGTCCGTGATCCCCATACCTCCCAACAATGAAAGGTTCTGTTCTATCACATGCAGACCAGATGGCACCACACGACAGGTCGTGAACAGGGTATTGATCCCTTCACGGCAGGCCTTCCGCGAAAACCCAATCCGGCAGGGAGCCTTTGTCATGAGTGTAATGAATCCACTCTTAAGCAAACCCTGGCCATCTATGGCAAAATCAAACCGATAATCGGACAAACGTTTTCTAAGGGCATTCACCATATTATAGACTGCGATTCCTCTACCCGACTTAAGCAAGCGCCGCCATAACTTGGTATCAATAACAACGAGATCATCGATTCCATCCTGATCCAGAAGCACTTCCTTCGCCTTCTCCTCAACCACCCAGACGATATACGCCTTCGGAATATTCCGTCGCAACGCCCTCATTACTGGAAGCATATGAATACAATCCCCGATAGAACCGAGTTTTACAACCGCAACCCTGGGACTCCGGTTCTCTTTCAGGAAAGTGCTGTCTTTCAATCTGGAACCTCGTATCACATCAATCAGTCTCTTCTCGAATATCTCGCAAAATCCATTCGACTGCGGCCTTCAAGTTCTCTGAAACACGATCGGGCGGCCGCCCTAGTCGGGACAACGCTTGAAGTGCCCCCCTTCCCTCTCCGGTCTGAACCAGAACACTCTTGATCCCTTCGCGGGCCAGAGCCATATCCGTTGGTTTATCTCCAACAATATAAGACTGGGAAAGATCGACATGATGCTCCAGAACTGCCCTCTCAATCATTCCCATTGAGGGCTTCCGACAGCGACACTTTGTCTTTTCAGGGGAATGAGGACAATAGTAGATGCCATCCAGCACAGCCCCCTCTTTCGCTAAAAGACCCTGTAGATGACAATGGGCCTCCCAGACAAATTCCTCCGGAAAGAAACCGCGTCCCACCCCAGATTGATTGGTAACCAGGAAGACCGGAATACTCTCCCGGTTTAATTTCGCGATCCCGGAAACCGCCCCTGGAATAAGGAGGAATTGATCAAGACGACTCAGATATCCAACATCTTCATTAATCGTCCCATCACGATCCAAAAAAACCGCACCCGATTTTCCCCGAAATCCGTCAAGAGACCTTGTCGCAGCCTGAAAAACCTCCTCAGAAGAAACATCCGTCATACAAGGGTGATCAATCGGGCATTCCCGCGCCTTACAGGGCGAACAATCGACCTTTTTTTGTATAATCCGTGTATGTACTCCGGCAGGTGAGGTCCGGGTCGGGTCCGTCGGACCAAATATCGCGACCACGTGAATACCCAATGCCGACCCCACATGCATCGGTCCTGAATCGTTGGTGATAAAGAGACGGCATTTTTCCATCAAGGCCATCATCTCTCTTAAGCTTGTTTTTCCGGCCAGAACAAGAGACGGGGTCTTCATGGCTTCCTGAACCGTGGCTGCGATATCGGTTTCAAGCGGTCCGCCAAAAATGACCACCTTTGCCTGGAAACGATCCACCACTTGATCGGCTACGGCGGCAAAGCGCTCTGGAAGCCAGCGCTTTGCCGATCCATAGGCCGCACCGGGATGAATGCCAATCAGGCAATCTTCTTCCTTGATACCGTATGAATCCAGAAATTTAAAGGCCGTACTTCTTTCTTCCTCCGAGACCACAAGAAAAGGAGGGCTTGCAAGGGGTCGACCATCGACCAATTTCATCAGGGCAAGATAGGACTCCCGCTGGTGATGTGGTGCGCCTTTCTTCTGCAACGAACGTGTTAACAAAAATGATCGCCCATCCGCTGCATATCCAACACGAGCCGGGATACCGGCCGCCGCCGCAATGAGAGCCGCCTCAAAGGCATTCTGCAGGAGAAATGCGAGGTCAAAACACTCTTTCCGAAGAGAGCGGATCAACCTCCACAACCCGATCACACCTCGATGCTTTCCCTTATCTTCATAAACCAGGACGCGATCCACATCAGGATGGTTGTCAAAGAGCGCAGCAACGGATGACTTCGCCAGTAGGGTAATCTGAGCGCCATCAAACCGGGTTCTTAGGGCTGAGAGCGTCGGGATCGCCATCACCGCATCACCAATCCAGTTCGGCATTCGAATCAAAATTTTCTTACTCATGACCGGCATTCGCCTGCACATCCATGTTGTCAAAGGAAGAGTGTGGTGGTCGCGTCTTCCACCTGCGGTGAACCCAAAGCCAGTGGTCCGGGTGCTGACGAACAAACGATTCAATCTTTTGAGTAAAGAGTGCGGTCGCGTTAACAACATCTTGTTTGAGAATACCGGTTCGTGTCAATTCCAGCGCTTTCTCTATCACGATCCGAGGCCCTTCCTTCGTCCGGATAAAAAATACAGGAACAACAGAAGCCCCGGTTCGTAACGCCAGGATCGCCAATCCCTTATGAGTGGCAGCCTTCCGGCCGAAATAGTCGACGAAAACCGCTTCGTATATCGCTGTGTTCTGATCCAGCAAGAATCCGACCGTTCCCCCTTCCCTCAAAAGCGCAACGATCTCCGCCGCAGGCGTCTTCTGCTTATTGAAAACAGAATTCCCAAATCGAGACCGCCATTTTTGGATCATTTGATCGATATACCGATTGTCCATACGCCGGGCCACAACATGCATCGGAACCCCTCTTGCGGCCAAGCCGACGGCCATCCATTCCCAATTTCCAAAATGAGCAGACAACAAGATCATCCCTTTCCCACACTTTTGGGCCGAGAGAATGTGTTCAAGGCCATCTATTTTTACTTTTTCCTTTACTTCTTCATCCGTCCATTTTGGAAGACAGGCAAATTCGACCACGGCGCGTCCCATATTTTGAAACGAGCTCAAGGCGATCCGTCGGATCTCTCTTTCGCTCTTTTCCTCTTTAAAAGAAGTACGAAGATTATTTAAGGCAATCTGTCGATGCCGTTTGTCGATCAGGTAGAAGACGGTTCCAAGAGAGACACCCAACTGAACACTTATGCGGTAAGGAACAAGCTGAAAGAGGCCAATCAATAAACGGGCGATGCTATATTCAATCCTGTCCTTCATCAATATTCCACTCTCTGATTCTTCAAAACCTTAACTACGAGAAATATTTTTCTTTACTTTATCCATATCAAATAAAAGCGCCTGACAATCCTTAGGGTCATCAAGGAAAACAACATCAATCTGCAGTACCCAAATCTCCAGATCCAGAGGTAAAAAGGGCTTTATTTTGGCCGCATCTTTTTCAGTCGTCACCACCCTCCCGGCACCACTTATAGAAACCTGCCTCCCGATCTCCAAAAAGTCAGTGGGCTTATAGGCGTGATGGTCTCCAAAAAATATTTCGCCTTTCACCTGGGCCCCCAACACACGCATGGATCTCACAAAGGATTCAGGATTTCCGATACCGCACATACAGAAGATGGGATAATTTTTAACATCAGAAACAGGGTATCTTAGTCCGGTATTTAAGTGGATCAATCCAGTCGACCGGAATATACTCTGAAGCACCCGGCGGCCGGAACGCGTCATCTCCTGGTGCACCTCCTCAAAATTACAACCTCGATCTACACGGGTGAAGATAACCAGATCTGCCCGTTGAATCGCTGAAAGCGGCTCCCGAAGTGGACCCCGAGGGAGGAGACGGCGATTCCCAAACGGGTTTGAGGCATCCACAATAAGAATATTCATATTACGCTGAAGCCTGAGATGTTGAAACCCATCATCAAGTAGTATCACATCGATCTTAAAATTTTGAATCAGCCACTGACATCCTTCAAAGCGGTCCGTCGAAACGATGATGGGAACACCTTCAAGCCGTTCCGCCATCAGAGTGGGCTCATCCCCGACAGCGGAAACTGTTTCACAAATTCTGGAACCATCCGACACCAGAACGATAGAACGCTTGTCTTCTCTCCGGTATCCTCGGCTGACGATACCTACTGAGCATCCCTTCTTCTTCCACTCCCTCGCAAGATAGATGGTTAAGGGTGTCTTGCCTGTCCCCCCCACGGTGATATTTCCAATACTAATGACAAACGCATCGACCCGTCTCTGTGGGAGGATTCCATTTTTGTAAAGAACCACACGTATTCGGGAAACAAGCCCATATAACCATCCAAGCAGGGTCAGGGGAAGCAAAATCGTATCGAACAGAACCCCTTTTTGAGTCCAGATCCATTTTAAGAACCAGCCCGCCCTGAGTGAAGGCCGAATGATTTCAGGAACGGATCCCCCAAGAGCATCTTGTCCTTCTACCTCTTCATCCTGAATGGATTTCAAGTCCAATTTCGATCCTATCCACCCATTTTGATATCCGATCCAGATTCCGCTCGACCGCACCGAGATTATTCAGGACAACAAGATAGGCACTCTCTCCTTTTTTTTCGTACTCTTCCGGGTGCAGCATCAACCAGGCCATCCTTTCTCCCAGGGTCTTTCCGTCACTCACGCTGATACCGCCCCCGCTTCTCTGCAATTGATCCGAAATTTCCTGGAAATTCTTCATATGGGGGCCAAAAAATACCGGCTTGCGGCATGCGGCGACCTCGAGAACATTATGTCCGCCCACGGGCACCAGACTGCCACCCACAAAAATAAGATCAGCAACGGGGTAGTAACGATCAAGTTCTCCCAGAGTATCAAGGAGAATAATTTCCGGTTTTTCCTTATCCCGATCACTCCCGGAATCCCTCATCCTTGTTTTTCGAACGGATAGGTATCCCTCCTGAGTAATGAGTTCTTCCACCCGGGTCAAGCGCTCCAGATGACGAGGCGCAATTAAAAGAACAGGTCTTGGGCCCGAGGCCGCGATTAAAGAGAAGGCCTCCAGGACAGCCTTCTCTTCCCCTTCATGTGTGCTCCCGGCAATCATGAATATCTCGCTCTCCCGGAGCCTCAGTTCTGCGCGTATTTGTGTTTCTTCATGCTTTGTATCCAGATCACCGGCCCTTTCCCCGGTGCGGCCTGAAACGGCTTGATCATATTTCATATTTCCAGTTCTTTCAACACGCTCAGGCGGCGCCCCCATTTCAACAATCCTCTCGACATCACCCTCGGTCTGCATCAAAAAAAGAGATACCCCATTCAGCACATGCCTTAAGAAGAATCGCACAAGCCGGTAGCGGCGAAAACTCCTTGCTGAAATCCGACCATTCAACATGATTGCAGGAACCCCCTTTTCCGAGAGGGAGAGGAGGCAGTTTGGCCAGACCTCTGTCTCAAAAAAGATGAAAATCGCCGGTGAGATCCGACGTACGAGGGACCGCGTCACCCAGATCAAATCAAAAGGGAAGTAGACAAAAAGGTCAACCCCCTGAAGACGTCTCCGGGCCGCCGCCTGTCCCGTAGGGGTCACTGTTGAGAAGACAATGGCCGCATCAGGGTACTGCTCCCGAAGGGATTGGACCAACACGCCAGACGAGATGACTTCTCCGACAGAAACGGCATGAACCCAGAAAACTCTTTTTCCTTGAAGTGGTTTAAAATAACCTTTCGGATATAAGCCAAAACGTTGTGCGATTCCGGAGCGGTAAGGTGGACGAAGTATAATCCGTACGAGGAGAAAAAGAAGACTGAAGGGTAAAATCAGAACCAAGAGCACTTGGTAAATGGCATAATAAAAGGTCTTTCCCCTTTTCTTGCTACACGCTAACCTGCCTTTCCCCATCTATACCTCAACAAAGATCATTCCTTTACACTGAGCAACCCCTACCCATGAGGCAATGATCACCATGGCTCATGCATGTTCGACATCAACCGGAGTCTCATCCACCTTCTCCTCTCCATCCCAGAACTGCATCTGGTAGACCTTCTTATAAGGCCCATCCCTCCGAATCAATTCTTCATGGCGGCCCATCTCCACAATTTTCCCGTGGTCAACAACAAGAATACAGCTTGCCTTGTGGATGGTTGAAAGACGATGTGCAATCACAAAAGTGGTCCGATCCTTCATGAGATCCGTCAGCGCTTTTCGAACCATGAACTCTGACTTCGAATCCAGGGCCGAGGTCGCCTCATCCAGGATCAGGATGGGAGGGTCTTTCAAGAGCGCGCGGGCAATCGCCAGACGTTGGCGCTCTCCTCCCGAAAGATTCATCCCTGCCTTTTCGATCATGGTATCATATCCTAAGGGCATTTTACGGATGAAGCCATCGGCATAGGCCGCTTTGGCTGCAGCGATGACTTTCTCCTCTGACACCTCTCCCACACCATATGCGATATTCCAGCGAACGGTGTCATCAAAGAGGACAATCTCCTGACTGACAATTCCGATCTGGCTCCGCAGGGATGAACGTGTCACCTCTTGCGTCGAAACCCCATCGATGAGGATGGCACCCTGTTGAACATCATAAAATCGGGGAATCATATTCACCAGCGTCGACTTACCCGCGCCGCTGCTCCCCACCAATGCAATGATATCCCCTGGATTTGCCTTCAGGTTGATCTTCGAAAGTGCAGGAGAAGCCACCCCGTCATAAGAAAATGAAACATCCTGAAACTCGACAGAGCCCTGCACACTCGGCAAGATCCGCTTACCTTCGTCCATGGTTCTTTCGTTCTTTAGATCCCAGACCTCAAAGATCCGCTCTGCCGCCGCGATCGCCTGCTGTAACATATTGTTTGCTGTACTAAGGCCCTTGATTGGACCATACATCAACATCGTCGCCGTCATAAAGGAGAAAAATGTCCCGGGCGTCATCGTCTCTCGCATCACCTGAGAACCGCCATACCAGATAATCGCCGCGACGCCAAGGCTTGAGATGGTTTCCATCACAGGAGAGACCAGTTCAGACACTGACGTGGAACGCATCAAGGCCTTGACATAATCCATGTTCTTTTTGGAAAAACGATCGGCTTCAAAGTCCTCCCGGCCAAAACCCTTCACAACACGGATGCCGGAAAAGGTCTCCTGGAGGACATTGGTCAAATCCGCAATCTTTTCCTGCCCGATACGCGCAACCTTTCGAAGCCTCTTTCCCAGTCGAATCAGTGGATAGGCCATGACTGGCATCACCAGCACCGCAATACAAGCCAGACGCCAGTTTTGATAGAACACAACGAAAGACAATGCGATCAAGGTCAGGGTCTGCTGAACAACATTCTTTACCACCGTCGAGACGGCCATCTGGATCATTCCCACATCATTGATGACCGTGGACATGAGTTGTCCCGTCGAATTTTTTGCATGATATCCAATCGGAAGTAAGACAATGTGCTGATAGAATTCTTTTCGGATATCAGCCACAATGTGATTTCCAACATATTGCATCAAGTATGCCTGAGCATAGAAGAAGATCCCCTTGAGGAGGGCAACGACAAATATCGCTACCGGAATCACCATCAGCATGTCGGTATCCTTTTTGATGAAAAGTTCATCCATGACCGGCCGAACAATCCAAGCATAGGTCCCCGTCATAATGGAAACCATCAAGGCGCAAAAGATCGCTCCAAAGAATTGAAGGCGATACGGTTTCAGATAAACAATCAAACGCAGGTAAAGCTTCATGCCAGTTTTCTTCCTTTTTCTATGCTACGAACTTCTGAAGGCAAGTCAGGATTCCTAAACCCGCCCTCTAAGGTCATCGATTTCTCAAGGAGCCGGCAGATCACGGAAGCCGCCCGATCCGAGGCCCCGGCGGTGCCAAGGCGGCTCGCCACCACCTTCAAGCCCTGCCTCATTTTTTCATATTCGACTTCGTCCTTTAAAAGTCGACCGACCTCTTCCGCGATGTTCTCAGGCGTCACATCATATTGCATCAATTCCGGGATGAAGGGCTTTTCGGCCACAATATTTGCCAAACCGGCCCATTTCAATCGAATCACCAGCCTCGCAATCTGATAGGTAATCCATGAGAGCTTGTAAATAATCACCATCGGCGTTCCAGCCAGAGCGCCCTGCAGTGTCGCTGTTCCGGATACCACAACCATGACTTGAGAGGCACGCATCACCTCATAGACCTCTCCTTCGACACATCGGATGGGGAGGAGAGAGGATCGTATCAGTTTTTCAATGAGCCCCTGGGGGAGCGAAGAAGCCACAGGGATCAGGACCTGCAAGCCTGGAATTTTTTTTGCAAGTGAAGCCATCGACTGAAGCATGACGGGCAGGTGAGAAAGTACCTCACGCTTTCGACTTCCTGGGAGAAGACCCACCGTTGTCGCAAGCGGATCGAGCCCTTTCTTCGCCAGGTAAGCTTTCTTCCGGGATGCCTCCTCAGCCGGGTCTCCTAAAGAAAAAGGCATCCCCTTCTGCTTTACTTCATCAAGAAGAGGGTGCCCCACAAACTCGCAAGGGATATTTTTCGAGGTGTATAGCTCTTTTTCAAAAGGAAGAATAACCAGCATCTGGTCGATTCGTTCGGCAATCGTCTTTATTCTGCCTGAACGCCAAGCCCATATCTGCGGGCTGACGTAATAGACCACAGGAATCCCTAACTGCTTTGCCGATTTTGCCAGACACAAATTAAAGTCGGGATAATCAATCAAGACAAGGAGATCGATCTTTTCTCTCAGGAGACGGCAGGCAGTCCAATAGGCCTGGATAAGTGTCTTGATATGGAACAAAACTTCAAATAAACCCACGACGGCAAGTTGTTCAATGTCAAACCGAACATTCACTCCGGCCTGGCGCATCGCATCCCCGCCAAAACCGATGAGATTAAGAGAGGGATTTTTCTCTAGCAAGGCACGGGCCAAGGCCCCGCCGTGAAGGTCTCCAGATGCTTCTCCGGCCACAATCATCACACGAGATACCTTCACATTCGGATTCGTTCCCCGAATATTGGAGCTGCCGTATTTCATCCAACCAAACCCTCTTTGTAACTATTCAGCACACCTCTCTTTTTCTCCAATGGCTGCGTTTCTGTGGCGTGCGAATCCTCACGTATAGACACACACGTTACGGTTCTGTACTCCTCGCACCTTGCCCTGAAGTAAAGTAGTGGCATGCTAAATGGTTACCTCTCTTTCTGGATCAACTCAACAATACGAAGAGACACCTCAAGCGCTTTTCGGCCCGCCTCCCCAGATACCTTCGGGACACTTCGGGTCTGGACGGCATGGATAAAAGCCTCAATCTCTGACTTCAAGGGTTCCTCTTTTTCAACCTTAATCTTATCCACGCTCACCTTCGGTATCTCCCCCTCCCGAAAAATGCGCTTTCCAACGATCAACTCTTGATTCATATAATCAAGAGAAAGATAGGAATCGGCCTGAAATATTCTGATCTTGCGAAGTTTCTCCATAGAGACCCGACTGGCGGTCACATTGGCCACACAGCCGTTTTCAAAAGCAAGCCGAACATTCGCGATATCAATCTGAGGCGTGAGGACCGGTACGCCCACGGCACGAATCTCGACAATTTCAGAAGGAACCAAGGATAAGATAATATCGATATCATGGATCATCAGGTCAAGGATAACATGGACATCGGTTCCCCGAGTGGCAAACGGTCCCATCCGATGGCATTCGATAAAATGGGCCTGCGTCAGGGACTCCTTCAATTTTTTAACCCCCGAATTAAATTGCTCGATATGCCCCACCTGGAGTATCCGGCCGGTTTTCTCCGCGAGGGCAAGAACTTGGTCGGCCTCCTCTACCGTCGACGTCATCGGCTTTTCCAGGAGAATATCGATCCCGTTCTCAAGAAGATTTTTAGCAACCTGACAATGCGCCTTCGTCGGAACAACAACACTGGCCACATCCACTTTCCCGGACAAAGATGCCAGGTCGGGAAAGACCTCACAGTGATGCTTTGACGCAATATCCTTCGCCTGTTCCATATTCAGATCAGAAACACCGACCAATTCAACCTGATCAAGCTCTGAATAAATCCGCGCGTGATGGCGACCGAGAGATCCAACGCCGACGACGGCCGCTTTTATTTTTTTCTTTTCCATCATCAGTCCTAATCCTCACTTACAAATTTTTACTTAAATGACGCGTCAGGATATCCGACCACGGCAATACCGGCCGATTTTGCATCCCGCATAAACTGATCTTTCTCCAGAATAAGGGTTTTTCCGGTCTCAAGAGCAAGGACGGAGGCCTTCACCTTTATCATGTTTCGAATGGTTTCAGGACCGACTGTCGGCATATCAAACCGTAAATCCTGCTGTGGCTTACAGATCTTAATTACAACCACGTTTTCCTTTCCCAGTTTTCCGCCACGGAGAATTGTCGCGTCCGTTCCCTCAATTGCCTCCACGGCAAGGATCACCCCATTCCTGACAACAACACACTGTCCGATATCGAGCAACCCGACTTTCTTCGCGAGTTTCCATCCCCAGCGGATATCTTCTTTTTCACCTTTTTTTAATGGACGGGTAAACTCTCCCTCCCCGGCCAGTAGGGGAGTGAGGTAGGCGGTCGGATCTTTAATCTTAATGTTCTCTCGTTCAAGTTCTTCGGCCACGGCCCTGAGCAGTGCGTCGTCCTTTTTCTCTTTTAAACGGGCCAGGAGAGAGAGTGCGCGCAGATCGGGCCGGACCTCAAAGATACGGGTTTTACGAATGCCGCCCGCCATGACGGCATTTGATACGCCTGACTTTTTGAAATAGGAAATCAGCTTCCCGACCTGACCCACTCGAATCCACAAGATATCATCCACCTTTTCAGAAAGCGACGGCTCTGTTTCCCCTGTGTGGGCGACGGCGACCACGGAAAGGCCTCTTTCCTTCGCCGTATCGGCAAAAATAAGAGGGAAGACACCATTTCCCGCAATCAACCCAATCTTGTCCGGTCCCGCCTGAACCCTATTCGATTTCATCGACAAATTCCTCGTTTTGCATTTTCTACGAAAGAGACAAACTCCTCTACATCCGCAATGTCGCCCCATTTATTTCGTGCCTGCTTGATGGCCTCTCGCTGGGTCAACTGCGATCTGAATAAAAGCCGGTACGCCCCTTTTAAGGCGTCGATTCTCTCCTTGGAAAAATGATGCCGCTTTAGACCGACCATATTCAGACCATAAAGTTTTGTACGATTCCCCGCAACACTCACAAAGGGAGGAACATCCTGAGCAACGGCTGAACAGCCTCCCACAAGGGCGTAAGAACCAATCTTGACAAATTGATGAACCCCGACCAAGCCTCCCAGGATCGCATGATCCCCAATGGTAATATGTCCGGCCAGGGTTGCGGCATTTGCCATCACCACTTTGTCTCCGATGACACAATCATGCGCGACGTGCACATAGGCCATGAAGTAATTACTTTCTCCAATCACCGTTTTACCCGTCCCCTGTTCGGTCCCGAGATTCAGGGTTACATATTCCCGAAAGGTATTGTTATTTCCAATCATCAAACGGGTTTTTCCACCTTTATATTTTAAATCCTGTGGTCCCATACCGATCGAAGAAAAAGGGAAGAAGATACAATCTTCCCCAATTTCAGTCCAACCATCAATAACGACATGGGAACGAATCTTCACGCCCCTCCCAACACGAACGTGCTCCCCGATCACAGAATAAGGACCCACTTCAACAGTGGAATCCAGCTCGGCCTTCGAGTGAATGATCGCACTCGGATGAATTTTCATTTTCCCGATTCTCCCGGATCCAGCATAGCCTTCAACTCCGCCTCTGCGACCAACTTGCCATCCACAAAGACCATCCCTTTCAGACGACAAAAGGGCGACCGCTCTTGAAGCACGGACACTTCAATCCGGAGCTGGTCCCCCGGGACAACCGGCCTCCTGAACTTGGCCTTATCAATACCAAGCAAAATGACCAGCTTATCTTCACATCCTTTGGCATGCTTATAAAGGACGCCGCCGACCTGAGCCATGGACTCAATAATCAAAACTCCGGGCATGATCGGATGCCCCGGGAAATGGCCCTGGAAAAAGGGTTCATTGACCGAAACATTTTTCAGACCAACAATCTTCTTTCCCGGATCGATCTCCAAAATTCGATCAACCAGCAGAAAAGGGTAGCGATGCGGAAGTATCGCAGAGATCTCCTGAATATCCATTTATCGGGTCCTTTCGTTGTGATCAGATGGGGAAAGCCCTTTTTCAAGTCGAGTTATTTTTTCCTCGAGCGCTCGCACCTGATTTCTCAAGGCCGGCAATTTCCGAAAGGTCGCCTGCGCCTTCAACCAGGCCTTATGCGGAACAGGGGGAAAGCCGGAGACCGTCTCTCCGGATGGGATATCCTTTGTGATACCCGATTTCCCTCCGACGATCACTTGGTCTCCAATCTTCAGATGACCGGCCACTCCAACTTGTCCCGCCAGGGTCACGTGACGACCAATTTCTGTGCTGCCTGAAATACCGACCTGGGAAACAAGGATGGTATCTTCTCCGATCAGAACGTTGTGGCCGATCTGAACCAGGTTGTCAACCTTGGTCCCTCTTCCAATCACCGTATTCCCCATCGTCGCCCGGTCAACCGTCACATTGGCCCCCAACTCAACGTCATCCTCCACGATAACCCCGCCAACCTGGGGGACCTTGTGATACCTCCCCTGTCGCGGGACAAAACCAAAACCATCACTTCCAACCACTGTTCCACAATGGATAATCACACGCTTTCCGATCTTCACGCCCTCTCGGAGTGTCACATTCGGGTAGATCAGAGAACTATCTCCCACCTCGCTCCCTTCACCTACAAAAACACCAGAACCAATCCGAACACCCTCACCGATCGTTACCCCGTCTTCCAAGGTCACAAACGGACCGATAGAAACCTTTTCACCTAGAACAACCCCCTCCCCCATCGACACCCTTGAATCAATACCGACAGCATGAGGCTGTGCCGGATGGAAATAAGCCAGAAGCTGAGCAAAAGCATAATAGGGATTCTCAACCAGCAGAAGAGAAGCCGAAACCCCTTGTATTTCTTCCGGGATAATCAGGGCGGAGGCCTGCGTTGAAGCGACCCAGGATCGGTACCTGGGATTGGAAACAAAGGTGATGTCACCCGGCATTGCTTCTTCGATAGAAGAAACACCTGTTATGCGGAGATGAGGATCGCCGATGACGCGACCCTCCAGCATCTTGGCAATTTCACTCAGGGATATCGCCATCGTAGATCTCCATCCTGTCAGAAAAAGGCCGCCGAGCGAGGCCTACTTATTGAAGTTCCCGTCGAGCTTCTCAATCACCTGAGGAGTGATATCATTTGATTCACTTGAAAAGATTACCGTGCCCCCTTCATTATTTTTATCAAAAACAACAAAGTATCCTTCCTGCTCCGCAATCGCCTTCACAGCCAGTTCCAGTTTTTTATTAAACTTTCTGAGAGACTCAACCTTCTTTTTCTGTACCTCCGCATTAAGCTCCCTCGCCTTGTTCTGGTATTCGATCAGTTTTCTCTGGAACTCAACCTGCTTTACTTTTTTGGCCTCCGGGGAAAGGAGGGACCCCTGCCGGGTCAAATCTTCTTCGAGTTGCTTTAGCTCTCTCTCTTCAAGGTCGATCACCTTTTGACGCGTCGTGACATACTCTTCCATTTTTTCCTGAACACTTTTCCCCTCTTTTGAGATTTCCAATACCTTCTGAGCATTCACGAATCCAATTTTCTCCGAATCAGCAAAAGCCCTTCCAGATTGAACGAAGAGTAAAACAACCACTAAATAAAATAAGCTCTTTCTCATTATTCCTCCAGTATCCAAAAAAAAACCCATTTGTAAACAATGCACCCATGCACGGCCCCGGTCTTTCCACGACCACACCATACGCCCTAACCTTCTCTCTTCCCCTTGTTAAAAAAGTGTCCCAATTGAAAATTCTACCGTCCGGGTCGGCTCGTCCGGTCTGGGGCTTAAATTCCAGCCCCACTCCAGCCTGAGCGGACCGACCGGCGAGATCCACCGGATTCCAAAACCCGCGGCCTTCCTCATCCCAGAAGAGTGAATAAGTTCATCATCGTCAAAGGCGGCACCATAATCATAGAAAAGAAGCGCCTTGATTTGTGCCTCTTTTACAATGGGGACCAGATACTCGACATTAAAGAAAAGGACTTTATTCCCTCCCAAAACCTCTCCAGTCCCAGGAACAGTGGGCCCGGCCTTTCCGAATTTAAACCCGCGAACCGTGTTGATCCCTCCGGTAAAAAACCGCTCTCCCACTGGCAGCACCTTGTCTTCTATCCCACTCGCATACCCAATACGCCCATGGAGAGAAAAGATATGATTCCACCAGAGCGGGAAGAATCGGCTTGAGTCTCCAATGATCTTAAGATAGGCATTGTCCCCTCCAAGGAAAGTTCCGGCATATTCCACGGTGACTGAATTTCGTGAACCGCTTTTCGGGTCAAAGGCAAAATCCCGCGTATCTCGCGTGAGAGAGAACCCGACCGCGCTTGTCAATGTTTTCCCCAGCAAGGCCTGCTCTTGAACCTGCAAGGGAACAATCGGATCGATAGTACCATCAGAAAGAAGCTGCAGGTCAGAGACCTGTAATTCTTCTGCAGTATAACTCACACTGGATCTGACATATTCTCCGAAAGATCGGCCCAGGATCAGATTACCCCCTATCCGCTTCTCCCGATAAGTGCCAAAACTTCTTTCCTGGTTAAAGAGATCGACCGTCCCTGAAAGATTCCGATCAAAGAGATAAGGTTCACGGAAGGTTAAACGATAGGTCGTCCTTCTTTTCCCTGTATCTACTTTAACCCTCAAGAGCTGTCCCTTGCCTAAAAAGTTCCCCAAGGTTACATCCATTGTGGCAATGAAACGATCTACGGAACTGTATCCGCCACCAATGCTGAAGGTGCCCGTCGGCTTCTCTTTCACCGTAACATCAAGGTCCACCCATCCTGGTTCGATCTGCTTTGGAACAATTTCGACATTTTCAAAGAAGTTTAAATTTTGCAAGCGCTGAAAACTCCGCCTCAACAACTTGGTATTGACCATCTCCTGCTCGTTGACTCGAATCTCTCTCCGAATAACCTTGTCGCGGGTTTTAGTATTTCCAGAAATATGGATCTCCCGAACTTTCGCACGGTCCCCTTCGCTCACCCTAAAAACAATATCAACAATATCTTCCCCCTGTCGGGCGTTCAATTGGGGGACAACATTTGCGTATATATAACCCTTCTCACCAAAGAGATCGACTATCCCCATAATATCCCGACGAAGCTGACCTCGGTTAAAGATTTCTCCCTTTTTTGTCACCGTTTTTTCGATTAAGGCCTTCTTTTCCAATATGGTGCTTCCTTCGTATTGAATGCCACCAACCGTGAATTGTTCCCCTTCTATGACGGGGATGACAATGTCAAACCACTCATTGTCATCGCTCAAAACAACCTGAGGCGCGTCCACCTGTATCTGAAGATAACCGTGATTTGCGTAATACGCTCTCACCCGCTCCACATCCGCCTCGAGGGCTTCCTTCTTGTAACGTCCCGATTCTGTCAACCACGAGGTCAGCCAAAAGTAAGTTGACGATTCCATGCCTTTTTTCAAAACCTTGTCCTTGAAGGCCTTGTTCCCTTCAAAACGAATCTTGCGGATGTAGGCCTGCTCCCCTTCTTCAATAAGAAAGGTTAGGACCGCCTGATTGTTCGCTAGGACTTGTGTAACCGGGGTAACTCTCGCATTGTAATATGCCTCAGATTCATAAATACCCTTCAACTTTCGAACATAGGACCGAATTGCCTCGGCATCGATAAAGGTTTCGGTTCGAATAGGGACTTTTTCTTCAAGCTGCTCTTTAGCAATGTTTTCATTCCCCTCATAAACAACATCAATCAGAAATGGTTTTTCATGGACGATAAAGAAGAGGGCAATCCCCCCTTCGAGTCCCTCCGACTCAACCTCGACATGATCAAAAAACCCAAGACGATAGATGCGGTCCACATCGTTCTTCACCGCTTCCGGAGAGAAAAAATCCCCCTCTTGAAGAGATAACCTGGACCGGATCGTTGTCCTGTCTATCTTATCGTTCCCCTTCACCTCGATCAACTTGATCTGGATCTCTTTTTCTTGCGCAAAAGCGATAGGAGAAAAGGTCACACAGATGAAGAGAAGAAGAGAAAAAGGGTTGAAATACTTCATCAATAGGACAACCTTCTCCCAAGCTCAAAATCTTTACATGCTATCATTTTAAAGGGTTTTTGTAAATACAAAATCAGCCCCCAAAAGGCCGCAAACGAGACCTAGGACAAAGGCTCAAGTCGATTGAGAGAACAGAAAATGGAGTCTGTCGGGATAATAGGTCGTCGCGAGGAAATCCGACTTATCGAAAATAGAAGCTTCGCTTTATTCCTTTAATCGCTCGCCAAATTCCGTTCTTATCAGGGTGGGGTTTGCACTCTCTATACATGTTCAGGATTCGCTTATTTTTTCTGGAATTTTTGTCGCGTGGCTCTTCCCTTTCCCACGGAGGCAGGGGAAGGTCTGAACGATTTCCTTTGGCGGCGAAACGGTTTTGGGCGGATAAACAAGTCATCCTCTGCCCATTCCACCGGGATCTTGTGTCCTATATATGCCTCGATCTCCTCAAGGCCCATCACATATTCCTCATCCGCCAGACAGATCGCCTTACCCCTCGCGCCCGCCCGCGCTGTTCGGCCAATCCGGTGGACATAAGCCTCCCGGTCCTGAGGAAGATCATAGTTGAATACAAGATCTACCCCCTCGATATGTAAGCCTCTCGATGCAACATCCGTGGCAACCAAAATAGAAACCTCTCGCGCCTTGAACCGCTCCAGAGCACGCATCCTCTGTTTTTGGGGGAGATCCCCCGTGATCGCCTTCGCCTGATAGCCTTGCACAACCAATCGTTCAGAAAGGGTCTCGCCCTGATGTTTTGTATTCACAAAGATCAAAACCCGTTCCCATTCCTCCTTCTTCAGAAGGCCGAGAAGCAGCGAGAACTTCACGGCACGCTCAACATGAAAAAGGACCTGTTCGACCTTTTCAGCGGTAACCTGCTCGGGAGTCACCGCAATCTTTACCGGGTTATTCATATGTTCATAAGCCATTTCCATCACCCGATGGCTCAGGGTTGCAGAAAAAAGCATCGACTGACGGTGATTATAAGGGGGGAGTCGGCGCATCAGGTAGCGGAGGTCGGCAATAAACCCCATGTCAAACATCCGGTCTGCTTCATCAATAACCATGACCTCCGCCTGCTTCAGGGTGTAAACCTTCTGTTTAAAGTAGTCGATGAGCCGACCTGGCGTCCCGATAAGAAGGTCCACCCCTTCGCTTAATTCCAAGCGCTGTTTCTGGTAATCAATCCCGCCATAGACCGCCAAGATCTTGAATGGGGTTCCCACACCCAGAATCTTCGCTTCTTCCATAATCTGTACAACCAGCTCTCTTGTCGGGGCGATCACGATTGCTCTGGGGGATGAAACTTTGGAACGGGGAGGTGGAGTGGCATTCAATAGACGTGTAAACAAGGCGATTAGAAAAGCGCCCGTTTTTCCGGTCCCGGTCTGGGCCTGTCCGGCAACATCCTTTCCAGCCAAGGTGAGAGGAAGGGTCTCCTCTTGAATCGGCGTGCAGACTTTAAAACCAAGTTTTTCAATCCCCTCAAGAACAGCCGGAGGAATCGGTAACATTCGAAATTCGGTTGACATATGAGGGCCATAGTACTCGGCAACGGCTTTAAAAGCAAATTTATCTCGAAATCAGGGCATGATCAAATGGGAAAAAGGGGGCGTTTGTTGTTTCCTGATGTGCAGATTTCTTCTATTTTATGGTAGACTTTGCCTCCTGAACGCGGAGACCGGCCATGCGGCTCGTGATCATTTTATTCATTTTTGGATCGATTACTGCGATCATTGCGAGAAGCAAGGGGCGTGATTTATTTCTTTGGTGGTTTTACGGTATCTTACTCTTCCCCTTCGCGCTTATTCACGCGATCATTCTCCAGAATAACACCGAAATACGAGACCCAATTCAGCGGAGACAGGGCCTCATAAAGTGCCCACACTGCGCGGAAATGATCAAGCTGGACGCGAAACAATGTCAATTTTGCGGTCGTAAAATCAATATCATTGATGTGTAAAAACCCGCTTAAGCGGAACGACTTCCCTGCTCAGTCAGCAGCTTATCCGCATCTTCCTGATTGCATCGGCCATACGGACCACACGCACAAGAACAGAAATGTCGTGGACCCTCAAGATATGCGCACCACCGAAAACAGAAATGGCAGCAGCAGCAGCAGTGCCCTCCAGCCGTTCTGATGGCGGAAGGTTCAAAACCTCCCCAATAAATGATTTCCGCGAAGGACCCAGCAATACCGGAACCCCCAGAGCAGAAAAGCAATCAAGGTGATGGATGATCTGCAAGTTATGTTTGACCGTCTTACCGAATCCGATTCCTGGATCAATGGCAATCCTGTTCCGTGGAATCCGATACCCTGATGCCTTTTTGACCCGCGCATTCAAAAATCCAAAAATTTCATCAATCAGATCACGATAATGCGGACGGCGTTGCATCGTTCGTGGCTTCCCTTTTGAGTGCATGATCACCAGACCGGCCCGGCTCTCTGCCGCGACAGAAAACATCTCCGGATCCCGTGTAAAACCACTCACATCATTAATAATCGAGACGCCCGAATCCACCGCACACCTTGCAAGTGCGGCCTTCGTGGTATCAATTGAAAGCGGAATCCGGAGCCGTGCAGTAAGCCCTTCTATAACGGGAATAACCCGCTGGCACTCCTCTTGAAGAGAAACAGGCGATGATCCCGGGCGTGTCGATTCCCCTCCGATATCAATAATGTCAGCACCCTCTTCTTCCATCTGAAGGGCGCGATCAATCGCTTTTGATCGACTGTCAAAAAGGCCACCATCTGAAAAGGAATCCGGAGTCACATTCAGGATTCCCATAATAAGCGGGTGTTTCCTGTAGTTTAAGCGATATTTTCCACAATGCCACAGGCCGGATGCTCTTCGAGGGATAAAAGAAGAAAAGGCCCCTTTTTTAAAAGGGGCCTTTTCTTCTTTAGAAATAATACGACGCATCGACGAGCGGTCAATCGATCAAGCGGGAACGGGCGCTGGGGTGGGGAGCGGCCCAGCAGAAGCCGGCGGCGGGGAAGGAGGATGCACGATCATTTCAATCTCCTTCGCATTCAGGGATTCCTTTTCCAGCAATGCCTCGGCAAGGGCCCTCAGCGTCTTCATATTCTTTGTGATCAGGTCCTTGGCTCTCTCGTAATTCTCGGTAACGAGCCGTCTGACCTCCTTATCAATTTCAATCGCAGTATGCTCGGAGTAATCTTTGTGCTGGGAAATCTCCCTGCCCAGGAAGATCTCCTGCTCCTTCTTGCCGAAACTCAGGGGCCCCAGTTTTTCGCTCATCCCCCATTCACACACCATTTTTCTTGCCAGCTCGGTTGCTTTTTCAATATCGTTTCCGGCACCGGTCGTAATATGTTTCAGCACCAGCTCTTCCGCAACACGCCCTCCCATCATGATCGCAATGTTGTTATAAAGAAACTCCTTGTGGTAACTATAACGGTCATCCGTCGGCAACTGCATCGTGACACCAAGAGCCCGCCCACGGGGAATGATCGTCACCTTATGAATCGGATCTGTCCCCGGAAGGAGCTTGGCCACCAGCGTATGTCCAGCCTCATGATATGCGGTCGTTTTTTTCTCCTCCTCCGAGATTGACATGCTTTTCCGTTCGACCCCCATCAAGACCTTGTCCTTTGCAGCCTCAATATCGTCCATTTCGACCGTCTTTTTATCCAGTCGAGCAGCCAACAACGCCGCTTCATTGACCAGATTCTCTAGATCGGCCCCTGTGAACCCCGGCGTACTCCTGGCGATGAGTTTGAGCTCGACATTCTTGTCCATTGGGATCTTCCGGGTATGCACCTTTAATATCTCATGCCTTCCCCTTAAGTCAGGACGGCTGACCGTGATTTGGCGGTCAAACCGGCCCGGCCGCAAGAGTGCGGGATCAAGAACATCAGGCCGGTTTGTGGCAGCAATGAGAATAACCCCTTCTGTCGTCTCAAAGCCATCCATCTCGACCAGGAGTTGGTTCAGGGTCTGCTCCCGCTCATCGTGTCCGCCGCCTAACCCGGCTCCTCGATGTCGTCCGACCGCATCTATTTCATCTATAAAAATAATACACGGAGCATTTTTCTTCCCCTGTTCAAAGAGGTCCCGGACACGGGAGGCCCCGACCCCTACAAACATCTCGACAAAATCAGAACCCGAGATGGAGAAAAAGGGGGCATCCGCCTCCCCTGCAATCGCTTTGGCAAGAAGGGTCTTCCCCGTTCCGGGAGGACCGATGATCAACACGCCCTTTGGAATCCGTCCACCCAGCTTTTGAAACTTGGGGGGGTCTTTCAAGAATTCAATAATTTCTTCCACCTCGACCTTGGCTTCCTCAATCCCGGCAACATCCGCAAAGGTAATCTTCTTTTTCTCCTCAGAGAGGAGACGCGCACGGCTCTTCCCGAACGACATGGCCTTATTCCCACCCATTTGCATTTGGCGCATAAAAAAGACCCACAGACCAATGAAGAGGATGAAGGGACCCCACGTCATCAGGAAAGTCATATACCAGGGTGGAAGTTCCGGCGGCTTTGCAGAAATCCGAACATTTTCTTTCCGGAGTATCGAGACCAGATCAGGAAAGTCGGTCATATAAGTCTTAAACTTGGTCCCGTCTTTAAGGATGCCGCTGATGAAATTCTCTTTAATCGTGACCTCTGAAACTTCACTCTTCTCTACTTTTGACATGAAGTCAGAAAAGATAATTTCATCCTCTATCGGCCGGGATGGCGCTTGAAAGAGGTTAAAGAGCAGGATCATAAAAAGCCCCACAACAACCCACAGGGCCAGATTTTTCACACGAGGGTTCATCTAAAATCCTCCAAAAAACTTTGATCTTATCTGCATATTAACATATTTCCTTTCGGCTTGACAATTATATCGCTTGACACAATCGTATATGATGAGACCATAAGCCCTTTCCATCAATTTTTAATTGCTTTAATCCTGACAATTTATGCTTAATCACCTAGAGAGAGAACACCATCCCACCTTCTAAATATAAGCGATCAATCAATCAATTTCAAGGACGGACCCATGGAACCCTATCGGAGAAATGAGGGTTCTACTGCGGTGATCGCAAATAGGCCCACTTTTGTAGGTGATTTTCGTTAAATAGCTGAGCTATTCGCCTCAAATCATCCCTTAACTTGTCTCTACTTTCCATTCACCTCGCTACGACCCTATTTCTACGACAGGCTCCTAGAACCGGTTCTACTTTTTTCGCCATTCCCCCGCCCTCGCAGCAATCGAAGTCGAGCAAGTGCTCTGAATCGTCATGTTTTTTTAGTACGTTCGCCCATCTTATCCAGGACAGCGATATAGGGGAGGTTACGATATTTATTTTCAAAATCAAGCCCATACCCAACAACGTACTGATCCGGGATAACGAATCCTACATAATCAATGGTCACATCAACCTCCCGCCTCCTGGGTTTGTCAAGTAAGGTGCAGCACTTGATCGACCTCGGCTTTCGTGCCATCATTTTCTTCTTCAGGAAGGTCAGTGTCGCACCCGAATCAACAATATCTTCAACCAGCAAAACATCCTGACCTGATAAATCTTTTGCAATATCTGAGATAATCTTTACACTTCTCGTGCTTTTCCCCTTCGCCCCGGAGCGTGAAACGATGAGAAAATCAACATGTAGGGGAAGACGAACCGCCCGTGTGAGATCGGAAAAAAAAGCAAAAGCCCCTTTCAGGACGCCCACCATCAGAAGATTCTTGTCGGTATAATCCGTCGTGATCTGCTGGCCGAGTGTTTTAATGCGCTTCCGCATCTCTTCCTGCGTAATAATGGGCTTGCCAAAAATCTTCCCCCTCATCCACTCTCCTCAAAAAAGGCCCTAGCGACCTTCTGATCGTTCTCCTGAACCTCCACGACCAAGGTTCGCTTCGTTTGATCGCTCGGTTGGAACCGCTCATCGGTTCGAAGCCCAATCACCCATAAAATCCCATTCGCACAGACAAGAAGCGGTCTTCGGTCTCTCTCGGATCTCCCGATCTTGATATCTACAAAAAAATCCTGCAATTTCTTATGGTGTCCCTTCATCCCCTTTGGAATAAAGCGGTCTCCCGGCTTCCATCCCCTGATGGATAAAGGATAACAGAGTTTATCAAAATCAAAAGAAGCGATGCAAGAAGAAAACAAATGGTGGGCACCGCGGTACACTGAAACCTGCACCCTTAACCCCCAATCAGCAAGTTCGAGCGTGGTCTTGTCCCCGCAAGATAGGACCTCCGGAAGCGCCGCCTCTTTTCGAAGGAGAAGGCCTCTTGATCCCTTAAACCGCTTCTTACTCTTCTCCCTGCGTGCAACAGGAAAGGTCATTCGCTCCAGATGGAGATGGGAATATTCTTTTTTCACCCGTACAGAATGAGGGAGAAAAAAATATTTTCCCGTTTGACCGGGAACAACCCGCTTCATAATGGTTTCAATATGGTGAAACCCGATTCCCCGCAATCCGGGATGCAGCCTTTCAATCCCCCATCGAAGGACCCTCCTTTGTAGTGCCAAATGGAGGGCCTGGAAGGGCTTCAGGTCAATAATGACAGACGACTCATTCGTTTTGACCACCCTGGAGACCGTTTCCCTGAGAGCGTGTTCAATAAAATCGTCTTCTTCCCGAAGGAGATCTGCTTCCCGGCAGAAGGCCTCTTTGACCCTGGGGTTATACTGTTCGAGGACAGGAAACAGCGCATGGCGAATCTGATTGCGAAGGTAAACCGATTGCAGATTAGACGAATCTTCTACATATGAGATCTTCTCTTTGTTCAGCTCTCTGAGGATCTCTTCCCGGGTAATCCCCAGGAGAGGACGGATGATCCGCGTTTCTTCCAGCCCCTCTCCCCTCGCTTCCCTCATTTCAGGAATTCCCTTCAGCCCCCGCATCCCTGTCCCCCTGAGGAGTCGCATCAGGAAGGTTTCCGCCTGATCATCTGCGGTATGGCCCAGGGCGATCCAGGACGCGCCAAGCTCCCGGGCCACCTCCTTTAAAAACTGGTATCGAACGGTCCTGGCCCCCTCTTGTTTAGAGAGACCCCTGTCCCTGCAAATCTGCATGACGGGTCGTCGGGAAGAGGTCAGTGGGATTCCCCAGGAACGGACAAGGCCTTCAACAAAATCGGCCTCTGCCTTCGCTTCAGGCCGGAAGCCATGGTTCAAATGGGCAACATGGAGAGATAAAGAAAGGTTCAGGGCCTGCCGCTTTAACAGGTAGAGGAGGCAGACTGAATCACAGCCCCCCGAAACAGCAACGACCACCTTATCCCCTGATTTAAAAGGAATTCGGTTGATCGAACGCATCCACTTCTGATGAATCGGATCTATGGATCGGTGAGGGTAACTATCCTCCATGCTCCTCTTTTCACCTACATATTGGGATGGGCTTCGTTGCTGTGGTGTTCGGATCCTCGCGTACTGACATACGCTGCGGGCTCTCCGCTCCTCGCGCCTTGCCCTTGAGAAGAATCCAAGCATGCTGAATCGTTACCAGTGCGGTATTGTTGGGTTACACAAGCGAGGGGGTCGGTCCTTTTTCTTTCAAGATCAATTTGGCCTTTTCAATGTCTTCACCGATCTGCCGGATCAGTGCGGCTTCGTCAGGGAATTTGGCGTCCTCCCGGATCCACTCAACAAAGCTCACGAGAAGCCTTCTCCCGTAAATATCCTCCTCAAAGTCGAAGAGATGGACCTCCATCTGGACTTCTTTCTTTTCGAAGGTCGGTTTTGAACCAATGTAGACAATGCCGTCAAAAACCTTAACGCCTTCCGTTTTGAGAAGGGAAATGCGGGCCGCGTAAATGCCCTCCCCGGGAACCAGTTCATTCGGAAGGCGAAAATTGGCGGTCGGATACCCCAGGGCTTTTCCCATCCCATCTCCATGTAAGACCTTGCCTTCCATTTCATAATAGCGGCCCAGCATCTTCCCGGCCAGTCCGACATCTCCCTCCTGGACCAGTTGACGAATTCTGGAGGAGCTTACGACTAATTCATCCACCCAGACGGGTTCAGGCAGAATTACTTTAAAACCAAACTCCTGCCCGAAACGAATAAGATCGTCCAAAGTCCCGACCCTGTCTTTTCCGAACCTGAAATTTTTTCCGACGACAACCTCCTTGCATCCAATCTTATCATGGAGGTAGTTTTTCGCGAACTCATAAGGGGTCTGCCCGGAGAAGGCCTTGTTGAACTCGGCCGTGAAGCACACATCAATCCCGGTGGATTCTATCAAGCGGACTTTAATCTGAAAGGTATTCAGTAGCTTAAAATCGCGTTCGGGATGTAAGGCCTTGAAAGGGTGAGGCTCAAAGGTGAGGACAACGGCAGTTCCATTATTTTTTCTGGCCCGCTGGAGGGTCTGCGAGAGAATGGCCTGGTGACCGCGATGGAGGCCATCGAAATTTCCGATCGCCACAACCGGATAGGCCTTCACCGGCTTGATATTGGCTGTGCCAATCCACAGTTTCATCCTGCCGGTCCTTCAAGTCCCATGCGCGCAAATTCTTTTGCAAAATACGTCAGGATCATATCCGCGCCGGCCCGTCTGATGGAGAGTAGTGATTCGGACATGGCCCGGGTCTCATCAAGCCAGCCCTTCGCGGCTGCCGCCTTGATCATCGCATACTCTCCGCTGACCTGGTAGGCGGCAAGAGGAACATTAAATGCTTCCTTCACATCGCGGATGATATCCAAAAAGGGGAGGGCCGGTTTGACCATGACGATATCGGCGCCCTCTTCAATATCCAGAGCGACTTCATTGAGCGCCTCACGGCGATTTGCCACATCCATCTGGTAGGTCTTGCGGTCTCCGAATTGTGGCGACGAATCGGCCGCATCCCGAAAAGGGGCATAAAAACAGGAGGAGTATTTTGCGGCATAAGCGAGGATCGAGACCCCTTCATATCCGTTTTCGTCCAGCCCGCTTCGAATGGCCCCGACACGTCCGTCCATCATGTCTGAAGGAGCAACCAGGTCGGCACCCGCCTCGACATGGGTGATCGCCATTTCCGTCAGGACTTCCAAGGTCTCATCATTCAGGATTTTTCCATCTTTAACCAATCCGCAATGTCCATGGGAGGTATATTCATCGATGCAGACATCGGTCATCACCAGAAGGTCCGGAGTCTGGTCTTTAATCGCGCGGACAGCCCGCTGAACGATACCATCTGGCGCGATGCCTTCCGAACCGATTTCGTCCTTGACCTTGGGAATCCCGAAAAGCATCACCCCTGGAATCCCAAGCCGATGGGCCTCTGCCGTCTCTTGTAAGAGCGCAGAAATCGTGAGGCGGTACTGCCCCGGCATGGATTGAATTTCGGTCTTTCCATCCTTTCCATGCATCACGAAAAGGGGTAGGATCAGATGATCAGCAGAGAGGGAGGTCTCGCGAACAAGACGGCGGATCGCCCTGTTTTGTCTCAGTCTCCTGGGACGATGAATCGGAAATGCCACAACATTTTCCTCATAATATTTTTTCTTAAAAAAGAGGGTCAGTCTACTCTTTTTTCCTGTAATAGTCCACCATGGACGCCGCCAGATCCGGGAAGGTATACTTTTTTGGAATGATATCCACCCTGAGCCCGAATTCTCGTGCCGTTCCGGCTGTGATCGGTCCGATACAAGCGATCACACGCGCTTTCATCCATGTCCGCACCTTTTCTTCTCCAATGATCTCCATGAAATTTCTCAGGGTGGAGGAACTGGCAAAGGTCACCACATCAATCCTTTTTTTCGTCATCAGCGATTCGATCTGTTTCACGTCATACGCTGGCCGAAAGGCCTGATATGCCGGGGCGACGCAGACCTCTCCTCCTCGCTTTTTTATTTCATCCGGAAGGATCTCCCGCGCCTCCGCGGCCCGCGGGATCAAGAAGCGCCGACTCCGTATGCCGGCCTTCTCCAGTACATCAAGAACCCCTTCCGCCTTAAACTCCGCAGGGACCAGGTCAACCCGCAACCCCCAGGCCTCAATCTCCTGAGCCGTCCGGGGACCAATCGCACACAGCGTAATCCCCTTCAATAACCGAAGATCTTCACCAAGATCATAAAGCCGCTTCCTGAAGGCGCGGACACCGTTGACAGAGGTAAAGATGATCGTATCATAGGTCTCCAGTTCACGAATCGCGGCGTCGAGTTCCGTCCAACGCGGTGGCGGGACGATTTGGAGGGTCGGGAAGGGGACCACCTCTGCCCCGCAGGCAGTGAGAAGGTCATTAAATTCAATGGCCTGGTCTTTCGCGCGTGTAATCAGAACGCGCTTTCCAAAAAGGGGACGGGATTCATACCAATTCAGGTGGGCACGGAGGGCGACGACTTTCCCGATGACCATCACCACAGGCGGTTTCAAACCTTCTTCAGCCATCCTGGCGACGATCGTCTCAAGCGTCCCTACCACGGTCCTCTGGGAAGGGGTGCTCCCCCATTGGATCAGGGCAATCGGGGTATCAGGGGGCCTTCCATGATCGACCAGTTTCGCGATGATCGCAGGAAGGTTTCCCATCCCCATTAAGACCACCAGGGTATCCGGACTTGTGGCCAATGCCGCCCAGTTGAGGGCGCTTCCCCCTTTGTGCGGGTCTTCATGCCCGGTGATAAAAGCGACGCTGGAGGCCACCTCCCGATGGGTCAGCGAAATACCAGCATAGGCCGGTACAGCGATTGCGGAACTCACTCCTGGAACAATCTCAAAAGGAATTCCGGCGCTCACCAGCGCCTCTGCCTCTTCACCTCCTCTTCCGAAGATAAAGGGATCTCCCCCTTTGAGGCGAACAACCTGCCTTCCGGCCTGAGCCGCTTCAATCATCAGGCTATTGATCTTCTCCTGATGAGAGATGCTTCGCGAGCCCCCCTTTTTTCCAACATAGATCTTCTCTGCCCCCTCCTTCAGGAAATCGAGTAGCTTGGGATTGGCCAGATAATCGTAAATGACCGTATCGGCCTCCGCCAACAACTCCTTCCCGCGAAGGGTGATCAACTTCGGATCACCCGGCCCCGCGCCAACCAGAGAAACCTTTCCAATCTCTTCCCCCAACAAGTACTCCCTTCACACTGCTGTAAGGTCAATGGCAATACACATAAGCCCTCGCAGGATATCGGTCTTTCCCGGAGTTTTCAATAAAAATAGGATTGGAATGAGTTGATTCTACACGGAACGATCCCTGTCTACAAGGCAATGCGCCCCAAGATACGAGATCGGATCTTGGGGTCTGTCGGAGAAATAGGGTTGTCACGAGGTGAATGGAAAACAGAGACAAGTTTTTAGGTTATTTGAGGCGATTAGCACAGAAAACGAACAAGATCAGCGGCAAGTCTCGTAGATTGTCTGAGTCAAATCGACAAAAAGGATCAACCACCCATCTATGCAGCTCTCCTCTGTACATCCTCCTCGTGGTGTCGCTCCTCATCATGCAGAAAGGAGATGACTTCCTGCCGGCAGACGGGACAATACAACCTGCAGGCGGAACAATATGAGAAAAAAAGGAGAGAGGAGATGATCATTAAAAAACCCCCGGACAGAAGGAAGTAAAAAGGCCTCCAATTGGAAAAAAAGAGGGAGAGCTGACTCGGTCCGGTCATAAGGGCAATACTACTGGGCACGGGATAAGACCCTCCAGAGATTCGACTATCCATTCTTCTCTCCAGGAGAATGATCATTTGGATAATTTCCTCGCGATTCAGGTTCAGCCGGTCCAGCTCTTTCCAAAAATCCCGGAGTTTGAGATTCTCCAGATAATCGATATAGCCTGCATAATGCCCTGCCTCCATATCAATATTTTGACCCAAGCGGTTATAAAGGAGAGGAACCTCTCCACGACCCTCAGGATTGCGCGAAAAATCGGCTGCCTCAGCAACGCTGCTCCAAAAAGCCATAATGATGACCAGATAAAGCAGAAGACCCATCCTCTTCGAGACCACGCTAAGCATCATCAACCCTCCTGGCGGAACAACCTCTTCATGATCAAGTGAATGAGCAAATACAATGCCTTGTTTCCCGACGATCCCCTTTTTATTTACTTGTATTTTCAGTCAGTTAGTAGGAGGTCTATTTAACAGCCGTGGAAAATATCCACACACTGTGAAAAAAACAAACACCCAGCTTGGACTAAATGACTGAGGAATCCCGCCCGGGAAGGACTGGGATTCCGATCGCTATGCGTGTTCAGTCCAGGAAGGAGGGAATAAATACCTTGCGAAGATTACGCCATTCCTGTCGGCCTGGATTATCGCCCCAGGAGATCTTCTCGATCGTGAGCGCACGATACGATTGAATCTTCACGCCCTGAGATCCTCCCGCAGATGCTCGCTTCACCTCAACAATGAGCGCCCCGTCCTCATCGGTCCTGTAGACCTGAATATCCCGATTCCCATATTCAGAAACAATTTTCGGATGAGGGTGCCCGTAGCGGTTTCGGCTTCCGACCGAGATCACCGCCACTCGGGGTCGTACCGCCGAAACAAACGAAGGCGTGGAGGAACTTCGGCTTCCATGATGCGGGACTTTCAGAAATGTACTCCTTAGTTCAAGGCCGCCTTCGACAAGGTCTCGCTCCACCTCCCGTTCAATATCTCCGGTCAGCAGGAAGGAGACCCCTTCACGGCCGAACCCAGGACAGGCAAGACGGAAGACTATGGAATAATCGTTCAGGTTATCTCCTTTTCTAAAAGTCTTCTCTGAAGAGGGATTCAGGAAAACAATACGGCAACCGTCAATCTCCATCGGGGGATGATCCTCGGAGATCGCTCGAACGGTGATCCTCTTTTCTTTCACCAACGCTGTAATTTCCCTGAAGAAAGAACTCTCCCTTGCAATACCGTCTGTCCAGACCTCGCCGATCTTAAACTTCCTCAGAAGATAGGGGAAACCGCCCATATGATCTATCTGAGGGTGCGTACCGACAAGGAAATCTATCGTTCGGATTCCACGCTCCCAAAGATAGGGGGCAATGGCCGAACGACCTGTACGGCGGGGACCCCCGTCAATCAGCATGGTAAGCCCTTTAGGAAACTCAATAAGTGTCGCATCTCCCTGACCGACATCGAGAAAGGTTACACGAAGTTTTTCCGGAGCGAGACGCATCCCTCCCCATCCCAGGAAGAAGAGAAAAAAGCCGGCCACCAGGCACAGCAACCGCCGCCATGGGGCGCCCCTGACCAGGAAGGTAAAAAGAAAACCATAAAAAAGAACGAGAGAAAAGAGGGGCGGAGAGGCAAAATGAAGGCCGGCTCCAGGGAAACTTGAGAAGAACGCCGCGCCCTGATAATAGAATGATCCAATCCATTGATGGAGAGAGGGGAAGGGAAATCCCTGCTCAAGAAAGAGTGAGAACAGGGACGAGATCAGGCCAAAGGGCACCATGATCCACCCGGCAAAGGGGACAATGACGAGGTTTGCCAGGAATCCAACACAACTGAGTTGATGGAAATAGTAGAGCGTCAGCGGTGCGGTTCCAAGCGTCGCTCCGAGCGTCGACAAGAAGATAAGTCGCCCTGTCTTGATGAGGCGGCTCTTTTTTTCAAGACCAACGGTAATCCCCCCATTAATAATGGTTCACAGAAGTAGAGCCTGTGTTGCCAGCGTCAATTTTTGATAGGGTGTAATTCCTCCAATCGCCA
>LWDU01032342.1_pt1 | contig 34704 bp, 39 predicted proteins | sample 727161 | NCBI WGS metagenome assembly LWDU01 (sample SAMN04566230, study PRJNA314399) | hydrothermal vent metagenome | isolation source: deep sea hydrothermal plume seawater | place: Mexico: Gulf of California, Guaymas Basin | collected 2004-07-11 | reverse complement strand
AGTGAACCAAACAATATCAAACTGATGTCGACATATTATGCTGAGGTTGCTCGAATTATTGACATCAAGGTCACAAAAGACAATAATTGGGTATTGATTAATCACGAATTGACGAATTCAGAACTCGATCCGATTCCAAATGATGACGATGCTAACAGCGGCGCAAATCGCCTCGATGTGATTTATGTCAAAGACAAAACCAGCCCGGTTAAGGTTGCGGAATGGAATGAGCCACCAGCAGGTTTTCACAATCAAGATTTGAATGTTTATTGTGATTGGGATGGAGCTCTCGACCCTCGCGAAGAATGTAGTCTATTCCTGTTTGGAGCAGATCCTTATCCAGAAATGGTCGCTGGTGGTGGACCTGTCAAGGGAACTAAAGTATTCTATGTCCCGATGGGATTCGAATCATGGTTACCGGGCCAAGATAATAGCGCTCAAAACTCAAGTCGTGAAATCGTACCATGGGGAGCATATACTCCAGAACCGGACACCACTTGTGGTGGAACTGTCTTCAATCACGATAACGTATTTTTCACCCATCCAATCACTAAACAGAAAATGTTAGTGATCTCATATTGGGGTGGCGGTCTGCGCCTCGTCGATGTTTCTAACCCGCCGACTATAGCAGATCCATATGGTATTTCATGGCCGCCTGAAGTCGGCCGATGGATGGGGTGCCCCTCAGCAGATTCAGGCTGGTATGGGCCAGAAGGAGGCGGCCATGCAAACATGTCACCAGAAGAATGGTTGGATTCAAGCCAAGGAAATGATAACATCCATTATGCAGTTGCTAGTGACCATCTGGTCTGTTCAGGCATTAGCCAATTAGATCCGGTGGAAACTTGGCCAGCAAACTGCGGGACAGGATATGAGGACCCCGTTTATGGACAAAATTGGCGGCATTATACCTATATCGCACCTGAATATGGTTCAAATGATAATCATACTGGATATATTTGGACAATCGACACTACCGACCCTGAGAAACCATTCCTAGTATCTAAGTGGAGATTGCCCGGAGAAGGCATGACAAGCAACGGTACCCATCCTCAACACTACATCCCTGGCGGATATATTTACAGCCCACACAATGGCGATACAGGACCTGCTGGAGAGGTTTACTTCACCCATTACCACGCTGGCGCATGGGCTACCGACCACGGAAAAATATGGGATGAAATCGTATGGGAAAACGGAGTTCCAGAACCTGACCGAGGATTCCAAGCGATTCAGGAATTAGCTCCGACACACACCGTAGGATATTACCTTCCAGCCGGACCAACTTGGATTGAAGATCCAATCGAAGCGATGGGGTATGATATGGCAGATTGCTGGGCTTCCTGCATGATACCTTTCGATTGGGGATTACAATATGACCCTCGCGGATTTGTCTACATTTCAGAAATGGTCAGTGGAATTTACGTCGTTCAATTCGATGAAGATTACAATCCCGAATAAAGCAGCGAATGAGGTGAGGAATTGGGCGGTCGAATTTTTTCGATTTTAATAGTCTCGATCTTACTCACTCCGACAGTTGCAGCCCATGGTGCAGATATTTCCTCATTTATTATGAGAAATGGTAGTGTACAACCATCAAACTATGATATTTCTGAAAATAGTAGTATCATACTGTATAATACAGTAGATTACAGCCGAGATGTGAGATTACCTCATCCTACTGATTCGAATTTAGATTGGAATTGTACGGCAGGTCCATCTAACTCAACGAATACAAATGATGAATGTGGTTTATGGTTAGATAATTTATCTTGGTCACCGGGAGTATATGAAATTGAAATTTATTCTAATGATTCACTCTGGCAAACAATTACTTTGCAGATTATGACAGATAACCACACCGATACGAGTCCAAATTTTTCTCTCCCAGGAGGAGGGGTTGCACCGAATGACACTTCGGATAATGGATTAGAAAATATTCTCCCGAAAATTGCGATACTATTATTTGGTGCGTCAGCATTAATATGGATTGCAAAAAATATTGGCAATGAAGAAATTGTGAACAAATCTGAGGAAGAAGAATGAAGGATTCAATTATTGCAGTGATTTTGACTTTATGCATCCTGAATGCAGGATGCCTTGGAGAGGAAGAAATTGATATTTTCTACGGCGAAGATATAGTTCCTGCAGTTCATGCAGAAGATTTTACTTTAATCGACGAAAATGGTCAAGAATTCACTCTTTCTTCTCTTGAAGGTAAAATAGTTGTAATCGCATTCCTATTCACTCGATGCCCAGATATTTGCCCTATCGTAAGTGCAAATCTTGCTTACATTTCACAAGAACTTGGCGACCATTACGAAAATGATGTAGCAATCTTGAGTATCACCGTAGACCCGTGGACTGACAATACAAGCGTTCTTGCAAATTATGCGAGTGACAGAGGCCTCAATTGGCCTCACCTTACAGGAGGGCTAGAAGTTCTTGAGCCCGTTTGGGTTAATTTTGATGTCGGGCTCAAAACATATGATTCAGATCTTGATGGTGATGGAGTCGCCGTCGATGACGTCGGTTGTGGAAAAGAAACGCAAACCGAAAGTGAGGATCTCAAAGTTATGCACCATCCTCTCAGTTACTGGGTAGACCATACTACAGGAACAATAATTCTTGACAAAGAAATGAATCAACGAGTTTGGTGGGGTGATACTGATTGGAACGCCGAACTCGTAATGGAAGACATACTAATATTGATGGAAGAATAAAAATGAAAATTTTACAATTACTAGCAATATTCATGATTATTTCACCATCACTCACTGGTTGTTTAGATGATAATGTGGGGAAAAAATTCAATGGAATCGAATACAATGATCCTCCTGATGCACCAGATTTTTCATTATTGAATCAGAATCGAGAAATCATCACACTTTCAGAATATGAGGGAAAGGTTGTCGTTGTCGCATTCCTATACACATCTTGCCCTGATGTCTGTTTAGCGCTTTCAGCAAATCTAGATTGGGTCGATGAAAATCTCGGTGAGTACTCGGATGATGTAATCATTATCTCAATCACTATCGACCCCGCTAGAGACACTCCCGAACGGTTTGCGGCTTGGATGGAAATCATGGGACTTGAATGGGATCATCTCTCAGCAGATCGTGCTTCAACCCTTGTCAAAGTTTGGGATGAATGGAATATCGTTGTAGATAATGACCATATCAATGCGAGTGAACCACCCGAAGGTTCGACAAATCGAGTTGTTGTTATGTATCCCGACAACTCAACGACATCTATTGATTTGCTTTATTCAGAAATAGCTTCGAGTGCAACAAAATCAGATTTTTCAGACCTCGCGCTCGAATCGGAAAATATTACTCTTGATTCTGAAACCAATTGGCAACTATATGCATGGGACTCAGATTCGTGGAATTGGTCGGTACTAAATGAATCTCATCTAGATTCACTTTTCGGTTCGCAAACTAACCTCGCGTGGATTGCAGATGGAGGAAACCTCTCGCAAATGCCACCAGGAATTGATTGTAATGGCCGAGGTTGGGTAATGGGCGAAAGTGGAGGAGCACATTGCATGTGTGATGATGGATACGAAAGAGGTGAAGATATGTTGACATGTGTTACCGAGGGTGAAAATGACGAAACGACTCCAATAGAAGACCCTCATGAACAATCACTTTCTGACTATGGTGTTGGCCACTCGACTGTGACTTTTATTCTCGATAAAGAATTGCGAAAACGCGTTGCATGGAGCGGAACAAATTGGGATGTTACTCTCTTTCTCAAAGATGTGAAAACTCTCGTCGATGAATGAGGGTTGGATTTGATTCAAATATCATCCCTTCTTGGGATTAATATGGATGCAGGTGGCCAAGCGAAGTCAATATTCCTCGCTGCATTGATGATTGGTAGCGTAATACTCGGCGCTTTAGTCTTCGACCTAGACGGTAGTAAAGAAAACCTCGCACCTATAATCGATGGAAGTATTCCAAATCAAATATTGATTGGAAGCGCTGATTCAATCGAATTATCCATTTCTGACGAAGATATGCCGAGCCTAGCTCTCACCATCACAATGGATGGTCAATCACTCGAAGTCGTACCAGACGAAAACGGCACACTTATTTTTGATATTTCTGAATTATCTGTCGGAGAACACGCTTTGAAAATAATTGCTTTAGATTCGATCGGTCAAGAATCCCGTTGGACCTCAGTATTTACGATTCACTACCCTGCTGAAGATGCGACTGTGATGATTGTCAATGAGAATGAAATCACAGTCGAAAAAGGTGATAGCGCATCTATACAAGGCACGGTTGTTCATCCCGCTATCAATACCTGTGAACTGATTTGGAGTGATGGTGACATCGGTAACTTCAGCCTAAGTTTACCGATTGATGATAGCGGCCGATTTACATTGAGTTTTGACGAAGTTAATTCGAATATGACGATAATAACCCAAGCAACCTGTGGCACTTGGGAAGATACGGTTGCAACACAAACAATTTGGATTAACGCTACAGAACCTACAGAACCGGCCTAGCAACCATCTCAGGGTTGTACTGATTCTGAGGCTAATAATTTCAATAGTACTGCAACTGAAGACGATGGTTCTTGTGAATATGATGAGGAAACAGTAGCAGGCTGTACTGATGAATCTGCAAATAACTTCGATAGCGCTGCGACACAAGATGATGGCGGTTGTGAGTATGATGATGATCCTACCCCAGAAACAGGTTCTTCTGCTTGGTGGTCAGAAACTTTACTGTGTGACGAGGAACCGGTTCCTGTTGTCGACGATTATAGTACAGAGGAACCAGATAATCATATGTGCGATCTAAGTTTTGTTATTGAGGACCAGAATATTACAATTAGTACCAATGGCTTACCAAATCATGATTTCGAGTCTACACTTGGATGCTGTGCAACTGCCCAATCTATGAGTTATACCATACCATTGACACCGACTGATGACCCTAACTGTAATCCCACAGTTAGTTCAGATGGTTGTGTCATGGCAGCTATTAGAGGTTCTATTGCATTCACAGTTACAGGAGTAGCAATATATGGTCCAGAAGATGGACCAGGTGGTGATGCAGTTGCTTTAGAAGAAGGCGCATATCAACAAGAAGAAGGTGAACAGCCAGTAGATCTTGGGGTATGTCATGGTCATTCAGGACCAGGAGGCGAATATCATTACCATGCTGATGCAAATTGTATACATTGGCACGCAGCAGAAGGGGAAACAATGTATGATTACAATTTAGACTCTCAAAGAACTTTGAATACACATTCAAAGATTGTAGGATTTGCATTTGATGGGAATTCAATTTATGGTTACACTGGATGGAATGAGGATGGAGATGTTGTTGAAATGACTTCTTCATATCGACTTAAGGATGGAGCAGATGGTTCTGGTGGAATTGATGACTATGAATATATTCAGGACCTTGGAACATTGGATGCTTGTAATGGAATATTTAGTGCAACTCCAGACTGGCCTGAGGGCATATATCATTACCATACTACTATGATTAATGGAGAAGGTGGCATTGGTTTCCCTTACTTCATCAATTGCTATGGTAGTGAATTACCATCTGATGATGATGGAGATGATCCTGATTGCTCCGGCCATGGAGAAACATGGGGGCCAGGAATTGGTCCGCCACCACCCGGATGTGAAAATGGTCCGCCACCAAGTGGTGACCAATCAGTAGAAAAAGGAGTTTTTTCAGTACCTTGGTTGAAATCATTACCACCGAATAGCGGCACGATTCTGTTATCGGTGCTCGTAATGGCTTCAGTGACCAGATTTGCATTCAAAGAATCGGCATTCGACTCAAACGCTCAAGGTCAGGCTGGTAGAGTTCGCGAATATCGTTCAGATCTAGCACGAGCATAGCGAGCCGCTCGAGACCCATCCCCCAAGCACAAACCGGCCATTCAGTTCCAAGTGGCTCGGTAACCTCTGGTCGAAAAATTCCTGAACCACCCAATTCGAGCCACTCCCCTCGCCATAGAACTTCGACTTCAACAGACGGCTCGGTATACGGGAAGTATGCAGGTCGAACCCTTACATCTGGATAGCCCATTTTCGTGTAGAAGGTTTTCAAGGTTGTAATTAACATCGAAAGATTTGCGTCAGGTTCGTGAATAATACCTTCGATTTGATGAAATTCAGGAAGATGAGTACGGTCTATCGTTTCTTGTCTGAAAACCCGGCCTATTCCGAAAACTCGGCATGCATGATTTGGATTTTGGGAGATATATTTGACGGTGTTGACTGTCGTATGAGTGCGCAGCAAAGCCTTTTGTGATTCTTCTTTATCAAAAGTAGAGCCCCATCCTCGACTCCCAGTATCATGGCCATGTTCGTGTACAGCCGACCATATGTTCAGGGTTTTTTCATCGAGTTCAATTTTTTCAGGATTAGAGAGATAGAAAGTATCCTGCATAGTTCGCGCAGGATGGGATTGAGGAATGTAGAGTGCATCCATATTCCATCCGGCAGATTGGACATAATCTCCTTCGATTTCAGAAAAACCCATCTCGAGGAAGACCGAGCGAATTCTCTCGATTAGAGATTGCATTGGATGAGGCCTGCCACCCATCGGAATTGGAGCGGGAGCATCGACATCGAAAGCCTTGTATTTCACATCGCGCCAATTTTCTCCTTGCAAAAATTCTGGTGTGACCTCTCCGATTAATTCGACATCGACTAACTCTGACTCGCCAATATCTTTTCCAGCATTAGTTAAAGTCCAGGTGCGAGTCGTATTTTCTTCAATAAAAATTAAATTTTTTCGATTTGAGAAATGTTTTATCATTTCCGAATCGAGTTCTTCTAGATATACTCCTTTACCAATGGATTCGATAAATTCGGTGCGAGATGTGATAGTTTTTGCTACCGATTTTTTATTTTCAGCGACAAAAACACCACTCTGGATACTGATGCCGAGTGCCTTCAACAAGCCGACTCCTGGTCCAGCCTCATGACGCTCGAAACCTGCAGAAAAAAGCCCTGCCATATTTCGGTTTGAGTCGTCTACTGCCTCAAACCACTTCCAAATACGCGCTTCTAACAGGCCGTTTTCAACTGCTGATGCACCCTCTTTACCAAGATAAACCATCGACGATTGTGACTCTAAAATCTCAGCTAACCCATCCTCTGCTAACTCTTTTCCAGCACCAGCGACATGAACTTGATCGCTCCATCCAGTTGCAGCCAACAAATCGTTCAACGACCAAGTACGTTCAGCATCGCCGTGCATTACGCGCAGCATCCGACGTTGGTTATTGTTGAGTGACATTTTGATTCCTCGGGCGTTTCGAGTCGGATTTCACACTTGACGATTGCCGCTCATACATTGAGTGGAAATCATTATTCTTCCTCTTCCCAAAGTTTCGCATCACAAAATATACAATCAAAAAATTTAGGTTTACCACCTTCAACCCACTCTAAATTGCCACATTGTCCGCATAATATTGAGGTTCGAATCGGTTCATTCAGAGTCGTATCGATGCGATACATCACCCTACCCGCTTCAGGCAGCATCGTTGCATCAGGTTCCCATGCCGCTATCTCAGCCGGATCGACATCCTCCTCGTTAGGTAATCGTAAACCGATTAGGAGGAGGAAAATTCCAGCGATTGCAATCGGCGCAGCGAAGGCGAGGAGGAGAGGGGAATTTTCGGAATAGAGAATAATTCCCGGACCGATGACGAGGCATACCCATGCTGAAATAATTAGGTTCATCCGGCGATATCCCCGGGAAGAAGAACTCGTTTCACCCTCCGACATGGCTCTGCGTGGCACCTTTCATCCATCAATCCGTCGGCTGCACGCAACCTCACTAGGTGTAGGGTTCAAGTGCTGAAGGTTCTCGTCGCCGCTTAAGCCTCAGTAGCTCAGCCCGGTAGAGCACCTGATTTGTAATCAGACGGTCGGGGGTTCGACTCCCTCCTGGGGCTCCAACTAATTCGATTCCACGGCTCGTAGAATTAGTAAATAAATTGAGGGTTTTTATTAATTATAAAATAGGGTTTTAATTCTTTGAATAGGAGATTTAGTAGAGTGTCAGGCTATCCCTAACAATGAAGGATGAGAGAGTGTACGCATTGAACGTGAGTGCAGTTCTACTCGATGGGAAATCGCTCGGCTTGCGTATTGAAGCCGAGTTAGCCGAGCGTGTCGCATCTCTGAAATCACAAGGTATTGAGCCGCATCTCGCGGTCGTTCTAGCTGGTAATGACCCGGCCAGTCATGTATATGTGAGAAACAAAGAACACGCATGTGAAAGAACTGGAATTCGTAGCACCCGAATCGACCTGTCCGAAAATGTTTCTCAACTAGAATTGATGCAGGTAGTTACTGATCTGAATACTGATGATACTGTTCACGGGATTCTTGTCCAAAGCCCCACTCCCGCTGGTACGGACGAATTAGCAATCACAGAAGAGATTGAGCCAGCAAAGGATGTCGACGGTTTTCATCCAATGAACTTAGGACGTCTTGTGATGGGGAAATCAGATGGACTTCTACCGTGCACTCCAGCCGGCGTAATGGCGATGATTGCTGATGCGGAAATCGACCTGATTGGAGCTAAAGCTGTAGTTATCGGACGCTCCCGCATAGTTGGAATGCCCCTCGCTCTGCTCCTCGCTCAGAAGGGTATTGATGCAACCGTGACCATAGCCCATTCACGAACCAAAGATGCTGCTAAAATCTGCCGAGAAGCAGATCTCATCGTTGCAGCAATCGGTCGACCAGCGACTGTAAAGGCCGATTGGATCAAGCCCGGGGCGACTGTAATTGATGTTGGAATCAATCGAGTTGTCGATGAATCACGAGATAGCGGAAGCCGCCTTGCTGGCGATGTTGATCCAGCTGCTGCTGAAATTGCTGGATACATCACTCCAGTACCCGGAGGAGTTGGTCCGATGACAATTGCTATGTTGATGTCTAACACTGTTCGTGCGGCGGAAATGACTCTAGAATAAATCTATTTTCAGAATATACCGAGTTCAAATTGACCATCTTCAGTTGCGTGAATCTTTGGGTCCCAAAGCGGCGAAAATATTAGTAAGTGCTGCTCGATGAACTGCCGCCATTAATTCAGGTGCAATCGGACAACCAGGACTTGTTAGAGTCATATCGATTTCTGTGTGTTCGCCATCGATTTCAACTTTGTATATCAATCCTAAATCGATGACAGAAATTTTCATTTCCGGATCTTCGACCTCAAACAAGGCCTCGCGCACATCAGATTCTGACACCATATTTATCCCTCATCACTCCAACATTGCTCGAGCGGATTTTTTGATTTTTGATATCATATTCATAAATCCGTTCGCACGGCTTGGAGTTAATATTTGGCTCAATCCCATCGCTTCAATATACTTTGGATTATGCTCAGCAACAGCTTTTGGTGATTGGCCGTTGATAACGAAAGAGGAGATTGCCATTAAGCCTTGAACGATTTGAGCATCCGCACCGCCACTAACGCGAATTTTACCTTCTGAATCTGTAACGCAAGTCACATGTGCCCGAGATTGACAACCATGAACCATGTTTTCATCAGTCCAATCATCGATATGTAGAGGGAAAGGATGTTTTTTTGCATATTCGAATAATAATTCAAACCGCTCCATTGAATCGAAGCAATCAGCAAATTCTTCGATGATTTCATCGACATTCTCAGGCCAACGCTCATCCGGCATAATCAATCCCAGATACCCTCTATTTTTAATGCTTAGAACGATGGCTCGAAAACCGATGAATAATATTATGCAAATCTATCGACAATATCGCGTAGATGAACAATGAATGCTTCGGCTTCTGCCATCGTATTGTATATCCAGATTGAAGCACGATTTGTCGAAACGACTCCCATCGCCTCAAGCAAGGGCTGAGCACAGTGTGTTCCAGTCCGTATTGCAAAACCACCAGCGTCGAGTAAATAACCCATATCTTGAGCTAGAATTGATTCATGCAAGAAAGACACAATTCCAACTCCATCATCTCTACCAGGAGCACCGAAAATAGTGATACCTGGGATTTTTTCCATTTCACTAGACATCCATGATGCAATGTCATGAATATGATGATGTGCATCATTAAAATCTATATTCTCTTCTAACCATTCAACTGCTGCTCGCCAACCTATCGCTTCAGCCATACGAGGAGTACCTGTCTCAAACATAGCATATCCGTCTTGAAATTGAGTGCCTTCAGTAGTGACGGTTGTGATTATTGCTCCACCGGTCAAGAATGGCCCCATTTCTGCTAATGCGTCGGCTTTGACAAGTAGGCAACCAATGCCAGTTGGACCTGCCATCTTATGACCGGCAATGGCACAGAAATCTGCGCCAAGTTCATCAAAATTAATCTTTTCGTGTGGTGCACCTTGAGCACTATCCAAGGCAACTCGTGCACCATTACTGTGGGCAATTTTGATTATGCGCTCAACATCATTACGAACACCGAGAACATTGCTAACATGGCCAGCACAAACTAATGATGCACCTTGTGCAGCAACTTCGAGTGCCCCATAATCCAATTTACGAGCTTCGGTATCGAAAGGAACGAATCTCAACTCGATACCGATATCCTTCGATAATTCTTGCCAAGGAACGATATTTGCGTGATGTTCCATTTCAGTTGTAACCACTACGTCGCCTTCTTCGAGATTGTACCGAGCCCAGCCATAAGCGATTAGGTTCATCGCCTCGGTAGCACCACCAGTATAGATCATAGAACTCTCGCTAGCGCCAAAAAATGACGAAAGTTTGTCACGTGCCTCTTCGAGTGCCGTGGTAGATTCGTCTGCAAGTGTGTGGTTTGAGCGATGTGCATTCGCGTGGTAATTTTTGTAAAAATCCGACATTGCGTCAATAACTACAAGTGGTTTTTGGGTCGTTGCAGCATTGTCAAAATAGACTAATTGCTTACCATTTGGTAAAACTCTCTCAAGGATTGGAAAGTGTGTTCGAATAGCTTCAACATCGTGATTCATCATCTCACCCTGAGTCTGCGGACGGCTTACTAACTATCAAGAAGAGGGCGCGAATAAATCAAAACTTCTCCTTGATTCAAAATTATTATTCCATTTTAACAAAATCTCTAGAATTTATTAGACGACCTTTATGGTCAACAACCAATCTGAGGGCAACTAATGGTAGCGTCGTCAGGACAAGAAGTGGTCAATACGTTGGGAAAACGTGACCTGAATGAAGATGGAAATGTGATTAATCTAGCAATTGTCGGAAGCAGTAGGTTTTACGATTTTGAAGTATTTGAAGAAGTAATTGAAAATTGGATTGAAGAAAATGGATATCCTGATTTAATTATCGTAGGTGGGGCATCAGGAGTTGATTACATGGCTGAACGTTGGGCAGACAATAATTCTGTTGCAATCGCAGTTTTCACTGAAGAATGGGATGACCCAGATAGGGGGTTACAAGATAGTGGGCGACCAGAAGCTGCAAATTCATTGACTGCAAAAATTCTCGATTCGGCCAGTCATGTCTTAGCTCTGCCTTCTGCGACCAGCAAATGGACAAGAATTATCATTAACATGGCGACTGCTCAAAATATTCCAATTTCTATCTGTGAAGTCGATTGAATAATTTGACATAGGAATCATACAGATTAGTTGATTTGATCGCCCACGGGTTGAAATGGGTCAGGTCGAGCGAATCGACCATGGCAACAGTCAATATTACTGAACCCGAGTTCGCAGAAATCATCGAAAACAATGAGTTAATCATCCTCGACTTTTGGGCAGAATGGTGCGGCCCTTGCAAGGCTTATGGACCTGTATACGAGCGCGTGTCTGAAGAATTCCCAGACGTTGTTTTCGGAAAAATCGATACGGAATCTGAACAATCACTATCTGGTTATTTCAATGTTAGATCGATTCCTACAACAATTGCTTTCAAAGAAGGAATCGGAGTATTTTCTCAACCAGGAGCACTTCCCGAAGAGGCTCTGAAAGATTTGGTTACTCAACTGCAAAATCTCAATATGAATGAAGTCCGTGCTGCGATTGAAGAAGAAAAAAAAACTGAAACTGAGTGAAAAATACAAGTGGTTGCTGTTGAAGTAGCATAGCCTCTCGCAGAACTATGAGTGAATTCCTGATAATCAGTGCAACATCTGGTGAGAACAAAGAATTAGCAGAAAAATTTTCAGAAGCCGCATCGAATCAAGGCCATTCGAGCCAAGTCATCGATTTAGCTGAAATGGACCTTCCTATGTTTACCGTGGCTCGTTCAAAAAGTCCTGATGAAATACCAGATATTTCCGATCTAATAGATAGAATGATTCGGGCAGATGCATGGATTATTGTTGCACCAGAATATAACGGTTCGATGCCACCTACTCTGAACAATGCAATGGCATGGATCTCAAGGGATTGGGAAAATTTCAGAAAAATGTGCACAGGAAAGCCAGTCGGCCTAGCTACTCACAGTGGTGGCGGTGGTGAGCATGTGATCATGGCTATGCGCCAGCAATTCTCCTACATCGGCGCCGATGTGATTGGGCGCACCTGCGTATCGGGCCGCAACAAAGATGCAAATCCTGATACTATCGATGCAATGATTACAAATCTTGCAAATTGAGCAATTTCATCCAACCAAATTATGAGAAAACGCTGTGTATCGCTTAGTATCCTGGTAAATGGTGCTCCTGCCGGGATTTGAACCCGGGTCGCCGGGATGAAAACCCGGAATGATGGACCGTACTACACCACAGGAGCGACAAAGCCGCCGAGCCGCGACCCCTTCATAATCGAAACGGTCAAAAGGCAGCCATAAAATTCAATCAAGACGGCTTGGGTTGTCGTGTGTTTCAAGCGATAGAATCTTCATTTTTAGAAACCGCAAGGTTTTGCCACCAATTAAATAACGGGATTATCAAAACTGCACCGATTAAAGAAATCGCTGTAAAGGTCTTCCAATCTAAATATGATTTCATAGATTCACCGTAAATTCCTAACAAAACTCCTGCTAAACCAAACCTGATACCTCTGCCAAATAACCCAGCTGCTATGAAAAGACGGAAATCCATTTTTCCAGCGCCAGCTATCCAAGCTAGAGCCTTGTATGGAATCGGTGAAACTGCGGCGATGAAAACTCCAGCGGCGCCGTATCTCTCAATTAATGCATTTAATTTTGCAATTGTGTTTTCGGAAACAAATCGCTCAAGAATCCAAGTTCCAGCGTACATCCCGATACCATATCCACCAATTGCACCAATCACGCTGGCTATTGTTGCGACGAGAACAATTGCAAGAATTGCGACATTTGAATCGGCAGCAAGAACCATCGGCCAGACTATTAAATCCGGCGGAATCGGCTGAAATGCCGCCTCAGTCGATGAAATTATTGCAAGTCCAGCAAGCCCTAAACCATCTGCCCATTCGAGGATAGAATCGTAAACACTAGTCATAGAAGCCATGCTAACAAGCGTTCGTCCTTTGCTTCCTGCATGAAGGTTTTCTGATTTAGACAGCAAAGGATTGCTGAACCCGACCCCTGATATGTGCCGGCGGATTCGCTATACTATGGTCGAAGAGGTTCTGGATACGGCAGCGCTGATAGCTTGGCCGATGAATCGGATGCGAGGCTGCTTTGCAGTACCGAGCCAACGTGTGGAATTACAACGAATCGCACCCGATAGGGAGATAGTTATCGATTCGGTTGAATTACAATGGCGAGAACCTTCGAAAAATTCTGTTGCACAAGCGACAGAAATTGCTAGATTGAGTGGAGATATGGCAGGACTTTCAGAGACTGATTTATCAATTTTCGCACTGGTTATCGAAATTCAAGCGGTGTTGGTCAGCGATGATTATCGTCTACAAAATCTCGCAGAAAAATCCGGGTTAAAATGGATATCTGTAACTACCGAAGGCATTCGAGCGATGTGGGATTGGCAATTAATCTGCAGCGGATGTAAATCCATTCAACCAATTCCAGAATCAACGAGTTCTGGAAAAAAAGATTTTGGAGATTGCCCAGATTGTGGAGCAAGGCTACGAATTCGGAAAAAACGCTGAAGTAAATCACTCTTCTTCAGCAACATACGATTCGGTTTTTCCACCACGATCCATATCTGATTCAGCGGTAGATTTGGACATACCCTGCCTTAGTCCAGCCTCAAATTCACCTTTTGCTTGTCCAGCACTACGGGCTAATTCAGGAATCTTCTTTGCTCCGAAAAGGAACAGTGCAGCGATGAAAAGAATGATGATTTCAGTTGCGCCTAATGCCATGCTATCGAGTCGAGGTGACGGCTTTCCCGTTCAAAGGCTTCGGCTCAATCACCCCTTAACCGCCTGAAACTGGTGGAAGAAAGGCAATTTCGCTTGCATCTTTCAATGCTGAATTGCGGTCTGCACCAATCTGACCATCGATTGCAACCGCCACACCATCCGCTACGACATTGCTTAACTCGAATAATTCGATCAACTGATTGCAAGTTGTCCCCATCTCGAGAGTGGTTACAACTTCCCTCTCACCTAAATTTTCAGCAAGAGGACCGAAAAAAAGCATCTTGACCTTGACAGCCTTCACCGTATACCCATCACTCACGAATAATGCAACCCAATCCTACCAATGAATGCATCCGTTCGATTAGTATAATCTAAACCAAAGTCTTTGCACCCAAGTAAGCATGAGCGAAGTTCAGGCAGTGGTATTCGATTGTGATGGTGTCCTCGTTAACTGTGGCTCATCTTGGCAAATGATTCACAATCATTTTGGAACAGAAAATTATGCTATGCTCGAAAAATTTCTCAACAAAGAAATTACCGATGATGAATTTATGGCTAATGACGTCGGAATGTGGTTGAAATTACAACCAGAAATTCATTTAGACGAAATTATGCGTTGTTTTTCTGGAGTCAAACTAATGCCTGGTGCACGAGCAGTAATCGAAGAATTACAAAATCGAGGAATATATGTTGCCATCGTTTCCTCAGGAGTGGCTAGGTTCATCGGTACAATTGCACATATGCTCAAGGTCGATGATTGGGCGGCAAACGATTTTTCTTGGGATGATGAAGGATACCTCCTCGGTGCTGCTCCATCTAAGGTCAATTCACATGACAAAGGCCTAATGGTTACAAAATTAGCAATAATCAATGGATTCGATACAACTAAAATTTGGTCGGTCGGTGATTCTAGTACCGATTTATCAATGAAAATTCCAGGATCTCATTTCATCGGATTTAACCCAGCTAGAGAACGAGCAAAAGATGCGTTCATCGCAGCAGAAGTGCCGATAATCGAAGACAGGAATCTGACTCAAATATGGTCGACAATTTTTAATGAAAGCTTTCCTAATACTATTGATTGACGAAATTGTCAGTTAGTTCAAAGTTCGATAAGATACATACGCCGCCGTTAGTGCGAATGACTATGCGAAGTGTGGCTTTACTCGTCGGCATCTTGATGTTAACAGTAGCACTTTCTGGCTGTGTACAAAACGATGGCCCACCTAGTCCTCAGCAAGAAGAGGAATTACCAAGCGGAACCTATGTATCAGGATCCGATGGAATCAGCCTCGATATCCCAATGATTCCGATGCAATTCACTTTCAGTAGTGTCGGCGAGGATGGAGCAGAACCTAGCCTCGGGATCACGTCGAGTGGCTGCATTTTCTTCATCGCCTTTGAGAAGGTCATGCGTTCTTGTGACCACGGCGAATCTTGGGAGAATGTCTCAGGCCCCATGTGTGCGTTCCAAACCAATGATCCATGGGGATGGGTAGATCCGATCACTGATCGAATATTCAACGTGCAGATGCAGGGTTTGGAAACATCTTGGATATGTTGGAGCGATGATGATGGCGAAACCTGGTTGGGCAATGCACACGACTCAGGTACGACTCCAATCAATGATCACATCAAACTGGCATCGGGCCCTTGGACGAGCAGCGGCTATGGAATCGGTGGTCAATTGTCCCAAACATTCTATGAAACGGCTGTGTACTATTGTTACAACAAACTCGCAGGCATCTTCTGTTTCACCAGCTTTGATGGTGGTGCTTCATTTGAGGCCGGTGGCCAGATTTTCGGATTAGCCACCACCAACGGTGGACTCCATGGAGCCATCACTTCTGCACCCGATGGTACCGTCTACGTCACGCCCCGGGTCGAAACACCCACAGTCATCGTTTCCGATGACAATGGTTTGACTTGGTTTGATCGAACGATGGGAGAGGATGTTGGAACTCCCAATCCAAGAAAAAATTCAGAGGTCGCAACCGACGCTGAATCCAATGCATATCACATCTGGACAGGCGCAGATGAAGGAGTCTACATGTCGAGGAGTACTGATTCAGGAGAGTCATGGGAACAAGAAAGTATTAGAATTAGCCCAGTTGAAGTTATTTCGACAACTTTCCCACAAATCGATGCAGGAGACGCAGGGCGTATTGCCATCACTTATCTCGGTAGTGAAAATAGTAGTGAGTTGAACCAAACCGACTTAGATGGAAATCCATGGAATGGAAATCCTCACTATGCAAATGGAAACGTCAGTTATTATCTGTACATCACCTATAGCCTAAACGCTCTCGACCCAAGCCCAGTATTCTATACCACCCGTGTATCGGCTGATCCAGTGCAAATCGGTGCGATATGTTTGAACAGTGGTGATTGTCGAGATATTGGTGGATCGAACAGAAATTTATTGGATTTCAATGATTTACACATCGACCGAGAAGGTCGAGTATACGTTGCATTTGCTGATGGTTGCACTGGTGAATGTGCAACCAAAACCAATGCAACTCCTGAAGATTCTCGAACTCGAATGGGTTCGATGTATTTCCTCAATTCAGGTCCGAGCCTTTTCGTAGCCAATGGACAATTAGCACCACTCGTGCCAATTGCCGAAACCTCAGATAATTCGGACTATTTTGATACGATTCAATGTCAAACAGAAGATTGTCGAAGCAGAGAAAACAAAGAAAAAAAATAATTTTTCTTACTCGCAAGACAAGCAAAAGGAATCAAGCGAATGGAATTGATGCGCTCGCGTGAGTATGCAGATTAATGACGGTTAGAATACAAGGCTTCGGTTGGAATCCTAACATTCGCTGATAATCGGTCTGGTCTTGCCAAGTCGAACTATGAACGATTGTTGTTCCCTTATGATCGCTGACGAATTGCCCATGAACATGACCGGTGACGAAAATATCCGGAACCGTTCCAATGACCATACTATCCTCTGGCTCTGGTGAAAGTGGAGTTTTACCACCCCAAGACGGTGCGAGATGCCGGCGCTCTAACATCGCCCGCATCGCCATCTCTGGCTTCGCATATGTTACCGAGCGCAGTCCGGCGACGAAGTCGTCGATACTCTTACCGTGATATGATAGGATACGAACACCGTGAAGGCTAAAATCACAAGGATTTCCTACAAAAACTGCGTCCGAAAAATATTGCTGAACCTCAGCAGTTAGAGCTGGTTGTGGTTCGGCAGGTCGAACGGCATCGTGATTACCTGGTAGTATGATAATGTCAATCCAATCGGGTAATTCTTCGAGAAGAGTTGCCAACTTTCCATACTGATCGAACAGATCTTTAATTGCCAAGTGACGATCTTGTCCTGGATAAATTCCGACACCATCTACTCCATCACCACTCAGAACAAAATATCGAATTGTTTTCGCTAATGAATCGGTTTTGAACCACTGTATCATTTTCTGCCATTGTGGTTCAAGGAAAGTATTGCTGCCGACATGAGTGTCGGAAAGGAAGGCTGCTGAGACTGCTTGGTCGGCGCTCGCAGCAGTTTTTGCACGTGGTTTTAATGGTGGTAAATGAATGTTAGAGCAGAAAAATAAATCAGTTTGATCTCCACCAAAATGGCCGCTCACACCGACTACATCATCATTCATCAGTCCATCGAGGGCAGCGTGCAATGGATTCGCTCCAGCAGGTGGTTTTAGAAAACATTGAATCTGAGTGGTTTCATCCTCTACCATGAACATTAAATTTCCATTTTTTGTCCATCTCGGGCCATTGACCAATCCAATGATCGTCACTTCATATTCATTCGATGAATATCGTTGTCGATTTCGCCACGCCTCTCCATTCGATATCGGACGACGTGGCAAAACACCTCCTGTCAACATCATGTTACGAATTTTTTTTAATCGATCTGAAAAACACGACCTCATGTCGGCCATCTTTCCTTCGGTAACCGAATTACCTGTAATATCAAAATGAATTTCGATTTCTGAATCAACATCAGTCGCGAGCATAGGGAAATCTGCCAAGCTATAGTGCGACAATCCATGTGGCCGAGGAGCTGGGGTGATTTTCGGTGAATCAATTGGAGCAATAACACGACCAATAGGAGAGGGATTGTCAGGAGCTGGCAAAGTTGCTTGAGCTGATTTTGCTACCTGAGTTGAAATTTCTATCGATTCAGAGGATGGTACCAACATCAGTAATTCATCTATCGACCTTGATGACAAAACATGAACTTGAGACGAGGTTGCTGCCTCGATAAGTGGAGTCAAATCAGGTAAATTTTCAATCTTTTTTTTAGTCTCTTGACCGGTTACCAGAATGCCGGCTGCAAGCAATATCTGCTGCCGTTCCGAACTGAGTACGCTCATGATAATATCGTTATGAATCGCTCATTCATCCCAATCGATTAAGGCTGCGAGGTCGACTTTCTGAATCTCTTCAGCTACAGTGGATTGACCTCCATCCCAAGCTAGCCCACCTTCCCACTCTTCTGAAGAAGGCTCTAATTTTGATCGATCGATATTCTCAACATCTCCGTTGTCTTGAGATTCTTCTGTTCGTCCATCTTGGCCATCGACTCGATCGAGAGCCTCTAGTGTTAAGCGAAGTGCGAAAACTGCGAAGGATTTTTTGTTATCCAAACGGTCATTATCACCAAAATCCATTCTCCTGACCAAAAAATAATCCCGGGCGATTACCGCTACATGAACACGCCCGACTTCCTTATCCACAGTCGCGCCCCCAGGTCCGGCTATTCCAGTAATCGAAATGGCTACATCTGAACCCGATTGATATCTGGCACCGCGAGCCATTTGAACAGCGACCTCGTGTGAAACAGCGCCCGCATCATCCTGATCGAAAGCTGATTTTTCGACACCGAGTTCGCGCATCTTTGCTTCATTAGAATAGACTACCCAACCCTGCTGAAACCATTGGGTTGCACCTGATATATCGGTAATCAGAGATGCGAGAAGTCCACCAGTACACGACTCAGCAGTGGATACGGTCCAACCACGCCGACGTAGGCGTCGAGTGACACGAGAGGCTAGGCCTGAGGCCTCGTCAACCATGCTACTGGCTCATGGGCGACCTTCTTGACTCTTTCACCGAACATTTTGTCAGTTTCGACAAAAAAATAGATAACAAACAGAATTATGGAGTAGATGCCTTTGGATTAGATTTGTAGGTGAATACATGAAAGAGTCCCCACATATTCTTGATGTGCGCGGGGAGAAATGCCCAATCCCAATCAAATTGCTCAGAGATTGTATCAAAGAAGTCCCTGAAAATGAGATTATCCACTTGTTAAGTGATGATCTTGAAAGCAAATACGATATTCCGGCTCTGTTACTCCGATTAAAAATGCCTCCCGCAGAGATTCAATCAAAAGAATTCGGACTTTTGTTCATAATAGTGAATCGGAAAGTTTGAGATATCGAACAAATGCACAAGTGAAACCGGTTCTCAATACAGTATCCACCAGCTTATGGATGAAAATTATGATCTTCGCTTTGTAAGAGCAACGTCATAACCCCTAGACCACGGGCCCCACGGGAGAACGGGCGAGCGTTGTATTCAAATGATTAGTGGTTGAACCTTCTGTTCGGAAGTGGCGTGGTTGGCTGAAATCGACGATTTGCTTGAAAGACTCAAAGCAGCGGGAGTTCCCATTGATTCTCGCGTTTCCGATGCGATGAAAATTGTCGATGTCCGGGACTTTACCGACCTTTCTGCCGAACCGTTTTGGTATGATAGTCCGGTACCTTTCCTGATAACAGAAGTTGGAGCAGCGAAGACGATTTCTGCTCCACACATGATTCTGACACTGTTGCACCACCTCGAACTACGTAGAGGACAACACGTGCTTCTGATGGGTTCGAAAGGTGGTTACATCTCAGCGATTCTTGATGAAGTGCTCGGACCTGATGGAATGGTCTCAATCGTCGAACCACACACCGAGGTTCGCGAGCACACGAGTCGACGACTCGAGAAACACTCTGCGAGAGGATTGATGCGAGTATTATCGCCTGCAGCCTTAGATAATCCAGATGAAATGGATCGTGGCGTAGACCGAGTTTTAATCACCGGCGCGGTAAAAGAAATGCCGATTTCCCTCGAAGTCATGGTAGACGAGGGAGGATTCGTTTTGGGGCCGTTTGGCGGTCCAGTTCATCAACGATTATTAAAACGAGAAAAACAAGGGAATGATTGGTTCGATACGGATCTTGGCGGAGTAGTTTTCGGACCTATGGATTTAGGTGAAGCTGAAAGGGATCCTCTCGATGCAAATTTATTGGCTGATCATCTAGAAGATGCTGTTGCTCTACTTATCGATCTCATCGAATTAGATGATGAGTTGATTGAAAATGTTGAACATTTAGTCGCTGCATTGAGAGACCTTCCAATCGATTTACCAATTCTCCCAGAAGATGCCACCGAAGATGAAATTCTTGAACATCCTGTGATGGATTTAATCATGTCAGAAATGGAATGGTTAGCACCGATTTGGCCGGTTTTCGGGCAACTTTTCTCAATGGATTTAGCAGCTCCCGGCTCACCTGATGATGAGGAAGTAGGAATGGCCGGTGGACACCGAGATTTAGTGCCTTGAATCAAAGCGTTCATGCCACCGACTTCACTCGTTAAATCATGGTAAGAGCAGCGATGCGCAATCTTCGTAGCGCTGATGTTCGACATCGACGTCGAGCGGTTCGAAGATTATTCGAAATTAATGACCCGGTCGCAATTCAAGCCTTCGAACCATTACTGGATGATTCTGATGAATGGTTTCGTGTAAAGGCGATACAAGCCATCGGTATTTGGGCTCGGCCCAAGGATCTTGAATTGATACAGCGATTAGCGGAATCTGAAAGAGTGGGATTTCGAATGTGTGCAGCTCGAATCGCTAATCGTGCTGGAAAATCTTGTAAACCAATTTTATCTAAACTTTGCCAAGACGAAGTTGCAGTAGTTCGCAATGCCGCTTGGGCAACTAAATTTTCCATCGCTGCAAACCTCGAAGAAGTGAACCGCGATGGGATGGAGAATGAATCGAGTGGAATCCGCTCGATGGCGATACAATCGATGAGCAAAATGGAAAAAATTGATGGAGATTTACTGTATATAGGATTAATTGATCCATCGAAAAAAGTTCAGGCCGACGCTGTTTCTCTACTTCGAAATCACCCGGATGCAATTGAAGGTGAGTTAGATGATTTACTCATCGATATTGTCGAAAATAATCATCTCGCTCGGAAAGATGCAATCATTTTTCTGATTGAAAATTCATCGAACAATGAGATAATCTCTTCAAAAATTCCAAATTGGATGGAAGATGGAGATTTCAGATTAACCAAGGCAGTTATTTCTGCCATAGAAGGTAAAGATTGGAAACAACTAGGTGCATTTACACAATGCTTGGAAACAACTCAAAATGAAACATTGATAGTTGGTTCTTTACGTCGAAATTATTCAATCGATGCAAATAAGTTACGAAATTCCATCATCGCTGACACTTCTAGAGAAAGTTCTCTTCGAACACGATTAATCGAGGAATTAATCGGAAGCACAAAGGTAGATGAAACGACAATTGAAATTATCAATAATCTCAAAAATTCGGATGATGAATTCATTTCTAAGATTGCTGGATTTTTCATCGAGGATATCGAATCTAGACATTAAATTAGACTAATCAATAATCTGTTGACTGTTCAGACCGCTGGCTCGCGTAAGCGAAATAGTGAAATTGCGATTGGAGGTAGATGGTCAGACAAACGATGACGGCTGGTTTTTGGCGAGAATAATTCTCCGCTCAAAGCAGAATCGATTACATCTTGCTTCGTTATAGTTTCACGACCACAATTTGGCCAAATTTCTAATTCGATTGAATCATCATTGAGATAATCAATCATCACACAAGGTACGCACTTCAACTTCAATCTCTGTGCGACCTCATATCTATGATGCCCATCGAGAATTGTTCCAGTTTTTCGATCGAGCAGAAGGGGTTTGGTATATGCATTCCATCGATGAGTCATTTTTTCGAGTTGGTTGACTTTTTTTATTATAATTTCTTCATGCGGCCGAAGTAACTCGAGGGGGACCAATTCGACCTTCATATGCCACCGAAGAGTGATTTACTCATATGTATGATGCCCGAAGGTATGATTGCGAATCGGTGAGTGGAATGGTCATGGAGGTCGACTTGGGTAAACTCAGTTCGGACGATTTTACCGTTTTGGAGAGATTACGGCAGGTTGGGTGCGCCTGGATAGTCGGAGGTTGGGTTCGTGATGCATTAATCGATTCACCGAAGACCGATTTGGATATCGCTACAGATTTGACACCTGAAGAAGTAAAGAAAATATTTCCTAGATCAATAGCCGTAGGTGAAGAATTTGGTACTATAATGGTCAGATTAGACACAGGTGAACAGACTTGGGAAGTAACCACCCTTCGAAGTGAGGGAAGTTATGGTGATGGACGACGGCCTGATAATGTTGAATTCGGCGACAGTATTGAAGGAGATTTGTCTCGACGGGATTTTACAATTAACGCTATGGCAATTGATTCTGAAGGGAAATTAATTGATTTATTCAACGGTGCAGCTGATTTAGAAGCGGGAATTTTACGCACTGTTGGCAATGCATCAGATCGATTAGGAGAAGATGGATTGAGAATCATGAGAGCGTTTCGTTTTCTTGATGCAGAAAAGCATGGCACCCGTCAAATGAATTCTGAACTTACCAAAGCAATTTCATCCAACCTAAAAATGCTAGACAAGGTTTCTCGCGAAAGAATAGGTAGTGAATTATTACAAATTTTATCCAAACCAAATAGAGATGAAATCGTATCCTTGATGGATTCTTTAGGTGTCCTCAATGTGATATTATCTGATATTGAATCAAGCCAAATTCAGAATATTTTGGGAGATGAGATTACCGCACTTGCAAAAATCTGCTCAAATGACTCAAGATCTGGCGACGAAGTTTCTGCTTCCCTCAGAAAATCATTGAAACTCTCTAAAGACCAAATGAGATTAATCACTTTCCTCCACAATAATAAATCAAAAATACCGAGTACAGATTTAACAGAACTTCGAAGATTCCGTGCAGCATTGCCTGAAAATTTTCAATCTGCACTTCTTCACTACCACAATGCTGAAAAGATTCGCTCTAGATTATCGAATCTTCCAAAACTACAAGCGGGAAACTCCCCAATAGTTGATGGGAATAAGTTGGCACAGGTTACTGGGCTCGAGCCGAGTAGGAAACTAGGTCGATTAAAAGGCTGGCTACACCGAAAGCAAATCGAGCTAGATTTAGCTGAAGAATCAGAAGTCTTGGATTGGCTCGAAAATATTGATTGGCAAAAAGATGATTTCGAATCCTGGCCAGTGTTAGTCTGGCCTTGACAAAAAATATCCTATACTAATGATTCTCGGTTCACTCGAGTTCGTTTAGATATTCGATGTATTCTTCTTGAGTTAGGTATTGTTCTTCATCGAAATCGAATGGCTGGACGATTACGCACCAGCCATCACCATATGCTTCATCGTTTACCAGATCAGCATTATCTTCAATGTCTCCATTCAAATCGATGATTTTACAAGCAAATGGAGCATTAATTAACAGACGTTCTAAAGGGGTCATGAGAGTAATCAACAGATCATCTACTCCAACCTCATCTCCACTCGCCATGTGAGCGGGTTCATCATCATCTTGGACACCTTCTGTTTGTTCGGTCTTGAATTCTTCATCATCTTCAGGTCTAGTCAATACGACTCGGTGAATTTCGCCGTATTCAGCAGGGATAAATTCGCTAACTCCGATCTTGACTTGAGAATTAGATTTCTTCTCATCAAGGACCTGTAACCAAAGGTGTTCGAGAGTATATCGGCGCCCATGTGCAATCGCAAATTCCGAATAATCCCCATCAGCCATGTTAATTCAGACACGGCGGCATCACCAGCCTCATTTGAACTATTCGATGATAATTCTTAGCAATCATTGCCGTTACAAGAGATTAACAACGCCTACCTATTCGGCATAATCAGGGAACAGCATGGATTTTCAAGAAACAGAAGAACAAAGCATGATTCGCGAGATGGTTCGAGATTTTGCTGAGGAAATTCTCGCGCCTACATGCCTTGAGAGAGATAGAGAGCAACGGCCACCACTCGATGAATGGCAGGCTTTTTGTGAATACGGCTTACAAGGCGTAACAATTCCTGAAGAATACAATGGCAATCCAGTTGATGATATTTCAGAGGCGATAATCGTCGAAGAACTTTCACGAGTAGATCCCTCTTTTGCCGTGATGTTCTGCGTTCATGTCGGGCTTTGTTCAAAGACCATAGCTCTACATGGAAATAACGACCAGAAGCAGCGCTACCTACCACGATTAGCAGCAGGAGAAATTGGCGCCTATTCACTTTCTGAGGCAGGTGCTGGTACCGATGCGGCAGCACTTAGCTGTCGAGCGAAACTCAGCGATGATGGTCTACATTATATCTTGAATGGAGAAAAAATGTGGGTGACTAACGGACAGAGCGCTGGAATTTTTGTTCTATTCGCAAAGGATGTAGATCACCCTGATTATGGTGTCAAAAAGCACGGAGGAACTACTGCTTTTATCGTTGAATCGAGTATGGAAGGATTTAATGTAGGAAAGAAGGAAGATAAACTTGGAATACGTTCTTCAGATACCTGTGTTCTACTGCTAGATAATTGCAAAGTTCCTGTTGGAAATGTCTTGAAGGAAGTAGGAAAAGGCTTCCCAATAGCGATGAATGCTTTAGATAATTCTCGGATTGGAATCGCTGCTCAAGCACTAGGAATTGCCCAGGGTGCATATGAGTCCGCACTTAATTATGCACACGAAAGACAGGCTTTTGGTAAGCCGATTGCCCTTCACCAAAGCATAGGTAATTACCTCGCTGACATGGCTACGCAAACCGAGGCAGCTCGTCACATGGTCTACAAAGCAGCATGGGCTAAACAACGACATTACGAACAAGGTGCACCACGACATTCGATGGAAGCGAGTATGGCGAAATTATTCGCGGGGGATACCGCAATGTGGGTAGCTGAACGAGCGGTCCAAATCCTTGGTGGATATGGGTATACGACGGATTTTCCAGTTGAGAGGTTCTTCCGCGATGCGAAAATTACTCAAATTTACGAAGGAACCCAAGAAGTTCAACGAATAGTAATCAGCCGATCAATTTCGCCATAATTACGGTTTATTTCTAAGAAATAATCAAAGATTCAATATCAGATTTTGAAACTTGGCGAAATTGACCAGATTTCAAATTGAAATCAGCGAGGTTCATATCCTCTATCGATAAACGATGCAATTGTATTACATGATTGCCGAGAGTTCCAAACATTCTGCGAATCTGACGTTTTTTACCCTCATCTATGGTTAAAATTGCAATATTTGGCTTCGACAAACGAATATTAGCAGGTCTAGTCATATATGATTCTGTAAACCCTTCATCATCGATTGAAATGTGAACACCGTCTCTGATGAGTTCCATGCTTTCTTCTGTTATTCGATTTTCTGTTTGCACACGATATGTTTTCTGAATCTGCATTTCAGGATTTGTGATTTTAGAGACCATCATTCCATCGGTTGTAAACAATAGGAACCCTGTTGTTTCCTCATCGAGCCGACCTACTGTGATGAGTGATTCATAGACGGTCGACTCGACATTATTTCTGAAAAATTCATAAACAGATTTTTTACCGAATTGCTTTTCTTGATCATTCAATCTTGAGCAAATATATCCAGCTGGTTTATGAAACAAAAAATAAAAGTTTTCTATGGGCAAATTCAATTCATTGCCACGATATGTAATTGTTTTTTTCGCCGGATTGAATTGAAATTTAATATCTTTCATTGGTGTTCCATTCACCAAAATTTCACCATTCCAAATTGAATTCTTTACTTCATTTTTAGATGTAAATACACCACACTTAGATAAAAATTGGTGAAGTCGAATTTTCATCATTACTCCTCCAATTGTTTTCCTTTAGATAGCACATAGAAATAAAGTTTGAGAAAAATAAAATATGTAGGCAAGAATAATTGAACACTGTACATTCAATTTGTCATGCAGATTTTGGGACCCAAGCATAGTGACGATGACCTTCGAGTTTGCCAACACCACCAATTTCGATTAGTGCAAACTCGGCGCTCGGCGCAACGATTGATTCCTTCTGTGAACCTCGATGTAGCCTCTCGTAAATTTCCTTGTCGATTGGTGTACGGTGTGAGAGTCGATCGAATAATTTGAATCGCGTTGCGATTTCTTTCCATTCTGGTTGTACAATTCCTTCGAAAACCTTGGCTTTTGCTCCAGAACCGTATCCACAAAGACCGACACGCTTTCCTATCATTGTTTCGTCATCTGCGAAATCTGATTCCATGGTTGACATCAGAGCAAGGAAAATTGAGCCAGTATATTGGTTTCCGATTAAGCTCGAAGCGCGTTGGGTTTTCTCGATACGTGCTTCGACAAATTCTTTGAATTGTGGAGTTTTTGAAATCAATCTACGATATCCATCATTGGCTTTTTGAAATTGTTCGTAACCTTCAGGAGTGTCTGCAAAATCCTCGAAAAATGGTTCGTCACCAAACTCGGAAACAAAATCATCCCACATTGGAAGATGTCGGCGGTCGTGACGGAACAAATCTGGGAACATTCTCTTGCCTTGGAAAGCATATGGAAGGTGAACAATGATTCGCTTCCATTGATTTGTCAAAATTTCGTCATTTTCTGGGTCATAACGCCCAGTTCTGATGGCTTCAGCACGAAAATTAATGAAAGCGGATTTTACTGATTCTGAATAACAACGATTTGAAAATTGCCCATCGAAAATCGGGGTGTCTTTGTGAATACTCAAAGTTTCAGATTCGAACATGATGTTGTCTTTTTTACTCGAAGTTGGTAAAATATTTAGAATTCTATCAACTAAACCCACTTTTAGTTTCTCACCAGTTTCTTCTGCTAAATCCAGAACATTTGTGACCACGGTTTTCATGTCGACTTCTCTTCGAGGTTTGAAGAAATCATGCACAGGCATAGTAGAGACACCCCAATTATCTGGAATCTCAATTAATCGAGGATTATGACGGATGAGAATCGCTCCACCACCGGCTCCTTGTGTATATTCTCCAGATGAGCCGAGATCATACTTTGCATTATCTGCAAAAACAACGATTCCAATTCGGTCTTGCTCCTCGCCACCGCGAGCAGCCCAATCTAAGGTATTGTGCATTGCATCGACTGCGCCGATACATGCGAAGGTTAAATCAACAACATCGCAGTTACGGAAGCAATCCTTACCGAACTTCGGCTCGTATTTTTGCTCAAGCATATCCATGATGTAAGTTGCAGTAGGTTTCGCACCATCGAGAGCTGATTCCGTCCCCAAATAAATGCGACCGATTTTTTTCGGATTGAGGTTGTTTCTGTCAATCAAGCGAGCACATGCATTCGCACCCATCGTCGCAGTATCTTCATGAACATCAGGAATCGCCATTGCAGCAAGTCCGAGACCTTTGTTTAATTTACCAAAATCCGCTCCACGGAATTCTGCGAAATCTTTCATATCGAAATATAATCGCGGAAAATGAATCGCGATATCGTCAATTCCAACCTCTGCCATATGACCACTCTCGTGTCTCGGCCGCGGCGCGAGAGGGTTATGATACCTACTACGGCATGAAAACGTAGGACTGAATCTGAAAAGACTTTACTGAGAGCCAGTCATTTTATTCATTTGTTCAAGTAAATCGGACTTTTCTTCAAAATGTGTAGAAATTGGAGCTAGGACTTCAGAAAGGCCATATGCCACTGCCATCTTTGCATCGAATGGATGAATCTCACCTTTACCAACCGCTGCTACAAAAGTGTCGATATCATTCCAGGTAGATGGCGAGCCATATTCAGGATTAGGTTCGACTTTCAGTTCCCCGAACTTTGGTAGAACAATGTGCCTTGCAATCTCGAAAACTGGGGAATCGTCATTTCCAACTTCAAGAAATGCCTTTCGGAACTTTTTACTAATTTTCTTTGGATTATCATGTAATAAGATTGCATTATTTGGATCTGATTTTGACATTTTATGGTCAAAAGAATCCATCCTTCCACCGCCACGACCTTTCAATCCAGAAAGCATCGGTGTGTGGACACATGTCGCTTTCGTCCAGTGATTCTTATCTGCAACCTCGCGCATATACATGTGTGCCTTACGTTGGTCCATTCCCCCGAATGCGACATCGATATTCAATTCGAAAATATCCGCTGCCTGCATAGCTGGATAGAAAAAGGCGGATAAATCGTGATCAGAGGAGTCCTCGTCACGGCCCATGATACTGAAAGTCCGACGAACTCGGTTCAAACTCATATTCTTTGAGCATCGTAATACACGCTCCCAATAAATTCCAGATGACATTAATTCTGAAGCGCGCATAAATCGGAGTTGGCCTGCCCCGTCACCTTCTTCAGGAAAATCAAGCAGAGCTCGGAAGACTTCGGTCATATAATCGCCCGCGAGGCTAATTTTTTCCATATCGCGGCCGAACTTATCGTTCACCCAAGCATGCCAATCTGCTAGCCAAATCAGAACATTTACGCCCTCATCGAGCAAATTACGGATTGTATCGGCAATAACCACCCATCCAAGATGGGCTTTACCACTCGGTTCGAGTCCGATATAGCCACGAATGATATCATCACCAGCGTGGCTTACACCACTGCCAATAACGGAGGCAATATGCTCTACACCAATGATTTCTTCGCAGCCTCGAAACATTCTTTCGACACGCTCACGACCTGCATCGTCGAGAGACGAGAGCGGGCCAGAATCTGTCATTTTTTCACCAAATTAAAACAGCTTGCCAAGTTTTTCGCCGCGGCTTGCTGCACGAGTATTGTTATTGTCTGCAAGAGCGGCCTCAATCTCTTCAATCAAAGACTCTGCCGTTGCAGCATCCTCATCGGATATGTTTGATGACATTTCCATGAAATGTCGAGCGGCTTTTATCGCCAACTTAGCTTTCGACGCCTTTTTTGCCCATTCCTTCGCCTTATCTCCACGCTTCTTGGAATTATATCCTGTCGAGTCATCGAGGAATTGGGTGAAGCGCTTTCGACTATCCATTGCGATTTTCATCGCCTCTGGATCATCGAAGTTTGGCGGAACATTTGTCACATCGAGCATAAGCGCACCTGCTTCATTGTAATGACCAGAGATTAAAGTCATGATATCGTGTGAACCCTCAAAAGAATTGTCTCCAGTTTTGTTAACATTTTCGAAAAATTTGCCAGCAAGAACTGTCAATCCTCCATTTGCTGTCACATCTTTGACTACTCCGCGCTTGACGTCGAATCTCTCCATAGAGTCTGCGCGCGTCAACGGCTTCTTCAATACTACCAGTGATAACTCAACAAAACTTTTGCAAATACAAGATTTCTAATTCCCCAAACTACTCAATTTCATCATAATAACCGATAAAGTTGACTGAAGTCATATACTACATGGCTAAACGATAATCTCGACTCGGCCTGCCATGCGAGAGCGTATTATCTGCGTTGGTATAGTTGCGATTTTACTAATGATGTTAGTTCCAAGCACAGCAGCAGAATCTCCCATCGTAATGGATGAAATAGTAATTCTTAGTGATACTGATCTGGGAATTGAAGGTGCGGCGATAGATCCTGATGGAAAACTTGTTTTGCTTCATGGAGCAGACGGATATGTTGGGATGATTTTAGCTTCGATTCCGACCGTGCAAGTTGAATTAATTTGGTCGGAATCACAAAATTTGAACGATGCGAGCTGGCATCCAGGTGGAGGAACCGCTCTCATAGTTGGAGATGATGGTACCATCCTTCGTTATGCGAAGGATGATCATTCGGTAACACTGGCTGGCGAGCATCTAAATTTAGGCCAAACCGAATTGACTGCAGTCGCTTGGAACACCGCCGGATCTTGGGCTTATGTAGGCGGAGATAACGGTTGGCTTTGGCGAGTACGTGCCGAGGGAGGTGGTGGATTAGAAGTGCATGAAATTGCCGGTAGAGGAAGCAGTTTAATCACCGGAATCGAATGCCATGATGAATTGATGATTTGTGTAGTTTCATCTTCTGTCGATGGAATCGGAATTATCGACCGAGACCACGTATTAACTTGGATTGGAGGAGTTGGTTATCCTTGGATTGATGTGATATGTCCTACAAATTACGAGCCGACATGTGTGGCGACTACTACGAGTAAACAAATTGCATTGATTCATTTGAGCACAGAAGGTGCGACAGCAACAGAAATGTCAATCAATGATATCGTTGGAGTCAATGGCAGATTTATGCAACTAACTCACCAAGATGGAGACCGATCTCTAGTCGTGATCGCTCCATTCGGGTTAATTGAGCACGATATTTCAAAAAATGCAACTTATCCTTGGCTCGATAACGAAGATGCTCAGAAATTCGACACGACAATTTCTGGAGACAGAATTGTTGGAACTTGGGGCACCCAACAGGATAGCGGTTGGATTGTCACAAGTAGAGGAACTTTAATCGAATATCACCCATCCAAAGAAAGGGGGTCAATCGATGGGTTGCTCGGCATAATCATCCAGATTTCAATTCCATTAGTCATACTTATGATGATCTTCACAATCGCAGTCTCATTCTCACCAAAATTACAATATTGGGTGACGATGAAAATTGGCTCTGAAGAAGAGAAACGAGATGCTAAGCGCATCAATAATCGAAAGACCAAAAACAAGAAGAAGTGAAATTATTGTTCTTGCGACCATACGGGTCGAATCAGTAACATTCATTTGGACTATGAAGGCGCCAATGAATGATTACTATGGCATATGAGGCGCTCGACTTCTACGATGTAGATGCGCTTTTGACCGAAGAAGAACAAATGGTTCGTGATATGGTTCGTGATTTTGTCAATGCGGAAGTATTACCGAATATCGAGAAAGCATGTGCAGATGGAATTTTCCCAGACGAGTGGAGAGTGGCTCTGGGTGAGATGGGCGTTCTCGGTGCACCACTGGAAGGTTATGGCTGCCCTGGACTTTCCTACACTGCATACGGAGTTATTTGCCGTGAATTGGAACGTGGAGACTCGGGGTTGCGCTCATTTGCAAGCGTTCAAGGTTCTTTAGCTATGTATCCAATTTGGGACTTTGGTAGTGAGGAACAGAAAAAATTCTACTTACCAAAAATGGCCAGCGGCGAATGGATTGGCTGCTTTGGATTAACCGAGCCGGATTACGGCTCAAATCCTGGCGATATGATTACCAAAGCAGAGGATATGGGTGACCACTATCTGCTGAATGGTGCCAAGATGTGGATCACAAACGGCACCTTAGCGCAGGTTGCAGTCGTTTGGGCTAAACTTGATGGGGTAATCCGTGGATTCATCGTCGAGAAAGATGACGAAGGATTCTCAGCACCAGAAATGAAAGGAAAATATTCCCTTAGAGCATCCATGACCAGCGAATTGGTATTCTCCGATTGTAAGATTCCCTCGTGGACCGTTTTCGTGTCTCAACAACGCTCGTTTTGGAATTTCATGGGGAGCGATTGGAGCAGCTCAGGCTTGCTTCGATTCGGCGCGAGATTATGCTAGCAGCCGAATCCAATTCACTCATCCAATCGCTGCCTATCAATTGGTTCAAAACAAGTTATCTTGGATGCTTCGTGAGATAACTAAAGCACAACTGCTCGCTTATCATCTCGGCCAGAAAAAAGATGCTGGAACATGGATTCCAGAACAGATTTCACTAGCTAAGATGAACAATGTAGACATTGCTCTCGATATTGCTAGGGTCGCTCGTGACATACATGGTGCGAACGGAATTTTGGATGAATACTGCATCATGCGCCATATGGCTAACCTAGAATCAGTCAAGACTTACGAAGGAACTCATGATATTCACAACCTGATTCTTGGTCGGCACATTACCGGTATTCAGGCCTTCACTCGTGAACTCTGAAGTGATATTATTGAATATTGATTTCGGCGACCAAATTGGTATCATTACTTCTTTTTCATTTTTCTACGTTTCTTACTAACCATTTTGCCTTGGGGCTTAGAACTAGATCGCATCAAGGTGACAACTGCAATGAGTGCAAAAACTGCAACACCACCAATTAATGCAAATGTAGGAATACCGGATTTTTCCAAATTAAGATTACAAGAAGCTTGACCTACGAGAGGTTGTGATTCACCACTGGGGCATGCTTGCTGTGATATCATTCCTGTCGAGGGGACAAAATAATCTTTCGATGCAAGAATACATTCGGTAGCCGCAATCGATGTTTGATAACTTCCTATTGGGCATGGAAACGGCTCGATAGCTGCATAGGAATCAACATAATGACCTCGATCAGCAGATTGACATAATGATTGACCTGTCAATGGTTGATATCCCCCCGGTTGACAACTAATCTGCTCAGAAGCAGAAATAATATTCGTGAAATATCCTGAATCTGTCAGAACACAAGCTGACTGACCTGGTTCACTTTGATAGGAGCCAAAGGGTGTTCAGCGTTTAATTCATAGAGGGGACTCATCTCGACGAGCCGTTAGAGGTGCATTAAGCATGAATATCGCCGTATCTACTGCGAAGATTACTGTCACCGATGGAAAGGTCGATGAAAACGCTGTCTCAAAGTGGTCAATGAGCCCTTATGATGAATACGCTCTCGAGTCTGCATTACAACTTTCTGCTGCTGTCGACGGCACTATCACCGTGGTTACCGCGGGCCCAGACCGATGTAATCGGATGCTGACCGACGCGGCTGCTGTCGGTGCAGACAATCTTGTCCGCATCGATGTCGCTGATCTTTCCGCACTCGACTCGACTCAGGTTCAATCTCTTCTTGCAGCCGCTGTTCAGAACATCGGTGCAGATGTTGTATTCTGTGGTAAACAAGCTTCCGATACGAACGCTGGTTCAACTGGACCAGGCGTTGCTGAATTAATGGACGCGGCTTGCGTCACTTTGGTTTCTGAAGTTACAGCAGATGGCGATGGTTTCTCAGCAATGCGCCCAAGTTCATCTGGTAGCGAGCGCATCGCCGTTACGGCACCTTGCATTTTCGCTTTCGATAAAGGAACCACTGAGATGCGCCGACCAAATGTTCGTGGTATCATGATGGCAAAGAAGAAGCAAATCGAAGTTATCAGCGCCGCGGATTTAGGCGTTGATCTCGGCACTGCATCAGTATCAATTTCGGGTCACACCCCGCCGACCCAGAAGGCAGCAGGACAGAAGTTCGAGGGAGCGGAGTCAGTTTCGGTCGTCGTCGGGAAACTTCGAGATGAGGCAAACGTAATTTAAGGAGGAGAAACGTATGACATTCACAATTATAGCAGAATCAGCAGGTGATTCGCTTCACCCAACCACAGCTCAACTCGTAGGCGCAGCGTCTTCTCTCGGCAACGGCTCTACTGTCATTTGCCCGGGTGGCATCGGAGCAGCCGAAGCAGCAACTATCGCAGGTGTAGAGAAGGTTATCTCGGTCGTTGGAGATTGTTTCTCAACATTCGATGGTGGCGCATGGGCCTCAGCAATCAACTCGGTATGCAATGGAGTTATTCTTGCATCTGCAAGTCCAATCGGTCGCGAAGTCGCTGCACGAATCGCTGCTAAGCGCGGCATTCCAATAGTCCAGGACGCGACCGATTTAGCAGATGGCATTGCAATTACTCGACCAATTTATTCCGGCAAAGCGGTCGAAACATCAACTGTTACAGGAGATTGTGTAATCACTCTCCGCCCGAATGCATTCGATGCAGCTGAAGGAGGGGCAAGCGCTCCAGTTAACGTGGTGGATCAGAGTGCAGATGTCACAATTGCAGTAATGGAAGCGATTGCGAAAGCAAGTGAGCGCCTCGATGTAGCAGAAGCGGACATCATCATTTCCGGAGGTCGCGGAATAGGTTCAATCGAGAACTTCAGACACCTAGAAGAAGTTGCAGACATAATTGGAGCTGCAGTCGGCGCAAGTCGAGCAGTAGTCGATGAATGGGGTATGCCTCACAGCATGCAAGTCGGACAAACCGGAAAGACGGTTACGCCTTCTCTTTACATTGCCGTTGGAATTTCTGGTGCGATTCAGCATATCGCTGGAATGCGCTCTTCAAAATTCATTTTAGCAATCAATAAGGATCCAGATGCTCCAATTTTCGGAGTTGCAGATTATGGTATCGTCGCAAATTGGGAAGAAGCAATTCCAGCACTAAAGATTGCACTCGCTGCACTTTAAGCACATATCGAAGCGACTTACAGTCAATTCGTCAATGCGTTGAAATCGAGGCGGCAGCCTCGACCATCATGGCAGAAGAGGCATTCTCAGAGCGCAACGTTCAGGTCGCGCTCGTAATCGCTGTGATTCTCGGTATTTTGCTCGGCCTCAGCCTAT
>LWDU01039120.1_pt4 | contig 34721 bp, 24 predicted proteins | sample 727161 | NCBI WGS metagenome assembly LWDU01 (sample SAMN04566230, study PRJNA314399) | hydrothermal vent metagenome | isolation source: deep sea hydrothermal plume seawater | place: Mexico: Gulf of California, Guaymas Basin | collected 2004-07-11 | reverse complement strand
TCGATCCCCACCGTGATCAGTCGCAATATTTCGTTTCGAACTCCTTGAACGAGACTATTTTTTCAAACTACCGCTCGGCCAAGACCGAGTCGCACCCCAAAGCATCCTTGCCCAGGCAAAGATAAATACCCAGAAGCCGAGCTTGGGCGATGTCGGTCCGCGCGGAGAACGCGCGTGAGAATGCGCGTGAGAATGCGCGCTGAAAACCGGCTCTAAGAACGGGCGCCACGCCGCAAACGGCGGCTCCCCGGGCGTCGGGCAAGAAAGCCGAAGCTGGGGCCGAGCGCGGCAGAGCCAAGCGGGCAGCAGTTCTACCCGACGAAAGCCCGTCCCGAACGGCTGCGGGAGGGTGCCGGTTGATCGCGGGGATGATCGCGGGGTTAGTCGGTGCTCCGAGGAACGAAGCCAACCCCTTGGCCAGTCTAAACGACCGACCTTCCGTGGTCTCGGGACCCGCTCTTGACATCCACCCCCCGGCTTGACCGAGTACTTGGACTCTCAAAAGGTCGCGCTTGCCTGCACTGACACACTGTCTACTTACTCACTACTGGCTACTCACTACTGACGCTACTGCCTACCTACTACCTCTACTTACTCAGTAACTTCTATTTACTCAGTAACTTCTATTTACTCAGTAACTTCTATTTACTCAGTAGCCCGACTTCTACTTACCCAGTAGCCCGACAGTCGATCAGCCGACTAGCTCGACCTTTGTCTGCCGCTGCGCCTTCGCGCTCTCAGAAACAGCAGACCTTCGCCTAAGCCTTACCCTTGGGGTCTTGATAACCGACTGGCGCGAGTTCAGCAAGAGGCAATCGTTTTGAAAACGGCTCCAGCCCCGGCGAACGGACGCACGGTTTAGCGGCTGACAAATGAGTCACTACGCAAAAAGGCATCGCCCTATGCCGCACCAAAAAGATGTCTCAACCCACAACGAGACGAATGTGCGGATTGGCGTTGTCTGGCTCTGAACCCGGAGAAGGCGGGGAGGAATCCGCCGCCAACGCGGTGGCCCGGCCGATCATGGCGGCGGCGACGTCACCCCCTGCCCGGAGCGCCTCGACGAGGGATTCGGCCTGCTCGGGTCGCACACCCATCAGTAATCCCCCAGAAGTTTGAGGATCAAACAAAATGGCTTCTCGCGCCTCGGCCTCGGATTCCGGGCGGGTGGGCGGGGGGGCCAGGGAGAACGGCTCCGCACGGGTCAGCGTCTGCAGAATCTTGCTTCGCTGCCCAGCGTTCTGCAGAAAGAAGCTGCTCCGCAAGCCCCTTAAGGAGAAAGCGAGGGCCCCCGGCAGCAAAGGAATCATCGAGATCTGGATCTCTGCAGCCACCCGGCTGGCCGAGAGCACTTCATAGAGATGGCCCGCGAGCCCGAAGCCACTGACATCCGTGCACGCCTTGGCGTCGAAGTCGAGGGCCAGCGCCGCAGCCGCCGCATTGTCGCGCTCCATGCTGGCCGTCGCCGCCTCCATCCATCTCGCCGGCGCCAGGCCTCGGGCGTCGGCGGCCAGGAGCACGCCGGTTCCCAATGGCTTGGTGAGCACGAGGGCGTCCCCGGGCTCGAGACCCACGATGCCCAGAACCCGACCGCCGGGCGCCGCGTCCCCGGTCACCGAGAGGCCCACGAAGAGTTCCGGTCCGGCCGTACTGTGGCCGCCCACCAGGGAAACACCGAGAGGATCGAGAGCAGCACGCACCCCGGCCAGGACTTGATAGAGAACTTCTTCGTTCTGACCGGGCGTGCCCCAGGGCACGGTCACCATCGCGAGGGCGTGCCGGGGGCTTGCGCCCTTGGCGAGCAGATCACTCACGGCATTCACGGCCGCCACCCGCCCCACCCGCCAGGGGTCATCGACAAAGGCACGGAACGCATCCACCGTCGCCAACACAACATCGCCGCTGGGGGTCCGCACCGCCGCGGCATCATCTCCGGCGGCCAGACCCAGCAGCACACTGGGGTCGGGATGCGAAGGGGCTAGGCGACCCAGGGCTGCGGCCAGGGGCGAGGGGCCGACTTTTGCCGCGCAGCCCCCGCATTCCATCTCTTCCATCGCCTCGTCCCCGCCGGCCATACCCGCCCCAGCCTTGGCAAATCCCGGGATCGGTTCGCCCTCGGCATCGAGAACCTGGAACCGGCGCATGAAACGCCGGTCGATCCAGTCCTTGAGCCGCCAGACCGCGCGCCCCTCAAACGCCAATCCCCACTTGCTCCCCAAGGCGCGGCCATCGCCCAGATTGATCAGGGCCAGAAAATCGCGTTGGGGGCGGTAGGCGCGCAGGCTCTTTCCGGCGAAATACGCGCGCAGGTTTCGGTCGAGCACCGGCCCGGAACGCACGGCGTAGACCCCGGCGCGAGGCACCCAGGGATGCGCCACCAGATAGGCGCAGTCCCCCACCGCAAAGAGCTCATCAAAACCCTCGACTTGGAAGGTCGAGCGCACCCGAACGAATCCGCGTTCATCGCAGGGCAGACCGCTCGCCCCGAGGAAATCGTGGGCCGCGGGGCCCGTTGCCCAGAGGGCAAGATCACAGTCCAGGCGACGACGATCCGATTCGTCGTCGGCCACCCACAACTCCCCGGCTTGGGCCTCGAGCACCCGGGTGCCGCAAAGGAGTTTGATCCCGCGCCGGGCCATTTCGCGCTCGACGCCCGGGGCCAGGGCACGATGATCCCGTGAGAGGATTTCGGCACTGGAGGCCACCACGGTTACCTCGGCGCGCCGGCCCAGGGAGCGCAGCCGGGCCTCGACGCAAAAGGCCAGTTCCACGCCCGCAGGCCCCGCGCCCACCACCGCCACGCGCAGGGCTGCGTCCGGCGCCGACACCGGATGCTGGGAGAGCCGCGCCTCGATCTCTTTTACGAAACGCGCGATGGGGCGTGTCGCTACGCCGTGCTCGGCCAACCCGGGCACCTCGCTTGCGCGAACCGTTGACCCGACATCGAAACTCGCGACGTCGTAGGAAATGGACGGGCGCCCCTCAAGTTCCAGACGCCGCGCGACCGGATCGACCCCGACCACTCGGGCGCAAATGCAGCGCGCCCCGGCTCGCCGCGCCAGGGGCAACACGTCGATGGTCAAATCGCCCGGCGCGTAGTCCCCCGCCACCAGTCCCGGCACCATTCCGGAATAGACGGCTTCGTGCTGATCCACCACCAGGGTGAGATGAACATCGGGTTCGGGCGCCATCATCCAGCGCCGGAGCACTTGAACGTGGGCATGGCCGCCCCCCACCAGGACGAGCTCCCGCTCCCTCTCTCCCTCGCTCCGAGGCCTCCCCTTGCCGGGCATCATCGCCGCGATCCTCTCGTCTCGGGCCCCACTCAACCGGGCGGCCGTACCGGCATCATATAGCAGCGCCACAGGCCACCCTGTACCCTTAGCCGCTTCCAGGAGATCGCCTCTGCACTCATTTTCTCGCTCACTGATCGTCGACCTACTTCAAATCCAGAACCGGGACGGCTGGCTCGCCGAACAGGCGCTGCACGACCTGGCCGCCCAGCGCGGCGTGCCCCTCCATGTGCTCGAGGGTCTGACCTCCTTCTATACCTACTTTCGCCGCCAGCCCCCGCGCCCCACGGAGATCGAAGTCTGCCGGGACTTGTCCTGCCAGTTGGCGGGGGGCCGGGAGGCCTGCGAGCGCCTTCGCTCGGCCCTCGAAGGCCGGGACGATGTGGCCGTCCACGAGGTTTCCTGCCTCGGGCGCTGCGACCGCGGGCCGGCGGGTGCCATTGCCCGTGCGGGTGCGGGTGAGGGTGAGGGTGAGAGCGTTGTCGTCGACATGGGGAACACCGAGGCGGTGCTGTCGGCCCTTGAACACGGCGCCACCAGCCCGGCCCGCACCCCGGCCCGCAGCCCGGGCAATTGGCAAGCAGCCGATCCCTACTCGGACCCGGCGATGGCCCCCTACGCCACTCTGCGCTGCGCCCTGCAGGGCGACCCCGCCGACCTGCCCCCCGTTCTCGAAGACGCCGGGCTGCGGGGGATGGGAGGCGCAGCCTTTCCCACCGGACGCAAGTGGTCCTTGGTGGCGGCCGCCCCCGCCGGACCCCGGCACGTGATCGCCAACGCGGACGAGAGCGAACCCGGCGCCTTCAAGGACCGCGAAATCCTCCGAGACCTGCCCCACCTCCTCATCGAGGGCATGCTCCTGGCGGGCTTCGCCATCGGGGCCCGGCACGGAACGATCTTTATCCGCCACGAATACGAAGAGGAACGGCAGGCCGTAGAGGCCGCCCTCGCCCGGGCGCGTGAGGTGGGCGCCCTGGGCGCAGCGATCTTCGGCAGCCCCTTTGGTTTCGAGATTGAAATCTTCGTCTCTCCGGGCGGTTACATCCTCGGCGAAGAAACCGCCCTGCTCGAATGCCTCGAGGACCGGCGCGGTGAGCCCCGAAACAAGCCGCCCTTTCCCGGAGTTTCGGGATTGTTCGGGCAGCCCACGCTGATCAACAATGTCGAAACCTTCGCCCACGCCACGAGCATCCTGCACCACGGAGCCGACTGGTGGCGGGGCTTGGGCCGGCCGGGCTTCTCCGGTCACAAGTTCATGAGCGTCAGTGGCGATGTCGAGAAGGCCGGCGTCCACTTGGTCCCCTTCGGAACGCCCCTGGGTGAACTCCTCGAGCGGTGCGGGGGCATGCGCGCGGGCCAGGGGCTTGTCGCGGTCGCGCCCGGCGGAGCATCCAGTCGTTTCCTTGGTCCCGATGCCCTCGAGGTCGCCATCGACTTCCAGACCATCAGCGAAGCCGGTTCCATGCTGGGGGCCGGCGCCGTGGTCTTCGTTTCCGAGCAGCAAAATCTGCTGGAGGTTGGGCTCAGCGTGACCCGTTTCTTCCGCAATGAATCCTGCGGCAAATGCGTGCCCTGCCGGGTGGGGACCGAGAAGGCCGTCCAGTGGATCGAAGCCAAGGGCGCCATTGGTAACGAGGAGCGCGAGCGGCTGGCTGAACTGCATTCGACGCTTTCGCGCACCAGCATCTGCGGGCTCGGGCAAATTGCCCTGGAGCCCCTGCTTTCCCTGGCCGAACGTTTCCCCCAGCAGATGCGCGGAGACTGAGGCCTTGGCGGTCACCGGCATCGTGCTGTGCGGCGGACGCTCCTCGAGGATGGGCCGGGACAAGCCCTGGCTCCCCTGGCGAGGCCGACCCGTTCTCTGCCATGTGGTGGAGCGCCTGGCGGAAGCCGTGGACGAGGTCATCGTGGTGTCCGCCCCTGGGCAGAGCCTTCCGGTGACCCACGCCCGGCGCGTGGAAGACCACGAAGAAGGACTCGGCCCCCTGGCGGGACTGCGCGCCGGACTCGCCGCCAGCGCCCCGGGACTCGCCTTCGCGACGGCGGCCGATTCCCCATTTCTAACACCCGACTTCGTCCGGGCTGTGCTCGCCCCGGGCCAAGCCGCAGCCCCCGAGGCCGAGGGCCGAGTGCAGACCCTGTCCGCCGCCTACCCCACCGAGGCGGGGGAGACCGCGCGGAGCCTGCTCGAACAAGGGCGACGCCGCCCCTTGGACTTGCTCGAGCATTACAACTTCCAGCGCTTGCCCCTCTCCAGCCTGCCAAACCCCGAATCGGTTCGCGGATTTAATACGCCGGGCGAATATTTGGCCGCCGCTCAACGCGACACCCCGGGTGGCCTGGCGCGAGTGGCCTTCGACTCATCGGCTGGAACCACGCCCGGCAAAGGTGCTTGCGAAGTGGGCATCGGAACTTTGGGCGAGGTTCTGATCGCCGCTGGGGCGGGGCCCGAATTCCTCCAGGGCGACTCCCTATGCGCCCCTTTCGTGGCCTGCCTGGATGGCCGAATCCGAGTCAAAGATACGCGCATCCCGATCGGCGCGGGAGAAAACGTCACGGTGCTGAAAGAGTTCACTCCGGACGAGGCGTGAGAAAGGCGACCGCCATGACAGCGGCCGATATTGGGGACGGGAAAGAGACATGATCGAACTCACCATCGATGGAGTCCGAGTCAGCGTCGCCGAGGGGACGACCCTCTACGAAGCCGCCAAAGGCGCAGGGATCGAAATTCCCGTGCTCTGCCACGACGATCGATACGATCCCGTGGGCGTGTGCCGGATGTGCACCGTGGACGTGGGCGAGCGCACCCTGGCCGCTGCGTGCGTGCGCGTGTGCGAACCGGACATGGAAGTCAAAACCCGGACCACCGAGATAGAGGGACATCGCCGCAACCTGGTCGACCTTCTGATGGCCGACCAACCCGACCCCGAATCCGATGCGAGGGAATCGAGCCTGGGCGACAATGCCCTGCTCGCCATGGCGCGGCAATACGATGCCTGGGGGAGTGAGTGGGGGCCGGGCCCCGAGCGCGCCCCAGACACGAGTTCAGCAGTGATCGCCGTGGACCATGCCGCCTGCATCCTGTGCGACCGCTGCATCCGCGCGTGCAATGATATCCAGGGCAACGACGTCATTGGGCGCACGGGCAAGGGCCACACCGCGCGGATCGGCTTCGACCTTGACGCCGCCATGGGCGAAAGCACCTGCGTTTCCTGCGGTGAGTGCGCAGCGGCCTGCCCCACCGGAGCGCTGGTGGACCAACCCATCGCCCTCCCCCTTCGCCCGGCAGCCGAGCTCGAACAAGTGGACAGCGTCTGTCCCTATTGCGGCGTGGGCTGTGCACTCACCTACCACGTGGATCGCGAGGAGAACAGCATTGTCCTTGCCGAGGGCCGGGAGAGCCCGGGCAACCAGGGGCGACTGTGCGTCAAGGGGCGCTATGGCTGGGATTACGCCCAGCACGACCAACGCCTGACCCGACCCCTGATTCGCCGAGAGAGCGCTTACCCCAAGGGCCCGCTCTCCCGGGAACTGAGCGGCCAACAAGAGGGCGGCAAGCGCAACGGCAAACGCCGCAAACCCGGCGGCCTTGTGGACTACGAAGAAGTCATGCCGGCGTTTCGCGAAGCCAGTTGGGAGGAAGCCCTGGATCTCGTCGCGACTCGGCTATCGGGGATTCGCGACCAGCACGGAGGCGACGCCCTGGCGGGCTTCGGTAGCGCGAAGTGTTCCAACGAAGAGGCCTACCTGTTTCAAAAATGGATCCGCGCGGGCTGGGGGACGAACAACGTCGACCATTGCACTCGGCTCTGCCATGCCTCGAGCGTGGCCGCCCTGCTCGAGGGCATTGGAAGCGGCGCCGTCACCACAACCTACGGCGACGCCCTCAACGCAGAAGTGCTTCTCATAGCGGGATCCAATACCACCGCCAACCATCCCGTCGCCGCCACGTTCTTCAAACAGGCCCAGAGGGCCGGCACCCGGTTGATCGTGGTCGATCCGCGCCAAGGCCAGATGGCCGATCAGGCCGACTTCTATTGCCGCATCAAGCCGGGCACCGACGTCGCCTTCTACAACGCCATGATGCACGTCATCCTGGCCGAGGGCCTGGCGGATGAAACCTATATCGCCCAGCACACGGAAAACTTCGAAGCATTGCGGCAGGCCGTCGTTCCCTACTCCCCGGAACAAGCCGCCAAAATCTGCGGCGTGGGACCCGAAACCATCCGCGAAGTGGCGCTCGCTTTCGGCCGGGCCAGCGGTGCCATCATCTACTGGGGAATGGGCATCTCACAACACGTCTATGGAACCAATAACGCCCGCTGTCTGATCGCCCTGGCGCTGATGACTGGGAACGTGGGCAAACCCGGCGCCGGGCTTCACCCCCTGCGCGGCCAGAACAATGTCCAAGGGGCCAGCGACTCCGGGCTGATCCCCATGGTGTTCCCCGACTATCAGTCGGTTCAGGACAAAGACATTCGCGAAAAATTTGAGCAGGCCTGGGGAACAACGCTCTCTCCAGACCCGGGGTTGACCGTGGTGGAGATCATGCACGCCGCACTCGAGGGCGACGTCAAGGGCATGTACATCATGGGGGAGAACCCCTTCCTGTCGGATCCGAATATCAACAAAGTGCGAAAGGGCCTGGGGAATCTCGACTTCCTGGCGGTGCAGGACATTTTTCTGACGGAAACCGCCGAGTTCGCCGATGTCATCCTGCCCGCGAGTTCCTACATGGAAAAACTCGGCACCTACACGAACACCGACCGCCGGGTTCAGATTGGACGGCCTGTGCTGGACCTTCCCGGCGAGGCGCGACTCGATTGGCAGATTCTCTGCGATCTCTCGACCCGCATGGGTTACCCCATGCAGTATGGCTCCACAAAGGAAGTCTTCGCCGAGTTTGCCGGTTTGACCGAAGCGTACTCGACACTCAATTACGACAACCTCGGCCCCACGGGCAAGCTCTGGCCCAATCCCGATCCCGAGGCCAGCGATGGACCCGCGGTGCTCTTCGGCGAAGGCTTCCCCACCGCCAATGGCCGGGCCAAATTTGTTCCGGCGGCGTGGTCGGCAGCCCGGGAACTCCCCGACGATGCATACCCCTTCGTGCTCAACACCGGGCGATTGCTCGAACACTGGCATACGGGCTCAATGACCCGGCGGTCAAAGGCCCTGGACCAGATTCAGCCCGAAGCCTTCGCGAGCCTTCACCCCGAAGATGCCGGCGAACTGGGCATCCACGAGGGCGACTTCATCGAAGTGACCAGCCGTCGGGGAAGCATCCGCTTGGAGGCCCGCCTTAGCTCGCGGGACAGTCGAGGAGCCGTCTTCATCCCCTTCCATTTTCGGGAAGCCGCCGCCAACCTGCTCACCCTCGACGAACTCGACCCGGACGGGAAGATTCCCGGATTCAAGTTCTGCGCGGTCCGGATCGCTCTGGTTCCCGCCTAGGCGACACGCGGTACTGGGGGACTGCCTCGATACTGAGTGCGCCCAGCCTATTGCGCCGGGTCGAGGAAACCCTTCAGGCCTCGGCGGCTATTCGGGCCCATGAAAATCTGCTCCAACACACCGACGCCCTCTTCGGATCCGCTCCGGGCGCGCACCACGTGCTGCATATGCTGGTTTTCCAAGGCGTTGTCGTCGACCTCATCGCATTTCCACGACTCCCCCGCCATGGCGAGATCGCCCTTCCAGCGGCCATGCCCCCATTCGCGATGCCCGTAGCCGATGCCCTTCATGCGAAAGCAGAGCAGGGGATCGAGTTGGATTTCCTCCCGGCTTCCATCCGAGTGGTCGAGGACGAATTCTGCCCGACTGACCCGGCGCGTCCCGGGCACGAACTCGAGACGATGCTCGAGAGCGGCCACGGGTTGGGCATTGGGATCTTCGATGCCCGGGAGATCATCGGGACTGGCGTAGGTGGGCATCACCATGCCATCCCAATGCCACGCCTTGCCGTAGTCGTTCTCGAAGAGGCCGGCGTGGGTGCAGCGGTTCGTCCAATGCAGGGGCGCCCAAAGAAAATAGACCTGGGGAATACGCGTTGCAGGGGCGCCGGGGGGGGCTGGGTCGCCCACGGGCCGGACCCCCCAGGAGCGATCCTTGGTCCCGTACACCCGGTCGGAATTGATCTGCAAGGACTGGCCCGCGTAGCGAATCTCGCCCTGCCAGAAACCGAATTGATTGAAGCGAGTGGCGTGCATTTGGATGGGGCTATCCCGGATTGTGCGCTGGTGTCCCTCGGCAAAATTCGAGGTTCGGGGAATCCAATCGAGCTGACACGCAATGCCGGTTTCGTTGTCATCGAGAGTGACCCGGAGCGATTTCATGGGCTCGATAATGTCGATCCTAAACGGGCCCACCTGGATTTCGGAAGGCTCGAGCGGCGCCCGGCGAGAAGCGTGAAAGGCGTACTGCACCCCGTCTCGAACGAGACTGAAACCGCAGTCCATGATGCCCAGATTGGGATAGAGCGCGGCACCGATCCCGAAATAGAATTCCCCGTCGCCCGAGTAGCCGTTGAACCAATAGCGATCGTAGGCGTGGCGATCCGTGGTGGCCGGAATGCGAATGGGATCCGTCGTCTGGTGGATCGGGTAGTCGTCAAAGCGGGAAAGCACGGAGTCACTCCTTCTCGAAATTTTCACGGCCGGGGACAACGGAATCCCGAATGCTACCAGACGAAGAATACCGAGTCCCCGCCACTGTCCCTAATCCCTAATCCCTAATCCCCAATCTCTAAGCCCAAGCCCCCAAGCCAATCACTTGCCGTCAGCCGGGGCCTTGCCTGGCCTCGGGATGATAAGCCTGGTTGCGGTCGAGGCGCGGGGGGGTGACTTGTGGTGGAGGCCCCATGCGGTGCTGGGCCGGACCCGAGAACGTGACCACCACGCAGGGCATGGCGTCGAAGATCCGGCGCGCCAGATAGAAGGGACCCCACCAGGGCAAGCCGAGCCTTCGGTTCAACCGGACCGCGCCGAGCAAGAAGCCAAAACGCCGCCGAGGAAAGCCGGGCCGCAATGACCAACGATCCACAAACGCAAAAAGGTGCGGCAGGCGCTCCTCCCGGTCCCGAAGGACTCGGGCACGCCCGGGGATGTCGAATCCCGTTCCCCCTTCCACGGTATGAATCACGACGTCCGGGCTCCGGGCCAGGCTGGCCACCCAATCCCGCTTGCCCGGGAAGCCTGAGAGCACCACCTCCCCCGCCCCGGACCAACCGTACGTGGTCTCCAGGGTGCGCGGAGTGCCGTCGCGCCGGGCAAAAGTCGTCCGCAGGGCAAAGCTCTGGCCCAGGATGGTTTCAAGCTCTCCGGACATTGCGTACATACCGGAGCCAAGCCTAGCCGCGGTTCCGAGAACTCGCCTCGGCCATTTTTTTGGAGGCCCCCGGCCTCGCCATGCACTCGCGATCCGCGCGCCGCTGAGCGAAGCTCTGCTCACTCAAGTCCTCGTCCGCAAAAAAAGGGAAAGGAACCCAACTCTCCATGGGCTTCTACGAAAATCGTATCCTGCCGATCATGATCAATAAGGCCTGCGCCGGACCGCCGATCCTCAAACAGCGCGAGAAAGTCGTTCCCGAAGCCCAGGGACGGGTTCTCGAAGTGGGCATGGGCTCGGGAATCAACCTCCCCTTCTACGATCCAAGCCGGGTCGAATTCGTCTGGGGCCTGGAGCCCTCCGAGGGCATGCGAAAACTCGCCGGCGAGCGAATCGCCGCAGCGCCCTTCGAGGTCAAGCTGCTCGATCTCCCCGGGGAGTCGATTCCGTTGGACGACCACAGCGTGGACACCGTGCTGCTGACCTTCACACTGTGCACGATCCCCGACTTCCGAACTGCCCTGGCCCAGATGCGGAGGGTGCTGAAGCCCGGCGGCAAGCTGCTCTTCTGCGAACACGGAGAAGCCCCGGATGACTCGGTTCGGAAATGGCAGAACCGCATCAACCCGATCTGGAAGAAAATCGCCGGGGGATGCAATCTGAATCGGCCGATCCCCCACTGCCTCACCGAGGCGGGCTTCGCCATCGAGAATCTCGAAACCCTGTACCTGCCCAACACGCCACGAATCGCGGCGTTCAACTACTGGGGCCGCGCCTCGCTGGCCTAGCCCCGCGAGGTTCGCCCCAGACCGGGCCGGTTTTCGTCAGGCCAGCCAGGCCAGTTAGGCCAAGAGGCGACTGCGGCGGCGGCGCATGCCCACCAAGCCCCCAATCCCGGCGATTAGCAGGGCCCCGGCACCGGGTTCGGGCACCGGAGTCGGGTCACAGGGATCGCCCAAGCCGTCCATGTCCGTATCGATTTGGTCGTTGTTGGCCAGAGCCGGACAGTTGTCAGGCCCATCGAGAAAGAGATCCCGATCGCGATTGAGTGCCATGCGGATGCCCGAACCCGCCGGCAAACAGGTAAATGTCAAATCGGTCGACTGCGCCAGGATGCGAAGCGCCGCTTCGGTGGTCGAAGTTCCATCCGATGCGTCGAAGGTTGCACTGCCCGGAACGCCACCGGTGTAGAGCCAACCCATGGGAACGCCGGCGACGGTGCCCTTGGCAATGAGGTCGCACTCCGTCACCACTCCGCCCAGAATTTTCGAGGTAAAGGGCGTCCCGGCCCGGTCGATGAGAAGAGCCAGCCGGGCATCCGTATCCGCGCCGCTCGTGAGCGACAAGGTCACCTGCTGGCCGGCGATCGGCGGGAGGTCGGAATCGAAGGCCAGCATGAAATCGACCATTTGCGGAATTTGGGCCCCCGGATTGTCGAAGCCAGTGCCGTTATTGAAGAGGTCGTTGAATACCGTGGCCCGAAAAAATCGCTCCAGGGTGTCCTCTGATCCATCGTGAAGGAACCCGAATCCCCGGATCTGGTCACCCTGATGGCTGTGATCGCCCCCGGGTGATTCGAATCCGTTGTCCGCGGCTCCGAACATTCCGACCTTCGCGTACATGTTCCGGAGATGGGCAATCTTGAAAATCTGTGTTTCGTTTTCGAAGGTACCGTTGGTACTCGTACCGAAACGACCCAGCCCGGGGTTGAGTTCGTGGCATCCATCGCAGGTAAAGCCTTCTTCGACGTTCGGAATACCCAGAAGAACATCCAGTTGGGGGTTGTCCACCAAACCGTCCGAACGCCGGGGACCAAAATAGAAATCGAACCCTCCCTGCTGGCTCGCTGTCAACGAATTGTCGAGATTCCTCACCGGGTTGGGACCCAGGGTCATCGCCAGGGCAAAATCCGTAAAGGCCTGCATCTGGACCGGGGTCAGGTCCGAGGAGCGACCCACAAGGCCTGAAAATGCGACGATGAAGTTATTGAAGGAGAGGGTCGTATCCGTAGCGTCGATCCCGAAGGCTCCGTTGGACCGATCCCCGCGCCAATGCATTGCGCCGCTGTGGACCAGACTTTTCAGGGTCTGGGTTGTCATGGGCCCCTTCATGGAATGGAATTCATCCGGGGCCGCGCCCCCGTTGAGGGCGTCGATATCCAGACCAGCCGCGCTAAAGCCGGGAAACAGGTCCGAGAAATTGATTGGCATGGGGTTCGAAGTCACTTCTTCATCGGGGTTTCCGAGGTCCCAGGCCAGCTGATCCATGTCACCGAACGTGTGACAACTCGAGCAACTCTCAGCGCCATTCGCAGAGGTGGCCAACGCGTCGTAGAGAAAAGGTCGGCCGGCGACGACATTCGAAGGCTCGGGATTATGCAAGGTCAGATGATGCGTCTCGGAGCGGGACGCTGTGTCGACCACCGAAATTCCGTTATCAAAGCGCGTCATCACGTAAAGGGTCGACCCATCCGAAGAGAGGGCGATCCCACAAGGCCCACCCGCACTGAGGCCGATCTGCTGATTCTGATCGGGTGTGAACGAATCTGCTTCCAGGGCCGCTGTATCGAATATTCCGATTTTCGCCGAACCAAAGGCGGCCACATAAAGGGTCGTGCTGCCGAGAGCGGCATCGTGGTGGATCGCCATTTCGAGAGGTGTCGCCAGACTCTTTCCGGCCGCCGTGAGATCAAAGGCTGGATCACTCGCCAGTACTGAAAAATCAATGTGTTTGTTCAGGTGCCGAGCGCCGAGAGTTGCATCGCTGGACAGGTTCGGCGTACCGATCACTGTGATCCTTGATTCAGCCAGATGTCCCTGCACCGTAGTTCCGCCGTGGGTCCCTGGTCCCTCAAAACGAACCTGGTTGAAAGCTTCGGTATTACTCACATAGAGCGCGCCGCTCTGGGGGTTCACCGCCATATTGAAGAGAGTCGTCCCCACGTGGGAATGGGAAGCCGTTTCTACCAGGCTCTCCGTGTCTATGGCGAAGACGTCCGTGTCGGGAAGATTGAAGCGCACACCGTTGTTCCAGTTGCGATTCAACTCGTCCTGGAATTGACTCGCAGCCGCATTCCACTTGACGATCAGGCCAACCTCGGGCGCTTGAACCCCGGCGCTGTTGTCACTGGGCCCGGGAATGCCCCCGGGCATATTGCCTCCCGGAAGACCACCCGGAACCGTCACTCCATCCCCGGCACACGGCGCCGGCCCGAAACCGTCGCAGACCGTCCCTTCCGACACCACTGTCGTCTGGTTGCCCGAGTGAAGAGCAGCGACATACACCGCCGAGCCATCTGGACTGGCGACCACAGCGCGCGGAGTGTCCGAGAAGAAGCTCATGATCTTGAGGGGCACGCCTCCAAAGGCAGACCCCGGGTCTACGGCGTCGAAGACCCAGACATCGTTTCGACTCACGCCCGGGGTGGTCAACTGCGGGTCTCCTGACCCTGGAGCGCCGGCAATGGACGAATCGGTCCGGTGTTGCCCACGATGGGCGGTGCTCACGAAAACGCGCGGACCCGTCGCACCCGGAGGATCCGCAACGGCGATCCCCCGTGGCTCGTCGCCCACGAGAAGCGTCCGGATTACCCGCCCCGCGCTCACGCTGACAATGCTCACACTGTCCGAGAGGTGGTTGACCACCCAGGCCTCATCGTTGCTGACGGCCACGACGGCAACCGGTTCCAAGCCCACAGGAATCGAGGCCACAGGAACGGGCGCTCCACCAGCACTCACATCGAAGACCTCGAGGTGAGCGTCCGGAATATTCGTCACGAACAATGTATTTCCGTCGGGTGATAATGCGACGGGCGTAACGGCGCCGGACTCAAAAGTGACAAAGTCGACCTGGGCGTTGGCCACAGACCCCGCTAAGCAGCAGAGGGCGAGCACTATATACACCGAACGGATTAACACCTTGAACATTTCAAACCCTTTCGAGAACGAGAACCGTGAAGCGGACCTTGGAGGCGACCCATTGAAGCAGCTCTTTGAAGCAGCTCTTTGAAGCGGCTCCGGGGGGCGGCCCTTTTGAAGCGGTTCTGGACGGTACTCTCCCGCCGCCAGGCTTCCCTGGAACCACTCTTTGGACAGTCTCACGAAAAGAGGTGTTAATCAAGGCAATTCAGAGGCTCGCCCGCATGAAAGATGCGTACGGACCCGCATCCATGGGGTAGGCGAAACGCACAAATCGCCCAAGGCTTGCTGGCGTCAAGCAGTTTTTTTCGGACGTCGAGATCCGATTAAACTTTTGAAAACAATCCGCTAAACCCACGTTCCTTCAGAATTCGGGCAACCCTGAATCGGCGATCTGCGCACCCAATTTTTCGAGCTGGTGCGGGGCCGAACCGAGTTCGTGCTCGATTTGACTCGCCCAGATGAAGAAACGATGAAGAGGGTAATCGACATCGATTCCAATCCCACCGTGGAGATGCTGGCACGCATAGGCCGCAAATTGGCCGCCCTCAGCCGCCCAATATTTGGCCACCGCCACGGCTTCCGGCGCGGGGAAGTCGGCCGCCAGTAGCCAGGCCGCCTCCCAGGTCGTGAGTCGAAGCGCTTCCACCATGATGAACGCATCGGCCGCGCGTTGGTGGAAAGCCTGGAAGCTTCCGATGGGTCGATCGAATTGCACACGCTCGAGCCCATACTCAGAGGTCATCTCAAGCGCTCGCTCGCAAACCCCCAACTGCATGGCACAACGTGCCGCTGTTGCGTGCTCAACGATCCAGCGAAGGCAAGCCTTCCCTTCCGCACCGCCCAGCAGGTCCGACTCTGGAACATCGACACCGTCCAGGGCCAGGTACACGTGGGGCTGGCGGTCGGAACAAGACTGAGCCTCACGCTTCACTCCCGAAGCCGACACATCGACCCAGGCCAGAACGATGTCGCCGTCGTCCGTGGTGGCTGGGACAAGAATGTGGCTGGCCTGCCCGCCTGCGGGCACCAAGGACTTCTCTCCGGAGAGTCGATATCCCTCTTTCGTTCGCTGGGCTCGGGTCAGGGGCGCCAGCGGGTCGCTCGAATCCAGTTCACCCAATGCAGCAGTGAGAATCAACTCGCCCGAGGCCAGCTTGGGGAGCCAGTCGGCCTTCTGACGGTCGGTCCCGAATTGGGCCAGGGGCAAACCCCCAAGAACCAGGGCGGGATAGACGGGAACCGGGGCCACGCTTCGCCCCACTTCCTGACAAAGGAGGCAAAGTGCGAAGAACCCAAGCTCCATGCCGCCGAACTTCTCGGGGATCGCAACCCCCAAGAGATTGCTCTGAGCCAGCGCATCCCAGGCGTCGGGATCAAAGACGAGTTCCCTCGCCTCGATATCCTTGAGCCGCTCGTTGCCCAGCTTGTCCTCGAGAATCTTCCGGGCCAGTGCTGCGACTTCCCGATCCTCTTCCGCAAAGTTAAAATCCATCGACTCGCTCCCGACTCTTTGTTTTCAGCTACCCGTGTTCGCGATTGGTGATTGGGGGTTGATGCTGGGGGTTGATGCTGGGGGTTGATGCTGGCGGTGGGTGTTAGCGCTCGTCCAAAATTTTTCGCGGCGGCTGTCATCCCGAGCCCGTCGACGAAACCCGCGAGCGCTTGTTCACTAGGTCTTATAATGAGGCAGCCCCATGCCCGCCATGGCGATAATGTCGCGCTGGACCTCGTTCGTGCCTCCCCCGAAAGTCAGGATCAAGCCGTTCCGGTAGGCAGACTCGATCCTCCCCTGCAAGATCGAGCCCGGATCATTGGCTCCGATGTTCGCCCGAGCGTTCGTGATTTCCATCATCGCGCGATAGGCCTCGATGTTGAGTTCACTCCCGAAGACCTTCACCGCAGAAGCCGCTGCGGGATGGGGATGCCCTTCCTGAGCCGCCCATGCCTGCTTCCAGTTCATCAGGCGCACCACCTGCACCTTGGCGTAGACCCGCGCAAGGTTGTGACGCACCCAGCCCTTGTCGATCACCCGCTCCCCATCCACCTTGGTTTCCCTCGCCCAGGCCACCACGTCCCTGAGCGTGCGACGAATCGGGCCCACGCTGGTGAGCGATATTCTCTCGTGGTTGAGCTGCCCTGTGATCAGTGACCATCCATTGCCTTCCCCCCCGATCAGGGAATCGGCGGGCAACCGAACTCCATCGTAGAAGGTCGCGTTTGTGGTGACGCCTCCCACAGTCATGATTTTCTGCCTCGAGTATCCTTCGCTGCTAGTGGGAACAAGGAACATCGAAAGGCCGCGATGCTTCGGAGCATCGGGATCGGTACGCGCAGCGAGCCAGATAAAGTCCGAGTAACCCGCGAGGCTCGTCCACATCTTCTGCCCGTTGACCACCCACTCGTCTCCATCACGATGGGCCGCAGTCTGAAGAGAGGCAAGATCCGTCCCCGCACCCGGCTCCGAGTAACCAATCGCAAAAAAGATCTCGCCCGCCAGAACCTTGGGCAGGATTTCGGCCTTCTGGGCATCATTCCCGTACCGCATGATCGTGGGGCCAACGGTATTCAGGGTTAGAAAGGGCAAAGGAAAGCCAGCGCTCTGCACTTCGTCCGCGAAAATAAACTGATCCATCTGAGTTCGGCCCTGCCCACCGTACTCCGTGGGCCAGCCCACTCCAAGCAGGCCATCTCTCCCCATGGCCTTCATGGCAGCGCGGAAATGCGGGCCACCCCCCTCCCCGTCTCCACGAAGTTCATTGACGAGCTCATCACTCATCATCTCTTGGAAGTAGATTCGCAGGTCATCACGAAACTTCTTCTGCTCGGGCGTAAAATCGAGTTTCATCGTTTATCCCTTGTGCCCCGCCATCATCGACTGGTAATACGGCTCGCCTATTCTAGAACTCGAACAGGGGTTGTAAAGCTGGGCCCCGAAAGACCCCCAGGGCAAGGTTGCCTCGTGGGCTCTCCGCTGGAGGGGCCGAGCAAGAGCCCGCAATTGCGAGAGCCCCCAATAGCAAGAGTCCCCAGTTGCGAGAGTCCAGGCTCAGGTTTCGGAAACGGAGCTTTCCCGAATCGACGATTCGAGCAGATCGACCAGGACCAAACCCGAAGACTCGTTCAGATGCACCATATCGGTCAGCAACTTCATGCGGTGTCGCTCGCCGATCCGATCCCAACTCCAGCCCAGGAGATATCTGCGCAGCATGGCCTTGAAGATCAATCGGTTCGCCAACTGAGCTCCATAAGCGGGCGTATCCTCGAAGGAATCCGAGAGCAAGCGTTCGTGCAACTTCTTTCCTAGGGGAACGCAGGTCAAGCCACGCTCCCTCGCCTCGTTCTCGATGAGGCCGTTGAATCCCTCAAGCAGGGGAGCCATGGCTCCACCTGTGCGCTCGCCCATGGGCGGCAGGGTCACCGTGATCACCCGGATGCGTGATGATTCGCACAACTCGTCGAGGAGTTCTCGGTAGCTCTCGGCGAAGAACGATTCGCTGGGCGGTTGCGGGAGTTTCATCTCCTTGATGTAACGCTCGCCAACCTTTTCGCTCTCGGTGCCTCGGGCGTCATTTGTCCCCACCAAGAGGATCACGTACGCGGGTTCCGAGGAAATGACTTTGTCCGCCCGCTGCAGAACATTCCAAGCGAGTTCACCGTTGATTCCCGCATTCAGAACCGTGTAGCCCCATGGCTCCAGGCGGCTCGCCAGGGCATGAACGTAGTCAAAGCTTCCGTTCCCGTGGGTCAGGCTGTCACCGAGACAGATCACGACTTTGTCGCGATCCGCAGCCAGGGACGAGTGGAATCTCTCGAGCCGCTCCATGTGGGGGTGGCCGATCAGTGGCTGAATCCGAATGACGGCCCATCCGATCAGCACGGCGGAGATAAGGAGAAGCGTTCCCACCACCGGATACTAGTGCTACTCGGGTCCACGCCCCACTCTCCACCCGATCTTCAATCCCGATAAGTGGCCATTCCACCTTTCTCGGTTCGACAAAAGATCCTGGGTACCCGGTGCCAGATACTCTGAAGCATCTTCTTGAACAGGGGCCTGCCTTTCTATCGCCGATGCATCAGACCCCTCGCATCGGCGAGGTTCACGTGGCCCTGCTCGAGTTCGCGACGGGTCAGGGCGCAAATCCCTCGACCCCGGGCATCCGTACTGGTCGCCCCAATTGTCCAGGGGACAACTACCCAAGGGACCGAAGGCGCTGGCTCCCGCCCCTAGGCGAGTTCGAACCGGTCTATATACCAGCCCAGGCGCTCCCGAATCCGCCCTTGGTTCAGCCCATAGCGTTCGAGATCGTAGTCGTGACTTCCGTGCTTGCCCCGCGGATTTTCGGCCAGATGCGCTTCCATCGCGCTCTTTCCAGCGGGCTCCAGAGTCAGCTCAAAGTGCTCATAGATCTGGTCCATCACCGCCATGGAATCGGACACGAAGTCGGCAAAGCGAATATCGATAAATTTTGAGGGATCCGAGCGATCCCGGACCGCGTACCCTCTTTCAAGAGAAGTCGCGCAGAAATCGAGCACCCTTTCCCCCAAATCCGCCTGGGCCGAAAACCCCTGACTCTCGAGTAGGGATTCCATCATGCTGCAATAGGAAGCAATGGCTTCGACGGGGTCCCGGTGCGTGAGGACGATGCAGCAATCCGGGAAGGTCTCCACGATCGCGTCCATGGCCCAAAGATGCGCAGGCGACTTGAGCAGCCAACGGTCGCCGGGGCGCTGCCAGTCGATCATCTTCAGCAGGTCCCGGTAGTACCGGTACTGAGGCCCCAGATCCAGATCTCGAAAAAAGGACGCGTAGGGTTCGACCAAAGCCTCGATCCCCTGGTGCACGTTCTCGAAAGTAATCGCCATGGGGATCACGCACTCCTCGGGCGTGTCCGCATCGGTGAAATGAATGCGCGTAAAATCTGGATTTCGCTCGCGCAGCTTCGCGAAGGTTTCTTTCATCGCGGCGTGACGGGGATCCTCGATGCCCTCTTCAAGACCATCCAGAGGCTCAGGAAATGTTCCCTCCCAGAGCAGAAGGGGACGAGTCGCGGGGTCCATTCCCAGCAGATTGAAGGTCGCCGAGGTTCCAGTTCTCGGCAGCCCGGTCAGGAACATCGGACGACGGATTTCTCGTTCGCGAATTTCCGGATGGGCACCAAAAGCGGCCTCCACTCGCAAGCGGGTCGCCAGCAGGCGGAGCAGCCGCTTCCAATTCGAACGTCGGCCGCGCTCTCCTAGACCAGCGCCGGTCTCCAGCATCTCGCAAAGAACCCCGAGACCTTCCTCGAAGCGGGGATCACCAAAATCTTCGAGGCCCGTCGCCTCGCGAGCCGCCCGGAGGAGAGGCGCGACCTTGAACTCATAAGGGTTTTCTTCAGAGGGGTTTTCTTCGCTCACGATCTGCTCCTCGGCGGTGTGATGGGGAGGCGCTTAGGGCTGAGCGTCAACCTTCGGCCCGCGCGCTTTCCAGCGCTGCCTCGACGAAAGCCAACCGATCACTGCCAAAATAAAGTTCTTTGCCCACAAAAAAAGAAGGCGCACCAAATACGCCCCGAGCCACTGCCTCTTCGGTGGTGGTGCGCAGAGCCCCCTTGACCTCGGGCTCCGCCGCCACCGCTGCCAGCCTATCGGCATCAAGCCCGCACGCGTCCAATTCGCCGGCCAGAACTTCCGGGTCACCGAGATTTTTCTGCTGCTCCCAAAACGCGGGAAAGACAGCCGCGTGAAAAGTCTCGAACACGCCGCACGCCTGGGCGGCATGGGCACAGCGCATCAGTCCGAGCGTATTCACCGGAAAGTGTGGGTTGCTGCGGAATGCGAGCCCGTAGTGCTCGACCCATCGCTGCATCTCGATGCCGAAGTAGTTCCGCTTAGAGTCGACGGGCTCCAGCGCAGGGGATTGGTTCCCCGTGGCCTTGAAGACACCCCCGAGAAGCATCGGGCGATACTCGACATGGCAACCGGTCCGCTCGACCAGCCCCGCCAGTTGGGTATTGGCAATATAGCTATAGGGACTTCCATAGTCGTAGAAAAACTCGAGAGACTGGGGCAAGCCGTCCTTCCCATTGCTCGCGGGCCGTGCACCCCGCATGACGGAAACGAGAAGGGAACCCGATTTCTTCGAGTCGCGCCATCCCTGAACGGGGCGGGCTTGGGAAATACTTCCGGCGCGCGTGCATCCGAAGAGGAGGAGGCTCAGCCGCGTAGCGGTCCAACGGGAACTGCCGCCGGGGCTGGCTAAGGACTACTTAAGCACGTACCCATTCAGCACGTACCCAAATGTCCAAATGCCTGGTGCAATAACTACTGCGGGGGCTCTTCTTCAGGCACATCGAATTCGAGAAGTTCCGCGCATCCCCGGTCCAACTGGGTCCAGCGCGAGATCCCAAGCTCGAGATGCGCCCACCCGCAGGTCGGAAGACCAAAGCCTTCTTTCTCGCAGAGCCAATTCCAGAGCTCGCTCAGCCCCGGGTTATGACCCACCACGACCAGGTGCTGGATGTCTGCATCCGCCTCGCGAATAAAATCGCGAAGCGTGTCCATGTGGGCGAGGTAGAGACCGGAGCGAATCTCCAGGCGCCCAGGGGGGAGTTCCATGGCCGCTGCGAGAATCTGGCTCGTGGTCAGCGCGCGCTCGGCATCGCTGGTCCAAACGCGACCGGGTTCAATGCCGAGAACCGCGAAACGGCCCCCCAATCGGCTCGCATCCTGTCGGCCCCGCATGGTGAGGGGGCGGTCGCAATCACGGATCCTCGAACCGTGCTCGGAACCCGCCTCAGCGTGTCGAATCAAGGTCAGATGTCGGTTGATCATCGTCCTGGGCTTTCATTCTGGGGGGTCAATTTTCGACTCCCGGCCGGCCATCTCCGAAGGCGGGCCCCGCCCTCTCTTCCCACTTCATCCGACTCCTCCGGCTTTTCCGACTTTCCGTCCCACTTTCCGCGCTCGGATCCCATTGTATTCCGACCATCTCCGCGCTTGCCCGGGGGTATTCTCAGGTCAAAGTTAAGCGACATGCACTCGGGCCTCCACGATTTTTTCAAATGAATCCTTCACGACGGGGACTCCTGAAATGGAAGTCGAACCGTAAACTCGGCGCCGGATCCCTCTTCGCTTTGCACGGTCAGGCTCCCACCATGGTCGGCAATGATCCTATGACTGATCGAAAGCCCTAGCCCAGTCCCACCGTCGGCATCCTTAGTGGTATAGAAGGGCTCAAAAACCCGTGGCAACGCTTCCGGGGCAATGCCCGGGCCATCGTCCTGAACCCGGATGACCACCCACTCGCCCTCCCTGCGCATCGAGACATCGACTCGGCCACCTCGCCCGCCCAGGGCTTCGACGGCATTCTTGATGAGATTGAGGAAGACCTGATTGAGCCCACCCGGATCGCCGACGACCTTGGGCAAACCGGCTTCCACGTCGACCTCCAGTTGCGCGTTCGCCGCGCTGATCGCATGGCCCACCAGACTGAGGGTGGAGCGCAAACCCACTGCCAGATCGACTCCGCTTCGCACCTCGCCCCGGCGCCCAGGTCGCGCAAACTGGTGAAGATCACCCACCAGAGAAGAGGTTCGATTCAGTCCCTCACGGACAATTCCCGAAAGCTCCACCAGGGTTTCGGCCAGTTCGGTGGCCTGGCTCCCCCCCGACTCGCGCTGATAGATCTCCAGTCGACGCACCAGATTCGCAGGATCCGAGGCATCCATATCCATCATCTCCACCGCCAGATTCCCGAGATCCTTGGCGGACGCCTCCAGGGCGCGAACTGCGTTAAGCGCAAAGTTCACTGGATTGTTCACTTCGTGGGCCAGGCCCGCGGCCAGTTCCCCGACCGCGGCCAAGCGTTCGGACTGCACAAGTTTGACCTCGGCCTGCTTGAGTTCGCTCAAAGTGGTCTCGAGGTCGACATTCTGACGAGCCAGATCTCTTTGCAAGCTCGTCACCCGGACCAGGGAACGCACCCGGGCCATCAGTTCCCGGGGATGAAACGGTTTCGTCACATAATCATCGGCTCCGAGTTCAAGGCCTTCGATCTTCATATCCCGCTCAGCCTTGGAGGTGACCAGCACAACCGGAATGCTGCGCGTATCGGCTCCGGCCTTGATCGCACGACAAAGTTCCAGCCCCGACAGTTCGGGCATCATCACATCGGATAGCACCAGATCCGGCGGCGACTCCTGGATTGCCTCCAGGGCTTCGCGCCCATTCTTGGCGGTGCGAACCCGGAATTCTCGCCCCAGCAACATCGCGAGAAGAGCGCGCATATCGGGATTGTCCTCGGCAATGAGGATCTCACCCCGAGACTCGGCAGAGGCCGGGGCAATCGCTTCTTCCTCCTGGGAGGACTCGACCTGCCGGTCCGCCCAGCGCTCCAACGAACAGTCGATCTCAGGCAACCGGCGCCCGTCGGGTTCAACGGGAGAGCCGGGCTCGGTCTCGGCCCCTTCAACCAGGGACTCGAGGGAGACACCCAGACAGTGGGCTTGTCCGCGATCATCGCGAATAGTTTCTTCGTCCAGCACCGCGTCGGGCTCCCCGATGGGAACCGCGAAATGAATCGTGGTTCCCCTGCCCTCGCCTTCACTGGTCGCCCAAATTCGCCCGCCGTGAAGCTCCACCATCTCTTTGGCGAGAGCGAGGCCAATGCCCGTGCCCTCATGCCGGCGTGTCGCCGAATCGTCCACCTGGGCGAAGCGGTCGAAGATCGTATCCAACTTGGCCCGAGGAATTCCGACTCCAGTATCCGCTACGGCCAGGACAACCTCATTGCCCGTAACTCGAGCGGAAACCGTGATCGATCCCCCTGAATCCGTGAACTTGAGGGCGTTGCCCACGAGATTGACGAATACCTTGTCCAGCGCCGCCGAGTCGCCGTTGATCGAGGGGAGTGCCTCGAATCCCTGCATTTCCAGCTCGACCTGTTTGCGATCGGCCAGGGGCTGGGCGCTTGCCAGTAATTCCTCTACCAGAGAATCCAATTGCATGGGCCGACGCATCAAGACGAACTGTTCATTTTCGAGCTTCGCGAAGTCCAGCAGGTTGTTGATCATGCGATGAAGTCGGCGGCCATTGGTCAGCATCATGTCCACCGTCTTCTGCACTTCAGGCGGCAGCGGTCCGAGTTCGCCGCTGCGCAGAGCGTCCAACGGGGCAAGAATCAAGGTCAGGGGCGTGCGAAGCTCGTGATGCACATTCGCGCTAAAACGAGACTTGGCTCGATCGAGTTGGGCCAGTTCATCGTGGGCATTTTCAAGGGCTCGTTTCTGGCTGAAGTCGGCAAAGCGCATCCGGTCCATGTGCATGGACGCCCAGCATGCCTCGGCGCACGCCGCACCGAGGAAGAAGAGATTTTCGCCGAAGGTCGCCCATGCGATGGGGGCCTGGGTATAGAGCGGGAGCGCTGCGTAGCTGGCAAACATCATCGCACCCACAGCAGCGGACTGGCGAACATCTACCGGGGTGATGACCCCCATGCCCACCACCAGCAGAATCATGCCCACGTAGTAGCCGCTGGTCACGCCCCCGGTCTGAACAACCATCGTTATAAAGAGCAGCGAACCCAGGGCGCACACCGCGGCCAAGGAAGGCACCGGCCAGCGCATCGCTCCCCAGGAATAGATCAACCAAAGCGCCGCGTTCAGCGCCAGCCGCGAGCCAAGAAAAGAGCCGAACTGATCCGGGTGGAGGATCCAGTCGGCGGGAATAAAGACGAAGGTCTGGAGCAGGAAGAAGATGAGAATGGCGTTGCGCAAAGCTGGGGCGAGTAGCTCGCCTTCAACATGCGCGCGGTAGTCGCGGTAACGGGAGTAATCAGCCTCTTCCATGCCTCTTTGAAATCGGCGCCGATCCGTGAAACTTTAAACAACCCAACGGCTTGGAGACCGTTCACGCATCCACTGGCCCCGCCCAGCGGCTCAGGGCCGGCGGGCGGACACCACCACCGCCTGGGGTGGATCGCTCAGGCTCAGGGAGGTCCGAATGCCCTGGAACCCGCAATCCGCGAGCAACTGGGCCAGTTCATCGGGCTCCCAGAAGTGAAACGCCCCGGTGTCCTCGAGTTCGAGAATTTTAGCGGCGTCGTTGAGAAAGCTGCGCGCCATGCCGCCGAGATCTCCCTCGCGAAGCTCGGGCAGCCCCGACCCCGCATCCCCCGCTTGAAGTTCGGCGTACGCCTCGACGTAGATACGACTGATATCGGCGTCCCGGCAGAGCGAGGAAACCACCAGGCGGCCGCCCGGACGGAGAATCCGAAAGCACTCTTGGAGGACCCGGTCTGGAAACTCGAGATAAGAAAGAAGCAACGAGGCCAACACTGCGTCGAAGCTTTGGTCAGCCACGGGAATATGCTGCCCCTGAGCGCGCAGGTCGAGGTTCGCCTCGGTACATCCGAGATTCAGTTCGCCGCCCCTGGGCAATGCCGCGATGCGGTCCCGGGAACGTCGCAACGCCGTATCCACGTAATCGAAGGCCATCACCCGAAGGCCCTCGGGCCGATTTGAGCTTGTCGCGAGCGCCAGGGCGAAGCTTCCCGTGCCCGACCCGAGATCCGCGATTCGCTGGCCCGGTTCGATTTGCAGCGCGAGGAGTTGTGACTCCATCAATCCCCGATAGGCGCTACTCGACGTGAGCAACTCGATGCCCAAAGAGCGATCCCGGCCCACCAGGTAATCGCACCAGAAGGCGTGCAGATCGGTTTCGACCCGGGGCAGGCGGCGGCGCTCAGCAGTCCGCAATTGCCGAATTTCATGGGTGGGGGCGGCCACCGGGGCGAATTCACGCCCCAGGGCCATGCGGCCCACGTCCCGGGCAATGCACTGAAAAACCTGGCTCGCCTGCTTGCTGCTTCGAAGCTGGTGTCCGGTGGGCATCACCACGAGCCGGCGGCGACGGGTGTCGCCGTGGGAGAGCACCGTCTGAACCCGCGCCAGATCGACCCATGCATCGTAACGCCCGTGATACCAGGTAATGGGAATATTGATCTCGGCCAGATCCCGCCCGGAATCCTCGATGAACGACATGGCGTGGGCTTCGGCATCCTCCACCACCTTGTCCACATCCAACGTCACGCCCAGCAGTTCCTGAAGCCCGAAGTCCAGGCCAAGCTCGTGGCCTGCCACGAAATCAACGCCGCCAGAAATCGAGCGTGACATGCTTTGGAGATCGGGAGAGCCCACCACGCTCACCCAACCGTCGATCGTTTCGCCCCGGTCCTGGGCAACGGCCTTGCGCACCTCGATGGCCGCAGCGCTGAAGCTCACGACGATGACCTTGGACACCGCCCACTCCGGGGCTTCACGCATGTGCGCGACCACGGCTTCGAGATCGCGAACGCCCTGGGAGAACACGAAATGCCGATTCTCCCAGCCGGGTAGCCGACAGTCGGGGTCGTTGTGGGATTCGCCCCGCCGCCGGATTCCGTCATAACGCAGGACCACCACCGGCTCGCCGCTGGCCGCGAAAGTCGACACCAGGGTCCGGGCCAAGGGGAGCAAAGCTTCCTTGGTTTGTCCCCAGCCGTTGGGCATGACCACGGCGGTGCGGGGCCCACCTTCCCCCCATGCGTCCACAAGGCCCACGATCTCCTCGCCCTGATCGTTGGCGATCCGCACGACGCTGGGCTGGTCGGGCGAACGCTCTGCTCCAGGGCGCGCGGATGCCGGCCCTACAGCCGCCGGCAATTCGTCGAACTCCTCGATTTCGAGCGGATGAATCGTTCCGGGTTGCTCCCGGGCCAGGCCGATCCGGGTCCACCCCTCGCGCCCCTCCACCGGGCGGCGATTGCGCAATTCGAGCTGAAGTTCTGTCCCCGAGTCCCGACCATCGAGAAAACGCACCTTGACCGGGCGATCCGAGATGAAGTCCGAATCCAGCAACAGGCCCAGCCCCGATGGCGAAACATTCTCCACCGAAGCTTGCTGGAAACCTCCCCGGCCATCCTCGATCTCAACCCGGCTCGGATCCCCGGCCCCTCCGTCCGGGGCGCGGCGGGCTCGATCCCTTCGCTCGCCGAAAAAAAGTGTGGGCGGAACGGCGACCCGGATTTGGCCCTTCGCAAAGGCCGCCGTGGGCCGGGTGGCGAAGAAGTAGGGCCGATCGTCGCAGCTGAAATTGAGAAAGATCTGCGCCCCAATGGGGGCACGATCAAAATTTTCCGCCCGCAGGACGAGTTCGTCCTCGAGCACCGTTTCGAGATACGCGGTCTCGAGATCGATTCGTCGGTTCAGGCCGCGATGAAACGCAGCCCCCGTGTCCCGAACCCGGGCCAGCAATGCGCGAATGCGCGCCGGGTCCTCCAACGTCTCCGGATGCAGACGACGAAGCGCGCCTTCCCCAATGGGCGTCGATCGGCTGAGCATGACCCCTTCCAAGCCAGCAGCCGCGGGCTGCCGTGCGAAGTACGACTCGGGGGGTATGCAGAGCGACGGAAATATGCCAAAGAATGCGGGCATTTCCACCCTCGAAGCCCATTGAGTTGCAGAATCGCCGATCCGGCGTGCTTTTGCCGACCTCCGGGCGTGCCGTGTCCACCCTTCGGGCGCGTGACCTATGCTCCCGCCGGCGCGTTCGCGAGGAGGGACTGGGCCCTCGTCGGAGCACGAAAACACGCGCGAACTCGGGCCCATCGGCGCCCGATGAGTGGCGGAGCGGAGGAACGAGAGGCGAGTGGCGAAACCCACGGCGCTGCGTGCACGAACTCCCGTGGCCCTCACGACGCTCGGGGTTCGCCATCCCCTGCCCGTCCTCTTGGCGTGGTTGATCTTGGCCGCCCTTGCCGGACCTGGACTCCAGCGCCTTCAAGTGGACACATCCACCGACAGCGTCCTCGACCGACAACACCCGGCATGGCAGGTCTACCAGAACAGCCAGAATGATTTCGGGGGCGACGAAATCATCGTCGTAGCCCTGGGCGGCACCCGCCCCTTCGACCCCGAGGTACTCAGCGCCGCCGCCCGTCTCGGCGAATCCCTGGAGAATCTCGAAGGCGTACGCCGGGTCGACAGCATTGCCCGGGTCCCCGTGGTCTGGGTCAATGCCGAGGGCGATCTCGAACTCGAACCGGCCTTGGACCAGGAGATTGCCGACCCCCAAGCCCGGGCCGAGCGCGTGGCCCGGCGGTTGGCCCGGGACCGGATCGCCCCGCGCAGCCTGATCGCCGACGACGGCCGGGTGATTGCCCTCAATCTCGTCCTGGAACGCGGGGCCGAGGCGCGCCACGCCGAATTGCTCGAGGCGGTCCATGCCCAGGTGGATCCCGTCGGCGGGATCCTCTCGGGGGTGCCCGTCTTTCGGGTCGCCGCCAACGCGCGCACCCGCGCTGAAATTCTCTACTTCGCGCCGATCACCGGGGTGCTCATCGCCCTCTTCTTACTGGGTGTCTTTCGCTCCCCGCTCGCGGTTGTCCTGGGACTCGCGCCGGGCGTTCTGGGCGCGGGGTTCCTGATGGCCGCCATGGGCTATCTCGGCGCACCCATCAGCATCACGACCATGGTGCTCCCCTCCATCATCGTGGCCCTGGGCTGCGCTTACGCGATGCACGGCCTGGTGGCCGCGAGCACGGTCACGGACACGGGCCCGGCGAGGCGGGACGCCCTCGAACGCGCCCTCAACCGGGTGAGCCTCCCCATCGCGCTCTCCGGCCTGACCACGGCCCTTGGCCTACTGGCCATCACATTCGTCCGCATCGAGGCTGTTCGCATGACCGGCGGGTTCGGCGCCTTGGGAGTGCTCGGAGTCACAGCACTCAGCCTTACCCTGCTGCCCGCTGGCCTGGCCCTCAGTTCCCGGCCGATTCCCCGGCCCCGGGGCTTTGGCTGGATCCAGCGCCGGGCCGCCCCAGCGCTGGTGGCCGGAGTGGACCGAAGGCGGGGCGCCATCCTGGGTGTATGGGCCGGGATCGTGATCCTCGCCGGCGTGGGGGTGGCCGGGATTCAGGTGGAAACCGACGCCACCCGCTGGCTTCCGGTGGGCAACCCCGTCCGGGATGCCTATGAGGAAATTCGCCAGACCCTTTCGGGAATCAGCCCCATGAACATCGTCGTCGAAGCGCCCCCGGGCGGAAGCGTTCTCGAGCCCCGGGTGCTCAAAGCCATCGACGGGCTCGCCGCCCACTTGGAGACACTGCCCGAAATTGGAAAAACCCTTTCCCTCGCCGACCCCCTGCGCCAACTGCACGGGGGCTTTCTGGATGACCCGAGCCAACCACTCCCGGACTCCCTGGCCCTGGCCGAGCAGTATCTCCTGCTGCTCGAGTCCCTCGAGCAATTGGAAGATCTGATTCGCTTCGACCGATCGGGTGCCAATATCCTGATCCGGGCCGATGACAACGGATCCGCTGGCCTGGTCGGTATTCGCGACACCGCCGAAGCGTGGTGGAGCGAGCACGGCCCCCCCGACACCCGGATCACCACGACCGGAATCATGTACGAATTTGCCCGAGCCGAGGACGAGATTGTCTACGGACAAGTGCGCGGGCTGGCCGTCGCCCTGGGGGTAATTTCCGCGGTCCTGCTGCTCATCTTTCGCTCACCGGGGCTCGCTCTGCTCGCGCTGATCCCCAACGCGATTCCTCTGTGGCTGATTTTTGGGACCCTCGGCGGTTTCGGACTTCCCCTGGATGCCGGCACCGCATTGATCGGCTGCCTCGCCCTGGGCGTGGCCGTTGACGACACGATCCACGTTGTCGCTGGCTTCCACACCCGAAGTCAGGCGGGCTTGGCGGCCCCCCAAGCCCTGGAAGAAACCTTGATCGAGGTGCTTCCCGCCATCGCCAGTACCACGGCCATGATCGCCGGGGCCTTTCTCGTGCTTGGGTTCTCGGAGTTCACCATCACTCGAAACCTCGGCTTGGTCACCTCGGGCATTATGGTGCTCTGCTTGGTTGCCGACGCCACGCTGCTCCCCGCCCTGCTGATCCGCCGGGAAAAAGGGTGACCCCAGCAAACGCCTCTTGATCGGGTCCGGCTATAGTCGGGCCATGCATCCCGACCCGCCGCCCGAAGGCTATTCCCACGTCGAAAGTGAGCACATCGAAAACACCGGCAGCGGAACCCTGCGCGCCGGAATCTTCGGGGTTTCGGACGGATTGGTTTCGAACCTCGCCCTGGTGATGGGCGTAGCGGGAGGAACCGGCCAGAGCGGGGATGCCGTGGTCGTCGCCGGAACCGTCGGCTTGCTGGCCGGCTCGTTCTCCATGGCGGCGGGTGAATACATCTCCATGAAGACCCAGCGCGAAACCATGGAGAAGCAACTTCGACTCGAGCGCGAACACATCCTCGCCTTTCCCGAGGAGGAGCAGGCCCACCTGGGCCATTTGCTTGTGGAGAGCGGACTTTCCGAGGAGGATGCCCGGGACATCGCACAGAAGGTTCATCTGAATATCGACCCCGCCGTGGGTTTTCACGCGCTGCTCGAACTCGGAATCGTGCCCCAGCAGATGGGCTCGCCCATCTCGGCGGCGGTGGCCTCCTTTCTTTCCTTCGTCGCCGGCGCCCTGATTCCCCTGCTCCCCTGGCTCATCCTTCCGTCAGCGCTGACCGAATCGATCCTCGTTTCGGCGATTGCGCTGATGGGCGTCGGCGGAGCGGTGACCACCGTGACAGGGCGCAGCGCTTGGTGGGGTGCCCTGCGCCAATTGGCTTTCGGTGGCTTTGCCGCGGGAGTCACCTGGTTCCTGGGAGGACTCGTAGGCGGCCAATTCTGACCGGTGTCCCGGGCGTGCCGAACACGAGGAACTCGCGTAGCCTGAATCATCTACAACTTCGTCAATGAAGAGTCGAGAAAGGAAACCACATGCCCAAGCATTCCCGAGCGGAACTCGTCGCCGCCTTTGAGAATTACAACAAAGCCCGATTGGAATCCCAGAGCACCGGGGACTGGAATATTTGGGCAGGCATTTTTACCGAGGACGCCCACTACGTCGAGCATGCATACGGAGAATTCCAGGGGCGCGAGGCCATCGCAAAGTGGATCTGCGACGTGATGGCCCCTTTTCCGGAGATGACTTTTCCCCAGGACTGGATCGCGTTCGACGACGAGAAGGGGGCCATTGTTTTTCAATGTCAGAACCGGCTTCCCCATCCCACCGACCCGGACGGCGAACCCTTTTCATTCCCAACCTGGACCCGGCTCGTCTATGCCGGAGACGGGCTCTTCTCGTCGGAAGAGGACATCTACAACCCCGCCAAGGATGCGGGCCCGACCATCAAGGCCTGGGCCCGGGCGGGAGGCCAATTTGCCAGCAAGGAGAAGGTCAAGATGGAGCGCTCCCCGGGTTAGCCCTTGGTCTCGACCCTAACCTTGACCCTGACCTTGACCTCAACCTTGACCTCAACCCCGCCAAGCCAAGCCCCGCCGCCAAGAGGAAACCCAATGACGACCCCGGCCACTCGTTCGACCACTGGTCCTACCCCGAGCCCCGCCTCGATCCCCGATCTTACCGGTGCCCGAATTCTAATCACCGGCCCCACCAGCCAGGTCGCGCTGCCCGTCGTGGCGCAGCTGGCCCAGAACAACGACGTCCATGGCCTGGCGCGCTTCCAGAAGAAAGAAGCGCGCGACCAGATCGAGGCTCTGGGCGCGAAGACCCTGGCCGTCGATCTGGCTTCGGGGGACTTCCGGGACGTCCCCCAAGACTTCGACTACGTCCTTCACTTCGCCGTCGTCAAGACCGGCGATTTTGATTATGACCTACGCGCCAACGCCGAGGGCGTTGGTCTCCTCATGGCCCACTGCCGGGAGGCCCGAGCCTTTCTTCACTGCTCCACCGCCGGGGTCTACCACGACGCGGACAACCATCCGCTAAAGGAAACCGACCCCCTGGGCGACAACCATCGGGTAATGATGCCCACCTACAGCCTGTGCAAGATCTCAGCGGAATCTGTGGTGCGCACATCGGCCCGGCTCTTTGATCTCCCCACCACCATCGCGCGCTTCAGCGTCCCCTACGGAGACAATGGCGGTTGGCCCTGGTACCACCTGATGATGATGAACGCCGGGGCCCCGATTCCCGTTCACAACGACGGGCCGAGCCTCTATAACCTGATCCACGAGGACGACTACACGAACATGATCCCAAGCATGCTGGCCAATGCCAGCGTCCCCGCAACCACCCTTAACTGGGGAGGGAGCGAGGCCACCAGCATCGAGGAGTGGTGCCAGTACCTGGGCGAATTGACCGGACTGGAACCGAAGCTCTCGCCTACGGAGAACACACTTCGCGGGATTCAGCTTGATCCAGCCCTCATGCACGAACGCGTGGGACGCACCGAGGTCGCGTGGAAGGACGGCATTCGCCGCATGGTCGAAGCCCGCAACCCGGAACTCTTGAAAGTCGACTGACCCCTCTCAATCGCGATCCACCCCACCCGCTCACAACCCATTCCACCCGAAGGCGGCAAGCCGCCCGCCAGGAGGATCTCCACCCCAATGGAAAAACGATTCGAGGGCCGCGCAGTACTGGTCACCGGCGCCGCATCGGGCATAGGACGAGCCACCGCCGAAGTCTTCGCACGAGAGGGCGCCCGGGTGGCATGCGCGGATATCAGCGAAAAAAAACTCGCGGACACGGTGAGCAGCATCGAGCAGGACGGCGGGACCGCAATCGCCCTGGACGTGAACATCGCCGACTCGGCGGCGGCCACCGCGACCGTGGAGCGTTGCGCGGCAGAACTGGGCGGGCTGGATGTGCTGGCCAACATCGCGGGGATTCTAAAACTCGATCACGCCCACCGGCTGACGGACGATGACTGGAACCGTGTGCTGGGCGTAAACCTCAGTGGCACCTTTTTTATGAGCCGGGCGGCGATTCCTCATCTCCTGAAGAGCCGGGGCAGCATTGTCAACGTTTCATCCCTAGCCGGGCTCAAGGGCCAGGCTTACGGGGCGGCCTATTGCGCGTCCAAGGCAGGCGTTGTCGGCCTGACCCGGGTGATGGCTGTGGAATACGCCAAGCAGGGCCTGCGGGTCAATTGCGTTTGTCCGGGGGGTGTCGAAACGCCTCTGATCGCGGGCTTCGCACCGCCCGAAGGCTTCGACGCCGACTTGATGGGGCGGCTCAGTCTCGTGCCCGGCCTGACCGGTACGGGCGAGATCGCCGACGCCATTGCGTACCTGGCCTCATCGGCCGCTCGCTCGATCAACGGAGTTGCCCTGCCCATCGATTTCGGGACTCACGCCAGCTAGCCCGGCCCGAGGCAGGAGCAACGCGGGTTCTCGGTGGGGGACTGGGGGCGCCGTGGCTGCCGCGACTAGATCCGAGCGATGATCTCATCCCCAAAGCGCGCGATCCCATCGATTTTCTCCTGCAGCACATCGGGGTTCGCACCGTAGAAGAGCCAAGGCATGGTCGTCAGGTGCGTCGCTCCCAGATCGGCGACACGCCGGTAGCCGTCAAGATCGTAGGCGTCATTGCAGGTCACCAGGATTTCGAATGGATCGGCCGCCCTGTCGCTCTGGGTGCGAAGTGCCCGGACCCGGGGGATCAGTTCGGCAAGTTCTGCGGTGCTGTGCAGGTCCGAGATCCAGCCGTCCCCCCGAGTCGCAGCCCTTCGCAACGCCGGGGCCGAGAACCCGCCCACGAAAATAGGAATAGGCATGCGGGGCGCGGGACTCATTTCCAATGGGCTGAAGTCGTAGTCCTTTCCGTGATGCTCCACCCAACCGCCAGCCCAGACCCGGCGCAAGACATCGATCATTTCATCGGTGCGACCTCCGCGCCCTTCGAATTCCTGGCCCAGGAGTTCGAACTCCTCGCGCATCCAGCCCACCCCGATGCCGAGTTCTACGCGATCCCCGGACATCACCGCGGCGGTCCCCACCGACTTGGCCACCAGGAACGGATTCCGCATGGCCAGCACAAAGACACTGGTAAAAAAGCGGATGCGCTCAGTCACCGCGGCCATGGCCCCTATGGCCACCCAGGGGTCGGGCCAATCCGTAAAGGGCGGCCAGCGAGGCAAACCGTCTTCGGTGTAGGGATAGGGGGTCTTGAGTTTCCGGGGCTGAATCACGTGATCCGACAAGGTGACTCGGGCGAAACCCGCCGCTTCGGCGGCGCGCGCCATGGGACCCAGGTGGGCCGGGTCGCTGAAGGCCCCCGAAATGCCAAACTCCATTCCGGCAGTCTTACCCAGTCCCCGCCCGCTCGCACGACTCGGGAATGCAGAGGTCGGGCATCGGAATCATCCCCAAAGGGAACCCCTCCCATTTCTCACGGGTTCCCCGAGATGACCGAAATAAGACTAGGCTCCGAGGCTCGCATCGCGGATAATAGGCTGCGCATTTCATGGGACAGGGCCAAATGTCTCCCCCAGCAGCCCCGCGGAGAAGAGATGTCGGTTTCCGGCGAATTTCAGCGTTATCTCACGGCGACCCTTGAGCTTTTAGAGGGGAGCGGGCAAGGGGGCCCCGGTGCGGTCGACCCAATATTCGCCGGACTCCGCGACGCGCTCGAATCAGCCCGCCTGAATCCGGACACCCCCCTGGCCGAGTCTGCCCGGCGCGCCCTGCTGGCTTTGGAAGGATTTGCCAACCAAACGGAAAGCTGCACGGATGCCGCGGGTCTATTGCCGGCGGTGGAGGAGAGCGCCGAGTCGCTGCGCGCGATTACCCAAATCGTCCTCGGGCAGAGTGGCCCCTTGACCGATAGAAATACATCCACACAGTAAGCGAGAGCCGCGACCGGGGCCTCCGGTCGCGTTCCAAAGTCCCGAGAACTCGAGAGGCACATGCAGGGATTTCCCAGTTCAAGACAGTCAACCCCGAGCCGAGCCCCAGCCCTTGATGGGCCAGGTCTTAATGGGCTAGGGCAGAGGGCCGAAAACCCAAGCGCCGCCCCGGGATGGGCTGTGCTGGGGTTGCTCTGGGTCTTGCTCTTCATGGGGCTTCCCCAGGCACCGGCCCAGGCCGTCATTATCGTAACCGGGGACGGTTCGGGAAATACCAGTGCCCCCACCGACGACCCCGGCTTCGCCAGCGTGGGAAGCGTCAACGGGCTTTCCGGGGTCTATCTCGGCAACGGTTGGGTGCTCACCGCAAACCACGTGGGCTCGGGCCCCATGATTTTCGAGGGTCTCACCTACCCCGCTGTCCCGGGCTCCTGGCAGCGCCTGTCGGGCAGCGGCCCGGCCCCTCCCGATCTCGCCGTGCTTCGGATGGTGGGCGACCCGGGTCTTCCGGTCAC
>LWDU01035015.1_pt1 | contig 34743 bp, 30 predicted proteins | sample 727161 | NCBI WGS metagenome assembly LWDU01 (sample SAMN04566230, study PRJNA314399) | hydrothermal vent metagenome | isolation source: deep sea hydrothermal plume seawater | place: Mexico: Gulf of California, Guaymas Basin | collected 2004-07-11 | reverse complement strand
CGACGGCCGGCGGTGCTGGTTTCGGATCGTGGCCGCGGCAAGTCGGCGGCGCTTGGTATTGCCGCCGCTAGAGTGTTGCGTGATCCGGGGCAGCGCATTCTAGTGACTGCGCCGCGCCGGTCAGCGGCGGCCAGCGTCTTTTTGCATGCCGCTCGTTTGTTGCCGGACTCCGTGCTTCATCAAGGCCAACTTTGTGTCGCTTCCAGCGTGCTTGAATTTGTGGCGCCGGAACGATTGCGTTCGAAAGCACTGACGGCGAGTTTGGTAATGATCGACGAGGCAGCCGCCCTTCCGACCCCCTTATTGCACGACATACTGCGTCGATATTCCCGATTGGCTTTTGCTACCACCGTGCACGGTTATGAAGGCAGCGGCCGTGCCTTCGAGCTGCGTTTCAGTCAATATCTCGATCAGCACAGCGTGGGTTGGCGTCGAGTTCAGTTGAATACGCCCATTCGTTGGGCGGCAGGGGATCCACTGGAAGAATGGCTATTTCGGGCGCTGGCGCTGAATGCGCGGATCGCCGAAAGTGCATCGGTTGGAGGAGTGCGGGTAGAGGATGTCAAGGCAAAGTACCTTTCCCAGGGTGAATTGGCTACGCAGCCTGATGTGCTCGAGCAGGTTTTCGGTTTGATGGTGCAAGCGCATTATCGGACACGTCCCTACGATCTTCGTTATCTTATGGATGCCCCTAACGTCAGCGTTGTAGCGATGTTTGCTGATGACACGGTGGTGGCCGTTGCGTTGCTGGCGATCGAAGGCGGTTTTGATCAAGACACCGCCAGCGCCATCGTAGATGGTCGTCGACGTCCGCGAGGCCATCTTTTGCCTGAATCGCTCGGTGTGCATTTCGGTCTTGAAGCGGGCCCGACGGCGCGCCATGCACGGATTGTGCGCATCGCGGTGCATCCGGCGGTGCGCTGTCGTGGGTTGGGTTCATCGCTCGTTTCGTTCATTTTAGAGAGTTCCCTCGGACAAGGTCTCGATAGTGTGGGGACGACATTTGGTGCTACGCCAGCGCTGACTCGGTTCTGGGGTCACGCTGGGTTGCAGCCATTGCGTCTGGGAGTGCGGCGGGGAACAGCCAGTGGCGGTCACGCGCTTTTGATGTTGAAGGGATTGTCTGCGAGTGGCATCGATTTGGCACAATCGGCCAGCGAAGTTTTTGCCCGGAATTTTCGATGCCAACTGGCGGATACATTAACCTTGGTTCCAACAGAGGTCGTGCTCGAGATTCTCGGACAATGTGCAATGGCACCGGCTATGCCGGATACTTGGCAGTGGCGCGATGCCGCCGCCTTTGCATTCTTGGGTCGAAGCTACGAGGATGTGGTGGGGTCGTTGGAAACCATTGTATGGTGGATCCTGGCGAGTGAGCAGCGGCCGGTTAAGTTGTCGGCAACGAGCTGTGCTTTGTTGGTTGCCAGAGTACTGCAGAAACGGTCATGGGCGACTTGTGCCACGTTGTGCAAGGCGCCTGGGCGAGCCGGTGTACTGGCGTTATTGCGAGACAGTATGGCCAAGATACTCGAGGGGACTGATTCGACGGCAGTGCAAGCAGAGGTGCTTCGTTTACAGACTCGATTGGTGGCCGGGTCGGGTCCCAGCAGGGGGTGAGATGACCCAAAGGACTAAGGCCCCTTCCGAGCCTGGTGAGATTCCGCCGCTGATCGATTTCCCGCATGCGCCCCCGAGTTGGTTACCAAAGGATGCTGTAGCCTTGGCCGCTAGTGACTTCCTTGTGTTGACTGAGGATCACTGGACACTGATTGCGGCGCTACAGGAGTACTTCATGCGCAATGCGCCGGAGAACATCCGATTGCGTGACCTGCATGACGCGTTAAAGGAAAAGTTTCATACCAGCGGCGGCGGACATTATCTCTACCACTTGTTCCCCGGGGGGCCGGTAGCGCAGGGATGTCCAATAGCTGGATTGAGCGCACCGGCGGGTAGCGTGGATCAGTCCTACGGCAGTGTGTCCTGACTATCGCTTACCTGCCTTTAAAATGGGGCACTCGGCGTTCGGCCATTGCCCGCACGCCTTCCTGAAAATCCTCGGTTAATCGTAACCGGCTTTGTTGTTCAAGTTCGTGTTCGGTCGCCGCAATGACGGCTTCGGCGAGTCCATCACGCAGGGTTGCGCGAATGGCGCGAACTGCGAGTGGTCCCGACGCAGTAATCTCCTGGGCCAGGGCGATTGCCCGCTCGCGCACATCGGCCTGGGGCACCAGTTCATCGGCAAGACCCATGGCATGGGCCTCGTCGCCAGGCACCCGTCGTCCGGTCAGTAATAACAGGCTGGCCTGGGTTGGGCCGATCAGACGCGGCAGGGTCACACTGAGGCCAAAGCCTTGGTGAAAAGCGAGGCGGGCAAAGTTGGCTGAAAAGCGCGCTTCCCTGCAGGCCACTCGGTGGTCTGCCGAGCACGCAAGACCAAGGCCGCCCCCAATGGCCGCGCCTTGAACTGCGGCGATTACCGGTTTTTGAGCCCGAAAAACACGGGCTGCCTCGCGGTAGAGATTGCCGGCCTGGGCGTCGAGTTGTTCCTGTCCCCAGGATTCCCGCGCAGAGAAGTCGGCTCCTGCGCAGAAATGTTTACCCTTGGAACACAGCACAATGGCGCGGCAGGCATCGTCGTTGTCCAATAATTCATAGGTGTCTGCAATTTGGCGGATGAGGCTGAAGTCGAAGAAGTTGTTTGGGGGCCGACGAATTTCAACTATCGCCACATGATCGGCAATCGTCACGCTGAGCCCTTGTTCGGTTGTTTCAGACATCGTTCATTCTCCAGGGGGATTCATGAGTGGAGTCGGCGGTAGCGCATGTCATGCTACTTGACGGGTCACTCGATCGGGTACCAATTAGGGCATCGCTAATGGTGACGCCCAGACCACAGTCGTGAACGATGACTGGGTTAAGGTCAAGAGTGTCGAGCGCAAGCGCATTGGCAAGAGCGAAATCACTGATGCGCACCAGCAGTTCGACGAGTGCGTCGATATCAGCTGGGGCACGGCCCCGCACGCCCCCAAGTAATGGCCGACAGTGCAGCTGGTTAAGCAGTCTGTGGGCTTGGTGTGGGTTGACCGGCAGCGGTGTGGTCACCAGATCGTTGACTACTTCGACCAGCACGCCGCCGCTGCCAATCGACAGGAGTAATCCGAAATCAGGATCGCGGTGGATACCAATGATCAGTTCAGTGCCCGGAGGGGCCATCGGCTCTACGCGAATGCCATCGATTTTGGCCGTGGGAGCGTGGATGCGGGTTTCATTCATCATCGCTTCGTAGCCTGAGGCGACCTGGTCGGTGCCGACGAGATTCAGCGCAACGCCACCCACCTCGGTTTTGTGTGGTATCTGTGCGGACTGCACCTTTAGGGCGACCGGACTGTTAAACGCTGCCGCCGCTGCCGCCGCTTCCTCGGCTGATGTGACAAGCCGTCCTGGCGGACAGGGGATCTTGAGTTGACTCAGCATCTGTTTGGCAGCGTGCTCGGTGTACATCGGAATATCAGGGTCCAGGGTGGGCCAAGTCTTTGTCCGAGCCGGTGGCTTATCGTCTGTTGGATCAAATGCTTCCAGGAAGGTCTGGTAATCGGCCATTGCCTTGATGGCGCGCGCTGCGTTAGACATATTCTCGAGACAGGGAAAGCCCGCCTGCGCCAGCAGCTCCACGGCCCGCGGGTGTGCCCGGGTATAAGCGCAAAAGACAACGGGTTTCTTGATTGCCTGGCCAAGGCGCATCAGTGCCTCGAGATCCCGCTCTACGTAGGTAGGGTGAGCTAGTGAGCCGGCGACTAAGATCGCATCGATCTTTGGCGACGCCGCCATGATCTCGAGGACCGGTGCATAGCCAAGCTCAAAGATCACTTGCGCAGTGACATCGACAGGGTTTCTTGATGTGCCATAAGCCGGCAGCTTTACATCGATCTGATCGCGCGTCGATCGGTCGAGCTCGGGGACGCTAAGCCCTTGTGCTTCGCACTGGTCAGCCAACCAGGCACCCGCCCCGCCGGAGGGGGTCAGAATACCGACGCGGTGTCCAAGTGGCAGGCAGCCGGAGAAGTACGCAAAACCGGCGGCGACATCGGTCATGTGATCACTGTCACTGCCGCTGATAATCCCATAGCGTTCAAATATCGCCTGGTAGGCCTGATACGAGCCTGCCAACGACGCCGTATGTGAGGCGGCAGCGGCGGCGGCGGCCTCGAAGCGCCCGACTTTCGCCATGATCAATGGTTTTCTTTGCCGTGCGGCTTGTGTTGCAATTTGCCTGAGGCGTTGCGGTTGGTTGAAGCCTTCAACAAACATCAAGATAACCTGTGTGTTGTCCTCTTCGAGGAGATACTCCAGCACGTCGAGCGCATCAAGACCGGCTTCGTTGCCAGTGGTAACGACAAAACTGAACACCAGTCCCTTGGGTCGTCCACGATTGAAGAACGAAAAACCCACGCCACCGCTCTGTGATATCACTGCAATGCCTGCGCCGCGGCTATCAGCCGGTTGTAGTTCTCCCTCGAAGTGCACCACAGTCGGACTGAAGGTGGCGGCCAGCGGCATCTGTCCGTTCAGAAAACCTTCTGCGTTAGGACCCAGTACCGCGATGCGATGGCGCGCCACAATATCGCTGATTGTCTGTTGTCGAGCTTCGCCGACCTCGCTCTTTTCCTCGGCAAAACCCGAACTGATGACGATGGCCGCGCGGATACCGCGCGCGGCGCATGATTCGAGTGCCGTGCCAACATGGGCCGCAGGAATCGTGATGATCGCGAGATCGACCGCTTGGGGCAGCGCTTCAACCGATGGGTAACAGGTGAGGCCGCGTATCGTTGAGTGGGTTCGGCTAACAGGGTAGATCGGCCCGGGAAAAGGGTGCTCAAGTATCGCCTCAACCATTCGACCACGGATGATTTGCGGGTTTGGCGAGGCGCCGACCAAAGCAATCGACTGAGGCCAAAACAGAGCGCGAATGGCGTCTTTCACGCGTTGGGTCAACGCAGGCCAAGGCCGCGGGCAATAATGCCGCGCAGCACTTCGCGGGTACCGCCCTGTATCGTCAGTTTGGGTGCGATCAGGGTCGCCTGCTGAAGTACTTCGTCGAGTTTTTCTCGGTTGCCAGGTTCAACAATGATGTCGGGCACCAGGTGCGAGCCGTCCCGGGAAGTGCCTGTTCCCAGTTGGTCCCCATCTCTTTAACCACGGCGGCCTCTACCTCCGGCACTTTGCCATCGTGCAGCATGCCAGCCACCGACAGAGACATCTGTCGCAAGGTAGCGACTTGAGCAACCAGTCGTCCAATACCCTCAGCGGTTCTGGGTTCGGGGTCTTGACCGGCCGCATGAATGAGTCCATGCAGTACAGCAATGGTTTCGAGAAAGCGTTCGGGTCCGCTGCGTTCGTAGGCCAGTTCACTGGTGGCTTGTTTCCAGGCCATGTCGACTTCGCCGATCACGTGTTCATCAGTCACTAATACGTCGTCAAAGGTGACTTCGTTGAACTCGTGCGCACCGGTTAGATTATGAATGGGTCGGACAGTGAGGCCGGCTGAATCCATTGGAATCAAGAACTGTGTCAGCCCGTGTCGACGATTTTCTTCGGTGGCGAGTGAGGTTCGCAGCAGTGCAATCATGTAGTGCGAGCGGTGTGCGTTGCTTGTCCAAATTTTGCGACCGTTAACAGACCAGCCTTCGCTCACGCGCTCGGCCCGTGATCGCAGTGAGAACAAGTCAGATCCCGAGTCCGGTTCGCTCATCCCGATACAAAAATAACACTCGCCGGCAATAATGCGTGGCAGTATCCGCTGCCTCATGGCGTCGCGACCATAGTGAATTAGCATGGGCTGGGCCCATACGGGTGCCCCGGCAGCAATCATCTCCTCGCTAACAACGAACCGTTCCAGGAAACTGCGCTCCCCGCCGCCATACTTTCGGGGCCACGTCATGCCGATAAAGCCGGCGGCACCACATCGTTGGCTAAACGCTGGCGAGTGGCCTGTCATCCCTAACCCGTTGGGAGCAAAGGTACCGGCACTGGCTTCTTGTTCGAGAAAATCACGCACACGCTCACGCATAGCTTCGGCTTCGGGCGGTAATTGAACTGGGTCAAATTGAATGGCGCGAGTCATCGGCGTTGTCGGCTTGAAGGGCGTAAAATCCTGATTGTCCGCGTTTCACGCTTCAAGCGCCAATCGAACGGACTTACCCAACTCAGACTGGCATGCTTATGATTCAGCCCGACCCGATCATTGTTGAAACAGTTGATCGGTTACTAGGAGAACAGTGCTCTGCTGACGTGATCAATGCGGCTGAGGATGGACAGTGGCCCGCGGAACTATGGCAATCACTTGAGGAGGCCGGGGCAACCCTGGCCTGGGTGCCCGAGGCAGCAGGGGGCGGCGGGGCATCGATCGCAGATGGATTTGCGATCACTCGATTGGCGGGTAAACATGCCGCGCCGGTTCCGCTGGCGGAAACTTTGCTGGCCGGATACCTGCTCGCGGCTGCTGGGTTGGAGGTGCCGACCGGTCCACTGACTATTGCACCGGTGGTGGGCGAAACCGAATTCCGACCGACTGCGCAGGGCAGTTTTGAAGGCAGTGCCCGACGTGTGCCTTGTGTTCACAATGCTGACTTTATGGTGGCGACGATAGCTGGAGATGCTCGTGTCGGGTTAGGCCTGTTTGATCGCAGCAGTTGGCGGACTGGTGAGGGTAGCGGTATCGTGAAGGGACTCGATGCGAACGTTCACCTTCATGGCGAAGCGATTGCCATCGCTGATACTGGGGACTGGCGTGGCCCGTTATTGCTGTTGGGCGCAGCGGTTCGTTCCCATCAGATAGCAGGTGCACTTGAGCATATGCTGGCGCAGTCGATCGAGTATGCTCAGATGAGAAATCAATTTGGCCGTCCGATTTCCAAATTTCAGGCGGTGCAGCACAACCTGGCTGTGTTGGCCGGCGAGGCGGCCGCCGCTGGAGCCGCTGCCGATGGCGCGATGAAGGCGATTGTGCTTCACGGTCTGGATGACACCCGCACCTTCATGGCGGTGGCCTCGGCCAAGATCCGCACTGGTGAGGCCGCTGGGACAGGCGCTGCGATTGCCCACCAGGTACATGGCGCCATAGGATTTACGCGAGAGTACAGCCTGCACCAGCGCACGCGGCGGCTATGGACGTGGCGAGACGATTTTCATCCGGAACGGGTGTGGGCGGATCGGCTGGGTCGCTCTGTTTGTGCTGGAGGTGCAGACCAGCTGTGGCCTTCGTTGACTGCACTATAGCTACGCCCCCAGGGGCATGGTTTAGCCGCATGTGGAGTGCAACGGCTCGCCCTGGATGCATTGCAGCCATGTCGGGATTCGGCTCAGGGGATGAGCCAGTCGCTTTTTAGCGAATCGACTCCATTCCAACTGAAGCGCGCGCGTCGATGCCCACGCCGTGGCAGATAGAGCCACTCTAGCTGATTAATCGTAAAAACGATCACAGCAAAATGACTGTAGGCGATTTCGTTTTCATCATTTGTTGGCACTGATTCGGCGTTGATTGCTGGCCGCCCGTCAGTGGCCTGTACCGAAATTGATCCAGGATCGGGATGGGTCAGGTAGTTGCAACGATTGGGTCCTGGCATCATGGCCCATGCCTGGTGGGTGATTGCGTTGTTGTGGTTGACAATAGCGCCGCTGCCAAGGCGCAGTTGCATCATGGGATTTGGCTGGTAGGCCACCAGAGTGCAGGCTGGCTGGGCTCGCAGTTGCGCTACTTTCGCCGAGCGAACATCGGTATAGATTTGCAACTGGCGTTGTTGTCGATTGATGCCCCGCAGTACCACCGTACGCCCCTGCGCCAGACCATCGGTGGCAACACTGATCAGCACCGGTGTGCGGACAGGTGAGGTGGTGTCGTCAATGGCCTCTTCAAGCAGGCGCCACGACTGTTCCAAGGCTCCAGCCAGGTCATCGTAGAATTCGTTTTCATGCATGATTCGTTTTTTACCTCGGCAAACGGGAAGGGCGCGGGTTTGCTATGGTCGCCCTTGTACAACAGTTCGGTCGCACTGTAGCCGAAGTGGTCAAGTGCTGTCAGGAGCGCGGGTGGAAGAAATGGGGTTGAAATCAAATAAACTGCTTTGTTGGCAGTGTGGTACGCCGGTGGTCGATGAGCCTATGCCGTTGTCAACCTATGCTGCGTGCCGAACCTGTCGTGCATCGCTACATGTGTGCCGATTTTGCCAGTTTGATAATTCCACCTGGCGATCAGACTGCAATGAAACGAGAGCGGAATCGGTGAGCGACAGGGAGAAGGCGAATTTCTGTGACTGGTTCAAACCGCAAGTTGGGTTGTCTGCAAACAAGCGATCCAATCAACCAGATGACGAGCGAGAACAACTGGCGTCACTCTTCGCCAGTGTCGATGAATTACCCGACACTCGTGAAAGCTCTGAAACTTTAGATGCGTTGTTTAAGAAGGATTAACAATCGTCAGTTTGTCTGGCTAATGGCCGTCCTCGATGAGTCGACCGGTCAAATTGTGTGACCTAATAAAGCAACCCTAGAGACCCATTGCGATGAAAATCTGTGCGTTTTTCCCAACCCGTGACATTGGACGTGATCCCGTTAAGGTGCGCGACTGGAGTCAGGCAGCAGAAGATCTTGGCTACGCCAGCATTGAGGTGCCTGATCATGTGTTCGGCGCGGCACCACGGGACGGCTGGTCACCCCGATACAGCGACCAGGATCCGTTTCATGAAGTCTTTGTTATGCTTGGGTACCTGGCGGGTGCAACAACGACCATCGAATTGACAACGGGTGTTCTAATCTTGCCGCAGCGCCAGACCGGCGTGGTCGCCAAGCAGGCGGCCGAAGTAGATATCCTTTCAGGGGGGCGGCTTCGGCTGGGCATCGGTGTTGGTTGGAATCCCGTTGAATACCAGGCGCTGGGTATGGAATGGAGTCATCGTGGAGCGTGTCAGGCGGAACAAGTTGAGGTGCTGAGACAGTTATGGACGCAGGATCTGGTGACGTACCAGGGGAAGTTTCATGATCTGCGTGCGGTCAACATCACTCCCCCACCGGTCCAGCGACCTATACCCGTTTGGTTTGGGGGGTCCTCGGATGCGGTGATTAAGCGGGCGGCACGATGGGGTGACGGTTGGATGCCGATCATGAACCCCGGGGTTACCGCGGAGAAGAAACTCGCGCTATTACGTTCTGAATTGGAATACCATGGGCGAGACGAGGCAGAATTTGGACTGGAGGGCTGGCTGCGGGTTGATACACCTGAACCGGATGCATGGGCCAGCGCTGTGGCGGATTGGTCAAAGTTGGGCGCCACGCGGGTGCTGCTGTACCCGATGTACCGGATGACATCGTTGGACGAACAAATTGCGACCTTGCGTCGCTTCAAAGAGGTCGTCGCCGGTTAGTTTGTCTCACTTGAGCATGGCGCCTTGTACTAGTCAAAAAAATGTTGCGGGCATGCACAATGCCCATGTGTGGGCGAGGGGGTTCTGGTCAAAGTACTGACGGCGGTATTGAGTAACATACGCGAATAACAAAATTTCAAGGAGTTGCTATCGATGTCGTTCGCCCGTGGTAGAGAGTTGGTGTTAACCCCCGGTCCATCGGTTATGCCTGATCGGGTTCTGCGGGCCATGCAGCGGCCCGCACCGAATATTTACGAAGGTGAATTGGTTGAGATCACTGACAGCATTCTGTGTGATCTTGGGCGGTTGGCGGGCACGGCGGGTGAGACCGCGCTGTACGTGTCGAACGGGCACGGTGTGTGGGAAGCTGCCCTCAGTAACTTGTTTGGCCCTGGCGATGCCATTGTGGCACTGGCCAGTGGGACTTTTGGTCACGGTTGGGCGGACACCGGTCGGGTGATGGGGCTCGATGTGGAGGTGCTTGAGTTTGGACGCCATGCCCCGGTTGATCCAACGGCGCTTAGTGAGCGGTTGAAAGAAGATACCGCCCATCGTATCAAGGGCATACTCGTGGTTCACGCCGATACTTCCAGTTCAGTTCGTAATGACGTTCCGCGGCTACGCCAGGCGATCGATGATGTGGGGCACCCCGCGTTGTTATTGGTGGACTGCATCGCTTCTTTTTGTTGCGATGTTTATGAGATGGATGACTGGGGCGTGGATGTCACGGTGACGGCTTGCCAGAAGGGATTGATGACGCCCCCAGGGCTTGCCTATGTCATGTTCAATGGTAAGGCAGCAGCGATTGCGCGAGCCAACCCTGTGCGTTCGCCCTATTGGAACTGGTCGCCTCGCACGCAACCTGAGCGGTTCTATGAACGTTTTTGTGGCACTGCGCCCACGCACTTGCTGTATGCGCAGCGCGAAGCGCTTGACATGATTGCCGAAGAAGGGCGAGCAGCTATTTTTAAGCGTCACGCCCTGCTGGCTCGCGCAGTCTGGGCGGCGGTCGTCGCATGGAGTTCAGATGGACCGCTGCGGTGCAATATAGAAGACCCCGAATTCCGATCGCATGCAGTGACCACGATTCTTGCAGACCCACACGATATGCTTCAACTGCGACGTTGGTGCGAGGATGAAGCGGGCCTGATACTAGGCCTTGGTTTGGGATTTCTGGTACCCGAATTTATGGAGGGGAAATCAGTTTTTCGTATTGGTCATATGGGGCACCTCAATCCACCGATGTTACTGGGAGCACTGGCGACGATCGACAGCGGCCTTAAAGCGTTGGATATTCCGCACGGGCCAGGTGCGCTCGAAGCGGCTGCGATGGTCACAGCAACGATTTCCTAAAACTGCAACGGTTGATGTGGTTGCTGAGTCAGCATGGCCCACGGGTTTAGGATAACTGCGGCCTGAAGAGAGGGCGGATCTGAATTTCTTGGTCAGGCGTAACACGCAGCATTTCATAGCCCCGTGCATCGAGCTCCAGATGACCCACGCGAGCTGCAGTATCGACGCGCACCCAGGCTCGGATTGGCGCACCGCGGCTCCCAAGTAACTCCATCATCTGGTCATCGACCACGTTAATGGCCGCCGCATCGTCTGGGTGCAATCGGGCCACGCGTTTCTGACCGCGACCGATCGCTTCATACAAAGAGGTGGTCGCTGGACCTGTGAGACGCACCCGATGGCGTTGGTTCATTTGTTGAGTGCGTTGAGTCACGGTTGCGTTGTGGTCAATCTGCTCGTTGTGGATGATTACCCCGTAACTTTGCTTCGCCTGCTCGATGGAGACATAGCCTTCGACCACATCTTCAAGCACTGCCTCTGGATCACGCGTCAGGGGGTCGCCATATCCACCACCACCGGCGCTCTGGAGGACGATGATGTCACCGTCCTGCATTGGGTGCCCGCCAACTTTCCCTGGCGTCGGGAATGGCTTGTCTTCCCCGTCCTCGTGCATATAGCTACCAACGGGTGCGGCACTCTCACCGCCAAGGATGCCAAAGGGTGGTACCACCGCACCGTCGGCTAATAGAGAATATTGGGCTTGTCCACGGGTCAGTTGCAGTGCTCGGCGGGTTCCCAGTCCACCCCGAGTGTGGCCCGCGCCGCCTGAATTCATGGCTTGGCGTGTCCAGTGCACGTGCAACGGGTAGCGTGTCTCCATGACTTCAGCAGATTGCACCGTGCACAGATCACCCCAATCAATGGCAGCCATTGAACTGGGACCGTCCGCTTCGAGAAAAGCACCGTTACCACCAGAGGACCATTCATAATGAACAAATTCCTTGCCAGTCGCCGAGTCGACACCGCCAATCAGGTTGTGGAAGGAGGTGCGATGAATGTCAGCAGAAGACAATTCAGGGCAGGCATGTGAAAGTGCGCCGAGCATGGTGGCTATGACACGCTTCCTGATTTCACCGTGTGATCCAGCTGGCGCGGGGTGAGTGACATTAACGATCGTGCCCTCCGGGGCAATGATCGATACCGGCCGAAAGGATCCATGGTTGAGCGCTTGGGTGGGATCAAATATGGATTTGAGTGTAATGAATACGGAAGCCGCAGTGACCGCAAGTGTTGAATTCACGGGTGCAGGCGCTTGTTCTGCGGCACCAGTAAAGTCGGCTGTCAGCGTCTCGCCCGTTACGGTCAGTCGTAGCGGCAATAGCAAAGGCTCGAGTCGGTATTCAGGTGAGGGCCCGAAGGTCTCAAGATANNNTCGATATCGTATCGCTTAATTAATTCCCGTAACCGCCGCTCAGCCGTGCGACAGGCCGCCAGACCAGAATTGAAATCGCCAATTCGTTCATCACGGACACGCATGTTAGACAGCAATATTTCCATCGCGGCTTGATTAATTTCGCCCTTTTCCACCAGCTTGACGGGCGGTATTCGAATACCCTCTTGGTAAATGTCGGTGGCCGATCCGGACATCGAACCGGGTACGGCGCCGCCAACATCAGCCCAGTGTTCGCGTACCGCTGGAAAGAACACCAGCTTGCCTTCATGAAATACTGGGTAAATGAGGGTCACATCATTAAGGTGCGTGCCGCCGAGATAAGGGTCGTTCATCACAATGACGTCACCAGGTGAGAGGTTATCGCCAAAAAGCTTAAGTGAGGACTCCACCGACCATGGCAGAGGGACGACGTGTGAGCCGATGTCTTCGGATTGTGCAACGACTTGTCCTTTAGCGTCGAATAAGCCACAGGAGAAGTCGCGTGCCTCATAGATGGCGACCGATCTGGCCGTAAGAAAAACGGTTGCCCGCATTTCGCGTACGACCGAGATCAGGCCTTCTGTGACGACCTCCAGAGTAATCGGATCCAAGTTGTTCATCGGCTATCCTTCTGTTCAGTTTCGTCTCGGGTCAGAATCATGGCGCCGCTTGGATGGTGCTCAAGATTAAAGCCAGGCGGCACCAAGGTTATCGAACCGTTTTCCTCGATCAGAACGGGACCCGTTAATCTTGCGCCAGCAGGTAAATGTTCGCGTTGGTAAATCTCAGTCTCTAGGTTCTTGCCAGTGAAGTGGCAAGGTCGTTGGCCAATCAAGGCAGCTTCGATGTCCCTACTTTCCTCCAGAGGGGGCAACTGTGGTTTATCAGTTAGCCCGTAAGCGGCAATCCTCAACGACACTAATTCGACAGCACCTTCATCGGCATGGGTGTAACGTTCTTCATAGACTTGGCGAAATGCCTGTTCGACCTGATCCAAGTTCTGAATGGGTTGCGCTAGAGGCACAGATAACTCGAAGGCCTGTCCTCGATATCGCATGTCAGCTGAGTGTTCAATTCGAATGCGGTCTTCGGGGAAGCCATCGTTAAGGAGCTCCAGCCGAGCCGCGTCGCGCATGGGTTTCAGTCTGTCTTGAAGATCCGTGATCGAGATATCTGTCAGTTCACGTTGCCAGGTAACGGAATGATCTCGGCGCCGATCAGCAACGAGCAGCCCGTAGGCAGAAAAAGCACCCGATAATGGGGGAATAATGACGCGAGCCATATCGAGTTCTTCGGCGATCAGGGCAGCGTGCAGGGGGCCGGCACCGCCAAAAGCAAAAAGTGAAAAATCACGCGGATCGATACCACGCATGACCGAGATTTCCTTTATCGCTACCGTCATGCGTGTGATAGCTATTTGAATGATGCCCTCCGCGGTTTTCATTCGATTAAGCCCGAGTACATTCGCCAGGCGATCAACGGCCTGATTGCCAGCCGCCACGTTGATCTGAATTTCTCCACCAAGGGGTTGCATTGGGCGTAAGCGGGCTAGGACAACATTCGCGTCGGTGACGGTCGGTTCAGTGCCACCGTGTCCGTAACAGGCAGGACCCGGTCGGGCACCAGCAGATCGGGGCCCGACATTGAGAAATCCACCATCGCCAAGGTACGCTAAGGATCCGCCACCCGCGCCAACGGTGTTGATCTCAATCGCAGGCGCGCGATTGGGTAGACCACCGAGCATTCCGTCATTTGTCAAAGCGTAGCGTCCGCTACGAATCAGACAGGTGTCAGTGCTGGTCCCACCCATGTCATAGGTAATGATGTCATTGACGCCAATCGTACGTGCGAACTCGACGGCTCCAGTAACTCCCCCGGCAGGGCCTGAGAGCATCGAATTGACCGGCAAGCGTGCCATTTCACTGAGTGGCCATGAACCACCGCTAGAACTCATCACTTCTGGTGTTGCGGTGAGCCCTTGGGCCGATAGGTTTGCAGCAAGGTCATTGAGATAACCAGACATCCGCGGGGCGATGTAGGCATTCAACGCAGTGGTAGAAAAACGTTCATATTCACGATGTTCTGCCAGCACATCTGCTGAGTTACAGACGGGTATATCTGGCCAGGTACGTTCTACTAGTTTCACCGCCTCACGTTCTGGCTCAGGATTGGCATAACTGTGCAAAAAGCACACTGCAATCGCCTCGACACCCAACTCACGCAGGCGGCTGGTTGCGGCGACGACTGCTGCTTCATCAATGGATGTGATTACCTCTCCATCGGGCCCCACACGTTCTGGAACTTCCAATACCCGTGAGCGTTTCACTAGGCCCGCGGGACGCACGGCCTTGATGTCATATAACTGCGTGCGATTGCCGCGACCGATAATCAGTACATCTCGAAATCCCTGAGTGGTAATGACCCCGAGCTCTGCGCCTTTCCGCTCGAGGGCAGTATTGGTAGCGACTGTGGCCCCGTGTCGAAATATGGAAACTTTGGCTAGGTCAACTGACAATTGCTTCAGTGCGTTAACGACACCGTCTGAGGGTGCGGACGGTGTGGATGGACTCTTGCCAGCAGAAACTGTGCCCGACTTGTCGTCGTAGACGACGATATCGGTAAATGTTCCACCCACATCAATCCCTACCCAAAGCATTCCTTTTCTCCTTTGCCGAGTGCTTTTTGCATTAGTTGTCTCGTTCTGCCCGCGGCCAGCCTGGTCAAGTCTGCAGCCTTTTCCCTTACTAATGGAAGTACCCCAGTCACTTGCGGTTCACCTTGGTGAAGATTTAGGTCAGAGCGTAAGGCACCAGTTTTAGATTCTATGTGCCAACTGACTTTTCACTATGGAGGCACATCTTTGGATACTATTAAATTAAACCAATGGTTGAACTATCTGGATTGTGTGTGGCCGGGTCAAGAAACCGGGCGATCGTTCAGGAATTTCAATTGCACGGCTTAACGGAGATATTGCAATGAACCGGTTACTGGAAGGACTGCGAATTGTTGAGAGCGTTGCTTTCGTTGCTGCGCCACTCGGTGGATTGACTCTTTCGCAGATGGGTGCCGATGTTATTCGTATCGATCCGATCGGTGGGGGCCTGGACAGTCAGCGATGGCCTTTGAGTGAAAGCGGCAAAAGCCTTTACTGGGCAGGCCTTAATAAGTCCAAACGCTCAATATGCATTGACCTGCGCCGACCGGAAGGGCAGGCACTAGCCCGAGACATCATCACGGCACCGGGGGAAGATGCAGGAATATTGTTATCGAATTTCCCGGCCCGGGGTTGGTTGGCTTACGATGACTTAGCCTTAGCGCGGGATGACCTGATTATGGTGAACATCGTCGGCAACCCAGATGGTTCAACCGCGTTGGACTACACCGTCAATTGTGCCGTCGGATTGACCATGCGCCGGTTAACCACGTCCTGCCGGCGTGGGATATCAGCGCAGGTTTGACCGCAGCGGTGGCAATCCTGGCTGCTGAGCGTCATCGGCGATTGACGGGTGAAGGCCAGTATGTCCGCTTATCGCTGGCTGATGTCGCGTTAGCCATGGTGGGTCACCTGGGTTTTATTGCCGAGGCGGATCACGGACGGTCACAACGCCGAGCGCATGGCAATCATCTGTTCGGTGCGTTTGGCCGAGATTTTGCAACGATCGATGGGCGCCGCATTATGATTGTGGCGATTAGTCCGCGACAGTGGCGTAATCTTTGTGAGGCGACTGGACTGGCGGAAAAAATGGCGTTGTTGGAACAGGTGTTCGAGGCTGACTTTGACCGCGAAGGGGATCGATTTGAAGCTCGAGATGCGATTGCTTCGCTTATAGAAACTTGGTGTGAAACACGTAGCTTGGTCCAGATTGCAGAGGTGTTCGATGCTACGGGGGTCTGCTGGGGCCGGTATCAATCATTTCGGCAATTATTGGATGAGGACGCGCGCTGTTCGGTGGATAACCCGTTGTTCGAGTTGGTTGAACATCCTGGGGTCGGTGAATATCTTATGCCCGGTTCTACCTTGGATTTCGGTGCCGCGCCGAGGGTGTCAATGCAGGCAGCGACTCAGATGGGCCAACACACGGATGAAGTGTTGAGCGAAATACTCGGGCTGGGGGATGTTGAGATCGGGCGACTGCATGATTCACAGATTGTCGCAGCCGCCTGATCGGGCGATGGAGTGTCACGCGTCGGGTACGACTCCAGCTGGCAAGGACTCGATATGGCTACAGATCTTGCCGGGGCGGGTTAGCCAGATTTGATTACGTTGCTTTAGCATGTGCTCGAATGCACGGCGCAGGGGTCGCAAACGATAGGGTCGTCCTACCACAAACGGGTGCAGGGAAATCGGGCAGACCAGTGGTTGATGTTTTGATTGCTTAAGCATCTCGTCAAACTGATCTACGAGCATGTCAGCGTAATCCGCTGATGAGTAGTGATACCAGATCAGGCCACGGTTATCGTTTGATTCAATCGGGTATGGCATCGATAAAATGCGACCCTTTCGGGTTTTCATCCAGAATGGTTGATCGTCGCTGGTCCAGTCCATGAAGTATCGGTAGCCCGCTTCTTGCAGGAGGTCTGGCGTTATCTTCGAGTTTGATAGCCAAGGGCTCATCCAGCCGGTGGGTCGATAACCTTCGTGCTGTTCGATCGTATCGGTGACGTCGCGAATCAGTTCTTTTTCAAGCGTTTCGGGAAGGTGACCTTGTTCATTGGAGTTGGTGGTGCCGTGTCCAAGGATTTCTGTGCCACGAACGCGCAGTGCGTCAGCAATATCAGGACACTCGTCGTAAATTGCAGTGTTCATCTGTGCTTCGAAAGGCATATCGAGTTCATCGAAGAGTTCTAACAACCGCCAGATGCCAACTCGGTTTCCGTAGTCTCTCCATGAATAGACGCTGTCGCTGCGAGCCTGATCCGGCGGCGCGACACCGGCACCTTTACCTTCACCGTAACTGAAGACCTCAACGTTGAGTGCCACGTAAAGAGCGAGCCGTTTGTCGTCGGGCCAACTGTAGTCTGGCCGGCTGGTGATCGAGGAATACGGGTAGCGTCCATGTTTTTGAATCATGCGGAAATTAGCTCCTGCTGTATGGCCCAGTGTGGCCAACAATCGAGTTGCAACCCATCGTTGTTGTTAGCACACAGAAGTAAGTTGGTCTTGGTTAGTGTAATGACAATTTAATTGTGCAGAAGGGATGTCACAAAAGTGATATTAATCCAGTGCTCACGGCGCAATGATGGCATCGTAAGCATCAGGTCGTCGGTCTCGAAAGAACGGCCAAATCCGTCGCACTTCATCGATACGTTCACGGGGCAGGTCGACAACCAGAACGGTTTCCTTATCAGCAGCTTGCGCGATGACTTCGCCGATGGGATCAACGAATAAACTCGCGCCGTAATACTCACTTTCGAGCTCAGTCCCTACGCGGTTTACTCCGGCTACGTAGTAGCCGTTTGCGATCGCGTGTGCTCTAAGCTCGATCTCCCACACGCTGCGGGAAAACCCACGCTTGGTGGTTGCAGTGGGAACGAAAACATATTCGGCGCCCGCTAACCCAAGCATTCGAGCCGCTTCAGGGAAGTGGCGATCGTAACAAATCATAATGCCAATCTTCCCCAAGACAGTTTCGAAGACGGGGAATCCAATATTACCCGGACGGAAATAGAACTTCTCGTTGAAGTGGGAGCTCATTGGCAGATGATGTTTTCGGTAATTACCGAGGATGTTGCCGCGGTCATCGATGAGTGCAGCGGCGTTATAAAGTTCGCCTGACATCGCTTTCTCATAAAAGGGCGCGATGATATGTAGTTTGTAACGCGATGCAGCCTCGCAAATGTGTGTAATCGAGGGACCATCGAGTGATTCGGCTAATGCTTGATCTTCAGGGTTGATGCGTTGCGGGAAAAACCATGTGTTAAAGCATTCCTGTAGGCAGACCAATTCAGCACCTTGGTCAGCCGCGTCTTTCAAAAAGGATGTCGTTTTTTCAAGGTTTTTCTGTAGGTTGTTAGAAGCGCTGGTTTGAATCAATGCGACGCGCATCGACTTTCTCCTCGATTTTGTTTGTTAAGACGAAAAAATAATCATCGACAAATCTAAAGGTAACACCGGTAACGAGAGACTGGGTACTCTGTTCGCTCCGGACGGTAATCCCGCAGCTAGATTAATGTTTATTCAGTGTCGTTTGCTCGGTTAGGCAATAGAAGGGTACGATGGGTACGAGTCTTTGTTTTCCCCCTAAGGTAGATATGGTTTTAGGTTGTGGGTAACAGAGGCCTAATCAATCAAGTTACAAAGATGCAAATCTGAGGAGGGTAGTTATGAAGATGTATAGAAAATCAGTACTTGGCTTATCTGTCATTGCGTTGACCACGGTTTTGTTTTCTGGCTCTGCGGTCGCTGATGTGCAGACACAAGGTATTTCCGATAACGAGATCCGTATTGGCGCATTTGGACCCTTTGGAGGTCCGGTTTATTTATATGGCAAATTAGTTATGAATGGCGTAGCGGCTGTTTTCGACGAAGTTAATGAGGCGGGCGGTGTTCACGGCCGTAAGTTGACACTGGTTCGTGAAGATGACAACTGCAAACCTGAAGGTTCGATTGCTGCGGTAAAAAAGTTAGCCTATAGCGAGAAGGTGTTTGCGATTGTCGGGGGTGCTTGCTCCAATGCCACGTTGGCATCAGTCCCAGAGCTTGAAAAGTCGGGTATGCCGATGGTGATCAACTCCGCCGTGGCTGATGCGATCTCGACGCCCGTCAAGAAAAACATTTACACCACCCAGCTGACGTCCTCAATTGAGAGTCGCGCGCAGCTTGATTACGCTCTCAATAAGGGTGCCAAAAAGATTGCCGTTGTGCGAATGACCGACGCTTGGGCAATGGCACGATACAACCCATTGATGGCTTATGCCAAGGAAAAAGGCGTTAACTTTATTGCTAATCTGGAACTTCAGATCGATGCACCTGATGCAACACCACAGGCTTTGAAGTTAAGAGCAGCCGGTGCCGATGCGATAATTTTTATACTTTATGCCAAACCAGCAGCAGTAATGATGCGGGACGCGTTGAAGCTGGGCTACAACCCAGAATGGATCGGTGAGACTGCAATTAATGATTTTGCCGCATTTCAGAAACAGGTGGGTATTCCTGGCGCGTTAAAGAACTTCGCCACCATTACGGCTATTGCCTATCAGCCGACGGACCCCGAAATGAAGTCGTGGGCGACTAGGCTTAAGAAATTGTTTCCAAACGATGAGTTGTCAACCTTTAACCTGAACGGTATTGGCAGTGCGCAGGTGATGGTCGAAGCACTGACCAACGCTGGCCGTGATTTAACTCGCGACAAGTTCTTGAGTGCAATGGGTAATATTAAGGATTTTGAATCCGATGCGTACGCTGGGAAAATCACTTGTGATCATCCACGCAGTCACCAATGTAACCAGACACCCGGTTGGCTTGCTCTAAGGGATGGCAAGATTGTTCGGTTGGACTAGACAAGAAATCAGCCGAATAACCAAGGGGTTGTAAGTCATGGAGATGTTCAGTTATCTCATGGCAACGGGGATATCGACGGGGGCGTTGTATGCCCTCGTCGCCCTTGGTCTGGTGGTCGTTTATAAAGCAACCAGCGTGGTCAATTTTGCCCACGGCGAGATGTTCATGTTTGGCGGCTTCCTGGCTTTTACCTTTCATGTCCTGTGGGGTTGGCAGTACATGGTTGCGCTGGTGCTGGCGGTGGTCGGCTCGTTTGTGCTGGGCATCGGTGTGGATCGTGTTGCATTTCGACCTCTGATGCAGCGCCAGACGTTAGTGAGTGTTCTTTTATGTATGGTGGGCCTTTCTTTTTTCTTGAAGGGGTTGGCTCGCCATCTTTGGGGTGGTAAAGGGGATTACCTGACTTTCCCACCGTTGGTATCACCCGAACCCATGCAGTTTTTGGGCATTATGATCATGTCGCAGCAACTGGTGGTGTTGGTAGCTTGCGGTATCGTGATGGTTGTTTTTATCGCATTTTTTAAATTGACTCGGGCGGGACGTTTTATGCAGGCCACCGCAGACAACCCCAAAGCGGCAAGATTGGTTGGCCTGCGCGTCGACCGGGTTTATATGATGACCTTTGGTGTTGGGTCAGCGGTAGCAGGTGCCGCTGCAGTCTTGATGGCGCCGCTGACGTTGCTTTATCCAGACATCGGTTTCATGCTTTTTATCAAAGGCTTTGCGGCAGCTGTGCTAGGTGGACTGACCAGCATTCCCGGTGCGCTACTCGGGGGCTTCCTGATTGGCATCATTGAGCAGATGGCCGCGGGTTACATCCACACAGGACTTCAGGAAGTGGCGGCCTTTATCATCATCATGGTCGTGATGATTTTTCGCCCGACCGGTTTGCTCGGCGGCAGCCGGCGAAGAAAAGTCTGACCATGCAGTTTTTTCTGGGTAAGCGCACATTTCTCATTGTGCTGTTCGGGGCATTATTGCTGATGCCCAGTCTTGCGAATGAATATCACATCTTCATTGCCAACTTGGTGATGCTGTACATCATTTTGGCACTGGGCTTGAACATGTTGATCGGTTTTGCCGGTCAACTGGCTTTTTCCAATGCAGCGATGTACGGGATTGGCGCCTATGGGGCAGGGCTTTTAATGAAGCACTTTGACTGGCCGTATTGGGCTGCTGCTCCCGGCGGGGTCTTCATCGCGATGGCGGCCGGTACGTTGCTTGCGTTACCGGCTTTGCGTATGTCCGGCATATACCTGGCACTGACGACACTCGCATTCGCTCAGTTCGTTTGGTGGTTAATGACCCATTGGACATCAGTTACTTTCGGTGCGGGGGGGTTTATCCCACCGCCCATTGATTTCTCGCCGCTTCCCGTTACCCAGGAGATTGGGATCTATTACCTCACCTGGGCTGCCGCTATCTTGCTTTACCTGGCAGCGAAGAACACGATGGCATCATCAATAGGCCGTGCTTTTGTAGCGATTCGAGATGGCGAAGTAGCAGCAGAGTCTTTGGGGATTAATCTTTTTCGGTATAAGGCGTTGGCCTTTGCTATTTCGGGCTTCTACGCGGGTACGGCCGGGGCGCTTTACGGCGGTATGCTCGGCTTTGTGGGGCCAGAAAGTTTTGATCTGCTGCAGATGATTTTGCACAAGGCGGCAGTGGTACTCGGTGGTTTGGGTTCCGTTATCGGGTCGGTGATCGGTGGGGTTCTGCTCATCGTTTCTCTCGAAATTACCAAAGAACTCAAATGGTCTATAGAGATGGCCTTCGGTGGTTTGCTGATGCTTTTGGTTTTGTTTCAACCCACAGGTTTAGTGACCTTTATTAAACGCTGGGTACCAGGCTGGCGCGAACACCTCCAGTACTTGCCTGAGCGGGAGGCACAGCGATCGATCGACGCTGACGAGTTTGTCGAGGATGGGGAAATAACTTCAACTGATGAATCTGTGCAAGAGCGCCAACCATGAACGCCGCTCTCAAAGCACAGTCGGTATCCATCGCCTTTGGTGGGGTAGCAGCGCTCGAAGACGTGTCGATTGATTTTCCTGAGCGAGAGATAATTGGCATTATCGGCCCGAATGGCGCTGGGAAAACCACCTTGCTCAATGTTATCTGTGGCATGACGCCGCCAGATGAAGGTGAGGTTTTTCTCCACGATGTGTCGTTGACCGGTATGAAACCCAGCGACGTGGCATCGCTAGGGCTACGCCGCACTTTCCAATCATCGCAGCTCTTTCCCGGCATGAGTGTGCTCGAAAACATGATGTGTGGACTTCATCTAATGGGGTCGACCAAGTTGTTCGGCGCGATTTTTCGTTCCCAAACGATGAAAGATGAAGAAGCAGAAATGCGGCGTCGCGCGATGGAGGCACTTAATTTCGTGGGCTTCAAGCATTTTGCTGATCGACCGGGCAGCGCACTCTCGTTTGGCCAACAACGCATTATTGAAATCGCCAGAACACTCATTTATGAACCGAAGGTTGTCTTGCTGGATGAGCCGGCGGTGGGGTTATCGGTGACTCGCGTTGCCGAGCTTGAGACTTTACTTCGGCGAATTCGTGATGAAAGAGGCGTCACGTTGATCATGATTGAGCACGTCATTCGGTTGGTGATGGGTGTTTCAGATCGGATTGTGGTGCTGAACTCGGGTCAAAAAATATCTGAGGGGCGGCCAGCAGAGGTGCGCAATGATCCGATGGTCATTGAGGCCTATTTGGGGCATCAGGCGGCCAATGAATAGCACCGTCTCTGAGGAACTGTCGGCAGAACGGTCGCCACCAATGCTTGAAGTCAGGCATCTTAACGTGTGGTACGGCGTGACAGAAGTGCTGCGTGATGTCTCCTTCACGGTGCCAGAAAACAAGATCGTCTCTTTGCTCGGGGGAAATGGTTCAGGAAAGACGACGGTACTTAACACGTTGTCTGGAATGCTAACGCCGCGCGCGGGAAACATTATTTTTCAAGGCAGTGAAATCGCAGGTCGCGCCTCTGACAAGATGGTAAAGAGCGGCATTGTGCAAGTGCCCCAAGGACGAGAAGTGTTTTCAGATATGACGGTTCGAGAAAATCTTGAACTAGGTGCCGCGACCCGCCGTGGCATGGCCGCAATTCGAAATGACATTGATGAAATGTATGTTCTGTTTCCAAGGTTGAAGGAAAAACAGGCAATGCGCGCTGGTTCTTTGAGTGGCGGCGAACAGCAACAGGTGGCGCTGGGTCGAGCGCTGATGGCCAAGCCCAAGTTATTGTTGATGGATGAGCCGTCAGTTGGTCTGTCGCCATTAATTGTCCAGGCGGTAGTTGAAACTATTCGCCAGCTGCATGCGTCGGGATTGACCATTTTGATCGTCGAACAGAATGTTGGAGTGGCGGCAGCGGTTGCCGAGGATGCTTATGTGTTGAAGGATGGTGCGATCGCCTATTCAGGTTCAGCGCCAGGGCTGATTAACGATCCTGAAGTGCTTGCTTCTTACCTCGGTGGGTGATTTGGCATGGCAAAAGATGTTGCTTGACTAAATTATAAAATGTGTCGATTGGCGGCGTCACTCAATAGGTTTTACCTCATTAAGGGATAGAAAAGTGGAACTCAATTTGTCTGGGAAAAGTATTTTGATTACCGGGGGCTCAAAAGGCATTGGTGAGGCAGCAGCCGAGGTATTCGCAAGAGAAGGAGCTAGCGTGATTCATGTCACTGCCCGCTCTGGTGATCTGCTCGAGGGCCTGAAGGCCCGAATTGAGTCGGCGCATGATTGCACGGTGGTTACGTATGCGTTAGACCTGACCGATGTCGCCGAACGGGACAAGCTGATCGCCGCAACCATTGATGTCGACATCTTGGTCAATAATGCGGGGGCAATACCCTCAGGGTCTCTCGATGTGGTTGATGATGAAGCGTGGCGGGCAGGCTGGGAACTCAAGGTCTTTGGTTACATCAACATGTGCCGTTCGTTTTACAAACACATGGCCAATCGTGGACACGGGGTGATTATCAACAACATTGGTAACTCGGGTGAGAACCCAGATATTGACTACATTGCCGGTTCATCCGGCAATGCAAGTCTGATGGCGTTCTCATTAGCGCTTGGTGGACGCAGCATGGATCACGGTGTGCGAGTGGTTGCTGTTAATCCTGGGCCGATTGATACGGGTCGAATGGAAAAGATGCTGAAACAGCGCGCGAAGAGCATGTTAGGAGACGAAGGGCGCTGGCAGGAATTGCTGGCCCGATTTCCCGGGGGTCGTGGTGGCACGGCAGAGGAGGTGGGTGACTTGATCGTCTTTCTCGCATCCGAGCGAGCCGGGTTCATCTCTGGGTGTGTGATGACGATCGATGGGGGGATTACCGCTCGCCGGTCGGTGGTCTAATCCAGATCAACGCCGTAGTTTTTGATTGCATGTTCTGGTGATATGAAGCCATCCGCGAGATCGCGCTTGACCGCTGCGGGGTCTCTGTCTGAGGGTTCACCATAGCCGCCGGCACCTGCCAGGCGGAAGCTGACCACATCTCCCCGCTTGAGTTGATGTACGGATTTGGAGCCAAGTGCTTCGGCCGCTCCATCAGGATTGAGAATGGTCTGGGCGTTGGTGCCTGCATGGCCGCCGAACAGACCGTATGGCGCAAATTTGTGGCGATCGCCAAGTAGCGTAATCGTTGCTTGATCGGCAAGCAATTCGATGTCTTTGCGAAGACCACAGCCCCCGCGGTACTGACCTGCACCGCCCGAATCGGTGATCAGCTCGAGTTTTTTGATGCGCACAGGGTTATTGTGTTCATGCACTTCAATAGGAATGTTGCGGCAGTTGACTACTGGAGCTAAGGCCTCCGGCCCGTCACTATCCGCACGTCCGCCATAACCACCAAATCCCAGGTCATACATGACAAACGATTTACCGGTGCGTGGGTCGGTGCCCCCAATATTTGGATTATTCCAGTGGGAGAATGCCCCCATCGCGCGATGAGGCAGTGCTTGGGAGAGCGCGCCATTGATTGCGTCAAAGATACGAATTTGAACCGTAGCGCGCCCGCCACTCGCAGCGGGGAAAGTCGGGTTGAAGAACGAACCTTCACGCGCGGTGGTTTTGATGGGGCGAATGCCACCTTCATTCTGGGGTAGCAGGGCATCACAAAACACCTTCACTGCAAACGTGGTGTAAGCGCGAGTGTAGTTAATATACGAATTGAGAGCGGCGGGGACCTGATCCGATGATCGTGAGAAATCAACTTCGATACTGGATTCTTCTACCGTGATGTCAACTGCGACACGGATCGGCTCAGTGCCCGGACCGTAATCGTCGAGTTGATCTTCGAAACTATATATCCCATCAGGTATTTGTTTGATGAGTTCACGCATGCGTGTCTCGCTGGCCGACAAGATATCCTCACATACGCGATCAAGTAAGGTGGCTCCGTACTCCTTAAATAGGTTAGAGAGTCGTTCGGAGCCCGCGCGGTTGGCATTTAACTGTGCGTTAAGATCCCCCTCTACTTTTTCAGGGATACGCACATTCGCTAGAATCATGCGCAATAGATCGGGATCGAATGTACCTTCGTGAACCAGGCGGATAGGCAGTATTCGTAGCCCTTCCTGAAATGATTCGGTCACCCCGTGAACCCGTTGTGATCCGGGCGCTGCGCCACCGACATCAATGTGATGGGCGGTATTGACGACAAAGCCAACCAGTGTTTTCTCTGAAAAAACCGGACTTGCCATGAAGCAGTCTGGAAAGTGACCCGATCCCAGGAACGAATCATTGAGAAAGATGGCATCACCGGGTCTTAGCGTTTCGGGTGGAAAATATTCGAGTACCGTTCGAATGACATAAGGCATCGAGCCAAGATGTCCTGGTGTGAAATTGCCCTGGGCAATGAGCCGGGCTTTCGAATCAAAAACGCCGGTAGAAAAATCGTCACCTTCGCGAACTGCTTCGGAAAATGCGGTACGCCGGAGTGTTGAGCCCATTTCCTCAGCAATGGAGAGTAGCGCGTTCCAAACAACCGTCAGCGTAATGGGATCGGTTCGTGAGGTATTCAAGGGTTAACTCCAGTGTCGATAATGATATGGCCCTGACTGCTCACCGTGGCCGACATGGCTGGGGGGATCACGATCGTGGCTTCAGGGTCTTCCAGGATCGCCGGTCCGTTAATCAAACGGTTTTCGCCGAGGCTTCTGCGATCGTAGATGGGGGTATCGACAAAATTGGTATTTTCAGGGAACCAGGCTTGCCGATGTTTCAAACTATCACTGCTTTCTCCAGGTGCTCGCCAGCCAAGATCCAGAGAGGCCTCTGGTGTTTCCAGAGTGGCTACCAGATGCCAGTCAACGGCTTCGATGGTTGCTAACGGGTCGTGATAGCCATAGTTGCGTGCGTAGGCATCGTGAAATGCACGGCAGACTCCATCGGGATAATCACTATCAATTGATACCAGAGGTAGATCGACACGAATCTCATAGCCCTGGCCTTGATAGCGAAGATAGCCGTAACGAAACCAGTTCGGAACTGCATCGACACCGAGGCGACGAAGATCGTGATCCGCCTGTTGTTTCAGTTTGAGATAAATGTCCGCAATGCTCGAATGACTTTCGGGCACAATTTCAAGGACACGGGTGATTGACGCATCAATTTTCGGTTCTGCTCGCAAGAGCCCAATGGCCGAGCCGACACCAGCTCCGAACGGCACAATGACTTTCGGTATACCGATAGATTTTGCAAGTCTAGCCGCGTGGACAGGTCCAGCGCCGCCAAACGCAACGAGAGAAAATTGGCGCGGATCGCGGCCACGTTCTACGGATACGATGCGCATGGCTTTTTCCATGTTGGCGTTGGCAGCGGCATGGATGCCCCAGGCGGCACGATCAACCTCCAGATGAAGTGGTTGACCAATGTCCCGCTCGACGCCGATTTTAGCGGCGTGCACATCAAGCTGCATGGCACCTGCGTTGAAAAAATCTGGGTTGAGATAACCCAGCACGAGATTGGCATCGGTAATCGTTGCACGCTGTCCACCCAGCCCATAACAGATGGGCCCAGGGTCAGCGCCAGCGCTCTCGGGGCCTATATGAATCACACCGAATTCAGCGCGTGCGATTGATCCCCCACCGGCGCCGATTTCAAGGAGTTCGATCGCAGGGACGTTAATAGGTAAGCCGCTTCCGGGTCGATATCGAATAGGGTCTACTTCAAATGTGGGTGTAATCGCAGGAATGCCATCATCGACGGCGCCTAATTTGGCGGTTGTTCCACCCATATCAAACGTAATGATCGACTTTTCACCAGCTTCTGTCCCAACAAGGGCGCTCATGAGTACACCCGCTGCCGGACCGGACTCTACGATGCGGATAGGTTCTTCTATCGCGATGGTTGTTGAGATTAGTCCCCCCGCTGATTGCATGATGAACATCTCATTCTCAACGCCACGTTCTGAGAGCGTTGACTGTAGTTGAGAGATGTAATCGGCAACAATGGGACGCACATAGGCGTTTGCTACCGTGGTGCTGGTGCGCTCGTATTCCCGAAATTTGGGAGAAATGGTAGACGATAGTGAAACCAGTAAATTCGGTAATCGAGCCTGAAGCGCGTCCTTAATGATGTGCTCGTGCGTTGGATTGGCGTAAGCATGCAGTAGGGACACCGCTACGGATTCAATATCGCTTTCGGCGAGAGTGTCGACCATAGCGTTTAATGAGGCAAGGTCTATGGGCTCCTCGATCTCGCCGTTAGGGCCAACACGTTCCGTCACTTCCAGAACATTGCGCCGGGCCACTAATGGTGGCGGCTTATCCATATACAGGTCATAAGTTTCGTAACGTTTTTGTCGCCCGATCAACAACACATCACGAAACCCTGCCGTGGTGACTAAAGCCGTTGGTCTTCCTTTGCGCTCGATGATGGCATTTGTTGCGATGGTGGTTGCATGTAATACGGTACTAATCGACGATGCTGAAATTCCCGCGTCAGTGAGTAATTTTTCAAAACCTGCGATAACCGCTACGGAGGGGTCATCAACCTTTAAGAACCGGGGTGCCTCCCCAACCCCAGCCAGGACAAAGTCGGTAAATGTTCCACCGATATCGAAAGCCATGCGCCACATTATCTTGCCCCAGGATCAACCGAGATGAAATTCGTGTGGCGTAACATGGTGAGAGAACCCGTTTCTTTTGCTGAGTTTTTTCTGCCATTTTGTTATGTTCGACAGGCGAGGTGGGCATGCATCGAACAGATGAGCACGATAAACGGAGGCACCTGTTGTGATGTCGCCCAGTGTGAATGTGTCACCACACACGTAAGGCTGATTTTCTAGATGTTTATCGAGCACTTTCAGCCAATTCTCAATCTCGGTTCGCGCTGGCTCTACCGCATCGGGTGACCGTAACTCCTCGGCTAACCGGACTAATTCCATCACGAACGTGTGCAGAGGCGGATCGAGGTGTTCGTTGGTCCAGGCCATCCATGCGATAGACCGCGCTAACATTTGTGAGTCATTCTGATAGAGCGTCCCCGCACCATATTTCATCGCAAGATAAGTGACGATGGCGTTCGATTCCCAGAGTATGAAACTGCCGTCCTTAATGAGAGGGACAGTACTGTTTGGATTCATGACTTGGTAGGCTGCGGTATCCACGATGCCATAGGGCGCGTGTCCTCTAGAGATGTGGCCTTTAGCACCCATCGTGGCGCTAGCCAGTGTTAAGTTATATTCGAGATCTAACTCGCTACACGCCCAGAGTACGCGCTGGGTGCAAATAGAAGTGGGGCGTCCCCAGATATCAATCATGGTGTCTCCGTAGGCCTACGTTTCTCTTCGAACCGCTATAGACTGGGATGGGATGGTTTCGAGTCAAATTTTCTGAGGAACGTGCGATGCACCAATTTGAAATCAAGAACGCTTACTTCGATCAGCTTTCGCACAATCCGCGGCTACGCTGGTTAGGACAGAACACCAATCACTTACCTTTGCCGGATGAGGTGAGGCAGGCGATGGTAGATGCGATCGATGATGATGCCATTCGATTATATGCTCCTCCTCTTGGAATTGAAGCACTTCGCCACCTGATACTGGCAGATCTTGGACTTCATGACCTTAGTGCGATGGTGACTGATGGCGCAATCGAAGGCCTCTACCATGCATGTCGCACGTTGGTCGGTCCAGGAGATGAATTCATCACCACTGATCCTGGTTGGAAATGGCCAGTGCAGTTTGCTGCGGATTCAGGCGCGCGCGTTGTAGAGATCCCAATTTACGATGCCGCCCAGGATTTCAAATTGACGCCGCAACAGTTGGCGCACGCGATCACTGAAAAGACACGCCTCGTTTACCTCGTTGACCCGAATAATCCGCTCGGCATTTGTTACAGCCGTGATGAAATTAATGCGTTTGCGACGATCTGCCGTGATGCGGGTGTGTATTTAATCCACGATTGCACCTACCGGCATTTCGCATATGAGCATACGCTGGCTGCGGAGTTTTTCCCCGAGCGCACCATTACTACCTACAGTTTTTCGAAATGGCTAGGCCTCGCGGGTCTTCGCGTTGGCGCCGTTGTTGCAGCGGGTGATGTGTTGGAACGCCTTGCTGTTGCTCCGCCAAATAACCTCGGCAGCAACGTACTCTCTCAACGGGCTGCCATCGCGGGGCTCAAGGTGAAGGCACAGTGGTTTCCCGAGGTGTTACAGATTCAACGGCACAATCAGGCATTGATTGCGGCTGCGGCCAAGGCGATCGATGGATTGGTGACACCGGTGTTCCCATCCAATGGAAATTTCATGATTATTGATGTGTCAAAGGCTGCAATCAGCCCGGAGGCATTGGTTGAGGCGCTGCAGCGCCAGGACATCATGATTCGTCAGGGAAGCTATCACTCTGATCGTTTCGGTGGACGATTCGTTAAGGTGAGTACGACTGTGCCCACGGATTGGGTCGAAGCGTTTTGTCATCATCTGCCCGGGGCGGTCGAAGTAGCTCAAGGGTTAAACGATGTCGGCCCTCAGTTTTAACGGACCATCGACCATGTCTCTATTGGGCAATATGATCAATGAAATCAGTCAGGAGCGCCTGTGGTCGCGACATCTGCAGTTAGCTGAGATTGGTGCAACCCCGGCTGGCGGTGTGAATCGTCAGGCTTTGTCGAGCGAAGAAATTACAGCGCGGCGGTTGTTGGTGCAGTGGAGTTCGCCATTGGGTCTGATTCCTTACAGTGACGCCATTGGCAATTTGTTCTTGCGTTACCCGGGTAAGCGTGCTGATGCCGAGCCGGTGTTGACCGGTTCGCATATCGATACCCAGCCAACGGGTGGTCGATTCGACGGGAGTTTTGGTGTCTTGGCGGGGCTGGAAATGGTGGAGGCGATGTATGCAGCACAATTTAAGCCAGAACGCTCGATCGAAGTGGTCGCCTGGACCAATGAGGAGGGGTCCCGTTTCGCTCCCGGCATGATGGGCTCAGCATTGTTCCGCGGCCAACGAGATCTTGAATCGATGCTCAAGGTTGAAGACCTTGCAGGCATCAGTGTTCGAGACAGTGTTGAAGCGGTACGCGCGGCTGAACCCAACATCGCCGGTCGCTCCCTCGGATTTCCGGTTGCCGCTTATGTGGAAGCCCATATCGAGCAAGGGCCGATTTTGGAGATGCAGCAAAAGATCATTGGCGTGGTCAGCGGAATACAGGGTAAGCGGGTATTTCGTGTGACAGTTAAGGGAGCGGAAAATCATGCGGGGACTTCACCGAGGGCAATGCGTAAGGATGCGTTAGTAGCAAGCGTGGATATCCTAAGTGCATTACATGTCGCAATGCATGATTCTGAGGACATGGTGAAGTTTACGGTAGGGTTTCTCGAGATTTCACCGAATGCCCCATCCGTTGTACCTTCGGCGGTCCATTTTTCCATCGATCTGCGACATCCGGATAGCGCCACGTTAAATGCGTTGGGTGATGCCATTCCAGGTCTTTGTGAGACGCATTGTGGGCCGTGTACGGTGCAGGTTAAGGAGTTATCAAACGACCCATCGTTAGAGTTTCCGTCTGCTGTCCGCGACGTTATTCGTGATGTAGCAGTTGAACTTGATATCGATCATATGGACTTGCCTTCCGCCGCGGGCCACGATGCTCGGCACCTACACTATGTCTGTCCGACTGGGATGATTTTTGTACCTTGTGCTGGAGGAATCAGTCATAACGAAGCGGAATCGTGCAAGGCCGAAGATCTGTTTAATGGCGCACGGGTGCTCGCGGGGACCATTGCCCGTTTGGCAGATCAGGTTTGATCTGAAGGTCAGCGGGTCCGCATGACTTGTGCCGGATCGGCGCGTGGATCCCGCGCCGACCACTGATTTGCCTCGACCTGAGCGAAAAACTCTGCCAATGCCGAGTTGAAGGCATTCGGCTCTTCCAGATTAATCGTATGCCCGGTCTTCGGCAGCACCAACAGTCCACAAGCGGGAATGGTGCGTTTTAAAAACAACCCGGGCTGGAGGCAATGGTCATCTTCGTCTCCATTAATCACTAGCGTGGGAGTGTCGAGGTTTTGGAGTCGACTTTCGAGATCGTAGAGAGACGGCCGCTCGGCCTGCACGCCCCGCATGGGGTTGGCCGCCCCCTTAGATGAGTGTTGACTCAGCCATTCCACCAACTCCTCCCAGCCCCGAGGGTCCTTGTTCTGAAACTGGACCCGTGCGGCACCGCCAGCATAGGTCCGGGCAAAAGTCTCACTACCGAGCGATTCAAATTGTTGGGCAACTTCCAGTGATACGCCTTTGAAATATTCAGCGTGTTCTTTTTCTGCACCATAACCGCAACCCCCGACTACCAGGGAGCGTGCGCGGTGAGGAAATTCAAGCCCAAGATGTAGCGCCGTGAAACCGCCCATCGACAGTCCTACAATGTGGGCCCGTTCGATATTTAAGCCATCGAGCACATTGATAGCATCTAACACGGCTCTTTGTTGTGAATACGCAGCCCCATCATCGGGCACGTCTGAGGGTGGGTAACCGCGGGCACCATACGTGATACAGCGGTAACGACGCGAGAAGAATCGGATTTGTGGTTCCCATGAACGGTGGTCACCACCGAATTCGTGAACGAATAATACGGTTTCGCCACTACCGGCATCCTCATAATACAACTGGATACCGTCATCTGTTGTTACATAGGACATAGTTAGATTGCCTATAAGTTAAAGAAATAGGGAAAAATTTGATGCCGGGTGTGATGCAAGGCGCTCGTCTCAATCAAGTTTATAGCGTATCCAGTGATGCGTATGGTTTGGTGTCGGGGCCGATGATCCCGCCGGGACGACGGTTAATTTCAGGGCTACCGTTTCGTTGGTAATAAGCGTTAGAAACCGGAATGCCGTCGTAGTCAAGTAACCAGACTCGCAGCAGATGCCTTTTTTCATTTTCCCCGTCGGCATCGTTGAAGGCTTCCCGTGAGTGAAGAATAGTATGGTTATGAATGAACTGCATGTCGCCGGCCTCAAATGGTATTTCTATGTGATTCTCATGTGCCAGTTTCTCCAGAAGGGCCAAGCCTTCATGTTGCGCAGGCGTGTTAGGGTCTTGTGTAAAAAATCTAGCCACTGAATCGATGTATGACGGTTCATTATTAACTGAGAGTTGCCCATCAGAAAAGTTGAATACGGGGAAGGCGTACCAGGCTTCCCTGTCCGGTGGAATTTCTCCTCGCCGGTCTCGGTAGAGCGGTTGTAACAATGCCTCAGCGAGGTCCGGTCTTTGGCGTTGTAGTTCGTTGTACACCATACCGGCGCTCGCGAGACTACTTTCGCCCCCGTGTGCTGCCGGGCACAAGCACAATAGGCCGACGATGTCACAGGCATCACTGTGATATTCAATGCGTTCATGCGTGTAAGGGCCACGGCTGTAAGGATCGTCGAAGGATTGACCGAGATCCTGCACGTGTCCCAGCATGTGGCCCTGCGCATTTTGTGGTACCACTTCGTCACCGAGATGCTGACAAAGGCCCCAGAAGATAATGGCTGTCCGACGTCGCCCAATCTGTTGGATCGGAAGGCCACGAATTTGCACGATGCCAACACCCTCGGTGATCTGTTGATGAAGGGCCGCTAGCGTTGGTGCAAATGCCGGTAACGGAAAGCGCTCTTTGTCAATTTGGCAAAGATCAAGTTGTTCTTGATCAATACTGATTGCGGCTTTGCAGAGTTCGCTTACTTCGGCATCAGACAATTGATAGAGCCATCGCTTGTTAGATGCGACGTCTGCGGTTGACCATACCGAAGGGCCATGCACCGCCTTGGGAACATCGTTGGGTGTCACAGATCCTTTTTCATGCGTGGCCATAACCTGAGAAAAACGTTGTTGTTGGATGTTGGATTCAAGTTCGATACTGACCCATACTCCGGCTCATTCGCAAGTGAATGGGGAGCCACAGGTCAAAGCGATGGGTAAATTTGATCTCGTTATTCGAAATGGAACCGTGGTGACGATCGCGGATGCGATCTGTTGTGATGTGGGTATTGTCGGAGAAAAAATTGTAGAACTCGGTCAGTCTCTGGCTGATGGATCGAACGAAGTGGATGCCACCAATTGCCTTGTATTGCCCGGTGGTATCGACAGCCATTGCCACATCGAGCAAAAATCATCTGCTGGCATTGAATGTGCCGATGACTTTTACACTGCCACGGTGTCAGCCGCGTTCGGCGGGACCACGACAGTTATACCTTTTGCAGCGCAACACAGAGGGCAATCAGTTCAAGCGGTTGTCAAGGACTATCACGCAAGTGCCGGACCCAAGGCTGTTGTTGATTATGCTTTTCACCTGATCGTCACTGACCCGACGCCAGCGGTCCTCGAAAATGAACTGCCGTGGTTGTTTAATAATGGCTATACCTCGGTCAAGGTTTATATGACCTACGACCTATTAAAACTGTCTGATCATGAGATTCTTAAAGTTCTGCAAGTGGCACGTCGGGAAGGTGCGATGGTCATGGTTCATGCGGAAAATTATGAGGTGATCGGTTGGCTGACCCAGCGACTACTCGAAGCGGGTCATGTGGAACCCCGTTATCACGCCATAGCGCACGCAGGCGTTGCGGAAGCAGAGGCCAGCCATCGGGCAATTAATCTAGCGCATCTGGCAGACGTGCCAGTGTTACTGGTGCATGTGTCAGAGCCAGAGGCGATCGATGCCATTCGGACGGCGCAGGACCGTGGCCTGAGGGTCTATGGTGAAACTTGTCCGCAGTATTTGTTTCTGACGGCGGATGACTTGAATCGCTCGGGTATGGACGGTGCTTTGTATTGCTGCAGTCCGCCACCACGTGACGAGCAGGCACAGTCGGCGGTCTGGCGGGGTCTCCAGAATAAAACGTTTCAAGTCTTTTCTTCAGATCATGCACCGTATCGATTAGACGAGACGGGTAAGTTAGCAGCGGGACCCAATGCCCCATTCCATAAGATTGGGGCGGGCGTTCCCGGATTGGAGTTACGATTGCCCCTCTTGTTTTCTGAAGGGGTTAATCAGAGAAGGCTGGACATCCATGAGTTTGTTGCCCTGACTGCGACCAATGCGGCAAAACTCTACGGCCTTTATCCAAGAAAGGGTTCAATTTCAGTCGGTGCCGATGCCGATATTGCGGTTTGGGCACCTGACCTGGAAGTGACGGCCCAGAGTGCTTTGCTCCATGACAACGCGGGCTATTGCCCTTATGAAGGGCGTCGTATCACGGGTTGGCCGACCACGGTGGTGCGGAGAGGGGAGGTTGTGATCAATAATGGAAATTTGCTGGCCGCACGAGGTAGCGGGCAATTCCTGCCCTGTGCGTCACCCGAATTGGCGCAATCGGCTGGTCGATTGGTCGACGCGGTTAATCCACAGAAGAATTTTGGCGCCCATCTTCTAGATCGGCATTGACTGATAGTTTACTGCGCAATCATACCGCTATAGTCTTGGTTTGCCCTTGATCGATCACTGGAGTTTCAGTATTAATGACCGTGTTTCGAAGTCTCTTATTCGCACCTGGCAATCACGCTCGCAAGGTCGAAAAATCGCTGACGCTTGATGCGGACGTCGTCATACTCGATCTCGAAGATGCTGTAGCCGTTGCGGAAAAGATCTGCACACGAG
>LWDU01040369.1_pt1 | contig 34744 bp, 25 predicted proteins | sample 727161 | NCBI WGS metagenome assembly LWDU01 (sample SAMN04566230, study PRJNA314399) | hydrothermal vent metagenome | isolation source: deep sea hydrothermal plume seawater | place: Mexico: Gulf of California, Guaymas Basin | collected 2004-07-11 | reverse complement strand
CGAAGATCCGATCGGCGGCACAATTGAGATTCGTGGTGTTTTTTCAATTTTCCCAAGCTCGAGTTTCTGCTATTGAGCGACACGTTGATTACGGATGCTCAATTGACTCACCTGCACGGACTGCAACACCTAAAAACGCTTTGGCTTCGCAATACCAATGTGACCGATGCGGCGGAGGAAGCGCTCAAGAAGGCCCTGCCTAATTGCCGGATCCATCGCTAGCAACTTCACTTAGCGATGAAGTTCTTTGAACGACCGAGGGTGGAACGTGGTTGGCTGCGGCGTATCGGTTGTAATGACGTCCCAGGTGCGACCGGACTCACGAAACTTTTTCCACGGTTTTGCTTGATAGGTAATATTCAGGTGAGGCGTTTCGATGGGCTGGCCCTGTTGTTCAAAGGAGTGCATTACGGCTTCGACCGCACCGGTCGTCAATAGCGTCCGTTCCGCCGGATATGGTTCAATGCCGTGAATAAAGTGCTGTTGAATCGCATTGGAAAGAGCCTTGAACAAGCCTCGATTTCCCCACGGACTGTTGAAATAGGCGGTTGCCCGAGGTTTCGTTTCGCCGCGTAGACGACAGGCAAAATTCCAGCGGTCGGCACTGGATCCAACTTTCAAAACGGTGGCTCGAGTACCATCCAGGTATTCGATAGCTATTGCATGCGGTCCGTCCGGCCGTGGCGGAGGAACTTGGCGAGGTTTGGACTGAAAAACTCCTGTGCTTGGTCGTGGTTGACGGCGCGCCGCCATCGTTCGTTCGGCTGCCATCGCCGCGTCGACGAGTTGCTGTGACCAACGGCCGGCTGCTTTCGCTCGCTGTAATGACTCGCCATACAACAATTCGATCTTGGCGATGCCCGTTTCTCCCCCACGACGGGACTCGACGACCGACTGCAGTACCTCGAGTGCATGAAAATCGTACGATTCGAGCCCACCTCCGTGGATCGAGACGGCCTCGACGATGTCCGCACCGCTTGGCAAGTTGAACATCGGCTTGCGTTGTGCCAACGGTACCGAGCTGCCGGCGCAGAGTGGCATCTGGTGAGCCCGTGCGGTGTCGAACATTTCTTTGGCCCAGTCCCAGCGGTACGAAAGGTGTTTGTCGTTGAATAAAGGCAAGAAGCGATTTGCCGATCGCATCACCGCCACCGCTTCATCGAAGAATCGCTTGCGCGGGTAGAGATGTTGGCCGCGATCATTGTACGGATAGTCGCCGTGCTCCCCGATCAGTAGGACGGCATCGACATCCAGTTTCTTTCCACCGACGCACATCGCTTCGGCAATGGAAGGATACAGTGGAATCTCAAACCGTCGAGATACTTCGCGAGCCATATCGTCCTGCGGAAACTGGTCCGCATAAAACGATACGACATCGACTCCGGGATCGGTCAACACGCCGTTGAAGTAGTAGGGTCCCAGAAAATTCTCGAGAATATTGTAGGCGTGGCTTCTGAATCGCAATACCGTGAAGATGACGGCGACTTTCGGGCGTTTTTTGACGTCGGCTGCGAAAATATTGGGCGTGACGCCAGCACCAGAAAAAGAAGTACTAGCGCACGCGGCGATTCCGGTGTGCCAAAGAAAGTGCCTGCGGTTGGTCGGTCGCATGATCGTTTTTTCTTTTAGATTCTGCCGGAGCAACATGTGTGGCAATACAAATACGGTCAGTTAACAAGCAACTTTGTATTTGGCAATTCTCTCCGGGTCGCCCTCGATACCAAGACCTGGTTTGTTTGATACGGCAATCTTTCCGTTGCGGATCTGTATTCGTTCGGTGAGGATATCGTCCTCTAGTCCGAAATACGTGGTGTCGTTGGCCAGTGAATAGGCTTGGCATGCTGCGGCTACGTGGACCATCGCTGCCGTTTTCGGACCGAAGTCGTGTCCACAGTGCATGATGCAGGTTATTCCGGCCGCCTCACATATCCGACCAATGGTAACACAGGGTAAGATCCCGCCCGCGATGTGCGTGTCGGGTAAAAGGAATTCGGCCGCGTCGGCCTGGAGGATCCTAAGCACACTGCCTGGATCCGTGACACTCTCGTTCAATGCGATTGGCACCGTGGTTTGCGAACGCAGCCAAGTGGCGTCCGAGAGAGGTTCGGCAGGAATTGGCTGTTCGAGATACTCGAGGTTGTACGGTTCCAAACGTTTCGCCAATTCGGCCGCTTCCCGAGGTGAGTAGGCTCGATTTGGGTCGATCCGCAGTTTGAGTTTGTCCCCGACAGCGTCGCGCACACCTCGAACCATCTCGATATCCTCGTCCATGTCAGTGCCAGCTTTCGTTTTCAGTGATCCGAAGCCCTGCTCGACATAATAAGCTGCGATCTCGCCGGCCCGTGCGTACGATTGAATCCCCATACACGCTGCGACCTCGACGTGCTCGCGAACGACGCCTCCTAACAACACAGCCACGGGAAGGCCAAGTGACTTGCCGCACAAGTCCCATAGTGCCAACTCGATTCCGGATTTCAACCGTGTCTCGAGCGGGCAGTCACGGTGGAAGGCGGTGATATTCTGAGGGTCTTTTCCGATCAACCAATCTCGGGCCAGCTGTTGCATCTGTTGGCCGCTGATGCCCTCCAAGAAATTCACATTGTGTTCGCCCCAGCCCGACAATCCATCGTCGGTTTCGACCTGCACAATGGCGCTGCGAGTTGTCGAACTGGTCCGAACGTGCGAACGATACGGCGAGATCGGCTCAATCTGTGGTACATCGATCACGGTGACGTGGACGTTGGACACCTGCATGGCTCACTCTCCTTACATCGAGGGGCAGTCTGCGGTCGTAGCCGTTGTGCAGTGGATTCCCAAACATCAGGATGACAATCATCCCATATTTTGGATAACAATTCACCTCGGCGGTTCGACATTTCTCACGCTGGCGGCCATTCTAAACGCGGAATTCGGTCGCGTATGGTTTACGTCTATCGCCGCGGATGCGAAAACTGGCTAAATCTTCTCAGAACTCGTATTGGAGATGGCCGCGAAACCGATGAATACTCAACCAATTTCACCTGAGACGCTTTCCGCTTCCGTTATCGCCGTTCCACCATTGGCGCGTGATGCTGATTTAACGTTCAACCGATCGGAGAACGAAAAACAGATCCGGCATCTCGAAGCTGGTGGCGTGACGACACTTCTTTATGGCGGAAACGCTGTCCTGTATCACATCGCACTCAGTGAATACGCAGATCTCGTTGGTATGCTTGCCGAATCTGTCGGCGCACAAACATTGGTCATTCCCTCGGTTGGTCCATCGTACGGAATGATGATGGATCAAGCGTCAATTCTTCGCGACATGCCGTTTCCTACGGCGATGATCTTGCCAACTCGCGATGTCGCGACGACCAGTGGAGTGGCAACGGCGGTACGTCGTTTTGTCGAAAGAGTGAATCGGCCCGCCGTGCTCTACATCAAACACGATCGTTTCATCGAAATTGATCAGGTCAAACAAATGATGGACGATGGACTGTTGTCGTGGATCAAATACGCGATTGTTCGCAAGAATACGTCGGACGACAATTACTTGCGCGAATTGGTCGACACGGTTGGTGCCTCGCGGGTTGTCAGCGGTATTGGGGAGCAGCCTGCTATTTCGCACATGCGGGATTTTGGCTTGGCCGGCTTTACTTCGGGTTGCGTTTGCGTGGCTCCCCGGTTGTCAATGCAAATGCTCCAGGCGATCAAGGGCGGTGATCTGGCGAAAGCCGATGAAATCCGCCAGATATTCTCGCCGTTGGAAGACCTGCGAAACTCGATTAATCCTATCCGTGTGTTGCACAGTGCAGTGACACTGACCGGAATCGCGACGATGGGTCCACTCGTGCCTTTGCTCTGCGAAATCGGGGAAGAAGATGCAATCTCGATCGGCACTGCAGCCGGAGAATTGCTAGCTCGAAATGAGCCACCTACGGCCGTCGAGTAAATCTCGCAATGGGCGGGCGCAATGTGTCGGGAGTCGTCGACGACGATTTCGTGCAGTGGCCCAGCGAAAACACTAGACTAGATTTCTCGACCGGACGGTCAACTCGCTCGCACACAATGTCACGCTCGTCACTATTCGAGGACAAGATAAATGAGACCGTTTTCACTAACCGTTTTGCTTGGTGTGACAATGTTGTTTCACTGCGTGGGATATTCTCTCGCCGCAGTTCCGGCGGGTGCCCTTGAGGAACTCGGCGCGCAGCCTGGTATCGTTTGCGTGCTCGATATTCCCGACGGTGATGTTAAGCATTTCATTGCGATCGCCGAATCGAGTGCCGCCACGTTCTATTTTCAGTCGTCCGATACCAAGCAAGCCAGTTCCGTGCGACGCGCGGCGGAGCTCGCCGGGCTGCTGGGTACGAAGATATTTGTCGGATCGGGTTCACTCCGTTCGATTCATCTTGCCGACAACATGGCCGATGGGGTCCTTGTAGCTGCCTCGGCAGCCGGGCAAGTGTCGGAGAACGAATTGCTGCGAACGTTACGACCCAGAGCCACCGCCTACATTGGTGAACTCGTCATTGTCAAGCCGGTTCCCGATGGAATCGACGAATGGAGTCACCCCTATCACGGCGCGGACAACAACCCTCAATCTAATGACCAACTTGTCCGAGGCGACTTTCGCACTCAGTTTATCGCCGCGCCGAAATTCAGCCCCATGCCGCAGCAGACGGTCGCGGCCGGTGGACGGATCTACAAGGCAATGGGCCACATTGCTCATAAGGCCAACCAAAACGAAATGCTCAATACTCTGTTGTGCATCAACGCATATAACGGCACCATACTCTGGCAACGTCCCAATCCACCCGGCTTTATGATCCATCGAAACACGATGGTCGCCACTGACGATGCTCTGTATATGGGCGACCATGAGTCTTGCAAAGTCATCGACGCGAAGACGGGAGAAGTGCGCGCTCAGATCACGATTCCGGATGAGTTAACGGACGGTCCGGTCTGGAAATGGATGGCAATCGATAATGGGATTCTCTACGGCATGGTCGGCAACTTAGAAATCCAAGTCGATACGCAACGATCCAATCGCCGCGGCCTTGGCCACTGGCCGTGGGGAATGTGGAAGGGACACGACTATAAGGATCCAACCAAGTCATTTGGATTCGGACGCACGTTGGTCGCTATCGATCTAAAAACGAATAAGACACTGTGGCACTATCGCGATAAACAGTTTCTCGATTCGAGGGCCGTTTGTATGAAGGATGGGCGAATCTATTGCTACAGTCCCCAGCAATTCATCTGCTGTATTGATGCGTCCGACGGTAAGGAGATTTGGAGAAACTCCGACGACGATCTGCTGGACGCAATCGCGCCCAATGAGCGCGCGCAGCACTACATAACAGGGTACGCAACCACTTGTTACATGAAATGCAATAACGATTACCTGTTCTTTGCGGGCCCGCAACGAAAACAGATGGTCGTTGCTTCCGCGATCGACGGTAAGTTGGCCTGGACACATCCCGTCGGCAACCTCCAATTGGTGCTTCGCAAGGATGCGATTTTCGCTGCCGGACAGCAGGGTACGACCGGCGTTCGGCTCGAGTATACCAGTGGGAAAGTTCTGAATGAGTTTCCCGCCCGTCGCGCGTGCACACGCGCCACCGGCTGTATCGATAGTATTTTTTACCGTGCCAGTGGTGGTACAGTGAGGGTAATGACCGAAACGAACACGGCGCAACACATTTCACCTATGAGGCCTCCCTGCCAGGATGGAGTGATCGTATCGAACGGAATGTTGTACTGGGGTCCATGGATGTGCGGTTGCCAACTTTCGCTGTACGGGAACATTGGTCTGGCACCAGTGGGCGCTATGGTGGATCGTGACGCAACGGATCCGCAGCGAATTGTTTATGGACGGCTTGACGAGGTTTTGCCCTTGGGACAAAAACCTGGCGATTGGGCTTCGTATCGAGCGAACAATAGTCGATCGGACGCAATCGATCGGGAACTACCCACTGCGGTGCAACTGCAGTGGACAGTCGATGTCTGCCCGACAGACTTGCCAACGGCTCCCGTCGCTGCGGGCGGGATGGTCTTTATCGCCGACCGCACGGGAGTGGTTCGCGGTTACGATTCGGGCGGTGCCCTGATCTGGAAGGAGTACACGGGCGGTGCGGTGTTTTATCCGCCAGCGGTCGCAGACGATCGATTGTTTGTCGGCTCGGCTGATGGCCGAGTCTATGCTTTCGAGGCCCGTACTGGTCGGCCACTGTGGTCGTACCGCGTCGCCACCGAAGACCGCCTGATTCCAATTTTTGGCAAGCTGATGTCATCATGGCCAGTTGCCGGTGGAGTGGTTGTCGAGGGAGGAAGAGTCTACGCGGCTGCAGGACTCACCCATTACGACGGAACACGTGTCGTTGCGTTGGACGCCGTGACCGGCGAAGCACTGCTCGAGAACAATACGTCCGGCGAACTCGCCCAACAAGTTAACGACGGCGTCAGTATGCAAGGCAATCTGAAGATTGTCGATGGCGAGCTGCGGTTCTTGGGAGGCGGCGTTTACGAAACTGCTCGATTTGACCTCAAGACACTGAAGTGTCTAAACACACCGAAGGTGCAAGTTACTTCTCAGTATCGCACGGCGTTCTATCCGTACTATCCTGCGTACGGAAAGTTTGTGTCGCTGGAATTCACTCGCAGTGACGGCAAGGTACTTTCCCACGACGCGAGTTACGAAGGCAGCTTGTTCGGCAATCTCTCATTGCATTCGGCGTTGCCGCCGGGTGTTTTGATCAAGGACGAAGCACGCGAGTTTCTGCGTCGTCGAGGACGTAACTTCCCCAAGATTGAGAAATTATGGGAAGACGAACGGGACCGCCGATTCACGAGCTTCATCGCTTCAGAGAAGATCCTCATGTCGACTGGCCACCCAGATGGTAAACCGGATGCTTCGTTCCTGGCGGCGATCAACATCGACGATGGCACCGATGTGTGGGTCCACGAGTTGCCCGCCGACGCGGTGAAGGGCGGCATGGCGATCGACGCAAGCGGCCGTGTGTTTGTCGCCATGGAAAATGGCGAGCTGTGGTGTTTTTCCGACCAGCGTAACTAGATACGGCCGAACGTGTGAAATGTGTGTGCCACTGGGTGAGCCGAACGCGCTAGCGTCGGATCTTGTCCTTGGTCTGTTGACTTAGTGCTGAAAACTCGCAATCCCTACCGGCACAGGGCCGGTGGGGCAAATTCCACAAAGTCGACTAAACAAACCCGAGGTTAACGCGTTCGGCTCAGTCACTCGGCTAAAACACACACCACCGTGTTGCCGCGTCCCTGATTGTTCTCAAAGAGCTCGAAGGCCTCGATGAAACGAGCGAGTGGGAACAGGCGATCGACGCGTGGCTCAACAGTACCCGTCGACATGAACTGAATGATCTCGGCGACGTTCTCCTCGTGGCGAGCTGGATGAGCCGCCGCCCAAGGACTCCATAGACTGCCCACGGCGGCAGCCTGCTTGATGAGCAGCATTCCTGGTCGAATTGGTTTTTGACCCGCAGTGAATCCGATTAGGCAGATTTTTCCCAGCGGTCTCACTGAGGAGACAAGTGCTGCTTCAAAGAGATCTCCCTGAACCATATCCAGCACGACGTCGACACCTGCGGGATGCCCCAGTTCATTGCTAGCCTTCTTGACGTCGTTCTTGAAAGATCGATAGCTTTCGCGATCGCTACCGTAACAGAACACTCGGTCGGCGCCGGCAGCGGCGGGGTACTCTCGTTTCTCAGGAATGCTAACACCCGCGATGACTTGGGCGCCCATGGCCTTCGCGAGTTGGATTGCGGCCATGCCGACGCCTCCGGATGCACCGTCGATCAGCACTAAGTCGCCCGGTGTGACTTCACCGATTATTTTCAGCGAGTGATATGCTGCGAAGAAATTGCGGCCGATGTTGGCACAATGCGATAGCGGAATGTTATCCGGGACTTTCCAGACTGACGGGGCTTCGGCCCTGACGACTTCCGCCAACGCACCTGTACTCACCTGTGCAATAACGCGGTCACCTACCTGCAGACCCTCAACGTTTTCCCCAACTTCACGTACCGTTCCTGTCAGATCCATCCCAGGAACGAACGGCAGAGGAGGTTTCTCTTGGTAGAGGCCTTGCGCTTGCAATGCGTCCGGGTATTGCACACCGACGTAATTGACGGTGACGAGCACGCTTTCAGGGCCACACTCTGGCGTCGGTATTTCGTCGAGTGACAATACATTTCGCAATGGCTCCGGCTCGGTCAGCGGTTTGCCGTTCTCGTCAAGTCCCGCGTATCGATGGCAGCGCACCGCCTGGATATAGTTGTTCATTGCATCTCCGTGACGTAGGTCACTTTCGCCGAAAGTGGACCAGCAATTCCGATGGACGGCCAGAGTAGCAAAGCTCTGTTGTCGTTTTTAATATGCGTGATTGTACGACCGTTCGGGCGTCCCGTCGAACGGGCCCGTGACAACGGTAACGCGAATTTATCACCTTGATAGGCGGTGAACGATGACACGTTATCATCGATGGGCTATCATGATCGACACGTGACCGGATCTAGCAAGAAACGGGTAGAGTCGACCTTGGCATCTCAATGAACGAATCAGATTCACAACAGGACTCGACAGACACCCAACCGCGCAGCCACCGATCGAAGATTTCTAAGCCATTGATATCGCGGATTACCGAAAGCGTGTACTGCGTACAGCGGCGTGATTATATGAGTTGTTCGTACATTGTCGTACGCGAGAATGGCATCGTTCTTGTCGACTCGGGCATTGATTCAAACGCTCAAGACATGCGGGACGGCCTCGCTGAAATCAACCGATCGCCTGAAGAAGTGAAGGCAATACTTCTCACTCATTGGCACAATGACCACGCGTCCGGTGCCGCCAGCATACGCGAAACCTCGGGCGCTGAAATCTATTACCACGAAGATGGCCACGCGAAATATACCAGGGAAGCGCGGGCTCGAGGAATTCGAGGCTGGCTTGCTGGACGCCTGCCCGACGCTGGATTCTGGGCACCTGTTCGAGGGTTGTTGGAACTGGCGCCTCCTCGAGCAGTTTCCGCAACAACTTTCGTCAGTGAAGGTGACTTGATCCTGGATGAATTCCGCGTCCTTGAAACCCCGGGTCACGAAGATGGTCACGTGAGCTACATTTTCGAGGCGGAAAATGTGCTGTTTGCCGGTGACGCACTCGCGGTCGTCCACGACCATATCGGATTCATGTCTCGCTTTCTGACACACGACTTCAAGGCGGCACGTGAGTCGATGCTCCGTTGTCTGACCCTCGAAGTTGCCGCCATCTGTCCGGGTCACCGATACCCGCTGCTCGACCCCAAAGCGGAGATCCTCGAGCAGATGCGGGACCGACTGGAGAATCTCCGTTGGTGGCCAATCATCGGTTGTTAGCGGACGCCAACCAATGTGTGGCACTGGCTCCGCCGACCTGAGGCTAGCGCCTTCGGTTAAAATCCGTGTTGCCTTGAAACCAACCCACCGACGTTTACTCCAAGCGGGGTTCTGACATGCGAAACGTCAAGACGAATCCGAGTGCGATGATTGCACTGGCACCGACGAAAACCGGCGCGAAGTCGAACAAGTCGACACAATAGCCAACCAATGGCGACGTGCAAAATGGAATTGCCAGACAAACACTCAACGTGCTCACGTACCGCGGGTGATGGACGGGTTCGGTTAGTTCCAATGTAAAATTGACCAGGGTGCGCATCGTGACCGGCGCAATACCGATCAAACAAAATGTCACCCAGTACCAGCGTTGAATTCCGCTGCTCGTTCCGCTCATCAATCCTAGCGCTAGCAGTGGTGCCACCGCACCGACGATCAACTGGCCGCGAAGTACCAGTCGGTTTCCATGACGATCCGCGAAGAATCCAGTGATCATACTGTAGACTCCGACGGCGATATTTTGGGCGATCACCCACATCATGATGTCAAAGGCACTCGACTGAATGCTGGCGCCACGGCGGCCCAGTGCCTGGTAGTGAGGAAAAAGCAGAATTACGGGACTGAAACACATCGCTACAACCGCGACGCGACGAAAATCTTTGTCGTGTCGAAATATCTGCCAAGCGTCTCGAAACGGCTGGACGAAGGTCCATGGTGTTTTCGACGCCTTGTCGGGTGGTTCCGCGAGTAGCAAGACGCAGAGTCCGCCAACTACAAAGCCTACTCCGGCGAATCCAAATATCAGCCCGAATCCACCGTCGTCACGTTCTAGCCAGTCCTGCAACAACAGCCACAAACACGTCACCGACAGAATCGAACCAACCATGCCGCAGAGGCTTAGCAGACGCCCCCGCCGGTTAGCGCGAATCAGTTTTCCCTGGACGGTGCCGTAGGCTAATTGATGAATTCCACTCACGCAGAAGAAGAAGAAATAGAGGCTCAGGAAGATCATTGGCAGCCACCAGTGCCGTTTCTCGTCGAGCGACAGCCAAATGACGGATAATGTTAAGAAAGGGACCGACATCATCTGTGCCGCGAAGAACAACGTCCATTTCTTGCGGCGAGTGTTCTTTAGCCGTTCTGCCAATAGCAGGGGTGGTAAACTCTGCCCGACCCGATTCAGTACAGGAAGAAATCCACGCAGCCAGCCAGCTCCGGCGATGTGGTCCATGAACGCCGGCATGATCACCGATTCTGTTTTAAAGACCCAGGCGACCCGAATAAAGATATGGTGAGCGGCCAGCACGAACATATTTCTCGGCTCGAGAGACGATATTTGTTCGGCGGTTGAACTATCCTCGGGTGTCAATGGCTGGGACAATTCGGTGCTCGAGAGGTGTTTCGGTTAGAGGTCGAAGTAATAGACGTTGAACGTCAAAAGCTGAATGCGTATCCGTTGCCGGGCGAATTTTTTCTAGGCGGCAAAGCTCGACGTTTATCGTTGCCGTTATCGCTCGACGACAAAACGCCGAGCATCTTGTGGGCGAGCTAGTCGAGTTCCCGAATCGCGATATTGCGGAATTGAACAAGGGCTGGTGGACTTCGCCAGTTCCCTTCCGCATCTTTGCCGCCGTGGTGTTGTAAAGCGATGCGGCCCCGGCTTGGAATACCTGGCAACTGAGCATCTTTTAGAACCTGTTGACCGTTCAGTTTGACCGACAGGCGATCATCTTGCATGGTTAACTCAAATTGGTTCCACTCTCCAATGTTGTTGTCCGCGTTCATCTTTGGAGTAACTCCGGCCCGCACTTTCGCAGACATTTTGCGATCCATCCGGTAACCGTACACTTCGCCCGAGCCTATTGGCCAACACCAAATGTTCACTTGCGATTTACCTTGTCCGCGCAAGAAGATCCCTGAATCGGAGTCGGGAACGGAAGTTACAATCGGTTTTCCATCGGCACCCAATTTGTGTGTACCGTCAGGCTTGATGATCGGCACTCGAGGATTGATATACGGCGTCTCTTTGATCCGCCAGTCAACCAAAAGTACAAAGTTTCCGTATTCCTTCTCGCTCCACAGATTCTTGTCCATCGGCGATTCACTCGACGCGTCATAGTCAATCACGCCATCAATAATCTTCCAGTGGCCGTTGTCTTTTTCGGGGACCTTCCACCCGGCAAAAGTCTTGCCATCGAAGAGGGATACAAATCCGGAGGGCGTTTCCGCTAACATTTTCGGCGGTGACACGAATGCGAAGGCAACGGCGACGAGCATCAACGAGCGATTCATATCACAGACTCCAGCTGAATTCCCGGGCGGAAAGGACGAATATGATATTAACGACCCGGACGTTGAAATGATAGCGTCTCTCTAGACAGTGTGTGCGACATCGTTGCTCTTTTGCTATGGTTGACACCTCTTGACTCCATGATCTGATCACAAGGTGCCCACGTCATGAGCGACTCCGTTGTTGACTCGCCAGATTCGTTTCCGGGTTGGATCATGCCGTGGCCGTCATTCGATGTCGACTGGTCGCGGTCTGGGCTGGTTGTGATCGATTATCAGAATTACAGTTCAAATCCTGATTGCGGTGTAGCGCAGATGATCGCCAGTCGGTATCCCGATGTGGCGCAATACTATCTGCCCCGCATCCGCGAGACGCTTGCCAATACACGTCGGTTACTCGACGCTTATCGTCGCATGAAACGCGAGGTCGTTTTCACACGGCATGGCTCGCTACTGTCTGATGGTCGAGACATGATCGATCGGCGACAATACCGTGACACGCAGTCTCGCGAGTTAACGGATCGCCCGACCTTATGGAGAAGAGGAAGCCGAGAACACGAAATCGTCGCTGAATTGCGTCCAACCGACGATGAACTGGTGATTGACAAGAATGCAAGTAGCCCGTTCAACGGAACCGGCATCGATCAATTGCTCCGGAACATGAACCTGGAAACGCTCGTGATTGCAGGAATGGCTACCGACATGTGTGTCGAAACAACAGCCAGAGATGCCGCGGACCGAGGTTACAACGTCATTGTTGTGGAAGATGCCGTGGCAACATTTTTTGCTGAACATCATCGAGCCGCGTTGTCCGCTTTGTCGCGCGTCTACACGAAAGTGTGGAGTACGGATCAGGTGTTGAGCGAGCAGAATTGAGTACAGGGACATTCGCACCATCCGCGAAATTCCTTGCGTTTGTACCGCTATCGCCAAATAATGATGCCATGAGCCAACACGCACGACAAAGGGCAGTCCTCGCGGTGATTTTCGCGGTTTCCGTGAACTGTCTCGGCGTCTCGGCCCAATCTCCCCATTGGGCATACCGTCCGATCCACTTTCCCGGGGTGCCGGATACTGACCATCGTGCAATCAACAATAATGCGATCGATCAATTCGTCGTTAGTCGATTGGAGCAGGATGGGCTCGCTATATCGTCGCCAACGGATCGTGAAACACTGATACGACGGGTCACGCTTGACTTAATCGGTCTGCCCCCCACTCCGGACGAAGTCCAAGATTTCGTCGACGACATCCGTCCCGACGCGTACCAGCGAGTGGTCGATCGTTTGCTGGCTTCGCCACACTACGGCGAGCACTGGGCGCGACCTTGGTTAGACCTGTGCCACTACGCCGACACCGATGGCTACTTGACGGATCAAACGAGGCCAGTGGCCTGGAGATACCGAGCTTGGCTGGTCGACGCACTAAACGCGGGAATGTCATTCGATCAATTTACGATCGAGCAGTTGGCCGGCGATTTGTTGCCAAACGCAACCACAAACCAAAAGCTCGCTACCGGCTTCCTGCGACAGACACTAAGCAATCGTGAAGGTGGAGCTGATCCGGAGGAATTTCGAGTGAAGCAAGTGATCGATCGCACTTCAATGGTCGGTGAAGTTTGGATGGGTTTGACGGTTGGTTGCGCTCGGTGTCACGACCACAAATACGACGAGATATCTCAGAAAGAGTTCTACCAACTCTATGCGTTCCTGGACGCGGCTGACGAAATCAACATTGACGCCCCGCTGGCCGACGAGCAGGAATCGTACGAATCTGCTTTACCCGAGTATCATCGCAAGCGTCGAGCACTGATCGTGCCATTGGCACAGGAAATCGATGCACTTCAACGGCGGTGGGAAGACAAATTGCGTAGCGCTCGCAATAATCCAGGCCGAGAGTGGTTCTGGGACCGTCAGTGGGAACTGGTCGGATTGGTGTGGGGCGGAGGATTGGGTGAGGGTCAACTCGAAGGCTGGCAGATATTGAGGTTAGACCCAGCAAAACGATCTCGACTGCAGAAGGACCGGCTTCTCGATTATTTCCTTCCTAAAGCCGATACGGTCGACGCCGAAAAAGCGAAGCAACTAAAACTGAGCGAATTGAACGCAGAATTGAAAAAGCTCCGTGGTGCATTGCCGAAAGTGACGCGTGCGGCAACGATGATGGAAACACAAACCCCTCAAACGACATTCGTGCACCTTGCCGGTGATTTTCGCGACCGGGGCGAAGACGTGATGGCCGCCACGCCCAGCATTCTGCCGCCGCTTGACGTTGAACGCCGAGACCGGTTGTCTCTCGCCCGATGGCTGGTCTCGCCCAATCATCCGTTAACGGCGCGAGTAGCTGTTAATCGTATGTGGCAGCAGTTCTTCGGCCAGGGAATTGTCGCCACTGCCGGTGACTTTGGTACCCGCGGCTCCCTGCCAACGCACCCCAAGTTGTTGGATTGGCTGGCCGCCGAGTTCATTCGCAGCGGTTGGGATGTGAAGGCGATGCAGCGGTTGATCGTGACGTCGTCGACCTATCGACAGTCAACACTTTCTGGTCCGCACAACGACTCGTCGTTGGTTCGTCAAGTACCGTTGCGATTGTCGGCCGAACAAATTCGCGATTCGGTCTTGCAAGTAAGCGGTTTATGGGACTCGCGACTAGGTGGACCGAGCGTCAAACCGTCTCAACCTGATAGTGTCTCAGAGCAGGGATATGGCAACAGTTGGGAGACGAGTAAGGGTGGTGACCAATATCGTCGCGGCCTTTACACTTGGGTGCAACGCACCTCGCCGTTCGCAATGCACATAACGTTCGACGCGCCGAATCCGAACCACATTTGCACGCATCGCGAACGCTCCAATACGTCGTTGCAGGCATTGACTTTGCTGAACGATCCGGTCTTCCACCAGGCAGCCAAAGCGTTGGCGCGGCGACTGGGGAAGCAAGTCAATACGGACGATCAACAGCGGATCAGGCAGGTTTTTCGTTGGTGTCTCTCGCGCGATCCGAGTCGCGACGAATTGGCGGTACTTAACCACCTATTGCAGCAATTGCGAGATGATTCACAGGTAACTGGCCCGGTCGCCGAGAACGATTTGGACGGCTCAAGCTTGGACGAGGATCCGGCTTGGGTTGTTCTGTGTAGTGTGCTCTTCAATCTGCACGAGTTTGTGACGAGGAACTAAGATGGCATTGCCAACGATGCTGCCGATCCAAAGCCGCCGCCGCTTCCTGCGACGCACGGCCTGCGGCCTCGGGGGCATCGCGTTGTCGCAGTTACTGGCAGACACTTCGTCTAAAGCGACCGCAAAGGGATTGTCCGTTCGGCCATCGCATTTTAAGCCACGGGCGAAAAACGTAATATTCATTTTCATGTCTGGTGCGCCAAGTCAGTACGACTTGTTCTTACCAAGACCTGAAATGCAACGGCTACATCGGCAACCCGTTCCTGAGTCGTTCTTGCGGAATCTGGACGACGCGTTGATCAAGGGAAGCGCACAGGTGTTTGCCAGTCCGCGAACATTCTCCAAACACGGAGAATGTGGTATGGACTTTTCCGATTACTTGCCGCACTTGGCTACCTGCGCCGACGATCTTTGCATGCTGCGTGCGGTGCATACGGACGTGTCTAATCATCATCCGGCCCAATTGGTCATGAACTGTGGAGTGCCTCTATTCGGATATCCGTCAATGGGTTCCTGGGTGACGTACGGACTCGGAAGCGAGGCCAATGATCTACCTGGCTACGTCGTGCTGCTGTCGAATTCGGGCGAAGGAGTAGATGGTGGTTCGTCGCTTTGGAACAACGGGTTCTTGCCGTCGGAATATCGGGCTGTCAACTTCCGCAGCAACGGGGACCCGATCCTACATCTGACGACACCAAAAGGCATCAGTAGTGGCATGCAACGATCCCGTCTTGATGCCATTCGTAAACTCAACGAGATTAGATTTCAGGACACCGGCGATCACGAAATCGAATCGCGAATTGCGTCGTACGAGTTGGCGTATCGGATGCAGGCCTCGGCGCCAAATCTGGTCGACCTTTCCAATGAAACACGCGCCACACACGAGCTTTATGGACTTGACCAAGAAGCGACCAAATGGTTTGGGTCCAACTGCCTGCTCGCAAGGCGGATGGTCGAGCGGGGTGTCCGTTTTGTACAACTCTATCATTCAACGTGGGATGACCATTCAAATCTCAATACGAAGCTGAAGACGAATTGCGATATGACCGATCTGCCTGCCGCAGGACTGATCAGAGATTTGAAACAGCGTGGCCTATTGGACGAGACTCTGGTGATTTGGGGTGGTGAGTTCGGCCGCACGCCCATGAATGAGGTTCGTCGCGGTAATACTCCAGGCAAAGAGGGGCGCGATCATCATCCATTTGCCTACACCATGCTGCTAGCTGGCGGAGGTATCAAAGGCGGCCAAATCGTGGGAGAGACCGACGAGCTTGGGTATCACCCGACGAAGGACGCGATTCATGTGCACGATCTACAAGCGACGATTCTGCATTGCCTTGGACTGGATCACGAGCAGCTGACCTTTCGACATCAAGGACGAGATTTCCGTTTGACCGATGTCGGTGGATCCGTCGCCGAGCAACTGCTCGTGTAATAACGCGTGGCACTGGCTTCGTCAGTGTTTTGGCTTGGCTTGTGGGGCGGGCCTTAGTGCCTTAGTGTGAGAATATGATTTGTACTCACAAAAAGGCACGAAGATATTTGAGGTTGTCCGTCAAGGGACCTACACCAATTTGGTGATTCCGGGCATTGCGATTGGTGCCTCGGGCGCAGGACCCCAAGCATATTGTTCAGGCGAAAGATCCTGTTTGGAATTCAACGCTTGTTTCCAGGTAACTTCCCTACCGGTGTAGGTCGCCATCCGCCCCATGATCGCCAACAACGTGCTCTTCGCCATGTACTCGCCATTGTTCAGTGGACGACCACTGCGAATGCCGGCAAAAAGTTCGTCGTGTTCGACTTGATACATGTTTTTCACTTTCTCATCGAATTTCCAAGACGACGTCCCCGTGGCATCTATTTCAAGCGTTTTTTCAGAGACCAGAGCCCATCCTTTGGACCCGTGCATGTGACTGCTCATGTCGTTTTTGCAATCGCTCTGTTGTCGACAATTGCTAAAGAACTCGGCACCATTCGCATACTTGTACGTGACGCTGTGATGATCATAGATGTTGCCGAATTTCTTATCCGTTCTCACCTGCCTGCCGCCCATACCGACCGCCGAGGTAGGATATCCATCCATCACCCAAGCGCAAACGTCGAGGTAATGGACATGTTGTTCGACGTTGAAATCTCCCGACAGCCAGGTGAAGTAATACCAGTTCCGCATTTGAAAGTGCATGTCGGTCCAATCGGGTTTTCGCGGCTTTTGCCAAATCGATCCGCGGTAGTCGTTGGCAACAAGCGTATGGATTTCACCGATCGCGCCATCGTGCAATCGTTTAACGGTCTCTCGAAATCCGGCGTCGTAACGCAGGCAGAGACCGGATACGACAGAAAGCTCTTTTCTCTTAGCCTCGGCACATGTCTCGAGAACTGACCGCACTCCCGGCGCATCCACGGCCACAGGTTTTTCGGCGAAGACGTGCTTTCCCGCGGCGATCGCCGCCTTCAAGTGTATTGGACGAAAGTGCGGTGGTGTTGTGAGTATCACGACATCGACGTCGCTCGCTAAGAGGTTCTTATACGCGTCGAAACCGACAAACTGTCGCTCGATGGCGACGTCTAGCTTGTCACGCACACCGTCAATTCTTTGCAGTGATTGCAGACTCAACTGCAATCGATTATCAAACGCGTCAGCCATTGCGGTGAGCTTCACATTCTTATCGGCCTTTAACGCTTGCGAAGCCGCACCCGTTCCACGTCCACCGCACCCAATCAACCCAACTTTGATGACGTCACTGCCGGCAGCGTGGACCGACGGTGTAGACATAGCTCCGGCGCCAAGTGAGGTTCCCGTCATTGCAAGCGTGGCGGAAGTCTTGACGAACTGACGACGTGTTGTTTGATGATTGGACGTCTGTTCTTTTCTCATGTGACGGATCCTGTTGGTTGGAGTGAGAAAGAAGTGCGTTTATTTGGCCCGTTTTGGTGTCAGTGGCCGGATTTCGAAATTGCGGAAGTAAATTTCGTTCATTTCGTTTTCCAGGAGAATTCGGCCCGCCGTGGGGAAGACGTCGTAACACTCGTTGACCGTCTTGCCATTGATTTTGATGGTAATGCGAGTGCCATCGCAGATACACTCGACTTTCGTCCACTGACCGAGCTTGCTGGCAACGTCATCTCGTCCGCGGGTGTCGAGCAGTTCTTTGAAGCCAGTCTGGTGCTTTGACCACCAAAACTGTTTACCGGCGTATACGGTTTTTTGTCCGCCCAATTTCCAGCGAGTACGGCCGTCGGCGGCCACGGTCGTATCGCTGGTAATTGATGCAGGAATGACTTTTCCCGCCTGGTCCGTCCCCCGTATCACGATCAGATCACCCTCGCAGCCTTGGGCGAGCTGGCATTCGATGGACGCCATCCAAATGCCCTTTGCGTTGCCTGCGGGGCCGACCGCATGAAGCAGAATCCCCGAGTTTCGTACATACTTCGACCCGTCTGTTCTCGTTCCCCACTTGTACTCAACACTCAAATGGTAGTCTCGATACGAATCGACGGTGGCCAGATATCCCATTCCTTTGCCACCGACGCGGATCATTCCGTTCTTGGCCGTATAGTCAGAATTGGGATCTTCGCGTTCCGTCGTCTGTAACCATGTCGTGAAACCACTCAGGTTCTTTCCAGTGAACGGTCGTATTGTCTTTAGTGGCACAATCGCCAAGTCAGGTTCGTCACTCACCACGTTGGATGGACTAACGAAGGCAGCCACTGTCATCAATAGGAACAGACGAATCACGGTGTTGATGTTCGCGTAATGTCTCATTTCTTCAGCGTCCCCAATCCGGCGATTACCGTTTCCAGAAACTGTCGAACCCGTCTCGCCAATTCGTCGACACCTTTTGGATCCGTCGGTCGGGGAACTAATGGTGCGAAGATGTTTTCGCAGCACAGCGGCATGCTTCGCCCAGTGACCGCGACGGCATGAAGCAAACGGTAGTGATCGATCTCGCCAAAGCCAGGTCCGCAGTCTTGGTCTTGCGGCCAATTGCGGTGATCTTTCATGCAAAAACTGTGCACGACGTCCGCACACTTACGGATATCCGGAATGGGGTCGACATTCAGATAGTCCATGACGTTGCCGGCATCGTAGTTGACGCGGATGCCCGGGTCGTCGACTTCGCGAACAATCTCGGCGCACGCTTCCCCCGTGCCAGTCGACCCACCGTGTTGTTTGACCACAAGTACCACGCCGAGGTCTCGAGCGATGGGTCCCAACTTCCTAAACCGCTCAATCCACAGCTTACGATTTCCGCCCTTGGTATGTCCGAATGTGAGAATCTGTGGTACGCCGCCGGCCGCCGCTTGGCGGAGTCGGTGTGTCAGCACTTTGAGGCCATCTGCCGCTTCCGGGTAAATCGTCGAGAACATCATGAGCGGCTCTAAACCGATACCGCGACACTGCTTTGCCAGCTCTCGCGCCGTTTGCACGGGGGCATCGGTCGGCATGATGGGGATGCGATTTCCGCCTGACGTCTCTCGATGCGACGTGCCCCATGCAACGAATTCATAGCCAGCCGACTTGATCCCGTTGAGTGCCCGCATCAGCGGGAATTGTGAATAGGGCAAGGTCATGCAGGCAATCTGAAAATCGGTTGGTTTTGGATTCTGAATTGCACTTGCAGTTATCGGACCGGCGAGACCAACGATGGCGGCACCGGCAAGGTTGGCCGTTGTCGTTCTCAACAAGTCACGACGACTTAGCGAAAAATGAGTATCGTTCTTCATGGGATCGAGCGAGTTTCTTTAAGGACCTTCGGTGTCAAATTAACCTGGACTCAATCTGCCGTTTGACGCACCACGGTGGTCGTTTGTGATTTTAAGCCGTCTCGGCCACTATCACCAGTTATTTTGCCTCGCGGAAAGACTACTTCTTCTGTTCCGTTTTTGAGTCCCGATCGCAGAACGTCGGATATCAACTCGCTTCCCTTGCGGTAGCACCAATGGTTTCGCATGGAGATGTTATACTAGGCCTCACTTTTCATTGGGGCGTCCTCGAAATCGCAGGTGCACGGGAATTCAAATGACGACACGCGAGCCCGATTCATGGACGCTGTACCGCACGATAGCGTGCACTAGGCAATTGTGTGCTTCATTCCTTATTGGCGTGTGCCTGCTGGTTCCCTCAATGACGATAGCTGAGAGTGCGATCGCCAAGCCCAACATCCTGTTCATCGCAATCGACGATTTACGTCCCGAGTTGGGTTGTTACGGACAGGATCACGTGATCAGCCCCAACATCGATCGCCTGTCCAGAACGGGTGTCACGTTCACAAGAGCCTATTGTCAACAGGCGGTGTGTAATCCATCTCGGGCCAGTCTCATGACCGGGTTGCGCCCTGACACCCTAAAGGTGTGGGATCTTCGAACTTCCTTCCGCGATACTCGTCCGGACGTTGTCACTGTCGCCCAGCACTTCAAACAACAGGGCTACCACACGACGGCTATTGGCAAGATCTTTCACAATAATCTTCCCGACGATGCCTCGTGGAGCGAACCGAAGTTGCACGTCGACGGTTATCCATTTGATCCAGATGCCGTCTATCGAAAGAGCGAGAACATCGACTGGTTGGAGGAGAGAAAGTCGGCAATTGTGCAAGAAGGCAAGCAAGCGAGGTATATCGATCGATTCGGAAAATGGTATCTGAAATATGTTGCGACCGAGAATATTGATGTTCCAGACGATGCCTATTTCGACGGAGTCCAAACAACGGTTGCGGTGAAGAAGTTGGCGGAACTCAAGGCACAAGGCAAGCCGTTCTTTTTTGGCGTCGGCTACTATCGTCCGCACTTGCCTTTCAACGTACCGGAAAAATATTGGAACCTCTATGATCGGGAGACGATTCCGTTAGCGAGCGATGGCGAACCGCCACGTGATGCACCGCTGATGGCCGTGAATACCATTCGTGAACTACGTGGTTACGCCGACTTTCGTGGGTCGCCTACCCCCGACAAAGGACCTCTGACTGAAGCTCAACAACGGTTGCTGAAACATGGGTACTTGGCGTCGGTCAGCTATATCGACGCCCAAGTCGGCAGGTTACTGGATGCGTTAGACGCGCTTGAGTTGGCCGAAAACACGATCGTAGTTCTTTGGGGCGACCACGGTTGGAAGCTCGGTGAACACGGCAGTTGGTGCAAAATGACGAATTATGAAATCGATACTCGCGTGCCGCTGATCGTCCGTGCACCTGGAAAAAAAGCAAACGGTCAGTCATGTCATCGGTTGGTCGAGTTCGTCGACCTTTATCCTGCGCTCTGTGAATTAGCCGGTCTGCCGGCGGTCGAGGAACTAGAAGGCACGAGTTTTGCCCCATTGTTGAACGATACAACAAGGCCTTGGAAGTCAGCCGTGTTTAGCCAATTCCTTCGCACTGGCATCTGGATCGCTCCGGACGGAATCGAGTACATGGGTTACAGCGTCAGGACGGACCGATTCCGTTATGTTCGGTGGGTCGATTGGAAGACGGGAAAATTTGCCGCCGAAGAGTTGTACGATCACAGGGAAGACTCCAGTGAGACTCACAACATCGCCGGAAGAAACCAACAGATCGTACAACGGATGAGATCGGTACTCGAAGCCGGTTGGACGGCGGCAAAACCAAACGACCAGTAGCCGTGCATGGGCCGACGATTAACGACCAATCAGCACTGTGGCGATGCGGTATTGACGTCGATGAACTCACACCAAGTGGCATCACCCGTACACGTAATCCGCAACCGCCAAGTCATCTCGGTTCCATCGACGTCAAAATAGAGCGTGCGTTCGCCGGACGGCTCCCAGACAAACTTGCCGGCGAACAACCGCGTAACATGACCCCGATCGCCTGAAATCGGCCCTTCGTAGTCGAGGTATTCGAGTCGATGAGGGGGGAGTGCGTCAGCGTAGATGCGTCGGCCGTCGGCAGGCGATTCGGCCATGGCCCATGCTTGAAGCGTCCCGTGGTCATCCTCTAACATCAAGTCCCAATGTCGAGGCCGTTCGTGTCCGATCGGGGTGTCGTGTTGCAGGATGACGAAGCGTTTGTTAGTCACGATTGATTACGGAAACGGTTTGATTGGCAACCAATGGCTTTTTCTGACGCCAGCTCGTCACGGCCGCGTCGATCTTTAACTCACCTGGAACTTTGGGACGAACCTCGATTCGGAATTCCACATTTTTTTCACCTGCACGCAATGTCCGAATAGGCTCGAAACGAATGATACCGTTTCGAGGGCGACTTGCCGAGGCCGGCGCTGAAACAACGGGGACACGATCCGGTAGGGTGACTTTCAGTTCGACATCTCGGTCGGGTCGATCTCCGCGGTTCTCGATCCGCACGATAAACACGACCGTCTCGCCGACAGCTGCGAATACGTTAAGGCGATCGATACTCACACGCAGACCATTCTCGCCAATGCTGGCTGGACCGCGATCAGCACCGTCGGGGTTTGCCGGTGCCGGATCATCGGGTTGTCGCTCCGGTTCAACCTGTGCGGCCACAATTCGCGTCTTGACCGAATCGTGGTCCTCTTCTCGTTCGTTGGACTGAACGGATACCTCGACCAACGCACCTGGGCTGGCTGCTATTGCCCGCAATCGAGTATCGATTGCCACGGACTCTCGAGGCTCCAATCTGCCGACTGACCACTCGAACGTCCCCAGTTGGGCTTCGTTGGCATTGGGATTGGACGCGACGAGAGCCATTTCTTGCGGTACGCGTTGGATTACCTTGACTCCGGTCAAAGGCACGTTCGTGGGGTTCGTCACGGTGATTTTATAGAATTCCGCATCGCCTACAATCAACTGGTTAGGTCCAGTAATTCGCACCTGGATGTCGGCATTGGCTGGTGGCGCCGACGGTGGTTGTACGTCGACACAGTATTTCTGTGACACCCTGTCGGTTTTCGTCTGGTCGATGACTTCGATCGTCACGCATTGGCGGCCAATCACGAGAGCGTTGAATCGGAGGGGAAGGGGGACGGTCTGCCCCGCTTCGATGCGGCCGCCGTTGGGGGTCAAACTCTGGACTGCGCGGTCGTTTTTCTTTCCGAATTTGTGTTGAAGTCCGTCGTCGTAAATCGCCGTAAGTGTAACTCCATTCAAAGCAATCGGTCCTGTATTGGTTACATCAATGGAAAACTCGATGACCTGACCCTGAACGACGGTCGGATCGTGGCGGACCTCAAGCTGTAAATTCGAAGTGAAGATCTCCGTGTCATAGCAGTCTGTGGCGACCAATCCTTCGTCACATCGCGCGTCGGCACAAATTCGCACCGAGACATTCGAATTTGGTGCTTGCAATTCGACCTCGATTTGCACGACGGCGGAGGCGGCCAGATCTCCGAGATTCCAGCGAACGTTCGGTTCGACATTCGCAGTTGGCGGTGGAGTTGCCATGACGAATCGCATGCCATCCGGTACACGGAGGTCGACCACCGCGTTGGTGATGGCCATTTTCCCCGGATTGTGAACTTCGAATCGGTAAATCGTCGAGCCCTCTCGGTTCGCCATCTGCGGCCCGGCAGTGAATTTGAGGTCGAGTGCTGGGGCCGTCCAAGTGACGGTGGTGACGCCCTTTGACAGGATCATGTTAGGCAAATCGCTACTCGAAGTGGCTGGACGAATGAGCGTGACGTTCACTCGCACCGTGCCTCCTTGATCCGTCGCCTGCTCGATCTCTACGGCTGCCTCGCCCGATGCACTGACGGGCACTTCGCGCTCGTACCCGCCACCGACAAACCGAGCGCGGTCGTCCTCAATAACGTACCGCACTCGCATCGATTCGGCGCCGACACCGGAGCGACGTCTCACCTTTGTCACCAATCGGATTGGTTGCCCATCGGCGGCGACGACGGATGGAGGAAATTGCCACTCGGCATCGACCCAGTGAATGGTCACTGTGCTTCGCCGTCGGTCCCAGTTTTCGGCTTTCGGAGCCCAAACGGTAATGTGCGACACTCCCGCTTCGGGCGACGTGATACTGACCCAGTTCTGCCCCTTGGCGACGTCAAAATCATCTCTGCGGACTGCTGTACCTCGAGTCACCGTCTCGTGTCGGGAGCTCGTTCGGCCGACAGCATAGTTGCCGCTGAACTTTCGCGCGCCTCGTAATGCTGCTGGTAGGAATGAGCAGCTGGGGTCACCGACCGATACGATGTGTCCTTTACTCTCCTGAGAGAGGGTCCATTCAATCGGTTGTTTAGTCACCAAGTAACCATCGGAACCACACAGCCCAGCGCGGAGTACGACTTCCGAACCAACACGGGCCACCGTCTGTTCGGGATCGACGTGAAGTGTACCGTTCTTGATTGGGTCTTCGTACTTGTTTTTCAGTCGACCGTCGAAGCGCTCGTCAGCAAAAAGAACACTGCCCGGTGGTGGTGGGTCCGTGCCGCAAGGTGGCACGGCTCGAGGCTGTGAAAATGCCGGTTTAGGTAGGCAGGACCAGTGGTCAAGTCGACCGACGTCGGGAAGAATGACCGTCGTGGAACGGTCGGTGAGCAGGAAACTCTCACCCGATGGATCGATTGCCGGAAGGCGGACTGACTGGCAGCCACTAATGACCAACAGTAGTAAAGTGCCGAGCGCCTGCCGGTGCTGCATGATGCGATTGTCTAACACGGTTCCATCCCAAAACGTGGAGAGACTTCAAGTCATTGTTCCGAGTGAAACGTAACCCACGAATTGGCAAGCTGTGGCGATTTGGCAACATCTAACGTGGTTTTTTTGCAACATCGGGTTGCGGTCGTAGCGATTGGAAGGCTTAGGAGGCGACGTAGGTCACTTGTCTGGCAGTGGCACTGCCCGTGTCTTGTGTGAACGGACCGCGTCGGTGTCGGGTCCTGTCCGTTGTTTGCGTGATTTAAGCGGGCCAAGGGCCCAGCCATTTGCCTAGCCCAGCCCATCGGGCTGGGATTCGGTTGCCACCTTGGAACGGCAAGGTCCGATCAGTTGGTCACCCGATGACGGCAAATGGCCAGACGGACCTGAACTGAAGGCGGCGCTGCAACTAGAGGTACATGCCCAAGAAACCGCCGCTTTCTTCCAATTGTTCCTGCACATGCTGAACGCGTTGCTTGGTTTTCTCGAGATCGCCCGCTTCGATGTAGCGGTTGAATTCGACCAACACGGCCTGGTGTACGGTCGCTTCGAACCATTTTACAACCGGCTCGGTCAGCCAATTACAGGTCTCGCTATGCAGCTCAACTTGCAAGTCGACCGTTTCGGCGGCCGTATCGTCGGCGTTCGTGAGCAGTGTGCCTGAGCAGCGGAATTCGAGCATACCTAAGTCGGCTCGATTTGTTAGATGAAAAACGCAAACGACGTCGTACAGATAATACGAATTGTGAGTCCCGTGGCGATCCATCGACGATTTGATCGCTTCGCATCGGCGTCGAAAGCCGGGCGAAGCATCGATTGGAATATCCAATCGCGAGATGGATCGTAGAGGTAGGCAATCAAACGAGACTTCGACCCAATGATTCATGGCATTGACCGTTACCTACAGGATTTTCGCGCGATGACGTGGCCCGCGTAAGCATGGACAATACCAAAAAAGCGGCGGTGAGTTCAGGCGCGACATAACCAAATTAGTCAACGGAAGCCGTGACCTCTGTCGCAATGTCCACCAGATTCCAACCGATGACAGCCCATCCGCTACCTAAGTCAAACGAATTGAGGCTCAATTCCGCCTTGCCGGCCAACGGACCTGGTAGTTGAATTCCCGTGGTTTCAAACTCCTCCTTGAACACCGCAGCGAACTTGGTCCCCATCAGTGTCTTCACCGCAATATCTCCGATACTCTCCGCTCCTTGTTCCACATACTCAGCGTTGACATCGCCGTCGCGAATAAGTCGCAGGCCAGACGCAGTCCGCTCGATCTTGTAACGAGCGGAAATCTGCATGTCTCGAGTCACCGTTTGCGATCCGCGAGTAAACCTTGAACCGCGGACGACAATCAAAACCGCGTCCCTGTCGAAGTTCACGCTTACAGGCCGAGACATCGAAAAAGTGATCGACCACGGATCCGTGCCGTCGCGTATCTTCAATTCGTCAGGCACTTCTCGTCCCGACTCAGCAATTTTTTCGGCTATCCCCTCGTCGGTCAAAGTGATCCCGCCGATAAGGCCTTCGGATAAGTTGGCCACAAAAGATTCATGCACCTGGACCGCAACATCGGTCGCCGGTAGGTCGACAGGAGCTTCGGCGAATGCGGACAGTTGGAACGAATTTGCCTGGAGCATTCTCAGCCAGATTCGCTCCGGTTCCGTCGAAGTGAGAAACGATCTGGGCGTCGTGTTGCGCCGCAACATCGGGTTGCGGATATCTTTCTCGAACTTTTGGCGATTCTCCAAAACAAGCGAGATGACTTCATCATCGATCTCTTGACGGACGCGAGCTTCGGCCAGTTGGTTGGCGATGCACTCGGCTTCCGACTTTGATTTACATGCTTTCTTCCAAGCGATTTTTTCAACGATCTGGCGGTCGGCGTTGATCGATTTAATGTGAGTAGTCGTCGAGCAGTCGACCAACGTGCGTCCAGTCGAAATGCCGTTTTTGTCAAAGAACACTGGCTTGCTGGCTTGAATCGAAGTCGTGCCTTCCGACCGTATGCGAACGCCACGATTCCAGCCGGTATTTTCCGATGAGGCCGTGCCGGTCAACAGGACCTGGGCGGCAATCTGATTCGGATCTGGTAGAAGTTTGATTGTGATGTCACCTGTTGTCGTAGCCGTTCCACGAATCTTTGTGCCGAGGATATTCTCTTTGACTGGCAATGTGCGATTGATGTGCCGGGAAGCCGCTTTGTCGGCCATGCGCTCCGACACGGTAAGGACTAGGTTGGGCTGTGAAAAATGATCGCGTATTTTTCCGATCGCTTCAAGCTGTTGGTCATGCCGATCGAACCAGCCCAGCAAACGGCCGATCAGGATAGTGGCGGGCCCGCGTGGCTCAGTGGTTGCGGTGGTCACGGCTTCGGATAACAAATTGACTCGAGCTTCGTATCTTTTGGCCGCGTCCTTGTCCGCGGCAAACTGCGACAGGTACATGTACCGTTCTAGTTTGCTGCGCAAGTCCAACCAGTGGTCGGCTTCAAGCCCGTCGCTGTCAGCGTACAACCCGATCAATGTCTCGTTCAGTTCCGCCAAATCGGGCGTCGACTCGGCAACCGCCTTCACAAACGACTGCCATTGCAGTGCTTCGGCCCTCGGTTGCGCTTCTTCCTCTGGTAGACCGTCCAGTTGTTTGGCAGCCACTGCGGTCGCGGCCAGCACATTCTTTTTCGCGACAGCCAGTTGTTTGTCGTCAATCGGCTGGTAACCACCCTTCAGGCTGCTGACAAGATTCTGTACATCCGACCACAGTTCGTCTGCCTCTTGGCCTGCTGCTACAGCGGCACATACCGAAAATTGGACCATGGTACAGGCAATGATCAAATGGATGTTCTTCATCCCTCTTTCTCCGATTTCGTAGATTCTGGGTGTGACTCAGCCCAGACGATCGACTGAATATACCTAATCTACCCAAGTCACATAACGTCACTTTTTTAGTTCGACCACACCCCTGCCCCAATTGGAATGAGCCACACGGCCGCATAGACTAGTGCTCTGGTACCCATAAATAAGTGGGGTTCGTGCCTGATGCCCAAAAAATTAGGCGAGGGGATCGGACCAAACGGATTTTCCCAACTGACGCTTCCACTTACGAATTCGGCTACCATTGGCCAGGCCTAGCGGGGCTCCTTTTCCACAGAAAAAAAATGCCCCGGGCGGACGTATTTGTTGGTTTTTTGGCTCGGAACGAGGATTCAAGCTGCGATGAGTGGAACATTTGCTGACCGTGGACGGGCGTTGGAAAACGCGTTTTTTGCAAAGAAGGACAAGGAACTGCTTGAGGCCCTTCGCAGCAATTTGCAGTCGTGCCAGTCGGTTCGTGATGAACTGGCGGCCGTGTCGGGAATCTCTGACCTCGCTGTGCTCGATCAGCTGGCCGAACAGAACGTCGAGGCGGCCACCTTGGCGGCTGTCGTCTTGATACCATTGGTCGAAGTGGCCTGGGTGGATTATGTCATGGACAAGCGGGAAAAAGCGGCCGTCCTGGACGGAGCGAAATCGACCGGACTCGACGAATCACACGCGTGTTTTGCGTTGTTGAAATCGTGGGTGGACGAAAAACCTGGCCCGGAGTTGATGGAAAATTGGCGGACCTATGTCAGCGAGTTGAAACCGTTGTTGAATTCGTCGGCAATGGAGAAGATTCGCAGCTCGATCGTTCAACGTGCCCGCGAGGTTGCCCTGGCAGCTGGCGGGATTCTGGGACTGGGCAATCGGATCGCAGCCGCCGAACAAGCGCTGCTTGATGACATCGAGTCCGCGCTACGATGAGCCGAGGAATGCGGCCGGAATTAGGAATGCATGTTGCTGGAGAAAGCTCCAGCCCCCGTCCCAGCTGATGTATGCAGCCAGTCCGATGAAGAAGACATAGGCCATCGACAGCGGAGGGATCCAGAGTCGAGCGAACCAGCAGCTGATGGCATGTCGCGGAGTCTCGCGTCGCCGTGCGCGAGACATGGCCCAGCCGGCGACCCAATGACACGGAATGACGGAAAGGATCATCAGCACGTTGGGAATCCAAGTCAACTCGTCGCTGGTAGCTTCGATTTTCGCCAGGTAGAGTGGCACGGCGAGCACGAACGTCACCGTAATGGAAATTAACATCGCTAATGGTGCTCGGGTGAAAAGCCTTCGCACATGTCGCCATTCGAACATCGCTTGCCAGCGGTCTTCTGCCGCGAAATGCGCCTGGAGCAGCGGGAGATACATGACAACAATGGCCATCAGCAAACCGGAAAAAAACAGCATCGGCGGCGAGAGACCCTCGCCGGTCAATATGCTCGCCATCAGCAATCCTGGAATTCCGATCCAGACCATGGTCAACGCGTAACCGCGCAGCCCAAGCCACAAGAACTTCTTCACTCGCAGCTGCTGTAAGAACTCCCATAGACGACGGCAAGCGACGTCGTAAATTTCACCTCGCCGAATCGCCGCGAAAAACTTCATCGGTGGGAACCAGTTTTCCAGCGGTTCTTTACGCCATGGCAGGGATAGGATCGCTAAAGGAACAAGAGTGGGCCAAAAGAAATCGCGCAGCTTGCCACCACAGTAGACGGCTGAAGCGGCGTGCAACGATAGTACGATGGTCAAGACCGTGACGGCAACACGCCAAATGATCGTTTGCGTTCCATCAGGGTCGATGGCGTACGTCGCGTGCGAGAACTTGGCGGCGATACGGATGGGTAGCAGCGTCAACCAGATTCCGCATATGACCGTCCCGACTCGCGCTGCCGTTCGGTAGCCGACGAATCCATCGCGAAATTTCCCGCTGCGGGCGATACGCCCAGTCGACTCAAGCAAGTACCCCAAACTGATAAACTGCAGAACAGGAACGCTGGCGAGTGAAGCCAACACAAAAACAAGCGTCACCATGCCGACCAACCATGTGATGATGGTTGCCAATCTCTGGATCAACCAGCTCCACCAAGACCGTCGCGAGGTCTCTTGGTCAGCGGGAGTGACAACCGGAGCATCGATCACATCGGACAGCGAAATTTCGCTATCGAATTCGGCAGGAGCAATTTCGGCGTTCACGACGCACAGATTCAGTTCGACGCCATCCGCATCGACGGCGTTCTCATCGACGACATCCGCATCGACGGCATCAACCAGATTCGCGTCAACCACATTGGGGTCGTCATCATGCGTGTCGTGAGGCGCGATTTCCGACATGAAGTAACGCTCTGTTCGTTGTTGATCGTTGTCGGATATCCCAAACCCTATATTCGGGGATTCCAGGACCATATTGGAGAAGTATTTCGCCACATTCTGACCAAGAAATTGCCTGTTGTCACGAAAAACACTGAATCAGGGCAAGATCTGCATAGGTATATTGGTGTGTACCCTTCGGACCTGACCTTCGTTTTGCCCGAGTCTGATTGTGGTGACGTTATCCTGAGAATTAGTAACATCGTGAGTTAAAAACGATGTGGAAACAACATCTTGCAATGCTCGCCGTCGTGGTGGGTTCCGTTGGCGGTCTATTTCAGTTGACGCGAGTCGAACGTGTTGACACGCATCTGAGCGCTTCACCGCGGACTGACGCTCAATCAAGTTCCGTGAGACAGTCGGCGTCTGCCGTCGACGTGGAGTTTTCGGAATATTGGCAGGAGAAGGGACTTGACGTCGCCGAACCAGCCACGGAAATGTTGGTGATTCGTAGACTGTCTCTCGGGCTTGCCGGAACGCTTCCCTCTCTGGAAGAGATCCGGGCCTTGGAACAGCTACCGAAAGACGAACGAATTGACTGGTGGTTAGACCGACTCTTTTCTGATCGTCGCTATGCTGATTATGTGGCCGAACGTCTGGCTCGAGCGTACGTTGGGACGGAAAATGGGCCATTTCTGATGTTCCGTCGCCGTCGTTTTACCCACTGGCTGAGTGACCAGCTGCATGAGAATAAAAGTTACGACGCCATCGTCCGCGATCTGATTTCTGGGCGTGGGACGTGGACCAGTAACCCGGCCGTCAACTTCGTCACCGTTACATTCGATCAAGAGAAAGAGCGTCCGGATCCAATTCGATTGGCTGGTCGCACCGCCCGGGCGTTCTTGGGTGTGCGGATCGACTGCGTTCAGTGCCATGACGATTTTCTCGGGACGGTCGAATTGGGAGAGGCCGACGACCCACGCAGTGGAATTCAGCGCGACTTTCACCAGTTGGCGGCTTTTTATTCGGGGACTCGTGTTTCGGCAGCGGGAGTGCGTGACGAGACTGAACCCTACAAAGTACAGTTGTTGGGTGACGATGGGGAAACAAGCTTGTTGCCCTCGGTACCGTTCCATTGTGATCTCTTACCAGCCAAAGGCCGTCGCAGAGAGCGGCTCGCAGCTTGGGTAACGGCTCCAGGGAACCGTGCATTTGCGCGAGTCACCGTGAATCGCATTTGGGCGCTGTTGTTCAGCAGGCCCTTGGTCGAACCGATTGACTCGATCCCGTTACACGGGGACCTACCACCTGGTTTGGAGTTGTTGGCCTCGGACTTTGTAGACCATGGATACGATCTTCAACGGCTGATTCGCGTAATCACGGCCACACGTGTATTTCAACTGGACAGTCGCGGTCGTTTTGAAGTGCTCCCCAGACACGAAACGGGTTGGGCCGTTTATCCGCTGACCCGATTGCGGCCCGAACAGGTGGCCGGTGCGTTGACACAAGCTTGCTCGGTTTCCACTCTCGATGCGGATGCTCATGTGATTTCCCAGATGATGAAGTTCTTCCAAACCAATGCGTTCGTTCAACGATACGGTGATCTCGGTGAAGATGAATTTGACGATCGCGGCATCACGATCCCTCAGCGGTTGTTGATGATGAATGGAGAATTGGTCAATGAGCGGACGAAGACCAACTTGCTTTTCAACGCCTCGTCTCAGATCTCGACCTTTGCGGACAACGATCGTGACGCTATTAAGGCTGCCTATCTAGCTTGTTTCACACGTCCACCGACGGCTTCGGAAATTGCGTATTTCAAGGATCGCTTGCAAGAGACGAGGGGCGGAACACGAAGTCAAGTACTGACGGACCTATTCTGGGTGTTACTAAACAGTACAGAATTCAGTTGGAATCACTAGCCACTGAGACCGAGCCACGGCGCGGCGGAGATTGAGGAGCAACGAAATGTCGATTTTTCCATCCGAGTGCGGTCACCAAAGCCATCAATTGCACCGACGACAGATGTTGCAGACGACAGCTGGCGGACTCCTGTTTACGACGCTCGCTGAACGTCTAGCCCGAGCCGCCGAATCGACATCGCAGCGCCCCAAGAGCCTGATCGTGCTCTGGCTGCAAGGCGGTGCCAGCCAGCTGGATACATTCGATCCCCACCCCGGAAGTAAGATTGCCGCCGTGGCAGCAAGAAAAACGTCTGCCAAGGGGATCATGCTGGCTGAGGGACTTGAGCAGCTTGCCGATCAGATGCACCGCGTGGTACTTGTCCGTTCGGTAATGAGTAGAGAAGGGGATCACGAACGGGCCACATACAATGCAAAAACTGGTTTTCGACCGGATCCAACTTTGCAGCATCCGGCGATTGGAGCAGTTGTTTGTCATCAGTTACATGACCAGCTCGATATTCCAAGACACATTTCCATCCTACCTGGTCAGTGGGGCGCTCGCGGCGGGTACCTAGGCGAACAGTTCGATGCCTTTCGCATCGGTGACCCGGCCGAACCTGTTCCCGATGTCAGGAAACAGGTTTCAAACAAGCGATTCAATTCGCGGTTAGTCGACCTGCGAGAAGTCGAAAAGAGTTTTCGGCGCGGACGCCTGCAACAGCTGGATGCCGACAAGACACTCCAAAGGCTCACGACGCAGGCTGCGGTCAAGATGATGTCGAGTAAACAGCTTTCGGCCTTCGATGTGAATAGCGCAACCGTCGCCGAGCGGCGGCAATACGGTGATACACCTTTCGGTCGCGGGTGCTTGGCTGCTCGTCGCCTTGTGGGGGCCGGTGTCCGCTGTGTCGAGGTGACATTGAATGGCTGGGACACGCACACCAACAACGAAGAGTCACAACGGGCTTTGGTCGATCAGCTTGACCCGGCCTTTGCCGGCCTGTTGCGCGATTTAGAACACCATCAGATTCTGGATGATACCATCGTGCTTTGCATGGGAGAGTTTGGGCGTACGCCCTGGTATGCGGGGCTTGGTGGTCGCGACCACTGGCCCCATGGATTCAGCGTCTGCATCGCCGGTGGTGGGGCGAACGGTGGACAGGTTATCGGCGAAACGTCACCCGATCCTAGTCGCGATCCCGAAGTCGCACGCGGTCAGGTAGTTCAGCCCTGCAGTCTTGCCGACATCCATGCCACCGTTCTTCACCGTCTCGATATTCCCTATGAAGAGGAGCTTCAGACACCGATCGGGCGGCCCATGGTGATCTCGAAAGGAACACCCGTGCCGGGAGTTTTTTGACAAATCAGGATCTCCACGGATTCTCCGTGGGCTCGTGTTGGGGGTTGGCTGGAAGCCAACCAGTCCACCGGCCAACAACGTGCCTACGACGCGAGCAAGCGGCCCCACAGACTGTCACTGATCACCAGCCCGCGTCGCGACAACGCTATTCGGCGGCCGTCGTCTTGTAGCCAGCCTTCCCCTCGGTACTCCTGCAACGCTTGGCCGCCAAGATCATCCAAATTGAATCCGGTGTTGGCGAGAAACCAATCGCGGTCCACGCCATCGATTCGCCGTAGGCCGAATACGAGTACCTCGAGAGCACGTTCGCGATCGTCTGCCTCGTCGCTTTCTGCCACCGGGCTTCGTCCTTCTTGAAGTCGACGAAGATACTCGGTCGTGCTGCGATGGTTTGTCTCACGACGACCCTTAAGGTGCCGTGCCGCTCCAGGGCCAATGGCGTGGTAGGTTGCACCGGTCCAATAGCATTCGTTGTGGCGACAACGATTGCCAGGCCGAGCAAAGTTCGATATCTCGTAGTGTTCAAAACCCGCACCGATCAACGATTCAATCGCCAACAGGTACATGTCCAATTCCAGCTCTTCGCCGACCGTCTTGAGAAGACCTTTTTCCCGTTGACTCCAAAACGCGGCGCCCTGCTCGAAGGTCAATCCGTACGTCGAGATGTGATCAACACCCAGGTCGATCACACTTGCCAGATCATCTTTCCATCGTGACAGTGTTTCGTTCGGTGCGGCGAAGATCAGATCTGCTGACACGGTGTCCATAATGTCGATGGCGAGTTGAATCGCATCGCGGGCCTGTTGTCCAGTGTGCTCGCGTTCCAGCGTTCTCAATTTGTCGTCCGAGAGTGACTGAACTCCCAGACTGACTCGCGTCACGCCGTCCGTTCGCAGTTGTTCGAGATAGCCGCGGTCGACATCCTCGGGATTAACCTCGACGGACCATTCACCATCAGCAGACAGGGGGAAGTTGCGGTGCAGCATCGCCGCCAATTGTCGCCAGTGGTCGTCCCGGACCTGTGATGGCGTTCCTCCGCCTAGGAAGATCGTATCCACCTGACAGGGGAGGTCGTCGTACGCCGCCATTTCCAACGCGATCGAGTCTAGGTACGGTTGGATTAGGTCGCTGCGTCCAGCGACAAGCGTGAAGTTGCAGTACCCGCATCGTCGTCGACAAAACGGGACATGCAAGTAGACTGCTCTGGGTGGCCGTTGCCACAGGGGGACCATCACGCTCATCCGCTCGACTTCGTCAATAGTAAAAACGTGACCGTATGCATGGCCGTCATTCCTGCGGTTCGGTCATTCGCAATGGGTCGAGCGCCCGCTTAAGAGTTGTTTCGGGCAAGAGCCCTTCTTCGCGACACAATTCGCGTATGGTCTTCCCCGTAGCAAAAGCCTTCTTGGCAAGTGCCGCAGCCTTTTCGTAACCAATCAGCGGATTGAGGCTGGTCACCATCGAGAGGCTCTGTTCGACTGACGCGTTACAGACCTCTTCGTTGGCCTCCATCCCCTCGGCACAGAACTCCACAAAGGTTCGACTCATCGTCGCCAGCAGCTGCACGCTTTCGAGGGTTGCATGTGCCATCACGGGCATCATGATATTCAGCTGAAATTGTCCCCCAGCGGCTCCCGATATGGCAACCGTTTGATCATTTCCCATGACGCGAGCGGCAACTTGCATCATGCTCTCGCACATCACGGGGTTGACCTTGCCGGGCATGATCGAGCTACCAGGTTGTCGGCTGGGAAGCTGCAGCTCATAAAAACCACACCTCGGGCCGGACCCGAGGAACCGAATGTTGTTAGCGACATTGAAAAGAGTTGAAGCGATGGTGCGTAACGACGCCGAACAATGCACAAGTGCATCACGCTGCGCGTTGGC
>LWDU01032583.1_pt1 | contig 34783 bp, 30 predicted proteins | sample 727161 | NCBI WGS metagenome assembly LWDU01 (sample SAMN04566230, study PRJNA314399) | hydrothermal vent metagenome | isolation source: deep sea hydrothermal plume seawater | place: Mexico: Gulf of California, Guaymas Basin | collected 2004-07-11 | reverse complement strand
TTTCAGCAGTTATAAATCGTTTAAGCTTGATTCTCATCGTATGCTACACCATCGGTCCAGACAGTCTGGTACCAATATGTGCCGGTAAAATTGGCATCCGTTACAATAGCGTCAGTGAAGTCGGCATAGCTTAGGTCAGCATAATTGAGGTATGCGTCAGTTAGGTCAGCATTTCGGAGAGATGCATTAGTTAGGTCTGCATATTGGAGGTTTGCATCAGTTAGGTCAGCATTCCGGAGGACTGCACCAGTTAGGACTGCATCTTCGAGGACTGCACCAGTTAGGTCTGCATGTTGGAGATTTGCATCAGTTAGGTTAGCATGTTGGAGATTTGCATCAGTTAGGTCAGCAAACAGGAGGTTTGCATCAGTTAGGTCAGCAAACAGGAGGACTGCACCAGTTAGGTCTGCATCTCCGAGGTCCGCATCAGTTAGGTTAGCATACAGGAATTGTGCATCAGTCAGGTCAGCATAATTGAGGGTAGCATAAGTTAGGTTAGCATTCCAGAGCGTTGCATCAGTCAGGTCAGCATAATTGAGGGTAGCATAAGTTAGGTCAGCCCATCCTAGGTCTGCACCAGTTAGGTCTGCATCCCAGAGGTATGCATCAGTCAGGTCAGCATAAGTTAGCCATGCATCAGTTAGGTCAGCATAAGTTAGCCATGCATCAGTTAGGTCAGCATAACTTAGGTCTGCACCAGTTAGGTCAGCATAAGTTAGGTCTGCATAACTTAGGTCTGCATAACTTAGGTATGCATCAGTTAGGTCAGCATCAGTTAGGCCAGCATTAGTTAGGTCAGCCAGGTAGAGGTTTGCACCAGTTAGGTCTGCATCCCAGAGGTTTGCACCAGTCAGGTCAGCATATCCTAGTTCCGCACCAGTTAGGTCAGCATCTTTGAGGTTTGCGTTTTGGAAATATGCATTTTCAGCACTAATATACCTCATTAAACTTTGGCTTAGTTCAGTATCAGTTAGATTAGCATAGTTGAGGTTTGCACTTCTCAAATCGATTCCTGTTAAGTCCATTCCAGATAAATTCATTCCAGATAAATCCGCATTAACACAGTTTCCGAACGGAATTAATTGACAAGAGGTCCTATTTTCCAATTCATCAATTCGTTCTTGCATTTCAAAGATAACTTCCCAAATATAATTCACCTCCGAATTCAAATCATTTATTTTGTAGTCTATGTAAGAAATATCATCATTTAATTCGTCTATTGCATAGTAAAGGTCATCAGTTGTGTTATACATATCTTCTATAACTTGGTTTTTTATAAAATCAAGATCTGCCCACACATTATCGATGTCATTTGTAACATCATCAAAATCATTACCCATAAAGTCCCAAACATCTTCTTCGCTCATATCTTCAGAGCATACCCAACTTTCACCAGTGTATCGGGCAATTTCATTTTCTTCACAATCTAGATTTTCTATAAAGCTCCATTTTGTGCCTTGAATTCCATCTACCTTACTTTCCAAGGTCTCAAGTTGCGCTGTCAGATTTTCAATTTCTTTCTCGAGACTTGTAAAATCAGTTTCACCTACAGGTTCAATAGTTTCTTCCGCAGTTGGCAACTTATCAGAACTATCGAGACATCCAGTAAAAGAGGCCGCCAACAAACAAATTATTAGTAAATATGACTTATTCATATTTCGTTTAGGTTTTGAACGTTATAAATAGTTTAAGTCTGCTTTTCTCAATAAATATCGATAATAGTGCAAAGTTCCAGTTTTAAACGCTTCATAAACAGGCGTACCTTCAACTCCAGCAAAAGTTTCGAAGCTTTTTCGCATAGTTCTAGGCACTTTTTCGCTAATTACTTTGGCTTTATCGTCATTTATGTCATCTAATGCCATCAAAACTTCTTTTGTAATATCTTTTTTCGATATGATCTCTAATTTCGCCTCTTCAAAAAAGGAATTTACTGATTTTATCGTTGGTTTATCTCTAAAATCGGTCCAACAAAAGAATCCTCCTGGTTTCAAAACCCGATATACTTCATTAACAAATTTTCCCATATTGCCGTAACAATGTGAAGATTCAACATTGTAGACAATGTCAAAACTAGAATCAGACATAGACAATGATTCGGCATTCTCTTCCTTGAAAAATAGGTTTTTTTGTGATGCATACCATTTGTTTGCAAGTTCAACAGCACTCTTTGAAAAATCAACAGCTACCAAAGATTTAGGTTTTGCATATTTTGCAATCCATGAAGCTCCTCCTCCCCTGCCAGATCCAACTTCTAAGACGTCTTTATTTGATAAATCAACATCTCTAATATTTTGGTGGTATAGTTGAATGAATAATCGATACGCTTCATCTTCATCATCCAATTCAGGGCCGTCATCGTCAATAAATCCATAATTCATGAAACGAAAATCTGAACGATTATGAGCTTTTGCTAATCTCTGATACCACCATTTCCATAACCAATTCCGTGTTCTTCCTGGTGAAATCCTCAGTAGAGTTGCGAATATTCGAGCAGGTATTCCCATTGCCATATTTCACTTACAATAAATTAGACAATTTTTCTTTAAGATTTTCTACACCAAGGCCTTGATGAAGAATTTGTTCTTCTTGACCGCAATTTCCTGGTCTTGTAGTTCCCATATAATCATAGTGTGGTGACAATCCTCTTTCGAGTAACCAAGTCCCAAATCTAATTCCTAATCCAGTTCTGGAATTCAGACTTTCGACAACTAAGACAAAAGGAGACTTTCCTATTTTTGTCATAATATCTTCATCTACAGAATTCAAAGTTGGTTTATTTATCAAACCAATATTGACTCCTTTTTCTCGATATTCTTCAACAACATGCAAACATCGATGAAGCATATCTCCGTAAGACACAATCCAGCCAGCATCTCCTTCCCGAATTATTTCATCAGTTCCAGGAATAAATTCATATCCTTTTCCATATAACGAATCTCCATTTTGGTCTAATATTAGAGGAGTTTTTGATCTATTTGAAAATATAAATCGAAGTCCATGATCATGAAAAACTCTTTTTACGACAGAATCCATCTGATTTACATCGGCAGGAAAATACAATCCAGTTGAACTTCCTTCTTCAACATAATTATCAGCAAAGAAATTATTCAATCCAAAATGGCAAGTATTATCAGACATATGATCGACTCCAGCATGAGAGAAATGAGCTAAGACATTTGATTCATTTAATCGAGACATAGTAATTTCTGAAATTACCATTTCCATAAATGCTGAGAAAGTTGCAAAGATGCCCAGATTACCTTTCTTTGATCCAAAACCAGCTGCAGCTAGATAATTTCCTCTTTCATGGATTCCAGCACTTGTAAAACATTCAGGGAATTCTTTTCGTACCGCCGTAAGTCCAACCGATCCTTCTAAATCAGAATCAAAAGCATGTACACTTTTACGTTCTTCTTCAGACATGTTTTTCAAAATACTTGTTATTGAAGTTCCAAATTGCTTTCGACAAGCATCCGCTTCTCCACTTCCTTTAAACTCCATAACTGAAGCATTTTCTTGACTTGCTGCAACTTCTTCTAATAATTCGACAGCCTTTGTTTCATTTCGTTCTTTAAGATATTTAATTCCAACATCAAAAGGAATAACGTCATGAAGCTGACATTCACCTTCTAAATCAGGAATTCCGGGCCCCATGACTCGTTTACATATTATTGCAACCGGTCCTGTAATTTTCAAAGAGTCTACAATTGCCTTGTAGAGTTCTTCATAATCTTCACCATCACAAGTAAAAATATTGAATCCCTGTCCAGCTAGAGTTTTAGCCACATCAAATCCAGCCATGTAATTATTGGGATGTCCTGCAATTGTAACATTATTATCATCTATAATCCATTTCACATTCAAATTATTTGCAACAGCTAATCTTGCCGCTTCAGCATTATTCCCTTCCATTTGAGCGCCGTCGGAACCAAACATGATCACAGCTTGGCCGGGATGGGCCATTGCAACGCCGTTAACGTGCCCTCCAGCATGTCCTAACCTTCCGGTAGAGAAATCAATACAATCCAATAATTCGGGCTCAGGATGTCCAGCTAAACCAGACCCATATTCCCGATAATGTAATAATTTTTCAGAATCTAATTTTCCTCTTAAGACTCCCCTAACATATTGTAGTGCCGATCGATGTCCAGCTTCATCAAAAAATTCATCATGTATTTGGGCGCCTCCATCACGCAAAGAATCAACAATCAATGCTTCAGGTACAATATCGTAAGGCCCGCCAGTATGGCCTCCAAGTCCTTTTGCCCTTGCAAAAGCGGTAGTTGCAATTACAGCATTTCTTGTAATTTCAATGTTATTATTCAGAGTTTTAAGTTCATCATCAGTTATCGTATTTTCTACAGATAGCTTCAAATCTACGTATTGACTAAAATCAATTGGAAAATCCATATTTCCTTATTTGGAAAGAGGTCTTAAACATTCGGGTTGATTAATCAGTTTTTAATGTAAGCACATCGGAATTACCACCATCTATGATAGTAACCGTAGATACTGGAAAAGGCCTACCACAAGCAGCTCCTAGAATTGCATTATTTCCTTTAAAACTATGTACTGGAGTCTCGCTTTCCCTTACCATTTTAACTGAATCCTCTGGACAATTGGAAGATAAAATAATTAGCTTTGCAGAATTTGCATTGATGGCTTTCTGAGCTTCATTTGAACCCATACAAACTTTTCCAGTTTCAATAGCTAATCTTAGTGATTTATTTAGATCCATCTATTTTCCTCTCTTAGATTTTTTCTTAGGTTTATAGATTGCACTAACTGCACCTGTACCTAAGTGAACTGGCTGTCCAACAATAATATTCTCAGCTACACCAGTCAAAATATCAGATTCTCCAGTCAAACCAGCTTGTAGTAAATGAGTAGAGGTAATTTCGAAAGCTGCACGTGCCAAAACAGATACTTTCGCTCCTGAAATACCATGTCTACCAATAGCTTGTATTGCTCCGGTATTAGTCATAACATCGGCGACCAACAGATTGTGTCTATGATCCACAAGAAGACCTTGTTCAGATAATGTCTTATGAAGCTCATCTACAATTGAAATTCTAGCAGCTTCAATACCAAGTACTTCAGCAACCTCATGTAATGAATTAGTACTAGTTCGTACAGGATCTACGCCAGGAACTTCTAAAATTGCTTTCAAATCAGAACCCTCCGTAAAAATTACGTATTCATTACCTTCTTTTCGTACAATAGCTCTTTGAATATCTCCGATACCATCAACCATCAAATGACTAACCTTGTCTTCAATTAGGTATAATTTTTTGAAAGAAACTTCAGCTTCTTCAAGTATGATGACGCCACTCTCAATAGTAAATGTAGATTTTAGCCGTCCTCTTTTCTTTATTCTAGCTGCAAGTTCTTCAATCGGAAGGCCTCTTTCTTTCAATATTTTCTTATCAGGTTCTATCAATACTCTTAGATTGGTAATATCAGTATTTATTTTAGCTAATTGACTTACAGATTTTGCTTCAATTTGACTTGCAATTTCCAATGCAACCTTTTCATTTTTAGAGACATCTGGTTCCAAATAAACTTCCATGATTGGTGTTTTTGGAATTCGTCTTGCATCTACAATTTCAATTAAACGCGGCAATCCAAGAGTAACATTCATTTCAGCAACACCGGCGTAGTGGAAAGTACGCATGGTCATCTGAGTTCCCGGTTCACCGATTGATTGCGCAGCTATAACTCCAACAGCTTCAGTAGCATCAACTTCATTTTGGAAGTATTGGGTCATAGATCCGTCAATAATTATATCTAAATCCTTACCTTTCAATCCATGTTCAATACTCTTTTCAGCAATAAGTCGAGTAATTGATTGAGGTAATTTCTTTTCTTTCTTTGAAATAATTTCTTTTACGTTAGTTTCAGCAATATCAAGTTTAGTATATTTGTCTACAATTTCTAGTATGCCATTTTTAGTTAATTTACTTGTTTCAGCTTCTCTAGCTAATTCTTCGAGATAAACATCAGGAAGTTTACTACCAAGTTTCAATGCAGATTTACGATATCTATTTGCAGTTTTAATAATAGCACCATCATCTTGATCTTTTGAATCAGCTTTAGCTTTAGCTTTTTGAGGAACAGGTACTTGCAATTCAATTGCAGCAGCTCCGGCAGCCGCATCTCTTAATTTAGCTATTTTTGAAGCTGGAACTCCAGCATTTCTCAATTCATTATCTGTTGCAATAACTACTTGTGAAGCCTTGAAAATACCATATTTGTATAAACTACGAGATACTTTTTCACTTAATCCCATTTCTCTATACATTTTGACAGCTGTAAGTCTTTCTTCTTCAAATCTTAAACGCTCACGATCTAAGTCCAAAGCATCTTCAACTTGAGTATAATTTCTTGCAGATTTTACTTGTGTCCCGTCCATTTTACGGAATTCTTCAAGTCTAATAGTTCTAGGCAATTCAATTAATTGTTCTATTCTTAAGAAAGTGACATAAGGTTCTTCAGTGTGTGCAGGCAGTAACAATTTTTCTTCTTCAGGTACGTTTGGCCTATCAAAAGAAACAACTTCACTAACAACCGATTGATAGCAGATTCCTCTTGTTTTTAGGTAAACATAACCATTGAAGGGATATCTAAATTGTTTAGAATTTATAGGGAAAGCTACACCCAATAGAACTTGACCTTTTTTAGAGATGTGTGAAGCCACTCCATCAATAGTATACCCTTCGGGTAAAGACCATATAACTCCTAATTTCTTTTCAACTCTTCGAAGAGCTTGATCTGCAGTAATAGGACCATCGCTAATGTCTCCCTCATCAATTGCTTTTAGAACAATATCTTCTCTATCGATTAAAGTATTCTTAGAAACATCGATTAGTTGTAGAATTTCTTTGTAATGGAAATTTTTCTTTAATGTTTTTAGATCACTTTTCTTTAAAGTACCCAAAAGGTAACCTAAGTCAACAACTTTCTCAGCCAAGTTTGGCGATAGTCCGCGCCTTTCAAGAGCCCTGATTGTATCTAATCTTGCCATTATTTCTTTCCTCTCTTTAATTTACTAATAAGTCCTTCAATATCGATCGCATCACCAAATTTACTTCGAGTAGGATCTATCGAATCTTCACCGTATTTGAACTGAACAACTGTATTTGCCGTGTTACGAACGGTTCCATCGTATTTGACTCTAAGATCTTCTAAAGCATTGACTAAACGTCGTTGCATATATCCAGAGCGAGATGTTCTAACTGCAGTATCGACCAGTCCTTCACGACCACCCATGGAGTGGAAGAAATATTCAGTTGGATTTAATCCTCTCTTATATGATGAACGGACAAAACCTTTAGCATCTGCACCGAGATCCCCTTTGTTAAAGTGAGATAAGGTTCTCTGTTCGTAACCACGTGAAATACGCTCACCTCGAACAGCCTGTTGACCTATCGATCCAGCCATCTGAGATAAGTTCAGCATACTACCACGGGCCCCTGAGCGTGCCATAATAACTGCGAAATTATCCATACCAAGATGCCATCCTGCAATTTCTCCAGAAGTATCACGCACTTTACCAAGTAAAGACATGATTTCCACTTCTAAAGTTTCTTCAGCACTTCGGCCAGGTCTTGGTTGTAATTTACCAGCATTATAAGATTGTACCAATTTATCAACATTCTTCACAGTTTTCTTTTGAGCTGCGAAAATTTGTGCTAAAGCCTCTTCTGGAACGTCCGCGTCATCGATACCAGTTGTGCATCCAGTTTCCATAAGTGCTCCCACTGCTAATCTAGTAACTTTATCAATAAATTCTTTAGCTACATTAGCTCCCTTCAATCTTGATATTTCTTCTAAAATTTTACCTTTAAATGCAGAAATAGAATTACCATCAACTGGCCCCTTAATCATATTTCCATTTACGATTTCTACAATCATTCCTAAATCTTCATTTTCTTGCACACTTCTATCTGCAAAATAAACTGAAGAATTATATGTCAAATTCATGTCATCTGGGAGAAGAACTGAGAATATTTGTCTACCAGACCATCGAGGACCGCCTTTGGCTTTAGGATAATCTGGTTTTGGCAAATCTCCTTTGAACTCAACACGAGATAAAATTCGAACCGTTTGATCTATATCATAACTTGCATCTCCGTAGGTTAACAAGAACATACCAGTTATGTGGTCATGAATTGCTCCAATAACTACTCCTCCGAATCTAGGGGAACGAATGTGTTCTTGAACTCTCATTAGAATTCTTGCCTCAGCTCGAGCTTCTTCAGATTGGACAACATGGAGATTCATTTCGTCTCCATCGAAATCTGCATTGTAAGGTGGACAAACACATAAATTTATTCTAAATGTTTTACCTTTCATTATGCGAACTTCGTGTGCCATCATAGACATACGGTGTAAACTTGGTTGACGGTTGAATAGGACAATATCCCCATCCATCAAATGTCTTTCAACAACAAAACCAGGTTCGAGACGTTCATGGTTAAATTCCCAATTATCTTCAGTTAGCTTAACTCTTCGACCATCAGGTCTTATCATATAATTTATTCCAGGAATATATTGGTCAGGATCACTTGGCATAAAGTTTTCTTTAATGATATTCCTCATAAAGGTTAAATTATGAATATTAATTCTAACTGGTACCGTTAATTCACGAGCTGCGAGTTCAGGAACTCCAACTTGGTTAATACTCAAATAAGGGTCAGGAGTAATTACCGTACGGGCTGAGAAATTAACACGTTTTCCAGATAAATTAGATCTGAAACGTCCTTCTTTACCTTTTAATCTTTGTACAATTGTTTTGAGTGGTCTTCCAGATCGGTGTCTTGCAGTAGGTATTCCTGCCGTTTGATTATCAAAATAAGTAGTAATATGATACTGCAATAATTCCCAAAGATCTTCAACAATTAGTTGAGGCGCTCCAGCATCTCTATTTTCTCTTAAACGTTGGTTGATTCTTAAAACATCCACCAATTTGTGAGTAAGGTCATCTTCTGATCGCTCTCCAGATTCAAGAGTAATCGAAGGTCTCATTGGGACTGGAGGGACAGAGAGCACAGTTAGAACCATGTATTCTGGCCTTGTTATCTTAGGATTAAATCCAAGACACAACAAGTCGGAGTCAGGTATTTTTTCAAGACGAGAACGAACTTCCTTAGGCGTTAGTTTACGACCTTCTTCACGGAAAGTCGTAGGCTTGTCTAACATAACTTTAATTTTTGGTTCACCACAATGCGGGCAAGTTTTTGCCTTTACAGCTTCGCGAATGGCCCTTCTTGTTATTCCGCCAATAGTGACAGTTGTTCCAGACTCTGAATCAATCAATGCTTGAATTTGCTTATTGTAATGATCAATTCTATCTTGAGTTAGCATAATTCTGCCAGAACTTGGATGCGTTGCATTCATAAGGTCCTTTACAGTTTTTGAATATCCTGCATGAATAACGGGCATTGCTAAATCAATATGGCCAAAGTGCCCCGGATCTTCATCCATTTTACGGCCGCTAGTTTTACACCTCAATCCAGGTTCAATAACACCCATGTGTAAATCCATCAACCCCATTGGAATTGGGAATCCATCATCATCGTAGGTATCTGCTGTAATAACTTTCGTAGCAGATAATTTTCGGACTTCTTTTGGCCCCATAAGAGCAAAATCAATTCTTCCAATTCTCTTTGGTATCATTTCCCTCATGATAAATCCTCCAATCTAAGTCTTGCAGCAATTCCAAGCGATTTTAATTCCTCTAATAATAACTTAAATGCGTAAGACATTGCAACTGGATAAATAGAAGTATTATCTCCCATTGGAGAGGTAAGAACACCTCTGCGATCTAAGTAACTAATATGTCCGGATTTACTATCAACATACTGAATAGTTTTATCACTTTCATCTAATAATCTATCTTTGATAACCATTGCAGCACCATGAGCAATCAAACAATCACGTTCCATTTCTCCAAATCGTAGACCTCCCATACGGGCTCTACCTTCTGTAGGTTGTCTTGTCAATAATTGTACAGGTCCACGAGATCTAGCATGTAATTTTCCAGACACCATGTGGTGTAATTTTTGATAATAAATAACGCCAATGAAAATTTCCGCATCTATTCGACGACCAGTCTGTCCGTCGTACAATACCTCTCTTCCACTATGTTTCAAACCGTATTCGGCTAAACTCTGTCTCAAATCAACTTCTTTTTCACCTGAAAAAGCACTGCCGTCAACAGGTCGTCCATCCATACTACCAACTTTTCCACCAATCATTTCTAAAACATGAGCTACAGTCATACGAGACGGAATAGCGTGAGGATTAATGATCAAATCGGGCGTGATCCCTTGTTCAGTAAATGGCATTCCTTCAGGAGGGACCATGTGTCCAACAACTCCTTTTTGTCCGTGTCTACTGGCGAATTTATCACCCATCTCAGGGACTCTCTGGTCGCGTACTCGAATCCTAGCTATTCTAGAACCATTTTCCGTTTCTGATAACATAACCGAATCAACGACACCTTTCTCACCATGCCTTACTGTTAGTGAAGATTCTCTAACTTTCTGCGGACTTAAGAAATCAGTAGGTTCAGCTAAGAATCTAGGCGGACTAGTTTTTCCAATAAGAACTTCTTTACCATACAAGTCAATTTCAGGATAAATCAAACCATCTTCTTCTAGATAGAAGTAAGCTTCCTCAGAACGTGCACCTCTAACTTCAGGGCCTGGAATAACGAAACGATCTTCTTGTCCGCCAGGATATCTTCTCTCTTCAGACATATATGTCCTAAGGAAAGTAGATCTACCAAGGCCTCGATCTATAGATCCTCGGTTAAATATAAGAGCGTCCTCCATATTGTATCCATGGTATGACATAACTGCAACTACCATATTTTGGCCAGCAGGTCTTTTTCTTAACGTATTATATTTCATTGCTTCAGTTTGAATCATAGGCCTTTGAGCATAATGAAGTAAATGTCCGCGAGTATCTGGTCTGATACGGTAATTTGCCTGTCCCATTCCTAGAGACTGTTTTGACATACCTGCACCCATTGTACATCTTGGAGATGAATTATGTTCAGGGAATGGTACGTTCGAAGTAGCTACACCAAGTATAACCATAGGATCGACTTCCATGTGGCTGTATTTGTGAGTTTTTTTATTAAGTTTCAAAGCCTCTTCGTTTAAAGCAATCAAACAATTTTCTTCTTCTTCAGCATCAATATATTCAATAAGACCCGATTCAATTAAGTGCTCCCACTCAAATTTTCCTTGAACAAGGTTATCAACATCACGTTGTTTTAATGCTAATCTATTATTTCTGTTGACAACTATCAATGGCCTTCTAATTCGACCAGGGTCACTATTGATAATTACATCATTCAATGATTCATCATACCTGACATTAACAACATTACTAATCAAGTTCTTTTTTCTACGTACCCTAATTTCAGCTACTAAATCTTCAGGAGCTTTGTGAGTACCAATCAAGTCACCGTTAAAGTAAACTTTTCCACCTTCAGATTCACCCTTATCAATAGAAGTAATATCTAATTCTTCAAATGATTCAAGGACTATGTCATTAGGGAGATTTTCAGAAACATCAACCATAAGTGCTAAATTTTTAACTAAACCACAATTTTGACCTTCAGGAGTTTCATTAGGGCACAATCTTCCAAATTGAGTTGGATGTAAATCACGAGCTTCAAAATGCGGCTGAGATCTAGTAAGTGGTGAAATAACTCTTCGCAAATGTGATAAGGTAGCCATATTACAGGTTCGATCTAATAATTGTGATACCCCTGCTCTTCCACCAGTCCAGTTGCCTGTGGCCATTGCATGCATTATTTTATTTGTTAACACATCACGACGTACGGCATGGTGTATCCGATTTTCTTTTCTCTTCGAATATGAACGTTCCATTTGATATTTCATATCATTTAATAATGCTTGAAGACCTGAACGGAATAATTCTTCCATTAAATTTCCAGCAAGTTTTAATCTTTTATTAGCATAATGATCCTTGTCATCTGGTTTTCTTTCGCCTCTATGTAATTCTAAAACTTCTCTAGCCATACGCCCGAGGAAAACAGATTTTTTAGTTCTGGCTTCAAAATTAGTACTGAGATGAGGAAGAAGAGTATTATCTAAAATATAATCTATTCTCTTTCTTCTATATTCTTTAGATTGTCCAGCTGCAAATCTTCTTTCAAGATATTCGAGAGCTTCTTGAGTAGTATAAATTCCTTTTGTACCATCTCCTGGAGCATGAACTTCTTCAATATTAGCTAGAATTAGATTTTGCATTTCATTCTTATTCTCAGGATTTATCTGGTGCATTATATCATCTGCAGATTCCATTCCAAGAGCCATCATCAAAATAGCTAGAGGCACTTGTCCAGAAGCAACTGGAATAGATACTGAAAGAATTCCGTCCTTTTTCTTTTCTACGACAGTTAATGCACGGAAACCTTCTCTTTGTGAGAAAACTTTAGCTAATTCGGTTTGCCTTGCATATCTCTGTTCACTTTCAACCATTACTCGGTTTGGAGCCAAATCTTCTAAACAAACCAATACTCTTTCAGTTCCATTTACAATGAAATACCCGCCAGGGTCTTCAGGATCCTCATTCTTAGATCTCAATCCTTTTTTGTATTCTTCATCACTTGAATTTTCTCCAGTTAAGTAATTTCGGTGTAAGTTACATAGTATGGATTTTATCATAACGGGCATATTTCCAATTTCTTCTTCAACTTCTTCTATTTCAATTCCTTCTTCAATGATTGTAAAATTCAGATAAATAGGTGCAGCATAGGTCATATTACGTAATCTTGCCATCATTGGAATAGATTCTGTAGTTGAACCATTTGCTTCGTAAACCATAGGCCTTCCAATTCTGATTTTACTAAGATTTACCACAACATCTAAATCTCCCAATTCTAAACGGATAGCCCCTCTAAGCGATTCATCAGCCCCTACTGAAATATTGTCAACAACTCTTTGCATCCAAGGAGCTCTATTTTTTTCATGAGGTAAAAAGTCATTAAATGAACCCAATTGATGATTGACTAGTGCTGCACTAGGCCCAGATATGCTTCTACTTTTGAAAAAAGCTTTGATTAATTGACGATTATTATTCATTCTTCCACCACTATTCGATATGCTTTGTTTGCTCCTGCGCTTTCACTAACTCTATGAATTTCAACAACATCTCCTGGCTTAGCCTCAGTATCTAATGCTTTCAGTGCAGGATCTTTTAAGAGAATTTTAGGTAATTGTGTTTTAATTACGTTCAAAGGCCCCAATGTACTTTCCACTTCAGCATCATTAAGTAAAATGTGCTTTGGTACTAGCTTGTTTAACCACAATACGTTATCGTTCATTTAGATTCTCCTTCTAGGTTGGGCAATTTCGGTAGTCACTCCTTGTTTCCCTGTTTTCATGTTGCTTCCTTTACCAATAAACATCTGGCGGGCCTGAAGGGATTCGAACCCTTGGCCGTCCGGTTAAAAGCCGGACGCTCTACCTAGCTGAGCTACAGGCCCTTGTGTCCTCTAACCGTGAAACAGATGACTACTGGAGCTTGTGGCCAGTCAAGTGGTTTATATAAATTCTACCCTCCAAATGATTAGAATTAGGGTTTATCGACGGTAGTTTTATCCTATATTTGACCTATTTTAGGTGACTTAAGCATTTAGCATTTTAGTTTATAGGGATTAGTATATAAAAGACATTTATGAAAACCAAGGCAACAATTTTTAACTTGCCTGTTCTTTCGGGTCTTATGCCAAAAGTAGGGATATTGACTAGCGGAGGAATTGCGCCTTGTCTTTCAGCAGCAATTGGCGGATTGGTTGAAAAGTATAATCAAGTTTCAACCGACGTTGAAATTATAGGATATATGCATGGCTACAGGGGCCTTTTACTTGGTAATTCGGTTAAATTTTCAGACGAGATAAGAAAAAACCATGAAGTACTGTACCATTTTGGTGGGAGTCCAATTGGCAATAGTCGAATAAAATTAACAAATATTGAAGATTGCGTAAAGAAAGGATATGTTAAGAAAGGTCAAAATCCTCTAGAAGTTGCTGCAAATCAATTAGTTAAAGACAAAATTGATATCTTGCACACAATTGGAGGCGACGACACCAATACAATGGCTGCAGCCTTAGCAAAGCATCTAAAAGAATCTGGTAGAAATCTCACAGTCGTTGGTTTACCGAAAACGGTTGATAATGATGTAATTCCAATTGCGCAAACATTAGGTGCTTGGACGGCAGCAGAACAAGGTGCTATATTTTTTGATAACATTGTTAATGAAAATACAACTAGCCGCCGTCAATTAATTATTCATGAAATAATGGGAAGGCATTGTGGCTGGCTTACAGCAGGCACAGCTTACGAATATCGTAAAAAATTATCTTCAAAAAATTATCTTTCGGAGTTGTTTATTTCTAAGGAAAGGTGGGATGTTCATGCCGTTTATATTCCTGAATTAAATATTGATTTTAAATCCGAATCCAAACGATTGAAAGAGTGCATGGACAAAAATGATTGTGTAAATATATTCTTAAGTGAAGGGGCTGGGATGAATACAATAGTCAGAGAGATAGAGTCTCAGGGCAAAAAAGTTCCAATAGATGCATTTGGACATGTACGTCTAGATGATATAAATCCCGGGCAATGGTTTGCCGATCAATTTGCTGAAGCTTTAGGGGCTGACAAAACATTAATTCAAAAGAGCGGATATTTTGCACGTTCAGCTAAGCCCGGTAAACGTGATTTAGATTTAATCAAAAAATCTGCATTTATGGCGGTAGATTTTGCTTTAAATGGAGAAAGTGGTTTAGTTGGATTGGACGAGAACAATGAAGAGAAATTGGGATTAATTGATTTGCAACTAATCAAAGGTGGCAAAATTTTCGACATCACACAAGCTTGGTTTGTTGGAATGTTAACTGACATAGGTCAAAATAGCCCCTAATTGTTTTATTCAGGCCGTTTTGTGTAAAATATGGACAAAGAAAGTTTAGCTACCGTAGCTAGTGCAATTGTTTCATCTGGAAAGGGAATTTTAGCTGCAGATGAAAGTACACCAACGATGGGCAAAAGATTGGCATTAATCAACCAAGAAAATACTGAAGCAAATCGTAGAGATTTCCGTCAAGCTTTATTTGATACAGAGAGTATGGAACATTTTATTTCAGGAGTTATATTATTTGAAGAAACCTTAGAACAAAAATCAGAAGATGGAACGAGATTGTCTAAAATATTAGAATCAAAAGGGGTGTATCCTGGGATTAAGGTAGACAAAGGAGCCCATCCAATGGATAACTCTCCATCTGAGAAAATAACAAAAGGTTTAGATGGTTTATATGAAAGATGTGTAGAATTTTACAAATTAGGTGCGCGCTTTGCAAAATGGCGAGCAGTTATCACAATTGGTGATGAAATTCCTACAAATGAATGTATTCAAATTAATGCTTCAGCTCTTGCAAAATATGCAAAAGCATGTCAAGATGCAAATTTAGTTCCAATAGTTGAACCAGAAGTATTGATGGATGGAGCCCATACCATTGAAACTTGTTATGAAGTTTCAGAAAAAACACTTAGAACAACATTTAATGAATTAGAAAAAGAAGGTGTATATCTGCCAGGAATTTTATTAAAACCAAATATGGTAATTTCAGGTAAAGAATGTCCAGTTCAGGCAGATATGAATGAAGTAGCTAAAATGACTGTAAAATGTCTGATGTCTTCTGTACCTGAGGAAGTACCAGGCATAGTTTTCCTATCGGGAGGCCAATCTGAAACTGAAGCTACCGAACATTTGAATGCTATGAATGCAATGGGAGACTATCCTTGGAAATTGAGTTTTTCTTATGGCCGAGCACTTCAGCAATCTGCATTACGGGCCTGGGGGGGAAATAATGCAAATTTAGATACAACTTATGCTACTTTTTATCATCGCGCAGAAATGAATTCGAAGGCTTGCCGTGGCGAATATAGCTATTCCTTAGAGATATAAACAAAATATAAAAATGAAAAAGACATCATTGTTGTTGGTCATAATGCTTTTGATTACAGGAACAAGTGGAGCATATGGTTATTTTTTCATTTATGAAACAGAAGAATCTGAGGTTATAAAATTAGATGAGATAGATGAAACTCAAGAAACAAATGATACAGTTGATGAAGAACCACAGGATCCTCCAGTGGAAAACAATGATACTTTGTTTAGAGGAATGAAAGAAGAGTGTTTTGAACACGGTGGTATTGAAAGATGCTGGATTTTGTATGTTCCCGACCAAACAGATATTACAAAGTCAATACCTCTTCTATTGGATTTACATGGTTTACAGAGGAATGCATACCAGCAATACAACTTTACAGATATGGATAAAATAGGTAGAGAGAATAACGCAATTGTCATTTATCCCCAAGGATATGGAGAATCATGGAATTTTGGGGCTTGTTGTGATCCAGCTAAAGACGAAAACATAGATGACATGGGTTTTTTGCAAACTCTAATTACAGATTCGTTGGAAAGATTTCCAGTAGACTCCAACAGAGTATATTTTACTGGATGGTCTAACGGCTGCGCAATGTCTCAATCTCTTGCTAATGAGGCTTCAGATCTAATTACGGCCGTAGCGTGCATGTCAATGTATTTTATTGGCGAAGAAGCTTCAAACTATTCTCCCGTTCCAGTTATGGAGATTCATGGTTTTTTCGATGCAATAGCCCTTTATTCAAATATAGGTCCATCTGGAATCTTTTTTCAGCAAGAGATTTGGAATACTGGAGCAATTCAAAATCTTTACAATTGGAAAGAGATGAATGGTTGTTCGGGTAATACTCCCGATTGGACCGAAGAAGAAATATTCTATAATATTCAAGGATTTACCAATTGCGATAATAGTTCTGAAGTAGCTCTTGTAACAATTCATGCAGGAACGCACAATGTGTATGCAAAGAAGGATTCTGGTTCACCAGACCCCGGCACTCTAGGGACTGTGGATGCCTCTCAAATGGCTTGGGATTTTATGAGTCGGTTTTCAAAATAATAAATTTTATATCAAGCAGTATGTTTAGAATATTTCGTGGTAGAAAATAAGAAGGTAAAATTATCAGAAGGCGAAGCCTTGAAAAACAAGGACGCAAAAGCTTCAGATAACAAGATACAAATGTGGATTCCCAAATCGACTATCGAGTATGAACAAGAGAAATTGAAGCTTCAAATTGAACTTTTAAAGTTACAAACTCACGTCAGAAAAACAGGCCAAAGAATAGTTTTACTATTCGAGGGTCGTGATGCAGCCGGAAAGGGCGGTACAATCAAAAGAATACGTGAGCACCTTAATCCACGAGGTGCGCGAGTAGTGGCTTTAGAAAAACCAAGCGATACTGAGAAAACTCAATGGTATTTTCAAAGATATACTGACCATTTGCCATCTGGTGGAGAAATAGTTCTTTTTGATAGAAGTTGGTACAATAGAGCTATGGTTGAACCTGTAATGGGCTTTTGCACAGATGAACAACATAAACGATTCTTGAAATATGCGCCTGTTTTTGAACGTATTTTGGTAAAGGAAGGGATAATTTTAATCAAATTATATTTTTCCGTATCTAAAAAGATGCAACTAAAAAGATTTGAAAAACGATCTAAAGATCCACTAAAGCAATACAAATTATCGCCTGTTGATATGCAAGCACAAGATCTTTGGGGAGAATACACCATGCGTAAATTTCAAATGTTGTTAGAAACAAATACAAGTTTATCTCCTTGGACAATTGTCCGTTCAGATAATAAGAAAAAAGCAAGAATTAATTGTATGAAGTATATTCTTTCCAGGATAGAGTATGAGGGTAAAATAGGAGATGAAGAATTGATCCCAGATTCTAAAGTCCTCATAAGTGGAATAGATGAATTAAAAATGATGGAAGCCAATATAGCTAAACCACATAAGCTGCCCGGTTAATTTCCCAACTTTTTTAACCTAAGTACAATTTAAGTATAAAGCCAGTAGAGTAATTTATGCAAAAATTCAATAATAATCGAAAATTTATAGCTTCAATTATTGTTTTACTTTTTTTAATGACGATATATCATAATATTTATTTTGATAATATTTTTTCTTATTATGAGGACGGCGGTGAAAAAACGTATGTTTTGGAAAGTGATGGCTGGTCTGTAGATCTCGAATCACAATATGATATGAAACCTGAATTTGATCAGATGTTTTTAGAATTGGAAAGGATAGATTATCCTGCCAATAGTGTGATTTTAGTTAAAAATGGCACTATAGTTTATGAAGAATATTATAATGATTTTAGTTATAATACAAAATTTAATACATATTCAGTTACCAAAAGTTTCACATCAGCTTTGGTAGGTATTGCTCTTGATCAGGGATTAATTGGAAGTATTGATGATTTAATATGGAGTTATTTTCCAAATCAGACGTTTGAGAATGATTCTCCTAATAAACAAAAAGTTGCGATAAAACATCTTTTGATGATGACTTCAGGTTTTGATTATGGCGGAGATCCAACTTTAGGACCAATTGTAGAGGGCTCAAGAGCTGAATATGTATTGAATCGCCCAGTTAAGTATGAACCTGGAACTGCATGGGTTTATGATTCACAAGCGCCTTCAATTCTATTGAAGATAATAGAGTCACAATCCAATATGACCATTGATGAGTTTGCAACTGAATACTTATTCGATCCTTTACAGATTAAAAACGTACTATGGACTAAAGATGAATCTGATTTAGCGTTTGGAGGGTTTGGATTGTATTTAGCTCCAAGAGAGATGGCTAAGCTTGGACAATTATATATTCAGGGCGGTGTATGGAATGGAGAACGTATAGTTTCAGAAGAGTGGGTTAATGAATCTACAACCGACAGTATGGGCTCAGATGTTAAGTTTGTATATTCCACGATTCCAACTGAGGGATATGGCTATTTGTGGTGGATTTACGAAGATTATTATGTTGCATCTGGTTTACACGGGCAAAGAGTTATTGTTAATCCTGAACAAGATTATGTTTTAACTTTTACATCTTTAGACGTAACTCAATCAGGGGCAAATGCCCTCCATCAATTAATTATCGAAGGTAAAGCCGAGCCTTGGCGAAAACCTATGAATGAATTTTACATTAGGTCTTTGCCATTCTTTGGCTTATTCTTGCTTATACTCACTACAATAAATTATGGATTTCTTAACTATGGCTTGAAATCAAAAATAAATAAGAATAAAGAAAGCTTAGATCTTATTTTCACTTCTTTTGTATCTTCATTTTTTGTAACATTTCTGACCTATCTCTTAACTTTATCAATTGTATTTTCGGTATTGGATATTTACTTTGGCACTCCTCGGGGTTTTATGTTATTTCCCAAATTTCAAGTAATAACTTGGTTGACATTATTGGCATTTACAGTTGGGACGGTTCTTTTTGACAAAGAATGGCTAGATTATCGTCATTCATTAAGTATTACTGGGATGTTAAAGATCGTAGTTCCTAGAGTGGTTGTGTCAGTAATAGGAATGATCATTCTATTCTTTAGTATTTATCTGAAAATGGTGGCTGAATATTCAGCTTAGCAAAGGCCCAACTTCATTTCCAATTAATAATACAATTGTAGCTGAGACGGTAATCAAGACATTATCATCAATAGGTCCGAATTCATATCGTTCTACGAATGTTGCTACAATAGCTGCTATAACTCCCCAAATGGGTAGAGCTGGATCAGAGAGTCCTCCAAGATAGTACCCTATAGGGATACAAACAATTGCCATGAAAACATTTCCAATTGGATTTTTGGTTCTATATCCAAATTTAATATTCCTTACAATACCAGTTACGCCATCACCAAAAGCCATGAACAGCAACGGTATTATCGCCAAGTAAGGGTCATCTAATAATTCCCATATTAGATATACAGAGGCTCCAGCCATAAAGCAAAAATTCACGTCATTTTTGTTGTCATTAGTTTGAACCCAGTAAAGCAAGTGTCCAGTGTAATATGGAATGTATGTAATAATTGTGAATAAAATACCAATGTAAAGTGCGTAAATAGGCTCACTGAGAATAGATGGGGCCATAATTCCAATTAATCCCCCACAGAACATATGCAATATTTTCCGATTATAGTAAATGGCTACATTTTCTTTCATATTTTGAGCCATCATGAATTCAAAAACCCATTTAGTTCCAAAAATAATAAATAGTCCATAAACGACAATTGCAAAAATTAGAATTGTTTCGTTCATTAATTTATATTTGGTATCATTCTACTTAAGATAATATGTAAAAAGAGGTTCACAATATGATATTATGCGCCCATTCCATCTAGCATTTCCTGTAGACAATCTTGAAAAAACTCGTGAATTTTATACTAATGTGCTAGGCTGCAAAGTAGGCCGTAGTTCAGGCAAATGGGTTGATTTTGATATGTATGGGCACCAAGTAGTTGCCCATTTAGTAAGTAAATTAGCTACAGTTCAAACCAATACAGTAGATGGCGATGAAGTACCGTCCAGTCATTTTGGCGTGATACTTGAAATGGCAGACTGGCAAATATTGTCCCAACGTCTTAAAGATTCAAATATGGATTTCATTATTGATCCTCACATTCGTTTCAAAGGAGAAGCAGGAGAGCAAGCCACAATGTTCTTCCTTGATCCTTGTGGAAATGCACTAGAATTTAAATCTTTTAGAAACGACAATAAGATATTTTCTAAGGATTAACAAAAGTCCACTAAATCCACAAGTTTGAGAACAATACTAATTTGATATACTTTTAATAATAGAATTACAATCTTTTTATATTATAGCTTATTTCAGTAATTATGTCAAGGAGTTCTAGGTATGTTTTATATCCGGAATATGAGCACAATCATAAACATGAAGCCAATATAGATTGTGATTGTACTTTAGGTTGTAGTTAATGGATCCTCAAATATTAATTTTTGTATTTGCTATAATAATGTTTATTTCAGTTATGGCATTTGGTTACATCCCGTTGAGTTTAGATCTTTCATCAGATCGTATGAAACAACTCACGGCAATCGGGGCAGGAGTCCTTATTGGTTCAGCTTTTCTTGTTATAATTCCAGAAGCCTTAGAGATTATTGAATACAGTGGTGAAGAACATAATATTGAAACCTCCACTATAGGTTTATCTATCTTGGGCGGTTTTGTCATCATGTTATTGTTAGAAGTCGTGGGCCTTCCACATGCAGTTCACCATGATGAAGACAAAGATCTTCTGGGTATCTCTGCAACAATTGGTTTGTTAGTTCATGGAGCCGTAGATGGGCTTGCAGTTGGAGCTTCGGTTTCTACTAGTACTGAAATTGGTTTGATAGTGTTTATAGCAATAATGCTCCATAAAGGACCTACGGCTTTTGGATTATCTTCATTTTTAAGACACGTGGGAATCAATGATTCACGATCTAAAATATATCTATTATTATTTGCTATATCCTCACCAATTGTATCTATTCTAACTTTCTTTATACTAAAAGATACTTCCTTTGCTACCGACAATAATATCGGATTAGCATTATTATTTTCAGCAGGGACTTTCATTTATGTATCAACAGTTGATGTTTTGCCTGAAGTTCATAGCCATGATCATGATCATGACCCTCCAGTTTGGTTCGTAATCATGGGCATTATTCTAGTATTTTTTGCCACATTAATTAATCGCGGACTCTAAAGGCAACCACCCGTTTCCTTTATATCGCCTATTCTGTGCTTATCTCATATGGAAGGATACTGCGTAAAGTGTAAAGCCAAGCAAGAGATAACAAAAGGTGAAGAAGTCACAATGAAGAACGGTCGTAGAGCCATGAAGGGAACCTGTGGAACCTGTGGCACCGGAATGTATCGAATTCTCGGCAAAGCATAATTAAAGTAACAAAGTAATTTTTGTTTACTCGGTAGTTGCTACGCTCTCGATTTTTAGGTTAAAAAGTCTAATATCATTAGGAAAACAACCAAAATTAGAGTAGTTAGCGTAGCTATTATCAAATTACTCAGGGTGCCATTTTCACTTGTTGGGTTTATATTTTTTTCAATAAGTTCTATATTTTTTTTATTTGCTTTCCATCCCATATCAAAAATATCTCCAAATATAGGGATTAGGCCAACAACAAAGTCTAATCCGAGATTCATTCCCATCTTGATAATGACTCGTGATGACAATCCCATCTTAGATCCTGAATATATGATATAGATAGAGATTATACTTCCCAGCAAGTCTCCAATAATAGGGATGACTCCTATAATTGGGTCAATACCAATTTTATATTTTGTTCCAGGTATTATAATAATTTCATCTAATCTATTACTTAATAATTTTAATCTAACTAATTTCTCTTCATTTTGTTCTTCTATTTCTCTATTCATATATCTCTTTTTTCTGTTTATTTAAAAAGTCTTTAATTTTATCCCGAAGTACTGATTCAATTGGTATTTTTCTTTTAATAGTTATCGTCAGTTTTAACCATTCTTCCATTTCCATATTAATTATACTATAGAAAATGTTTCTTCCAATACGTTTATGTTTTATTATCTTGCTGTTTGCTAAAGTTGAAAGATGTCTTGAAATGGTAGTTTGATCTTTTCCTGAAATTTGAGTCAAATCAGTTACATTATGTTCTCTAATCATTAATGTTTTAATTATTTTCAATCTAGTTTTGTTTCCTAATGCCTTGAAAACTTCACTATTCATATAATTATATGTATATATGTACATATATTAATGTATTTGATTAAAAAATTAGTTTAATCCAGCTGCCAAAATGAAAGCCAACATCGCAAGGCCCATTCCTTGTTTGATATTTTGTTGTCCGGCAAAATAGTTTTTTAATTGGGAATTATATATTCCAAGAAGCATTATGCCATTTGCTAAACTAATCCCTCCAACATAAGCAACTCTTGCCAAATTCTCAAAAGAATTTATAGCAGTATAACTCAAGGCAACAGCCACTAAAAGAATAAAAGTTGCTAAGTTTAGAGCATTATTCTCCCCAATCCGGGTAGGGAGCGTTGTCCTATCTTGATCTCCTTTTAAATCTTGAATATCTTTAATAATTTCTCTAGAGACGGTGGCAAGTACTGCTAATCCAAACATCCATAGAGTAGGCCCAGGATCATTTACAGCCATGCCAGCATATAGAAAAACAGCTCCAGACATTAAACCAACCGAAATATTTCCAGTTATTCCTGCAGCTTTTAAACCATTCTCATATGCTATAAGTGTTCCAATTCCCATTAATGCAATTACAAAAGGCATCTTGTTTGCAAGAGTAAAAAATAAGATCAGAAGCCCTATTGCGAGCAATAGTTGAGCATAGTTAAGTGCAGTTTCAGCTTTAATTTGACCTGAAGGTATAGGTCTTTTAGGATGATTTAACTTATCGGATTCTCGATCATTATAATCATTAAGGGCATTTCCACCCCCTACCAGCATCATAGCAGACACACAACAAATAGCAATTTCAGTTTTAAATTCTATTATTTCAGGCCCTGCTGCAATAAAGGCCCCAGCGAGGACAGCAGTAGCTGTTAAAATTGCATTTCCAGGCCTAGTAATGGCAATGTAAGGATTCATCCGACACGACTTCCTAATTGACAACGAGGGTCTGGTTTCAAAAGGCGAACGGTACCATCTGGTTCAACTCCTCCTAAAACTAATACCTCAGACATGATAGGTCCTATTTGTTTTGGTGGAAAATTAAAAACTGCTACAATTTCACGTTTCAATAATTCACTTTTAGTATAGTTTGTAATCTGAGCTGAAGTTTTACGAATCCCCAATTCTCCAAAGTCAATAGTTAAAATGTAAGCAGGCTTTCTAGCTTCAGGAAAGTCAATAACCTCTAAGATTTTCCCAACACGCATTTCAATCTTGGTAAAATCATTCCAATCAATTAAATTATCCACAAAGTGTTACTACGAAACCCATACAAAGCTTTTGTCTTATTATTTTTTTAGACTAGGAAATGTAATAGTGAAAGTAGTACCTTCACCTAGTTTAGAATATAGCTCTAGCTTAGCGCTGTGTTTTTCAATTATTTTTCTAACAACATGTAATCCTAAACCAGTTCCTTTGCCAGGTTCTTTTGTGGTAAAGAAAGGATCAAAAATTTTCGTTTGTGTTTCTTCATCCATCCCACTTCCATTATCTTTCACAGAAATTGAACATATGCCTTTAGATAGTTTAGTAATTAACCATAATTTCCCTACTTCATTCATAGCATCGACTGCATTGTTTACAAAATTTGTAATAACCTGTGTAAGTTCAGAGGAACTTCCTATAATTACAACATCATCTGAATATTGTTTTATGATTTCAATAGATTTCAAATTCCTCGTATGTTTTGAAATTTCCATAGACTTATTAGCGACGTCGTTTAAATTTACCGATGAGTTTCCAGTAGTTCTTGCATCTCTTGCATGAGTCGATAAATCATTAACTATTTCAGAGATTCTTTTTGAAGCTTCTACTATTTCATGCGCATCGTCTTGAATTCGAGGCAAATCATCATCATCTACAATAGATTCAGAAAGGGCCATAATTACTTGCAGTGGATTTCTAATTTCATGAGCAATTCCAGAGATAACAATACCTAGGCTGGCCATCTTTTCAGCCTGAATCAATTCTTGGTTTGTCTTCTCAGCTTCATCCTGGGCATCAATTTTTTCAGTAATGTCAACCCCATAAATGTTTACATAAGAGTGAGCTTTAATGGGAACGAATGTACAGGCGTAAATTCGTTTTCCTAAAGTATGATTTACGTCTATATATTTTTCAGTATTAAGGCATTCAGTTACGGTTTTATTCAATTCATTTGGAACTATTTCTCCTATTTCAGTATTTAGTTCCAACAAAATTTGTTTTTGTGCAGGAGAGTTCGCAAAAATAACTTTCCCACCTTCCTCAACTCTAATAACGGAATGTGGATTTTCTTCAGGAAATCTAGCTAGATTTTCCATTTCTTTTTGACTTTCAGTAATATCTACTCCGTAAATTATTACATAATCTTCTTTTTTGAATGGAACAAACGTAGTATTGTATATTCGGCCATCAAACCTCATCGTTTTTGAGATAGCACTTCCATCACCTTCCAAAGCAACTCGCATAGTTTTTAGGAAAATAATAATGAGTTCTTTATCTTTTAAATTATTTAAATTACTGAATACAGTATTTTTAGACGCTTCATTAGCAAACAAAAGTTCTCCTTTTGAAGAGACTCGAATTACATAGTGAGGATTAGATTGGGGAAACTGTGCAGATTTTTCAAGTTCTTTGGTAACTTCTTTTAATTTTTCTTCTAGAGTTCTAATAACTGAGGATTCATTAGACATTAGTTTTACTCTTATCTATTTTTTCAAATAAATCTTCTAAATACTTGTCAGAATTTTTTAGTAAATTTTCATCGCCGTTCCAATTCTCTAAAACAGCCATATTTTCAAATTCAAAGGCAATTAAAGTATCGATAATTGCATCTTCAGCATATTGGCCCAGTTGCCCCAAGTAGACGACAGCCATATCGGAGTATGCACCCGAAGCAAATGTAATGTGAAATTCACCGAACGTAATATCATTTAATGTTTCGCTACTATTAGAACTTACAGCATCTTCCATGAAATCTTTTACAGCGATGAACATTCCTCCCATTATATCGCTATCCTTTTCTTTAACATTACTTGTAGATAAATTAGATATTACAATGCCTGATTTAGTTAGTAAAAATAGATTATGTATTCGTCCTCTTTTACTTGGATGTATGAGCTTTTCTTGAAGAATTCTAGCCAATTTAGAAAACTCAGCAGTTTTCGTTCCTGAATCATTTAACCCTGCTTTTTCTAATGAAAAGTTCTCTACTATTTTTTTAAAGTCACCGAGTTCAATAACCCCAATATCTTTTTTTGCTTCTTCTTCGGCAAATTTAAGAGCACCATCTATCGCTTCTCGAACATTTCTAGTTTGCATAGGTTTTTGTAAATAATCCATAGCCCCATCGCGGAATGCTTGAATTGGAGTCTTAATGTCTTGATTTCCAGTTAACATAATCACAGGCATTATAGGATATTTTTCTTTCACAATTTTCAATAATTCTAATCCATTCATTCCAGGCATGTCAATATCACAAAACATCATTATATATTCGGTTGTGGCTAGTTTTTCTAAAGCATTTTTTGCATCTTCAGCGACTTCTAATTCGAGATGATCCCATTTCCTAAACATTACTTTTAGAGAAATTCTAACCGCATTATCATCATCGACAGCCAGTATTTTCATTCGATACCTAAGGTGTGCACTACAAAAAGTAAACTATCTACTCCAGAAAAGCATTCAAAATAGGTCTTTCATCCATGTGGAAGAAACATGATGCCAAACTAGGAAAAGGAACGATGTTTACGGTTATATCTCCTCACAAAAAAGAAGCCTGAATTCTATCATTCCGCAAACTGGTAGCGCGTTTGTGGAGGCGATTGAGCCGCCAGATGTTCCATGTCTCTTTTAGCACATCTCTGTATCTGGCCTTGGGCGCCCTATAGGTTCGGTTGTGGGCCCCTATCTTGTACACCTGGGACCATTGTTTACACAAGGTTGACCATGCATGAAACAAGCCTAGACGGCGGTCCCAGATATGAGTCATTTCTCCAAAAAGAGCATTGAGTTCGAGAATCTGGATTTCCTTTCCTGCCTTCAGGTGCTCAATAGAAGGTGCTCGGACGTCGAACCTCCCAAAATAGAAACCTGCGTGCGAGTGTGCAATGCTGGAGAATCGAGAATCCAATGCAGGTGTATGGATCTCGCCACCGTCAAGGAAGAGAGCGCCCAGTGAATGAGTTCCAATCTCTCCGATAAGGACCTTCTCTCCGTCCTTCGGAATATAATCAAGACGGTCTGAGAGGTAAGCCAGATGTTTCTTGGCCATACAGACCGAGCGGGGGTGAGTTAGCACCAATTCCTCTAATGTTCTCTTCCCATCGCCAGTTACCTTGGGCAAGCGTTTCTCAGTGATAGAAACCACGTGGCCTCTTTTCTCCTTGGGATGTCTGATCCAGAAGATTCCGTATTCTACTCCCGAAACATAGGCCTGGATTATTGCATCATAATCAATCAGTTCGATATCTGACATGAGTTGGTCACTGTCCTTGACTATCCATACGCCAGCGCCTCGGCCTCCCAAATCAGGCTTCAGAACGACGGGGAAATTATGTTTCATGGTAAATTTCAGAGCTTTTTCCGTCCGCTTTTCCAAGTTATCCTTGTATTTCAATAACTCGAACGGGGCAACATATTCGGAAGAGAATCCAGAGAGCTTGTCAGATTTAGTATTCAATAGAAACTTGCCATACGCCGATATGCCTGGATTTACCGAAGTTGCCTTGAGTGGTCCCAGATATCTAAGTGACAGCAAACTGACCCAGAAAATGATTGGCAGGTAGAAGAACCACGGGGGCCAGAATTCCCAGATTAACCCTCGTTTAAGCCATCCAACTGTTAATCTCCATCTACGCCAAAGCATGGCGGATAGAGTATCACCTTCCCCAAAAGGGTTGGTCTTTCTTCTTGACTCTGCATTTCGGTGATTATGGCTTCCTCAATCGGACCGAGTTTTACTCCAGCATCCCGAATCTTCAGGATAGCGCGCTCATCGATAGCTATTACCCAGCCAATACAAAGTCTTTTATCTAAAAAAGGTGGTTGTCAATTATGGATGAAATAAGTTTTATTCCCTATACCGATTACAAATCTTATTCTATAGAAGAAATGAAGAAGCGTTCCCAAGTTTTTTTAGAAGATATAGAGAGAAGACGTACAATTCGGAATTTTTCTGAAAAACCAGTACCTAACGAAATTATAGAAAATTGTCTTAGAGCTGCCAGTTCAGCACCTAGTGGAGCTAATCGTCAGCCTTGGCATTTTTCAATAGTAAGTGATTTTGAAACTAAGAAGAAAATACGCGACGCAGCAGAAGAAGAAGAAAAAAAATTCTATAGCGGAAGAGCTCCAGACGAATGGCTTGAGGCTTTAGAACCACTTGGCACCAATAAAAACAAACCCTTTCTCGAGATAGCTCCATACTTGATAGTAATCTTTTCTGAGACTCATGGCTTAGATGGGAAAGGCGAAAAAATAAAGAATTATTATGTTTCTGAATCGGTAGGTATAGCTACAGGTATACTAATCACAGCACTTCATAATGCAGGCCTAGCAACTTTAACTCATACACCAAGCCCTATGAATTTTCTGCGAGAAATATTAGGAAGAGGTGAGAACGAAAGAGCATTTTTGATTCTTGTAACAGGATTCCCAGCAGATGATGTTGAAGTACCAAATATCACGAAGAAAAGTTTGGAAGAGTACACCTCTTTTTTTAATCCAAAAAAGCATTCAAAATAGGTCTTTCATCCATGTGGAAGAAACTGTATGTGGCCCACCAAGTTATCAAATCTAAAGAATTAACTAAATTATTTTTTCCTGTCGCATTATTTCCATAGTCTTTACCTTCAGTCTCCATCCAATCTTCCATTTCTTCTAAAGTATCACAAGTCTGATGATAGCACCAGTAACCATCAACAAGACCTCCATACCCTAGAGTAATAGTTCCTAAATTATCTTGAAATGAGGCATGGTCACTTCTTGCAGTTGTATCTTCATAAATTATTATTTCAGGCCTATTTTTTTCTACCCAGACATCATACTTCCACGTAGAGTCGCTATTGTTGTCAGACCCCACTAAGATATCTTGCTGCATTGAAACATTCATCGCATCAGATCCAATCCATTGACTAAGATACACCATATCTGGTTGATCAATTTTATTATAATTTAAAGAAGGGCCAATGTAAATTCTCATAGGCCAGACCTCATTATCTTTAGGATATCCATCATCATCTGGCTGAGGGTCAGGATCACATCCTCCACTACCTCCATGTTCATCTCCACAAGGAGCACCTCCTCCTCCAGGCCAATTAACTCCCGCCATGTCAAGGTTGATGTAATTAGTAACAGTCACACCAGGATGTTCATCTTCTAAAGTGTCTGTCCAGTAATCACTACCGCGTTTTCCACCTTCTTCACCTGACCATAAACAGAATACCATGGTTCTTCGCGTGTCATAAGGCATATCTGCCATAGCTTCAGCAGTGGCCAAAACCATCGATGTTCCAGCTGTGTTATCATACGCACCATATCGAGTTCCATACGTTCTTTGACCAGAAATATGAGGATCTACCATTACAGCATTCGCAGGTGGAGCGATATCAAAATGAGCACCAAATACTAACCATTCATCAGGATATAAAGTCCCATCTCTAAATCCACAAACATTGTATGCTTCAGGATTTTGATTACCAAGAACATCAGTTAGGTCAAACCGTTGAGTTTCTACTCTTAGTCCATAAGCATTCATTTCAGCGATAAGAAATTGTGCAGCATCTTCGTATGCAAGATTGCCTTGTCCAGCCCATCGATCTAAATATCCCGTAGCTAAATCAGGAGAGGTTATCTTAGGAGAATCATCAGTTATTCTAGCGATGTTATTGTACACAGTCCGACCATCTACAAATCCGGTCGAAAACAAGCCTCCTTCATCAATAGAATATGCGGCTGAAACCGGCCTTTCCACGCCAATTTTGACGGGAACCACGTTTCCGTTTTTATTCTTCGTCAGGTTCAATGTATCCAAAGAGGCCCCCTCAGAAGGCATAACTCTTTCGACTGCCCACCCTTCTTCTATAATTCCATTCCGATTAACCCAATCATCCCAACTCTCGTTAGAGTTTCTAATAGGCCAAATTTGAGTGCCGTAATTAGCTAAAAAAACAAATGTAGAATCAATTCTAGGAGGTGCCATTGAAATTAATTGTCTGGTTTCACCCATTTTCATATCTAGAACAGTACCATTTTGTACATAATTAGAAAGCGGATCAATAACTAAAGTAGGAATAAACACAGACATATCTTTTTTGACGGTTATAACAAGGGGTTGAAATTCTCCAGCAATCATTGTTTCAGGCGAAACTATGATGTCTTTTGTAGAAAGTGAGACTAGTTCTTCATCTCCTAGACAACCAGCTATTGCGGGTACTAAAAACAGAAATGTAATAGCTATTGATTTTAATTGTTCCACATTTACCTATAACCCTGACTTTTAAGAGATATCTATTCTTCTAGACAATCGCTAAATGTACATGCTGGTGGCTCAAATACGAGTTTATTATTGTAATTTATTTCGTGAAGTCTAAGTATACTATTCTCATTTATTCCAATTTCTACTGGAGAAGTATTGCTTGGAGGTAGATAATCCTCGCCAATATCAGTTAATGATAAACGAATGTAGTGCCCTTCAGGGATTAGAACATCCATTGCAAAAAATTCCATTTTAGCATTAACAGTCTCTCCAGGAACGAGAACATTATACTCATTGCCGCCGGCATGATATCTCAGATCCATTGTTGCATGTCCAATATGGATACATTCATCGGTTGAGTCACAATCTTCCATAAGTGCGTATAATGAACCGCCTGATCCAGTAAGAGTAACATCAACATGAAGTTGAGGTAATCCGCCAAAACGGAGAGTTTGATTGAACTTAGGTGTTTCAAAAACTACATAATCTTCGACAAGGGGTGTGATTATTGTCCCAGTATCTTCATTATGCATAAGAGCCTCACTCCCCAAAATCATTTCAATAGTTTTTGAGTCAGATGCTGGATACCTTTCTTCTACCCTCCATTCACCATGATTATTTTGTATTTCAAGGTAAAGACTTGGTTTAGGTCCAGTTTCTTGTAGATAGTAAGTAAACCATTCAAGGAGGTCTTGCATCCAGTCAAATCTAACCATTTGAGGGTAAGCTTCAGAACCTCTTCCAGGGTCTGACCTCTCTTTTTGGTAATCTGGCCTATCAGGATAGTCATGATCCCATTGGCCCATCAAGACTTTTGCTTCAATTCCCTTATCTAAAAGTGCATTAATCGTAGGAACGGCCATATGCGGATCAACATTCCAATCATGAAATCCTTGGACGATATATACAGACCCTTCATAATTTTCTAGTACCCTATCAAGAAAGTATCTCTCTTCCCAATAGCTTTCTACAAATTCATTTCCAGCAAAAACATATCCATTTGTTGCGTGTATTGGACCTAGAAGATAATCTTCACAGGCATTTTGTAGATTTTCATCACCCTTGTCAGCTTCAAAACCATAGCTTCCATAAACGACATTATGCATGAAAGGAGCTCTAGCCTCCGAAGAACCATTTTTCCACATCAGTTCTCGAACACCAATTAGTCCTGAAATTGGAACAATAGTTTTCAGATATTCATCACCATACATTGCAGCTTCCCAAGGTGTCGAACCATCATAGGATTTCCCAATCAACCCTACATTTCCATTCGACCATTCTTGAGTCCCTAACCATTCTATGGCTGCATTAATTCCTTCTTGTTCAGAAAATCCCATTAAATCCATACAATGGTTTGACATTCCAGTCCCAGTCACAGAAACTTGTGCAAAAGCAAATCCATGGGGTAATAAATTCATGATTATTCCAGCACCTAGCCAGCTTCCCGGTTGTGACACATCTGGAGTTTGGGCCGAAGTTTCGCCAAAATACGGTCCAAATTCAGCTATAACTGGAACTTTCATGCCATCTGGAACGTCTGGCCTCCAATAAGCTAAACTAATATGAGGACATTTATCAGGATTAAAATTTAAAACACATTGAGGATCTATGGCTGCACCTCCTTCAGTTTCCGGTAGATTATAAGGAATCATCACATGTACAGAGCTAAATTCGTTATCCGTTTCTAATAATCCATATTGTCCTTGTTCAAGTACATAACTCCATGCTTGGGAAGTATCATAGGGTAGCTCACTTCTTGCCCATACAGGAACTCTATTATTGCCATATAATTCTTCACTTTCTTGAATGTAAAGAAAAAAAGCACTACTCATCATAGTTGCTACAATTAATAGAGAAAAAATTTGTGAAGCAATACTTACGTTTTTCATTATATTAGATATTATGCGCTAGATATATTAAAATACCTTTTTTTTAACAGCAGCCACTATCTGAACCGCAGCTACATTGACCTTTTTGACCTTCAGGGGCCGGATTCGGATTATTCACTCTAAAACCTTCACCCATTTCAGTAACAATATAATCTATTTCAGTTCCTTTAACTTTCTCTATATCGTCATTATTAACTAATAATTTCAAACCATTTGCTTCCACTGTAGTATCATTATCATTTTGATCATCAAAACCCAAAGCATACTGGTAGCCTCCACTACATCCACCAGGGAAAACGCCCAACCGAAGTGCTTTTCCAGCCATTTCTTGTTCAGTTAGAGCTTTGTTAATTTTTTCAGCAGCCATTTCAGTGACACTAATCATAACGTTTGATTGCGCACTTTGATTTTATAGTTTACGCATATTTTCTTATAATATAGCATCTAAGATGAAATAGTTAGTGTTTTAGAGGTAATATTACATCACAGCATCTTTTTAATCTCAGCATTTAACTTTACCAAAGATGGCGAAAGAATTAAATCCCAAAACCGAAAACTCAGGTACTGCTTTTTTGAGTATCTCAAACAATAATTCAATATTTTTCTCAAATATTGGTTTTGATGGAAAGATTCAAGAAACCATTAGCTTTGCAATGACCTCTAAAATAGAATAAATGGCTGGTAAAAAACATAATCCGTCAATAGCAAGAAAAATTTTGCGTGATATTAAAGATGGAGTTTCACCTGAAGATTTATTGACAGAAATTGATCGTTTAAGCGATCCCTATTATGCTTCGTTAAGCTTAATCTATATCGCCACTTCAATGTCTATAAAATCACCTAAATCCAAGAAGATATTTTCGAAAGCTTTTGTAAATGCTAACAGAGTGGATCAGAGTTGGCGTAGGCTTGAACTTTTGATTGAAATTTCTAAGAGATTAAAAAAAATAGAAGATGGTGAGTTAAAAAATATACAATATAAAAAAATTTTCGAAATAGTTATTACCGAAAAGAAAAAAGATATTAATAACTTTTTAATAAAAAATGTAAAAAATTTTCCAATTGAACAATTGGATTCTATACTAGAAAAAACAGTCAAATTAAAGGGTTATGAGTTTGATTCTTCTAAGGCAGTAATTAGAGCTTGGATTGTGACAACAGACATAAATCCTTTAATTTCAATTTTATCCAAATTAGAGGGCGAACTTAGAATTAAATTATTAGGTTATTTACATTTACAATTATTCAAAGTGAAAACCAGTATATCTCCCTCCCCCCTCGAATTGGCATTAGAGTCTTCTTTATCGGAAGAAATGTTAAGATATTTAGTTAGAATAAGTTCTACACCTTCAGACCTTAATTTAATTGAATTAAAGATTTCAAAGAAGAATCCTGAAGAATCCTTACCTATTTTAATAGCAATTATAGCACATTCAGATCGTAACAAGTGGCATACCGATTCACAAACCTATGTTTCCAAGGCTGAAAAGACTTTACAAACTATTTCAACATCAGAATATAAAATAAAACTGGAAAATAAATTAAAAACAGCAGTAGACCGGTTAAGTATCCCGGCTACAAAGCAATCTAAACCAGTAATCCCTTTAGAAGACATTTCAAGCAAAGGAAAGCACACTCTAGGGCTCTATAATACCTATGGAGGTAATTGGAATCACCCACATTTCAAAGCAGTTTTCAAAGCTTCCAACCTTTGTTCAGCGTTTGATTTAGATTTAGCTTTGATTGGATTCCCTGAAATATCAACGGATGCGTTAGTAAAAGAAATCAAGAAAGAAATGCGTTTATCCAATGAGGGTTATATATCACAATTAATATCCAAGGATCGTTTTCGATTCTTTGATAAAGATATAGATGAATCATGGGCAGGTTCCAAAGTAGTTACTACCGCAAACCCAGATACAAGTAAATTAGAGATGCCCCATGGAAAAGTGTGTATGGTTATGGGGCTTGGCCCCAAAGGACTCCCAACCTCATATATTGAAAACTCAAATCATCATTTTGAAATTACAGGAAAAAATATAGCTTTTGAAACTGGAACTGCAATGGGTGCTATTGCAGGTAATCTTTCCTTGATGTAGTAGTTTAAGAACACGACCAATAACCAATTATGACAGATTGTCTTTTCTGCAAGATAAGAGATGGTGAAATTCCTAGTGAAAAAGTATATGAGAATGAACATGTTTTAGCTTTTAATGATATAAATCCTGCAGCTCCAGAACATATTCTGATTATTCCTAAAATACATATTTCCACTTTGAATGATCTTAAAAAAGAGCATACGCAAACCATGGGCGAATTAATTTTAGCAGCTAAAGAAATAGCTAAATTAAAAGGATTTTCAGAATTAGGTTATCGGACAGTCTTTAATTGTAATGAACATGGACAACAAACAGTATTCCATATTCACTTACATTTACTTGGTGAAAGACAGATGTCTTGGCCCCCTGGTTAATTAAAAAATAATGGGGGACATACGCAAACCCTTTTACGGTTGAAGCCGACGGTATTTTAGCAGTTTTGACTATTAGTAACCGACGGGCTTAACACCTCGAAATGTTATTTTCCGCACTACCGAAGTAGTACTTCCAACAACATTATAGCTCTCGGTGCTTACACCCCGGTCCTATCAATCTTATCTTCTATAAGTGTCATAATGCCTCGTTTTGAGGCGGGTTTCGAGCTTAGATGCTTTCAGCTCTTATCCCTTACAGCGTGGCTGC
>LWDU01034864.1_pt1 | contig 34800 bp, 37 predicted proteins | sample 727161 | NCBI WGS metagenome assembly LWDU01 (sample SAMN04566230, study PRJNA314399) | hydrothermal vent metagenome | isolation source: deep sea hydrothermal plume seawater | place: Mexico: Gulf of California, Guaymas Basin | collected 2004-07-11 | reverse complement strand
GATTCTTTCAGCAGTAGATGAATTAATTGAGATAGCAGAACAGGCAAATATACCAGCAGAAATATATCATCTTAAGGCTTCTAGACAATCAAATTATCATTTATTAGACTCTGTTATTTCAAAAGTTGAGGAAGCTAGGTCTAGAGGATTAGAAATTACAGCAGATATGTATACATATACTGCTAGTTCTACTGGACTTACTGGTGTTATACCAACTTGGGTTCAAGAAGGCGGAAGAGAAGCATGGATAAATAGAATGAAAAGACCTGAAATAAGAAAAAGACTTTTCGCAGATATTAGAAAAGAGCTTTCTGAACAACCACCAGAGGGTATACTAATGGTTGGGTTTAATAAAAAGTCTATGGCCGATAAATATAGAGGTATGACTATTGCTGAAGCAGCTAAGTTAAGAGGCGAATCACCAGAAGAGGCTATTGTTGATTTAATTATTGAAGATGGTAGTAGAATTCAATGTATCTACTTTAGTATGAGCGAAGAAAATATTAGAAAAAAAATTCAGTTACCATGGGTCTCATTTGATTCAGATGCTGGCTCATATTCTGATATATCAAAAGATTTCATAACACATCCTAGAGCATTTGGAAGTTTTATAAGAGTGATCGGAAGATATACTAGAGATGAAGGCTTATTAGAACTTCAGGAAGCAATCAGAAAACTCTCTGGTCTTCCTGCAGAAAATCTAGGGATATCTGACAGGGGATTATTAAAAGAAAATTATTTTGCAGATGTTGTAATTTTTGATCCCAATAATGTTAGAGATAATGCTACTTTCGAAGAACCTCTTCAGTATGCAGAAGGTATAGAAAATGTTTTTGTTAATGGTGTAGAAGTTATCTCTAATGGTGAACATACTGGAGAATACCCTGGAAGATTCATAAAAGGTGCTGGTTATAATTCTGGTGGAAATTAAAAAGTGCGGGTGAAGGGACTCGAACCCCCATGCCGTTAAGCACTAGATCCTAAGTCTAGCGTGTCTACCAATTTCACCACACCCGCATTAGGGGATGACAAATATAGTTAAGTTTTTATAATAAATAATGATGAATAATATATCTGAAGAACAAAAAAAAGAATTCTTAGAAGAGTTATTAGAATTTTTAAAATTTCCATCAATAAGTGCTGATTCAAATTATAAAGATGATCTAAATAAAACTGCCAATTGGGTATCTAAATCTCTTATAAAAGCTGGCTGCGATTCATCTGAGGTTATCAAAACAAAAGGTCATCCTATTGTGTATGGTGAAAAAATAATTAATGAAGAATATCCTACTATATTAGTTTACGGTCATTATGATGTTCAACCTCCTGATCCAATAGATTTATGGACAAGCCCCCCATTTGAACCTGTTATAAAAAAGACTGAAATTCATCCAGATGGAGCAATTTTTGCAAGGGGAGCATGTGATGATAAAGGGCAAGTCTATATGCATATAAAAGCATTTCAACTAATGGTTAGAAACGATAACTTAAATTGCAATGTTAAATTTATGATTGAAGGTGAGGAAGAAGTTGGAAGTAATAATCTTGAAGAGTTTATTAAAAACAATAAGGAAAAATTAAATGCAGACATAATTCTTATATCTGATACTGGATTAAGTAATATTAACAACCCTACATTAACTGTTGGTTTAAGAGGTTTGTCATATATGGAAATAAAAGTAATAGGTCCTAATAGAGATTTACATTCTGGAACATATGGTGGAACAATCTATAATCCTGCTAATGCATTGGCAAAAATCATAACGTCTCTTATTGATGATAATGGAAAAATAACTATTCCTGGTTTTTATGATGATGTTATAAATATAGATAACAATAGAAGAGAAGAAATTGAAAAGAAATCAAATTTTGATGTAGAGTCTTTCAAAGAATCCCTAGGAATAGATGATGTAAAAGGTGAAGAAGGGTATACTACATTGGAAAGAAAATCAATAAGGCCTACTCTAGATGTTAATGGAATATGGGGAGGATATACTGGTGAAGGTTCTAAAACTGTAATTGCTAGTGAAGCAAGTGCAAAAATATCAATGCGACTAGTTCCAAATCAGGATTGGAATAAAATCAGTGACCTATTTACAGAGCATGTAAAATCTATTATTCCAAGTTCAATAAATGTTGAAATTACTAAGCATCATGGTGGAAGCCCATATGTTACGCCTGAAGATTCAAGAGGCTATAACTGTGCTATTCGAGCATATAAAGATACTTTTGGTGTTGAACCAATACCTCAAAAGGATGGAGGGAGTATTCCTATAGTTCCAATGCTTGATGAAGTGTTAGGATTAAAATCAATATTAATGGGTTTTGGTTTAGATAGTGATTCTATTCACTCACCGAATGAACATTTTGGAATTAAAAATTTTTATCTAGGTATTGATACTATTCAAAATTTTTATAAACATTTTGGAAGATAATTAATCAACCTTATCTGGATTTTTATTAATATAACTTGACCATCCACTATATTTTTTTTCATTTGATTTTTTATTAAAATTATAAAAATGGCAAACTGCTGCTGCAAGTCCATCAGTCGAATCAAGTTTTTTAGGTAAGGTTTCTATTTTCAACAAACTCTGTAACATTTTTGCAACTTGTTCTTTACTTGCATTTCCATTTCCAGTTATAGAAAGTTTTATTTTTTTTGGAGAATATTCTGTAACAGGAATCTTAAAATTTAATCCCGCCGCCATTGCAACTCCTTGAGCTCTTCCAAGTTTAAGCATTGATTGAACATTCTTTCCAAAAAAAGGAGCTTCAATTGCAATTTCATCTGGCATATGTTGTTTTATTAGCTCTGAAGTTCTTTTAAAAATTATTGAAAGCTTTAGATAATGATCCTTTTCCTTTGATAGATTCAACTCATTTAATTCAATGAGCTCCATATTATTATTTTTAATTTTAATAATCCCAAATCCCATAACATTTGTTCCAGGATCTATCCCCATAATTATTTTTTCATTTATAATCTGGTTCATTTTACTACTAATTTAATTGGCAGATCAAATACTACATCAACATATTCACCAACATTTGTCTTAACTGCAGGTAATGCTTTCGGTAGACTTTTAAAAGCTTCATTAATGTGTTTTTTAGTTTCATTTGAAGGTGAACCTTCTGATGAGATATTTACTACTGAGAAATTCCCTAAAGTATCAATACTGACCTTAACTACATATTCACTAATTTCTAAATTAATTTTCCTATCATTAAAATATGTTGTTAATTTTTTTTCAATTGATTCAATGAAACATTTGTTTTGTTCAGTTAATTCAAGGCTCTCACACTCTGGATATGAGGGTGGTTGATCATTAGAACTCCATGAAGAAGATTTTATTATTTCTTTATCAGGAACTGAATAGTCAAAATAATTACAAGAAGCTAATAGTAGTAAAATAAATAAACTAATTAAATACTTTACTATCAATATGTTTAGTCTTATATATTTTTTAAACACAATTAAAATTACAATTTTTTCTATAGCTTTGTCTTATGGAAATATTTCTATTATCCATTGCTCTAATAGGATTAGCTTTTTTTGGTATTGCTATTAAGATAATCTTTAAAAAGGATGGTGAATTCTCTGGAACTTGTGCAAGCCAAAGTCCTTTTTTAAATAACTCAAATGAGCCATGTGGAGTTTGTGGAAAAATACCTACCAATTCTGAATGTGCAAATGAAGCTGAATAGAATGAATATTATTTCTAAGCTTGGACCTGGTCTACTTTTTGCTGGGGCTGCAATTGGAGTCTCTCATCTTGTCCAATCAACTAGAGCAGGTGCTGAATTTGGATGGGGTCTAATATGGGCATTAATCCTTGTTAATATATTAAAATATCCATTTTTTCAATATGGGCCAAGATATGCTATTGCAACAGGAGAAAGTTTGTTAGATGGATATTATAAAATTGGAAAGATATATCTATTAGCATATTTCATTCTAAACCTAGCAACAATGTTTACGATTCAAACAGCAGTTACAATTGTTACTGCTGGATTAGCTTCAAGTCTTTTTGGATTTTCAGATAATATGGTTTTATGGAGTCTCGTAATTACAGGTTTTTGTTATATAATTTTATTAATTGGGAAGTATAAACTTCTTGATAGATTCATCAAAGTTATTTTAATTGTTCTAGCAATAAGCACTATATCATCAACTGTGGTAGCATCAATTAATATAGATGAATTACCCAACTATAACCAAATTTTTCCAGTTGGCGAAGGATTAGTTTTTTTAATAGCATTTATGGGATGGATGCCTGGGCCACTTGATATTTCTGTTTGGCATTCAATATGGACTATAGAAAAAAACAAAGAGTATAAGCTGACTAAAAAAGAGAGTTTTTTTGATTTTAATGTAGGCTATATTACTACAGTTTTCTTAGGAATTTGTTTTGTTAGTCTTGGTGCTCTTGTGATGTATAATTCTGGACTATCTTTCTCAAGTAAAGGTGATGTATTTGCAGGTCAATTGATAGAATTATATACTTCAAATTTAGGTGGTTCATTTTACTTAATCATATCCATTTGTGCATTTACAACCATGTTAAGCACAACCATTACAACTCTAGATGCTTCTCCAAGGAGTATGTCTAGAGCACTTCAGCTATTAGGGAAATCAAAAGATAAAGATTATTATTTCCATTGGATAACAATATTAGCTGTTGGTACAATGTTAATATTTTATTTTTTACTTTCAGAAATGGGGCTTTTAGTCGAAATAGCAACTATACTTTCCTTTATTACTGCTCCTTTCTATGCTATCTTAAATTATAGATTGGTAACAAGTGAAAATATGCCAGATATTCATAAACCTTCTAAAAGACTTAGTCTTCTTAGTATTATAGGAATTATATTCTTGAGTCTTTTTGCAGTTGGCTATGTTTTGAGTAGGTTTATTTAGTTTGTATCTTTGCTTCTTATGCAAGAGGTAAAGACGGAAAACAACCCTGGTTGGGTAAAACTTAAACTTCCTAAACAGGATTTTCAAAAAGTAGAAAGATCTAAAAAACCAAAATGGATAAGGGTTAAGCTTCCTATTGGTAAGAAATATCTTAAATTAAGATCTACTGTAGAAAAACATCAACTCCATACAATATGTGTATCTGGTAATTGTCCTAATATGGGAGAATGTTGGAGTGAAGGGACTGCTACATTTATGATATTAGGAAATATATGTACTAGATCATGTGGATTTTGCTCAGTTCAAACTGGGAGACCACTTCAAGCTGATGAATCTGAGCCATATAAAGTTGCAAAATCAATTAATATAATGGGTGTAAAACATGCTGTAATTACGTCTGTAGATAGGGATGATTTAAAAGATGGCGGATCTGTTATTTGGGCAAAGACAGTTAATGCTATAAGAGAAATTAATCCTAAAACTACCTTAGAAACTTTAATTCCTGATTTTAAAGGAGACAAAGAATCTATTAATAGAATAATTAATGTATCTCCAGAAGTAGTTTCGCATAATCTTGAAACTGTTAGAAGGTTAACAAGAGAGGTAAGGATTCAGGCAAAATATGATAGAAGCCTTGAAGTTCTAGACTATTTAAAAAACAATGGTGTTAATAGAACTAAATCTGGAATTATGCTTGGTTTAGGAGAAACTAAAAATGAGATAATTGAGACGCTTACTGATCTTAGAAATGTTAATGTAGATATTGTAACATTAGGGCAATATCTGCAACCAACGAAGAATCATTTAGAAGTAAAAGAATTTATTTCTCCAGAACAATTTAAAGAATATGAAATAATCGGAAAAAATCTTGGATTTAGACATGTTGAAAGCGGACCCCTGGTTCGTTCATCTTATAAAGCCCATAAGCATATAGCTTAATTTTCCTCTACATATTTTTTTATTAACTGATCGAAGTCTAACTCATTACTATCATTAAGAAATTTTATACTTACCTCAATATAAAACAAGTTATCTGAATCTATTTTTAATTTTAATTTACCAAAATCCTTTTCTGTAGTTAGGATATGCTTTCCTTGAGAAATTCTTTTTATTTTATCTATTGAAGATATACTGTAATTATAATGATCTTTATATTTTAAGTGGGTAAAGCTAAGATTTCTATCCTTAAGGAATTTAACTAAATATGAAGAATCTGCAATCCCAGTAACTAAAATAAAGTCTTTTTTTTCTAATTCTTTCACATTAATAAAAGTTGATTTAGATTTTATTTTTTCACTATATGTCAATGAGCTGAAATAAACTTTCTGATGTTCAACAAGATTTATAGAATTAGTAAACTTTTCTCTCTGTAGATTAGAAATATTCTCAGGACATTTGTTTATAAGTATTATATCTGCTCGTTTAGATGAAGATATTGATTCTCTGAGTTTTCCTACTGGTAAAATCTTGTCTTTAATATAGGGTTCATCAAAAGTTGTAGTTAAAATCATAAGTCCAGGTTTCACAAATCTATGTTGATATATATCATCCCATATACATATATCAGTCTGAGGCAGATTCTTTAAAATTATATTCATTCCCTTTCTTCGATCTTCACAAACTACCACATTAATCTCAGGATGTTTAGAGTAGAATTGAAAAGGTTCATCGCCTATTTCATAAGCAGTTGATTTACTATTTGCATGAACAAATCCTTTTGTGTCTCTATTATAGCCTCTACTTAATGTTGTAATATTATAATTTGATTTAAATAAGTTTATTAAATAATCTACTAAAATTGATTTACCAGTTCCACCAACAGATAGGTTTCCTAAACCAATTGTGGGAATCTTATAGACTTTTGAATCAAAAACACCAATATCAAAAAGTATATTTCTTATACCTACTATAAAACCATATATCAGGGATATAGGATAAAGTAAAATTTTCAGCTTTTTCATCACCTGAAAGATAATATTATATTTGCAATGAATTATATTGGTAATGAAAATTAATAAAGTACTAAATATCTTAGAAAGCTGGATGCCTAAGGCAATTTCTGAAGATTTTGATAATGTTGGATTAATTATTGGTAATTCTTCCAAAGAACTACAAAATATTTTAGTTACACTTGATTCAACAGTAGATGTTATAGAAGAAGCTATAGAAAAAAATTGCAATCTAATTATCAGTTACCACCCTATTATTTTTGAAGGGATTAAGAAAATAAATGAACAAGAAGATTATGTTCAAAAAGCAGTAATTAAAGCTATAGAAAATAAAATATGTATTTATGCGATCCATACTTCAATGGATAACCATGAAAATGGGATTAGTTATAGTTTAGCAAAAATACTTGGTCTTAATAAAACATCTATTTTAATACCAAAAGAAAAAAAGATTAATAATTTAAAAATTGGAATGGGAACAATTGGTTATTTAAGCTCTGAGCTTTCAGAAGATAAGTTTCTAAAATTAGTAAAGAACAGCATCAAAAATAGTTTAATCCGTCATTCTAAAATGACAGGTAAAAAGATATCTAAAGTTGCTATTGTAGCAGGATCAGGTAGTTTTGCAATAGATGAATGTTTAAATAATAATGTTGATGCATTAATAACATCTGATTTAAAGTATCATAATTTTTTTATGGGAACTAATAAGATCCTACTTCTTGATATTGGACACTTTGAAAGTGAAAAACATATAAAATTGATTATTCAGGAATATCTTAAGAAAAAATTACCTAATTTTACCATCCTTTTATCAGAAAAAAATGTTAACCCTGTAAATTATTATTAAAATGGCAAAAAAAACTGAAACATCAGTAGAAGAAAAATTAAGAGCACTTTTTGATCTTCAACTTATTGATTCTAGAATAGATCAAATAAGAAGTATCCGCGGTGAACTCCCGCTTGAAGTTGAGGATTTAGAAAACGAAATTACTGAATTAAATAAAAAGCTTGAAGATCATCAAGAAGAAATCAAAGAGAGTAAAGAAGGGATAAAATTTGAAGAAAACTCTATTGCAACAGCTAAAGAATCTCACAAAAAATATGTTGGTGATTTAAAAAAAGTTAGAAATAACCGTGAGTATAATGCTATAGTTAAGGAACAAGAGTTTCAGGAATTAGAAATTAAACTTTCTGAGAAGAAAATAAATGAGTATAAAACTAAACTAGAGGAAAAAGATACAGTACTTAAAGAATTAAAAGAAAAAATTACTGTAAGGTTAACTCATCTAAAAAGTAAGAGAAGTGAATTAGGAGATATTCTTAAAGAAACTGATAAAGAAGAAAAAAATCTTATTGAAAAATCTAAAAAATTTGAAAAGAAAATTGAGGATAATCTAATCGCAGCCTATAAGAAAATAAGATCTAATGTAAAAAATGGTCTTGCAATTGTTCCTATAGAAAGAAATGCATCAGGTGGTTCCTATTTTACTATTCCACCTCAAATTCAAATGGAGATTGCATCCAGACAAAAAATAATAACTGATGAATATAGTGGAAGGATTCTTGTTGATCCAACACTTGCAGAGGAGGAAATGGAAAAAATGAAATCTATTTTTTCTTAATAAGCAGAAGCTGAAATTATTTCTTTGTTCTCCCTGTTAAAATAGTCCATATAAGAAAATCCTGGTTCAATACTGTATGAACCGACTTCACCTGACTTATTGATAGCTAGATAAGCAACTTGGAATCTATTATCCTGTTTATTATTATCTGCAATTCTCTTTACAGCAATTTCACAGGCCTCTTGAGGAGATTTTCCTTGTCTCATTAATTCAACAACAAGATAAGATCCAACAGTTTTAACTATTTCTTCCCCTAAGCCTGTTGCAACAGCTCCACCAACTTTATTATCTATAAATAAACCTGAACCAATTATCGGTGAATCGCCTACTCTTCCTCTCATTTTATATGCTAAGCCGCTGCTTGTACAAGCTCCTGATATATTATTGTCTTTATCTAAACAAAGCATGCCAATAGTATCATGATTTTCTATATTTATAATTGGCTTATATTCTTGATTTTTTAACCAATCTTTCCACTCCTTTTTAGATTCTTTAGTTAATAAGTCTCTAGATTTATACCCCTCCGAGTATGCAAATTCTTCAGCACCTTCACCAGCAAGCATAACATGAGGTGTCTTTTCCATTACATCCTTAGCTAATCTAGCTACATGAACTATATTTTCAACAGCCACTACAGAGCCGCAATCTCCTAGATGATTCATTACACATGCATCAAGTGTAACAATTCCAGTTCTATCAGGAGCACCTCCAAGACCAACTGTTGTGTTTTTTGGATTTGATTCTTCTATTGCAACACCTTCAACTGCAGCGTCTAAAGAATTAGAACCTTTATCTAATAATTTACCTGCTTTGAGATTCGCATCTGAAGTTTTCCATGTTGAAACAGATCTAACCATTTCGGTGTTTTTTATAAACTTAATCTTATTTTTTAAAACAGAAAAAATACCTAAACCGAAAATATCAAAAACAAAAATTCTTCGATTCATAGGATTCTATTTTAAAGCTTCAAGTCTTTTAATTAAAGGAGGGTGAGAGTAATGAATAAACACATATGCTGGGTGAGGATATATATTTGATAAACTGTCAACAGATAATTTTTTTAAGGCAAGGGAAAGATGTTCACCGCTATATGTTTCTTTTGCATATGAATCTGCTTCAAATTCATTTTTCCTACTTAAATAATTCATGAAAATTCCTGAAATAAGAGATATAGGTGAAAAAATAAAACTAAAACCAATTAACCCTAAATGGAATGACATTTCATTACCACCCAAAGCATATGAAATCTCCGGTTGTTTTAAACAAAATTCAAGAAAAAATACTGTTATACCTAATTGTATTATTGTCAATAAAAGTCCCGAAAAAATATGTTTCTTTTTATAATGACCAACTTCATGAGCTAATACTGCAACTAATTCGTCATCAGTATGTTTCTCTATTAGGGTATCATATAAAGCTATAGTTTTTTTTGGACCAAGTCCACTAAAAAAAGCATTTGCCTTAGTAGATCTTTTAGAGCCATCAATTACATAAATATTTTTTAGTAGATATCCTACTTTTGATGAATATCCTTCAATTTTTTTTCTTAAATCACCATTGTCTAAAGGGGTTAGTTTATTGAATATTGGGACTATCAAATCAGTATAAAACATATTTATAAATATCATAAGAGCTGATACTCCAGCCCATAGCCATATCCAGAAACCTGATTCTAAAGTTTCGAAAAGATAGATAGATGGGAAAAGTAAAATAGAACCAATGATTATTGTAATAATAAAGGACTTGATTATATCTAGAAAAAATGTCTTTTTTGTTGTCTTATTAAAACCAAACTTCTCCTCTATAACAAAAGTGTTATAGTAAGAGAAAGGAATAGAAATCATACTAGATATCAAATAGAGGATTAGAAAAAATATTCCTGATTGAATATAACTCGAATTATAGTTTAAAGAAAAATCATTAATATATCCATAACCATTAAAACAAAGAAGACCAATAATTAAAGTAAAACTACATAGATTAGAGATTAGAGAAATTTTATTTTTTCTTATAGAATATTCTCTAGCTTTTTTATATTTTTCAGGTTTATAATAATCTTTAAGATCATTTGGTATTACATCTTTCCAATTTAAATGGTTTATATATTCTAATCCTGTTGAGAATAAAAAATTAAAAATTACAAGACCTATAATTATTAAAAACCAGCTTCCTGAATCCATAGATTATATTATATAACGATAAATTTAGTTAAAATAAAATTTAATAATATGTATTATGATAAGCTCAAAAGAATTATCTAACTAGCATCATGATTATCATATAGATATAACGGTAAAGCGAGACAAAACCCTACAAGACATAAGCACGCAATATATCTTAACAACCTCAATGGTCTATTTTTTAGCTTGTATATCAAAAAGGTAAAAAATGCAAATACTGAAACTGTTAAATCCCCTAGAATCATTGATACTGCACTATTTGCATATGTAAGTTCAAAGAAATCACTGGTTGACCAATACCAATTGTTCTCTGTTAAATAATTAAATAAATGATAGTAAGGAACTGCTATCCCTATTATACAAAAGAATAGATATATTTTTTTCATATTTTTTTTTATAAATTAAGAAATATTTTAGAATTATGGTTTATATAAAAGCAATTAAGAAATCTATAAATACAAACAATGAGTAACTCAATATTTAGAAAAGATGGTTCTGCTCAAGGGGTTGCGAAACAGCGATTGATTGAATCACTTGCTAAACCTGATAAACGTATTATTTATGATCCTTTTGCCGACAAGTTTGTACTTGGGGCAGGTATAATCAAACTTATGGGGCATAAGTTGAGTGTTTGGTTGAGTAAAAAGTTCGCTCCTGGATTTCATGAACATCTAATTTCTCGAACACGATTTATAGATGATCTAATTGAAAAAAGCACCTCTGATAAGGTAGAACAATATGTCATTCTAGGCGCAGGGTACGACTCAAGAGCGCATCGTCTCAAACTACCATCCGGATTAAAAATATTCGAAGTTGATCAACCTGAAGTTCAAGAAAGAAAACGTTCTAAACTTCCAGATGAGATACCTAATGCAGAAAACGTGACCTATGTGAGTATTGATTTTAATCACCAATCTCTCAAAGAACAACTTTTGAATGCAGGGTTCGATGAAAGTAAATCAACCGTATTCACACTTGAGGGAGTTTCTCAGTATATTACAAGAGAAGCGCTTAACTCAACTTTAAATGAACTGGCTGTCTTAACCCAAAATTCAAATACAACACTCTTTATGTCTTATGTAAATAGCCTTCTGAGAGAAGACCCAAAGGCCTGTTTTGGTAAGGGTTATCCAAACGCTGCAAAACGAGCTAAATTAATAACATATGGATCAGCGAAAGTAGGTGAACCTTGGATATCATTATACTCGGCTGAAGAAATTGAGGATTTACTCTCTCAAAATAGGTTTTCATTAACAGAAAATAAAACCTTAGCTAATCTTAATTCCAAGTATTTTACTCCAATTGGAAGAACCATTCCTGAAAATCATATTTTCAAAATCGAACATTTTGTGGTAGCTAAAAGTAAAGTTTAAAATAATCCCTTTTATCTATTAACTCTTTCTGGGTAATCTTTAATTATTATCCTATCATAACTAGACAAAAACCCCAATATACTTTTCATTAAATAATGATTCTTTTAACAAGTTAAATGAAAAAAAATCTATGTATGATAAATATCATATAATAGAACTTATTCATGCTTTAATTTTAACAATAAATAAAATATCATGGATAATATATTTGACAAAAAAGAATCTAGATGCACTAAAGATATTGTAGATAAAGAAAAGTCTATAAAAACAAAATGCAGTTGTATCAATAAAAAATGCAAATAGCTCGTTATTTTCAAATTAAATCTGTTTATCATTACTTTGAGAATAGATTTAATAATAACTATGGATTTAATTGCACAGTTGGCATTTTAATTTCTACATTAATGGGAGCTATTGCTGTTATGTATTCAATGATGAGTGGCAACGGATTGTTTGAGTGGATTCAAATTTCTACAGCTACTATTATATGTAGTGCTTATAATGCATCGGTAATTTCAGTACAGCCAAATAAAATTGTTTTAAATCTTCTTATTCTTAGTACTATTCTAAATTTACTTATTATTATCTATAACTTGGGGTTTTAAAAATCCTTGTTTTTAACCTTTTTAACTAAAATCAGTACTGGTATTATCAACCATAATATTAAAAGAAAAATACAAGAGAAAACTCCATAAAGATTTCCAAGAAACATCTTAAATGTAGCTCCTGTATATCCTAATAAGGCAGATATATCAATATTTAAAATAATTAATGTTCTAGATAGATCTATGGGGTTTAGGATTATACCCCACAATGTCAAATAATTTAATGAGTATTCATTAAAAAGAATTAATAAAATTAAAAATAACCCGTCGTAAATTACTGCTAATAAAAGCCAAAGTAAAACTGTATATCCAAATCCTTTTAGCTTATTATCATTTGAAATTCCAATATTAAATGATAGGCTAATAAAAATAAATGTAAGTATACCCCCAACTATTATTAATAGAAAAAAATCCCATATAGATGATGAGTCAAATACACCAAAAAAAACAAAAGGAATACTTAGCCCAATGATTAAACATGATGATAAAGAAATAGCAACGCCCAGGTACTGAGCAAGAAAAACATTCTTTCTTTTTATTGGTTGGGCAAGAAGTAGTTGCGTGAAATCTTTTGAATTATAGTAATATGTAATTCCAAAAACACAAGAAATTAAAGGTACCAGAACAATTATTATATTCATTAAAGTAATAATTGCATTTGACAAGTCATTGTTCAAAAACAATAATCCAAAACCAATTAATAGATAGAATAATAAATAAATAAAAATCCAGCGACCTCGTATTAAATCGATAAAACTATATTTTAATATTTTATACATTTTTATTTTCTAATATTGTTGCTATTGCAAACTCAAAGTCTGTTAAATATTTTTCTTTACTAGTTCTATTCCTTTTAATTTTTGATTTTAGTTTACTAACAGTTCCATTGAAATATACTTTTCCGTCTAAAAGAAAAATTATCTTATCCGAAATCTCTTCAATAAAACTCATAATATGAGATGTTACTAGAATTGTTTTTCCATTTGACTTTTCTAATTGTATAAGCTCCTTAACCTTGATGACTGAAATAGGATCCAAGCCTGCAGTAGGTTCATCTAAAATTAGAATTGGAGCATTAAACATAAAAGTTATAACCAGATTTATTTTTTGCCTTGTACCTTGTGATAACGAAGATATTTTTTCATTTAAGTATTGGTGTAAATTAAAATGATCTAATAATGGATAATACTCAACAGTTCTGTCCCTTAAGTTTTTTATCATCTTCAATAACTCGACAACTTTTAGATTGGGAGGGAAACTAGCAGCTTGGGGTAAATAACTTATTTTATTTCTATATTCTGGCGAATCAGTTATACTTGTTCCATTAATTAATACATCTCCCTTATCAATGATTAACATCCCTAAAATACTTTTTATTAATGTTGTTTTACCAGAACCATTAGGCCCTATTATTGTTAATATTTGATTTTCAGGGATTTGAATATTTATTCCATTTAATACAATATTATTATTGAACCCTTTATATATGTCTTTTATAGCTATCATCTAATAATCGACATTATTGGTTTATTATCTAATAAATTATCTGGAGTAAAAATAGGAGATACCTTTTCTGAAAAATTTATTAATTCAACAAATAAACTTCTAAGCAAAACTATGGTCTCCGGTGCTTTATTTACAATATATGTATATAATTTTACAGGTCGGTAAGGCACATCACCATATCCATCTTTATTTAAATCATATCCAACATAATCACTCCAATAGTTTTCATTGAATGAATTATCATTTATATCAGTATTATAAGATAAATCGAATGAATTATTAATAAAATTATTTGACTTGAACTTATTATTATAGGATGCTCCCCTAACTCTTACCCCCCAGCCATTTTTTTCAAAATCATTATTTTCAAATATTAATCTATTAGAGCCCTCAAGATTAACCCCTACAGTATTCTTAATGAAAATATTATTTTTTATTTCTGAATCGTTAATTTCTTTTAATAATAAACCATAAGATGCTGCACCCCAATTATCTTGAAATAAATTATTAAACATATTTATTTTCTTTGAAAACATGACAGCTACCCCTGCACCATTATCTATAAAATTGTTATTATAATAATTATCATTATCTGAAAACATAAAGTGCAATCCGTATCTTATATTCTTTGTGCTTGTGTTATTAGTTATTGTGCAATTATCAGAAAATTCTAAATAGATTCCATCTCTTACATTTTTTATAAAATTACCATCTACCAAAATATTCCTTGAGTACCATAGCTGGACTCCGTTTCCCGAGATATACTCTTGCTCATCATTACCGAATATCTTATTGTTTTGAACTACTCCATCATAGGATTTTTCTATATAAATTCCAAAAAATAAATCTTCAAAAATATTCTCTTTTATTAGAAAACGACTACTTCTTTTAACTCTTATTGCAGCATTATCTTTTATATAACTTTTACCAACATTAATTATTTTAAAACCTATAATTTGTACATTATCTGATATTATATTTATGATCTCACCACTAGATTCTCCATCAATGACGGGATAATTATTTCCTATTATTGTAAGTGGTTTATCAATGATTATTTCAGATTCCTTGTATATCCCTTTTTTTACAATTATTGAATCAAAATCACCGGCAATAATTATAGCTTGTTTTATTGAACTTACCTCACATGACCTGCATACATTTATTGTCTTTGCATTTATTGTAAGTCCATATAAAATAAAAGAAACTCCAATTATATATCTAGTGATAGACTTCATTTTTTTACAACTTCCTTATATATGCTCTTAATTCATTCCAATTATAAACATCTCCCAGACTATCTACCTTAGTGATATCATTAAAATTTGAAAATGCTGATAGATTGGCTCCCATTGGACTAGTAACATTATCACTAATTAAAAATAAAGCATTGTTTGTATTAATCATTCTACCTGGATTACCATAGTCATTTACTAAAAAAACTGATACTTGAAGTTCATCGATATTATCAATATAATCAATCATACATTCTATTGAATCAAACTTATAGGATTTCCCTTTTGATGTCATAAATTCAGATGCATGCTTATTATCTATAATCATCATCTTACAGTTAAAACATTCATCTTGACCGTAGTGAATATCTTCAATTGTATAATTACATGAAGTAGATGTAAAAACAATTAGTAATAATAGTTTAATGTTTTTCATAATAATTAATTTTTTAATTTTCTTCCAATGAAATAGGCATATAGTGATAACATAATTCCCCCTCCTAAAAAATAAGTACCTAGTCTAGGATAAGCGTGAATCCTAAAATTTAACACATCTTTTGATCCTAATATAGGTGGTTGAAAACCCATTTTTGTGCCATCAGGATTTGTAAATTTTAAAATTGCCCTTGGATCTAGATTATAACCATAATCATGTTCCCAAAGATAAAAGTCATATAAACCTGCAGCACTCAAAGAGCACATTAAAATAAACCAAAATAAGAACCATTTGTTTGGAAATTTCATTGCTATAAGAACGCCAAGAAAAGATGTTAGTATTATTCCAAAAGGAAAAATTTTAAATTCCGGCATAGTATCAGGAATATATTTCATCCCAATATAATGGTTAAGTAGATTAATGTTTTCTATATCATGAGGATTAACATCACTAAAATCATTAATATGAATATTTATACCTAAGGGAGTTGGATATTGCGGAGCTTCCAAGGTTACATTCCAAAGAGGAAACAAAAAAACTGCCAAAGGGAGAATTACTGAAATGAGCATAACCATCCTGGGCTTATTTAATAATAAATTATTTATTAGCATAATAAAATTAATTAATCAAGTGACCAAGAAAGTTTAATATTTGAGTTTCTTGGCGACACTCTTATATAACCTTGCATTTCTTGGTGAAGAGCTGAACAAAAATCTGTACAATAAAATGGCCATACACCTACCTTTTTGGGTTCCCAAGTAAAGGTCTCTGTTTGACCTGGCATTACTAATATTTCAGATGTATTAGCTCCAATCATGGCTACTCCATGGGGAACGTCATAGTCTTGTTCCAAATTTGTTACATGAAAATAAACCTTGTCTCCAACCCTAACTCCTTCTATATTATCAGGTGTAAAATGGCTTCTAATTGTGGTCATATAGATATGAACTTCTTTCCCTTTTCTTACTACTTTAGTGTCAGATGGGGAAAGAGTAGCATATTTATGCTTATTTTCTTCAAGTTTATATATTTTTTTTGATTGTGGTTTGATAATATCAGCAGGAATTCCTGCTGCATAATGAGGCTCTCCAACTGTTGGAAAATCTAATAGCAATTCCATCTTATCCCCTGTAATATCATATAACTGAGCTGATTGGGTTACCTCAGGACCAGTGGGTAAATATCTATCTTTAGTTATTTTGTTCATAACCAGAGCATATTTTCCAAAAGGAGATCCAGAATTTCCTCCAGGAATCATTAAATGTCCAGGAGAATAAAATGTAGGCTTTCTGTCTATCACTTCCCAAGTACCTAATTTCCATTTTACTAATTCAGATGAAATAAAAAAAGATGTGTATGCATAGCCATTATCATCAAATTCAGTATGTAATGGTCCTAAACCCGCTTGTTTAACACTTCCTGCATGGACAGCTTCAAAATCTATAATTGGTATACCATAAGTTTCTCCTGAAAACTTTTCCTCCTCAATTGCCTTGATCATTTTTGAGAAAGAATGAACTGTAACATCTGCTGAAAGTTTTCCATTTCCTACTATATACTCTCCAGAAGGATCAATATCAACACCATGAGGTGATTTGGGAGTAGGAAGAAAGTATACTAGTCCAGGTAAATCAGCAGGATCAAGAATTTTTACTTCCTTAATCCATTTAGTCGTTGCTGTTTGGGTGGACTCATCATACATATTATGAGCATAATTTGTCTTAAATGTTTTAAATTTTCCTTGTTTAATATACTCTTCTGCTTTTTTCCAATTAACTGCTGCAATAAAGTCTTTGTCATTTTGGGAGGCATTTACTTCTAATAAAGAATATGCTTCTTCTGTATTATATGTAGTGTAAAAAAACCATCCATGAGAATCTCCTCTTCCTGGATGAGCCTTATCATAGTCAAAACCAGGCATCATAATTTGAAAAGAAAGATTCATATTTCCATTATCTGGATCTACTTCTAAAAATGAAAGAACCCCTTTAAAATTTCCTTTATAATCTTTTATTGGCATATCTCTTTGTGGGAAAGGAATAGAAAAACGAGTTCCAGCTATAACATACTCAGTATTTTCTGTTACATAAGATGAACTATGATTACCTGCTGTATTAGGTATTTCAATTATCTCTGTTGTTTCAAATACAGATAAATCAACTTTTGCAATTCTAGGTGTATTATTTTCATTAATAAAAACCCACCTACCATCTAACTTACCATCAGTTTGCGAAATATCAGGATGATGTGAGTCCCCCCAAGGAATAAATCCAAACGAGGTATTTAAGAGATTCTTGGTCTCTTCATTAAAACCAAATCCTTTCTCTCCATCAACTGAGAAAACAGGAATAATCTTAAATAGCCTTCCAGATGGCAACCCATAAACTGATAACTGACCACTAAATCCACCTGAGATAAAGGCATAGAACTCGTCGTACTCACCTGGGGGAACGTATACTTTTTCTGCAGAATTATATCCTAATGCGCTATTAGTTTTTGATGAATCTTTACTACTACAACTTATTAATAATGAAGTTATTGTAATAAATATAAATGATAATTTAATTGACTTTTTCATTTTTATTATTTGATTTAATAATTGTTAAGATCCTGCCTTTTAATAGAAAAATATTTTATTACTCCAGCGTTAGATTCCTCCATTGCTTTTTTACCCAATTTCCAATTTGCTGGACAAACCTCTCCAAATTTTTCATTGTGATGTTTTGCGTCTATAATTCTGATAAATTCATTAATGTTCCTGCCAATGGGCATATCATTAATTGATTCATAAAACACTTTACCATTCTCATCAATTAGATACGTAGCTCTGTATGATATATCTTGTTCATCTAAAATTTGCAACCTTTTAGATAAAATCCTAGTTGTATCTGAAATTAAAGGAAATGTTATGCCTTCAACACCTCCTCTGCTTATAGGAGTTTTTAACCAAGCTAGGTGAACTTGAATTGTGTCACATGATGTTCCGTAAACACTTATTCCCCTTTTTTCAAATTCACCTAATTGGTTTTGAAAAGCATGTAATTCTGTAGGACATACGTATGTAAAATCCATGGGGTAAAAAAAAAGTAAAGTTTTATTTGGAGGTTTAGATAGATTTACAATCGATTCCTTAGAGTCACTAGTAACTGAATTTAAATTAATATTGGGAAACTTTTTTCCTATATAGCTCATAGTTTTTAATTTTCATTAAATGGTAAAATCACTTTATCGACAACATGAACAATTCCATCAGAATCATTAATTGACTGTGATATATCTGAAATTGTATCTCCTCTTTTAGATAATACATAAACTAATAGTATAATCAATGTTAAAGCAAGAAATAGAGTGTATGCTAAAGGTTTTCCTTTCATATTAATCTAGTGTTCTAAAATATTCCAATATTGCCCTTGCCTGATCTTCATCAAGATTTTGATTAGCCATGGGCGCTCCATTAAACTTAATTAACAAGTCTTTTGCAATTGGATCATTTATGACCATTTCTTCAGGATTTAAAATCATGTTCATAACCCATTCTGGAGTTCTTCTTCCCAAAACACCATTAGGTGCAGGGCCAATAAATTTTTTCCCAATTTTATGACAAGCAGTACACATCTTTTTGTAAATATCTGCTCCTGTTTGAGCCAATCCATGATTTACTTCAGAATTTAAAATGATTTTTTTAATGGGTCCAATGCCCTTGTTAGACAAATCAACTAAATCAAAAGCATTAGTTTTGACGTCTTCATTAATTGAAGCTGTCTCCATAACATTATTAGGCTTAGTTCTTTCATAACTAAACTTTTCCTTCTCTTCACTTGCATCACTTCCACAACCTATAAGAATAACAATTATCAATAAACTTTTTAATTTTTTTATCATTTTTACTATTATAAAACAAAATTATCACTGTTTTTGAAAAAAAAATATGATAAAAATCATCTTTTTTTGTAACTTTTATATATGGTCAGCAAATTAAAAATTAAACATCCAAAAATAGATAAAGAAAACAGATGTGAAAATTGTATAATCAGGCACTTAAATGCTTTAAAAGATTTGGATAATAAAACACTTGCCCATGTATCTGACTCTAAGGAAACTTTAGCTATTGATAAAGGAGAATTGATTTTTAAGGAAGGGCAAACTCTCAAAGGACTATACTGTATTAAACAAGGAAACACAAAATTGTCTAAAATTAGTGATAATGGAAAAGATCAAATTATTAGAATTGCTTCCAAAGGAGAACTTCTTGGCCATAGAACTTTAGTCTCTGGCAAAAAAACTAATCTTAGCGCAGTTGCTCTTAATAATATGGAAGTATGTTTCATACCAAAAGAACAAATTTCAAAATTAATAGATGATAAAAGATTTTCTAAATCTCTACTAGTATATATATCAAATGAATTAAAGGAATCTGATAATAGATTAATAAATATGGCTCAACAAAATCTTAAGCAACGTTTAGCTCAATTATTGATTTATCTTGATAATAATTTTGGCTGTGATAAGAAAGGTTTTATTAATCTATCTCTGTCAAGAATAGAGATATCAAACATTCTAGGAACATCTAAAGAAGGATGTATTAGAATGATTTCAAATTTTAGAAAGGAAAAATTAATCGATTTAAAAGGCAAAAAAATTAAAATTATTGATTTTGATGCTTTAGTACAAATAGAACTAGGATTTACAAAACAATCTTAATTAACCCTTTCAGGATAATCTGTAATTATAGCATCTACTCCGAATTCAATCATTCTTTTTATGTCACTAAACTCATTTATAGTATAAGGGAAAATTTTAAAACCATTCGCATGAATTTCATTTATATTATCTTCATTTAAAGACTTATAATTAGGATTTATTGCTAGTGCATCTAATTTTTTAGCAATAGGAATGGCCTCAATAGGATCAAATTCAGTTAAAATAGCAATCGACACAGTTTTGTTTATAGATCTAAACTTTTCTAATTCATCCCATTTGAAACTTGAAATAATAAATTTATCATTTGTCCAACCTCCTTTATTAATATATTGATTAATAATATCATTTGTTGGAGAAGCAGTTCCCTGACCTTTAAGCTCAATATTTAATTTAACCTGTCCATCAATTAAGATTAAAACCTCTTCCAGAGTTGGAATTCTGTATTGATCTAAAACTGTTATCTTTTTTATTGAGTCTAATTCAAGAGATTCTATAAATCCTGATGCATTTGTTAGTCGGTCAAGTTTCTCATCATGAAAGACAACTAATTCACCTGTTTTACATTTAAAAACATCAATCTCAATACCATCAACTCCTAATTCCATAGCCTTCTTTATTGAAGGAATTGTATTTTCAGCAATATGTCCCATGGCTCCTCTATGGCCTATAATAATAACTTTAGTGTTTTTATTACAACTTAATACTGTTATCAAAGTTAGAAATGATATTATAAATCTAAACATATTGAAAGATAAGATTTTATGAATAAAAATGAATAATTAGTATATTAGGCTAGACCTCCGATAAGGTTTATAAATTAGAATTATGAAATTATTTTCAGTGTTTTTAGGTGGTAGAGCAAAAAAATGTAATACAGAACTTCATGATGTTGTTTTTACATGTGGAAACAGAATTGAAGAAACATATTTAGACTTATTAGATAAATGGTTTGGAATTCCTGATAGACTTCATATTGATTCTTGGGTTGAATTATCTAATGTTGATGGGTATAAAGTGTCTTTAAGTGAAAACAAAATTGAAAACAATAACAAATTATACTTTATAAATCTTGGTGGGTATGATCCTAATAAATTTGAAGAATTACATGAAAGTAAATTTATGGTTGGGCCAAATAAAGTAAGGATTAAAAAAAGAGCAAAAGAAAGTATGATGATTGGCCTAGACCAAGTTCATACAGATGATTTATATGATGTTGACGATTGTATAGAAATAGATAAAGTATCTAATCTTTATGTAAAACTTGAAAAGTCTAACAATAAAAAGGAATTAATTTTTAACATTGGCTATCACCCTATACCTAAATCTGTAATTGAAGAATATAAACTTTCAAGTAAAAAATAAAATGAAAAAATTAGTTATGGATAAGATTAATTTAATTGAGTGTCATAATCGAATCAAACCATATATACATAATACACCTGTTATTACATCTACTCAAATAAATAACATGACAGGAGCAGAAATATATTTTAAATGCGATAACTTCCAAAAAATGGGAGCATTCAAAATGAGAGGAGCAACAAATGCAATCTTACAACTTCCAGCAGATAAAAAAAGAAATGGAGTTGTAACCCATTCATCTGGAAATTTTGGTCAGGCTCTTTCCTTAGCTGCTCAAAGTATAGGTGTAAAAGCATACATAGTAATGCCTTCAAATGCAACAGAAATAAAAAAAGCTGCTGTAAAAGGATATGGGGGTGAGCTCATAGAATGTGAATCAAATGTGGAATCAAGAGAAAATACTGCACAAGAAATTGTAAAATCTAAAGGGGCAACTTTTATTCATCCTTCAAACGATAATGATGTTATTCTAGGGCAAGGCACTGCTTGTAAAGAACTTTTAGAAGATTATAATTTTTTAGAATATGTTATAACTCCTGTTGGTGGAGGAGGTCTAATTGCTGGAAGTGCATTAGCAGCAAAATATTTTGGTAAAAATTGTACTGTTATTGGGGCTGAGCCATTTGTAGTTGATGATGCATATAGATCTTTAAAAAGCGGAAAAATAGAAACAAATAATACGACTAAGACAATAGCTGATGGACTAAATACCCAATTAGGTGACAAAAACTTTCCAATAATTCAAAAAGAAGTTCATTCAATAATTAGGATAACTGAAGATGAAATAATTGAATCAATGAAAATTATATGGGAACGATTAAAAATTGTATGTGAACCTTCTGGCGCACCTTCATTAGCAGCAGTTTTAAAAAATAAAAAGCTTTTTAATAACAAAAAGGTTGGAATAATAATTACAGGAGGAAATGTTGATTTAAATAAACTTCCTTTTTAAAAATTGAACCTAGCTTATAAATGCTAGATAGACGAGCCATCCTGTTAAACCTATCATAATTGCTGACAAAGTTAAATCTTGCCATTTTTTAAGCTTAATCTTTTTCCACATAGTGACTTGCCAAAAAATAAGCATAATAAAAAGAAGTATGGCTGTAGTATTGAAATCCATAAACATATAGTAAAAATAAGATAAGTTTTAGATTGATAACTAAATTTCTTTATTTTTAAGTAATAATATTAAAAAAACCTATATGACAGCACAAAATAGAAGGGAATTTATTAAGAATGCGTCTCCTCTACTGGCTCTTCCACTTATCAATGTTAAGAGTCTTTTTACAACTAGTCCAGACAAAATTCTATATAATGCAAACATAATAACAGTAGATCCAAACAATCCTAAAGCTCAAGCAATTGCAATGTTTGGAGAAAGAATTATAGCTATTGGAGAAAATGATAAAATATTAAGACTATCAAATTCAAATACTAAAAAAATTGATATTGGTGGAAAGACAATTGTGCCAGGATTTATTGATGCTCATTCTCACCCAGCCTCATCTGGTCTTTCTCATCTAAGAAATGTTGATATTGATTTGCGTTCAATAAAAGAAATCAAAAATGCTATTTATGAAAGAGCTAAAATAACTCCTCCAGGAGAATGGATTTTAGGTTTTAAATATGATGACACAAAGATTAGAGAAGGAAGACTGATAAATAGATATGATCTGGATGAAGCTGCGCCAAATCATCCAGTAAGAATTACACATCGAGGAGGACACTCAACGTATGTTAATTCAAATGCTTTGAATTTAATGGGATATAATCGAGACACTCCTGATCCAGAAGGAGGAAAAATTGGAAGAGATTCAAAAAATGGAGAATTGACAGGACAATTATTAGAAACTGCCGACTATCCTTTATCAAAATTAATCCCTGATAAATTTACCCAGAAAGATTATCAAGAAGGAGTTAAGTTAATAACTAAAATGATGACAAAAAGTGGTGTTACATCTGTTACAGAAGCATATGGATCTTCGACATTTCTTAGAGCATATCAAGACGCGTATGATGCTGACGAATTATCTATGAGAGTTTATAGTATGATTTCTTATAGAGAAATTGACAAGTTTATTGATGCAGGAATTAAGACTGGTTTTGGAGATCATTGGTTAAGGATTGGAGGAATGAAAATCACGATAGATGGTTCAATTTCAGAAAGAACTGCAAGATTATCAAAGCCATATATTGGACGACCAAACGATTACGGAATTATGGTTATGGAGGAAGAAGAAGTCTATAAATACGCTCATAAAGCGCATACAAATGGATGGCAAGTAGGAGTTCATGCTAATGGTGATGTAGGAATTGATAAGACATTAAATATTTATGAAAAACTTCAAAAGGAATATCCTCGAATTGACCCTAGATTTAGATTAGAACATTGCACAGTAATTAACGAAGATTTGGTAAGAAGGATTAAAGAATTAAATGCTATTCCAAATCCCTTTTCAACATATGTTTATTTCCATGGAGAGAAAATGAAGCAATATGGAAAAGAAAGATTGGAAAATATGTTTGCTGTTCGAAGTTTTCTTGATGCTGGAATAAAAGTTACACAAACCTCAGATTATCCACCTGGCCCTTATGAACCTATGATGGCTCTTCAGTCTAGTGTAACAAGAACAGACATTAATGGAAATGTATGGGGTCCATCCCAAAAAATTAGTGTTGAAGAAGCAATTAAAGTTGGAACTATACATGGAGCATATGCTTCATATGAAGAAGGAATAAAGGGGAGTTTAGAAAAAGGGAAATTAGCTGATCTTGTTGTTTTAGATAAAGATCCAAGAAAAGTTGATCCAATGGAAATTATTGATATTCCAATTCAGAGAACAATGGTAGGAGGAAAATGGATGTACGAATCTTAAATTAATTATAAAGATTACTGGTATGGAATATAAAAAAGAGGACATGATACTTAAAAACAATCTTAATCATACACTTTTTTCATGGTCAAAGCAAAAAGGAATTAATCCTTTGAGTATAGATAGAGCAAAAGGAGTTTATTTGTTCGATCAAGAAGGAAATAAAATAATAGATTTTTCCTCTGGATTAATGAATGTCAATATAGGTCATGGCGATCAAAGAGTTACGAATGCTGTGGTTAAGCAGATGGAAAAAGTTAGCTATGTAACACCATCTGCAATTACTAAAGCACGAGGGGAATTAGGAAAAAAACTATCAGAAATTTGTCCTGGAGATTTAAATAAATCTTTTTTTACTGTTTGTGGAGCTTCAGCAATTGAAAATGCAATTAAGTTAGCAAGACTTTATACTGGCAGACATAAAATTTTAACAAGATATCGATCTTACCATGGCTCAACGATTGGGGCTATGTCTGCTGGAGGAGATCCAAGAAGACATAAAATTGATGCACATCAAGCTCCTAATTTTGTTCATCTCGAGATACCTTATGAATATCGCTCCAATGGAAGTAATTGGGAACAAGATTGTTTTGATCAACTTGATAGAATTTTAGCATATGAAGGGCCAGAAAACTTTGCAGCTATTATTATGGAAGGCGAATCAGGAACTTCAGGATGTCTTAAGCTGCCAAAAGGGTATTTTAGAAAACTAAGACAAGTTTGTGATCAGCATGGAATTTTATTGATTTCAGATGAAGTGATGAGTGGTTTTGGAAGAACTGGTCAATGGTTTGGAATTAATAATCATGATGTCATACCTGATATGATGGTTTTAGCTAAAGGAATTACCTCAGGGTATCTACCTTTTGGAGCTCTACAAGTTAGTGATTCAATTGCCTCTCATTTTGATAATATTCCAATGATGCTTGGATTAACCTACTCAGCTCATCCAGTTGCTTGTGCTGCAGCACTTGAAGTTATAAAAATTTACGAAGAGGATAACCTTATTAGAAATGCTAAGAATATGGGAATATATATAGAAGAGCAAATTCAATTGTTAAAGAAAAAACATCCATCTATTGGGGATTTCAGAAATACCGGACTTCTAGGCTGCATAGAAATAGTTAAGAATAAAAAATCTAAGGAGCCGATGGCTCATTTTAACGCACCTCCAGAAGAATTAAAAGTAATGGATAAAGTAAAAGCTAAAATTTCTGAACTGGGAATGTATACTTTTAGTAACTGGAGCTATATCTTTATTGCACCCCCACTTTGTATTAACAAGGAACAAATAGACAAAGGATTATCGATTATTTCTGAAGCTTTAGAAATAGCTGACAGAGCCTGTGAATAGTAATAATAATCTACCTAAGATAACTACCACCGTTAATATCAATAGTTGAACCCGTGGCATGATCAAGATTTCCAGAAACTATCAGTGATACCAATGGTGAAATATCTTTGGGTTCAGTTAATCTGTCTAAAGTAATCCCCTTCTTAACAATTTCTTCTCCATGCTCCTCAATAAAACTTTGAGCCATATCTGTTTTAACAAAGCCAGGAGCAATACTAATTGCTACAACATTATCTATTTCTCCAAATGATCTTGAAATAGTTTTTGTTAATGAAATCAGACCTCCTTTGGAACAAGCATAAGAAATGTAATCTTGCTGTTCACCTCTAAATGCTGACCTAGAAGATATGTTTATAAATCTTAGTCTAGTTTTGATTTTATTTTTTCTTTTATACTTTATAAACTCTTTAAAAATTAATCCAGGAGCTTTTAGATTTACACTAATAGTTTTATCAAACATCTTATCCCACTCTTCAATATCTAAAGATATATCAGCAGATTCTGCAATTCCAGCATTATTTATAACACAATCAGGAAAAGATAATTTATTAGTTGTTTCATCTACCAATTTTTTAATATCATTATAAGAAGAAAGATCTGCTTGAATAATTACTGAGTTAGATTTATAAGCACTTAACAAGCCTTCAAGTGAAGATTTATTTCTATTACAATGAAGTGCTAAATCATGACCTTGATCAAGTAAATCACTTGCAATTTGGTAACCAATACCTTTTGATGAACCTGTAACTAATACAACCATATGGTTAATATATGAAAAAGGAAATTATAAATAAAAAATCTAAGGACCCTATGGCTCATTTTAATGCACCTCCACTTTGTATTAACAAGAAACTAATAAACAAAGAGATAATTGATTATTTCTGAAGCTTTAGAAACAGCTGACAAAGCATGTAAATAGATACAATGAAATAGTCCTCAACTAAATTATGGTGTCTCTGCTCTTTTCAATTCGTCCGTTACTCGCAAACCTGATTCTATTGCTCCATTCATAGAAGCCCTTTGAATTGCTGTGTGTTCACCAGCAAAGAAAATAGGTCCCTCAGGTTTTGCTAATATCTCTCTAAAGCCTTTCTGACCAACTCCAGCAAAAGAGTAACTTGCTTTTACCCAAGGATCTTCATTCCAATATTTTACAACTCCCTTCTCCCAGAACTTTGGTGCTTCTGGCCATATATTTCTACAAGTATTTTGAGCTATATTTAGTCTTTTATTATTATCAAGCCTTCCAAGTTTTATTGCATCTTCTCCCGAAGTAAAGCTTAGCAATATTCCTCGTGGTCCAGGTTGATCAATTGAAAAATGATAAACCCTTCGTAGTGGAGTGTCAGTAAAAACACGTTGTCCAATAGAATTTTTATTATCCCAAAATCTTTGTCTATACTGCATTGCTATTTTCATTGCATGCCCATATTGTTGGTTGTTAATACAATTTATTTTTTCTATAGAAAAACCAGGATTGATATCTATGTTTTTTAATATAGATGCTGGGATTGCTAATACACATTTTTTTGCCGGAATTTGCACAAGTCTTTTGTTCTCTTTAACTGTTGCAGTGATACCATTGGAATCATAATCAAGACGTTGCAAAGGTTTATTATACATAATTTTTGTGCCCAATTTTTTTGCAAGTGTTTTAGGTAGCTGATCATTACCACCAAAGATTCTTCCTTCAACTGTATTTTCGCTAAAGTTTGATGTTCTTGTATTAGACAATACCATATACAATGCAGACATTTTTGATGGAACTGCAGTCGCTTCAGTCGCATTTGCATATGTATATAAATCAATAATATCTTTTGGGGCACCGCCTTTCTTTAGAATATCTTCAACTGAGATTTTATCCAATGCTTGTACTTCTGGAGAACTTATACCCTTTTGTTTAACTAAGTCTATCCACTTTTGGATATATTGAACTTCCTGACCAAATAATTTACCCTCCAAAGCTCCCTTAAAAGGCAATAAATCTCTACCAGATCTTAATCCTTCAATAGTTGAAGTCTGGCCTTTTACATAAACACCATCATACTGTTTTGCTGGCAAAACTTTTAAATCGAACTTTTTACAATATTCATGAACATACATATCTGAGCTATCTACATATTCAGCTCCCATTTCAGAATATAAATTATCAGAAAAAGGTTCTCGATAGGTGCTTACTCTTCCACCTGGACGAGAACGAGCTTCAATCAAAATCACATTAAACCCAGCTTGGTCTAACTCATAAGCACAAGACAGCCCTGCTAGACCCGCACCTATTACAATTATTCGTTTATCATCAGTTGAATTAGAAAAAATTGATGAAAAAGGTAAAGGATAAAAAGAAAATAAAGAAGTAGTTAATCCCGCCTTCTTAATAAATGTTCTTCTTGTTAATTGGTTTTTATTTTTAATCATATATTAAAAATACAAAAATTACTTCCTTAAATAAGTGAGATTAATAAGGATAATATCGATTAGTATATTTATTTTTAAATTTATCTTAATTAATTAATAATGAGAAAACAACTACTCTCTATTGTAACATTATGCCTTCTCAGTTGTTCTGAAGACAAAACATTGCAAAACATTTCTTCAATTGAAAACCCTAATTTCGTTTTAATATTTATGGATGATTTAGGATACGGAGACATAATGCCGTTCGGATCTATAAATTATGAAACTCCACATATAAACAAACTTGCAAAAGAAGGAATGTTGTTTACTAATTTTTATTCAGTGCAAGCAGTCTGTAGTGCCTCAAGAGCTGCCCTATTAACAGGATGCTATTCAAATAGGATAGGAATAAGTGGAGCATTATTCCCAGCCTCAACTACAGGTCTTAATGAAAATGAAATTACAATAGCTGAATTATTAAAAGAAAAAGGGTATGCAACATCTATATTTGGCAAATGGCATCTAGGATTCCAAGAAAAATTTCTTCCTCTAAATCATGGTTTTGATACCTTTCTAGGATTGCCTTATTCAAATGACATGTGGCCTGTTGATTTTGATGGAAATCAAATATCTGACACATCCAATTGGAGAAAAAAGGCTTACCCACAATTACCTTTAATTGAAGATTTCAAGAAAATTGATGAAATTAGAACATTAGAAGATCAAGCTAAACTCACAACTTTATATACTGAGAAGTCTGTTGAATTTATAAACAATAATAAAGACAACCCATTCTTCTTATACGTACCCCATTCTATGCCTCATGTTCCTATAGCTGTATCAAATAAATTTAAGGGAAAAAGTTCCCAAGGTCTATACGGTGATTTAATGATGGAAATTGATTGGTCAGTTGGCGAAATAGTAAAAGCATTAAAAAAGAACAATTTAGAAGAAAACACACTTGTGATCTTCACAAGTGATAATGGACCATGGTTAAATTTTGGAAATCATGCAGGATCTACAGGAGGACTTAGAGAAGGTAAAGGAACAAGTTTTGAAGGAGGTCAAAGAGTACCAACAATAATGAAGTGGCCAAAAGTAATTTCAGCTGGAAGTATCTCAAATAAAATTGCAGCTACAATTGATGTTTTGCCTACAATTGCTAATATAGTTTCATCTAACCTTCCTAAACATAAAATAGATGGTGTTGATATATCTCCCATCCTAGAAGGAAGAATAGATTCTAATCCTAGAGATCATCTATATTATTATTATGGAAAAAATAATTTAGAAGCAGTAAGAAAAGATAACTGGAAGTTAGTATTCCCTCATGAAAGTCGCTCGTATAAAAATGTACTTCCAAAAAACGATGGCCATCCTGGGCCTTATTCTATATTTACTACAGAATATGCACTTTATAATCTTAGAAGAGATCCTGGTGAAGAATATAATGTAAAAGAACTTTATCCAGAAATTGTCAAAGAGCTTGAAAATTTAGCTGAAATAGCAAGAAATGATCTAGGAGACGATTTAAATAAACGAATAGGGAATAATATAAGAGAACCTGGTAGTATTGAATAGATTTTGATATTTTTGTTTTATATATTTTTTTGTTATAATGACAGATTCTAAAATCTTAGTTTATTTTATCATTCCATTTTTTTTCATCATGTGTAAACCACAAAAAAGTGAGGAGAATGATAAGGATAATCAATTATCCATCCCTGGTGTCAGAACATGCTTTTGGTCAAGGGGACCTGTAAGTTCTGACCCTTATATAAACATAGCCTATCCAGATGCTGGAGTTTTTTATTGGAGTGCCGTTTTTACAATTCCAAAAGGAGCAAAACTTGAATTGGAAGGTGAATTTCCACACTCAAGATATATGTCATTTATAAGTTATGATGGAAGAGGTATCCCTCAAGAATCTATAGCAGACTATTTAATAGATGCTGATTCAGGAAATCAAAACCCTTTTTTGGAAGGTGCTGATAGAACTTCTACTAAGCGATCATATAAAGTAGAAATAAAAAATCAACCTGCTCCCTCGCTTCAAGCAGAGGGAATCAAATTGTTAAAACCAAGTCTTGAAGATCAAATTGATTTGAAAAGCAGAATTCAAAATACTCTTCACGCCCCTGCCTATGGAAGAGGTCAGCAGTCTGTCGTATACAGAATTTATGTTCCTGACAAGGGAACTGATGAAACAGGTGATGTTGGACTTCCTTCACCAATACTAACCATGGCTGATGGAACAGTTTACAAAGGATCTGAGGCATGTCGACTATTAAAAACTAAACAGCCTATACAGATCAAACCTGATGCTGTAGGTATTACTATGGAGAAGTATTACGAGATTACAAATATTAAAAATAGACCTTTTGCCCATCCTGCTACCAATCCTCCAACTTGGTATTTACAATATGATAGAAAATTTTTAATTGGTATGTATACTGGTGAAATGCCTGATAGCCCTCGAAAAAGCACAGGTGGGTTTTATCCTAATGTTGACAATAACTACATACGAACTTTTATTAATAGAAAATTTGGAAAAGTTTTTGTTTTAAATGGTAAGATACCCAAAACTCCAAAAACATGGAATGGAAATGAAAAAATGACTAATGAAGAACTTGTTTATTGGTCACTATGTTCAGTTCAAGGATTTGCAAATACCAGAGTTAACGATTGCTTTTTTGATGAACAAGTTCCTGTAAATGAAAATGGAGAATTTGTTGTTGTTGTTAGTCGGAAAGAGGACCGCCCCCGAAATGCAAGAGTTGAATGTGGATATGGTTGGCTTCCGATAGCTGATGATGGGGATGGTGTAAATGATGAAGATATTGGGGTTTTACAAATTCGTAACCTACTCGCCTCACCAGATTTTAAACATTCGATTCAAAATATAAAACAAATTGGAACAGAAAAAGAAGTCATGGGAGAGTATTTCCCTAGATCATTTTATACTTCTAAAGAGGCTTTTGAAGCTTTCTTCCCATGTTATCCAGAAATAAAAAATTAAAACTAAAATTTTAAAATTTTGATCAGATGAAAATACTCTATAAACAAATTTGGCATTTATTATCATTATTTATATTGTTATTAGGAATCAATTTTTTTATAAAAAATAATGAAGATGTATTTTATGGAAGCTTATGGAAAATTGACAGTAAATTATGGTTATATCTATCAATATTTTTTGCGATTTCACATCAAATTTACGTTGTAATTTGTTGGAGGTATGAATTATTTTATAAAGGTTTAAGCAAATTTTTTGCAAAGAATGCTTTTAAAGTTTATAAAATTGGCTTTACTATACTTATACTTTTAAGACCAGTTTTAATTATCATTTTATCCATTTCAAATTCAATGACAATTAATATAGGAAACAATTTGTCCTATTTAATTTGTTTGTTGCTTTTAATTCCTGGAGTTTATGGTCAATACTCAGTATTTAAATATTTTGGGATAAATAAAGCTTTTGGATACGATCACTTTGATCCAGAAAAATTTAAACATACTCCATTTGTAAGAAAAGGTATTTTTAAATACACTCCAAATGGAATGTATACTTTTGTTTTCTTATTATTATGGATACCAGGAGTTTTATTTCAATCTAAGGCTGCGTTATTAGCTGCATTATTCCAGCATATTTATATATGGATTCACTATTATTTTACAGAGCTTCCTGATATAAAATTTATTTATGGTAAAACCCCAACAAAATGATGAGAAACTTTTTCAAATTTTTTGCGGGATTAATCTTTTTTCTGTTCATTGGATGCTCATCTCCAGAGCAGTATTCAGAGCAAATAACAAAGGCAGATCAGCTTATTTCAAATACTCTTAATGCAAATCATTTGCCAGGGATTTCCGTAACAATTCTCAAAGATGGAAATAAAATATATTCTAAGGGGTTTGGCTATGCAGATATAGATGAAAAGAGAAAAATTTTGCCTTCAAGTACTAGATTTAGAATTGGAAGTATTTCAAAAACACTTGCTGCTTCTGCTTTAATGAAATTGGTTGAAGACGGAAAAATAGATTTGGATGGTAGTATATACTTTTATGTTCCAGACTATCCTAAAAAGAGATGGAAATTTACATCAAGACAAATTGCTGGTCATCTTTCTGGGATAAGACATTATAAAGGGGATGAAATGATGATCAATAAAAACTTTTCAAATGTTAAAGATGCCTTGAGTGTTTTCAAAATGGATTCTCTTTTGTATGAACCAGACACAAAATATAATTATTCCACCCATGCATGGACCCTTCTTAGCGTGGTAATTGAAAATGCTTCTGGTGAGCCTTTTTTAGATTATACGCAGGCCAATGTTTTTGATTTATTAGACATGAAAAATACACATGCTGAACAGAAAAATTTGATAGGCGTTGAAAAGGTTAGTTACTATTTGTTAGATTCAACTAAAACAGCAATTGTTGCACCTGAAGTTAATAATAGTTGGAAATGGGCTGGCGGAGGTTTTATCTCAACAACAGAAGATGTAGCAAAATTTCTTTGGGCTCATTCCAATTACGACTACCTAAATGAAAAAAGTATAAAGGAAATGATCACTCCTCAAAAAACTATGGATGGGGAGAGTACTAGCTATGGCCTTGGTTGGGAAACATTTTATGATAAAAATAATAATCCTTTGATTGGACATACTGGAGGTTCTATAGGGGGCACTTCTTATGCTTTTATGGCTCCTCATTCGAATACAATTGTAGTCATGACAACTAATTTGTCAGATGCTAGTTTTGGAAATTTAGCAAATGATTTGTTTGAGCTCTTTGAATAATTAAAATCTTTGCTCGGTTTTTTGTTTATATGCGGTAAATTTCCACCATTTTTACGATTCGTTTTGCTGCAGCAACAGCTGCAGAGTAATCCTGAGAAAAGTTGAGTCGGATACTATCCATACAAGCTGGGTCAAATTCTGTTCCAGGCGTAACTATCACATTTGCCTGATAACGCAGTAGGTGTATAAAAGTATATAAATCTACACGTAGCGGGGGTAGTTGTGGGAAAAGATAGCTGCCAGCCTGTGGGCTTGCTGTATAGATATTAGCAGCCCTGAAAGTTTGTAGTAATTCATCTCTTATTGATTCATGTTCTCGAATACGATTTTCCATCCAGCCTAAAGGTTCCTGAAACCAAGTATCAAGAACTGCTTGATTGTATCCTGCAGCACGCAAAGAAACGATCGCTTGAAGGGATTCCATTCTTTCAATCAATTTTGGTGTGCCAAATGCAACTCCAAGGCGAAATCCGCTAAGAGATTCAGTTTTTGATGGCCCCATGATAGTAATAAGATTTTCAGGCTGAACATCACAAGAACGAAGATGAGTATAGACCTCACCACTATATATCATTCTAGAGTACAGTTGATCCACGATTACACTAACATCATGGATTGCTGCAAGATCTGCTATTTTAGTTATTGTAGTTTTTGAATAGACAAGACCTGTAGGATTATTGGGTGTTGAAAAGACTAAAACCTTTGCTCCTGCTTTAAATGCGTCTTCAATTCGATTTAGATCTGGGCTGTTTTCAGATTGAGAATTCTTGTAGTTTAGAGGAATTGGTAAAATGTCACCTCCGAAAAACTTAACAAGTTTGCGGTTGGCAAAATAGTCAGGATCAACTACAGCAACTTTTGTCCCAGCATCAACCGTTGAAGCAAGTGCCAAAAATAATGCCCCTTGAGTTCCAGGAGTTATAATCAATTCGCTATTAGCTTCAATTGGCCGGCCAGTAAACTTCCCAAGGCTAGCAGCCAGTCTATTTCGTATTTCAGCCGATCCTCTATACTCAGTATACGCTTGACATCCACCTCTAATAAAACCCTCTTTCCAAGCTTCATCAGAACTGGGCGTTGGAGGAAAGGCATCTACATCCCCGTGGGAGAAATCAATAGGAACGCCATCAAGTTTCTCGCCAAGCATAATGGTATTAAGATCTCCTAGATTTTGTCGGACTTCCTGACCAGGAGCATTATTTATATCAAGAGCTTTAAATTTTTCATCAAGTGTCATCGTCTTGTAATTTTAAAAACAATTCTTAAAATCTTTTTGCTTTGGCAATAAATCTAAATTGTTTATGTCTTTAAATATATAAAACTTTTGTTTTTATTACAATACAAAAGATTGCTAGTGACAGTTCGATATTTACTTTCATCATGCAAAAACAAGTATACTTACTCTAAACAAATAATAAATAATAATTTTATCGTGTAACCTTTGCTTCTCTAAAAAAAAATGATAAGTTTGCGTTACATTA
>LWDU01042173.1_pt1 | contig 34811 bp, 50 predicted proteins | sample 727161 | NCBI WGS metagenome assembly LWDU01 (sample SAMN04566230, study PRJNA314399) | hydrothermal vent metagenome | isolation source: deep sea hydrothermal plume seawater | place: Mexico: Gulf of California, Guaymas Basin | collected 2004-07-11 | reverse complement strand
TTGCGATGGAAGAAGGCTTGCGTTTTGCAATACGAGAAGGCGGCCGTACTGTGGGTGCGGGTGTTGTTTCTAAAATTATTGAGTAATTATAAAAATGGCTGATGAACAACAAGTAATTAGAATTCGCCTTAAGGCGTTTGACCATCGTCTGATCGATCAGTCTACAAAAGAGATTGTCGAGACAGCAAAGCGTACGGGTGCCCAAATTAGAGGGCCTATTCCTTTGCCGACGAAAAAAGAACGCTTTACAATTTTGATTTCACCGCATGTAAATAAAGATGCACGTGATCAATATGAAATTCGTACTCATAAACGTTTAATGGATATCGTTAACCCAACTGATAAAACAGTTGATGCGTTAATGAAACTTGATCTGGCGGCGGGTGTCGACGTTCAGATTAAACTTCAATAAGAATAATTAGTGGATTAAAAACAATGACGATTGGAATAATAGGTCGAAAACGAGGCATGACACGAGTGTTCACTGTAGAGGGACAGTCTGTGCCAGTAACCGTTGTTGAAGCGACTCCTAATCACATTACTGATTTGATTACGCCAGATACACAAGGTTATACCGCGATAAAGGTTTCATGGGGTTCTAAAAAATCCTCGTCGGTAACGAAATCAGAAGCAGGTAACTATGCTAAGGCTAACATCGAGACAGGTGAAGGTCTTATGGAATATCGAGTAACTGATGAAGAGCTAGGCGAGTATACTGCCGGCGCTGAAATTAAAGTTGATATGTTCGAAGCAGGTCAAAAAGTTGATGTGACAGGTACAACCAGTGGTAAAGGTTTTGCTGGTGTTATTAAGCGACATAACTTCAGTCATCAACGTAATACTCACGGTAACTCATTGTCGCATCGTGCTCCTGGTTCTATCGGCCAATGTCAAACGCCAGGTCGCGTTTTCAAAGGTAAAAAAATGGCCGGTCACATGGGTAATGTACAACGCACAATGCAGAATCTTGAAGTTGTTCGTGTTGACGTTGAACGCAACTTGTTATTGATTAAAGGTTCTGTCCCTGCAGTTAAAGGTGGCAGGGTTATTATTAAACCTTCAGTAAAAGCACGTAAATAAGGCATAGATAATGGAACTTACGATTCAAAAAGAAGGCAAGAAAAAAGCAGGCAGCATGACTGTTGCTGATAGTGTTTTTTCTGTCGAATTTAATGAGCCACTGATACATCAGGTTTTAACCACGTATCTGGCGGGTGCTCGTTCTGGCACCAAAGCACAAAAAACACGTTCTGAAGTTCGTGGTGGTGGTAGAAAGCCATGGGCACAAAAAGGAACCGGTCGCGCACGAGCTGGTACTATTCGTAGTCCATTATGGCGCAGCGGTGGTGTCACATTTGCTGCAAAGCCACGTGACTATAGTAAAAAAATAAATAAGAAAATGTATCGCGCGGCAATGCGTTCTATCTTTTCTGAACTAGTACGGCAAGAACGTTTTGTTTGTGTTGATGAATTTGATGTGACAGAAGCAAAAACAAAGCTGGTTAAAGATAAGTTGAATGGCTTTGGTCTTGAAGATGTTTTAATCATTACTGAAGAATTAACAGAGACTCTTTATTTTGGAATAAGGAATCTTCCTAAAGCAGATGTGATAGATGCTAATGAAATTGATCCTTATTCATTGATTGGTTTTGAAAAGATATTAATCACGAAAGCTGCAGTTGAAAAAGTTGAGGCATGGTTATCATGAATCAGGAAAAATTAATGACAGTTTTACTTGAACCAAGAGTGACTGAAAAGTCGACGATGGTTGGTGAAGCTCATAACCAATACGTATTTAAAGTTGCTAAAAGCGCAACTAAACCTGAAATTAAACAGGCTGTTGAATTAATGTTTGATGGTGCAGAAGTGTTATCTGTTCAGGTTACGAACGTAAAAGGTAAGAAAAAAATATTTGCGCGCAAGCCAGGTCAGCGTGTTAACTGGAAGAAAGCCTATGTCAAACTTAAGCCTGGCTTTGACATCGATTTCATGGGGGCTTGATAGGATACCGACATGGCATTAATTAAACCAAAACCAACTTCTGCCGGCCGTCGTTCGATGGTCAAAGTGGTTAGCCCTGAGTTGTACAAGGGTAAGCCTTATGGCCCTTTGTTGGAAAAACAGAATAAAACTGCAGGACGTAATAACCATGGTCGCATTACTGTGCGTCATCGTGGTGGTGGTTCAAAGCAACGTTATCGCATCATTGATTTCAAACGAAACAAAGATGGTATCGTCGCAAAAGTAGAACGCATTGAATACGATCCGAATAGAACAGCACATATCGCTTTACTGCTTTATGTAGATGGTGAGAGACGTTACATCATTGCTCCTAACGCCGTTAAAGTTGGTGATGAAGTAATGTCAGGCCCAGAAGCGAATATTAAAGCAGGCAATTGCATGGCTTTACGTAATATTCCATTGGGTACCACGGTTCATTGTATAGAGTTGAAGCCAGGTAAGGGTGCTCAGTTAGCACGTAGTGCCGGCACTGGTGTTCAGTTGGTAGCTAAAGAAGGACGGCATGCAACGCTTAGATTACGTTCAGGCGAAATGCGTAAAGTTTTATCTGATTGTCGAGCAACAATTGGTGAAGTAAGTAATGGTGAACATCAGTTGCGAGCTCTAGGTAAAGCGGGTGCTAAGCGCTGGCGTGGTATTAGACCTACTGTTCGCGGTGTTGCTATGAATCCGGTTGATCACCCACATGGTGGTGGTGAAGGTCGTACTTCCGGTGGTCGTCATCCTGTTAGTCCATGGGGTACGCCAACCAAGGGTTACAAAACAAGAAAGAACAAACGAACTGATAAATTAATCGTTCGTAAACGTAAATAAACGAGAGGAATACACGTGCCACGTTCAGTAAAGAAAGGTCCTTTTATTGACCATCACCTTTTTAAAAAGGTAGAAGCAGCAAGGGAAAGTAACGATAAACGTCCAATTAAAACCTGGTCTCGTCGCTCTATGGTTATGCCTGAAATGGTTGGGTTAACTATTGCTGTACATAATGGCCGTGATCATATGCCTGTTTATATCTCTGAAAACATGGTTGGACATAAGTTAGGCGAGTTTGTATTAACTCGTACCTTTCGTGGTCATCTTGCAGATAGAAAATCTTAATTAGTAGAAAATATTATGGCAACTTCAGCAACATTAAAACATACACATATATCACCGCAAAAACTGCGTTTGGTAGCAAATCAGATTCGCGGCTTGGCTGTTGATCGTGCAATTAACCTGCTAGCGTTCAGTAATAAAAAAGGCGCGGATATTATTAAAAAAGTATTAGAGTCAGCAATTGCCAATGCCGAGAATAATGATGGTGCTGATATTGATGAATTAAAGGTTAGCGAAATACAAGTTAATCAAGGCCCAACAATGAAACGCTTGCGTCCACGTGCAAGAGGCCGAGCAGATCAAATTATTAAAAGAACCAGTCACCTTATTGTGACGGTATCTGAAACGGAGACTAATTAGTATGGGTCAAAAAGTACATCCAACGGGGATACGCCTCGGCATTATTAAGGACTGGACCTCAACCTGGTATGCAGACAGTAAAGACTATGCTGATTTTTTACATGCAGACCTTAAGGTTAGAGACTATATCCGCAAGAAATTAGCCAATGCGTCAGTTAGCCGTATCCAAATTGAACGACCAGCTGGAAATGCGCGAGTCATTATTCATACGGCACGGCCTGGAATAGTTATTGGTAAGAAAGGTGAAGATATTGAACGTCTTCGTCTAGAAATATCACAAATGATGGGTGTGCCAGCACATGTAAGTGTTGAAGAAATTCGTAAGCCAGAACTAGATGCGTATCTAGTAGCTGAAAGTGTCGCACAACAAATTGAACGACGTATTATGTTTCGCCGTGCAATGAAACGTGCAGTGACGAATACCATGCGCCTAGGAGCTTTAGGTATCAAGATTGCTGTTGCCGGTCGATTGAACGGTGCTGAAATTGCGCGTGGTGAATGGTATCGAGAAGGTCGAGTACCTCTTCATACATTACGAGCAGATATAGATTATGGTACAGCTGAAGCGGCTACTACCTACGGAATTATTGGAATTAAAGTCTGGATCTTTAAGGGTGAAGTTTTTGCTCCAGAGCAAAAAATAATAACAGAAGCTCCTAAAGAACAAGTTCAGGCATAAGTAAGCAACTAACAGGATAAAGAGACGTGTTACAACCTAAAAGAACAAAATATAGAAAACAAAGTAAGCTACGTAATCGTGGTCTTGCAACGGTTGGTAATAAAGTCAGCTTTGGCGAATTTGGTTTGAAAGCTGTAGAGCGTGGTCGCATTACCGCTAGACAAATTGAAGCAGCGCGACGAGCGTTAACACGTAAAGTTAAGCGTGGTGCGAAAATCTGGATACGTATCTTTCCAGATAAACCTATTACCAAAAAGCCTTTAGAAGTTCGTCAAGGTAAAGGTAAAGGTAATGTTGAATACTGGGTTGCTCAGGTTCAGCCAGGTAGAATGATTTATGAAATGGAAGGCGTGCCAGAAGAGTTGGCACGTGAAGCGTTTGAGTTGGCAGCAGCAAAATTGCCTCTTAAAACAACTTTTGTAGCGAGGACAATAATGTAATGAAAACAGCAGAACTAAGAGAGAAAACACCTGAGGAATTGCAGGCTCTGTTGTTAGAAGAGTTGCGTGCTCAATTTAACTTGCGAATGAGAAAAGGTACTGGGCAATTAGATCGGCCTAGTGAAGTAAAGAAAACTCGACGCAATATTGCGCGTATCAATACGTTGTTAAACGAAAAGAAAATTGCAGTAGGTAAAGACGCATGAGTACAGAAGAGACACAAGCAAAAACAGTTAGCGGTACTGTAGTCAGTAATAAAATGGATAAAACCATTACCGTGTTGATTGAACGTAAAGTAAAGCATCCTCTATATGGGAAGTACATGCGTCGTTCGACCAAATTGATGGCTCATGATGAAGCTAATGAATGTAATGAAGGTGATGTTGTCATTATAGAATCATCACGACCACTATCAAAAAACAAGACCTGGCGCTTACAGAAAGTTGTCAGTAAAGCTCAAGTAGTTTAATCGGAGATAGATCGCAATGATTCAAATGCAATCAATACTTGATGCCGCAGATAACAGTGGTGCTAAGCGAGTAATGTGTATAAAAGTACTGGGTGGCTCAAAGCGTCGCTACGCTAATATTGGTGATGTAATTAAAGTCAGTATTAAAGAAGCTATTCCTCGCGGTAAAGTAAAGAAAGGTGAAGTTCATAACGCAGTTGTAGTGCGTACACGTAAGGGTGTTCGTAGACCAGATGGTTCTTTGATCCGTTTTGATGGTAATGCTGCAGTATTATTGAATGGTCAGTTACAACCAATTGGTACTCGTATCTTTGGTCCTGTAACTCGTGAGTTACGAGGCGACAAGTTTATGAAAATTGTCTCTTTGGCACCGGAGGTACTTTAAAGTGAGCCGTATTAAGAAAGGTGACGAAGTTGTCATGATCGCAGGTAAAGATAAAGGTAAACGTGGTGTTGTCTTATCGGTTATTGATGAACTAGACAAAGTCTTCGTTGAAAATATCAATATGATTAAAAAACATACCAAGGGTAATCCTCAAATGGGAACACCTGGCGGTATTATTGAGAAAGAAGCGGCTGTTCATATATCGAATGTTGCTATATGGAACCCTGTAACTAATAAAGGTGATCGAGTTGGTTATCGTACCCTTAATGATGGACAGAAAGTACGTTTCTTCAAATCAAACAACGAAGTAGTAGACGTTTAAGGTTTATATTCATGGTCAGATTACAAGAACATTATAAGAACACGGTATTTAAGCAGTTGACTGAAGAGTTCGGTTACAAGTCTGCGATGCAGGTGCCGAAGATTACCAAGATCACACTTAATATGGGTCTAGGTGAAGCAGTTGCAGATAAAAAGGTTGTCGAGCATGCGGTTGGTGATATGACCAAGATTGCAGGTCAAAAGCCTATTGTTTGTAACGCGAAAAAATCTGTTGCGAACTTTAAAGTTCGTGAAGGCTGGCCTGTCGGCTGTAAAGTTACATTGCGTCGTGAGCGCATGTATGAGTTTTTAGATCGTCTGGTTACTATTGCAATACCACGTATTCGTGATTTCCGTGGTTTGAATGCAAAGTCATTTGATGGTCGTGGTAATTACAATATGGGAATTAAAGAACAGATTATTTTTCCTGAAATTGATTACGACAAAATTGATCAGTTACGTGGTATGGATATTACAATTACCACAACTGCACGTACCGACGAAGAAGGCCGTGCATTGTTGAAAGCATTTAATCTTCCATTAAGGTCTTGAGGTCTATTTGAAATGGCAAAGTCATGCATGGTAAATCGTGAAGCTAAACGAATTCGAATGGTTAAGAAATTCGCTGCTAAAAGAGCAGAGTTAAAAGCGATTATGAAAAACGCGTCATTGAGTGATGAGGAACGTACAATCGCTCGTGATAAATTTAATAAAATGCCTAGAGATGCAAGTCCTAGTCGCATTCGTAATAGATGTAGTATTACAGGTCGTCCACATGGTTATTACCGTAAATTTGGATTAGGACGAAATAAACTACGTGAAGCGGCTATGCGTGGCGATGTGCCAGGCTTGGTTAAAGCAAGCTGGTAATAGAGAGAGAATAAGATATGAGTATGTCAGACCCAATTTCAGATATGTTGACGCGAATTCGTAATTCACTGCAACGTAATAAAGTTGATGTGAAAATGCCATCGTCAAAATTAAAAGTAGCGATTGCAAACATTCTGAAGGAAGAAGGTTATATCACAGGTTTTAGCGTTGAAGAGCAAAATAAGAAAGCAACGTTGACAATTGAGCTTAAGTATTTTGATGGTAAACCTGTTATTGAAACGATTAAGCGTATTAGTAAGCCTAGTCTTCGTAGTTATAAATCTAAGGATGACTTGCCAAAAGTAATGGGTGGTTTAGGTGTAGCAGTTATTTCTACAGCTAAAGGTGTAATGACAGATAAATCAGCACGTGAGCATGGTATTGGTGGTGAAATACTGTGTTACGTTTCATAAATTAATTGGATTGAATTATGTCTAGAGTAGCAAATAATCCTGTAAGCATACCAAGCGGTGTTGATGTCAACATTGCGGGTAGTTTGATTACGATTAAGGGTAACAAAGGTGAGTTGTCTCATAATGTTCATTCTTTGGTTAAAGTTGAGCAAGAAGATGGTGTGATAAAGACGACTGTTAACAGTAACAGTAAGTCTGCTAATGCGCTTTCAGGTACAACTCGTGCCTTAATACAAAATATAGTGACCGGTGTTACTGAAGGTTTTGAGCGCAAGCTTGAAATTGTCGGTGTTGGTTACCGAGCTAATGTTGCTGGAAAGGCATTGAATCTGAGTTTAGGTTTTTCTCATCCTGTTGCTTTTGAAATTCCTGAAGGCATTTCAATTGAAACACCAAGTCAAACAGAGATCGTTATTAAAGGCATAGATAAGCAACAAGTAGGTCAGGTTGCTGCAAATATTCGTGCTTACCGTCCACCTGAACCTTATAAAGGTAAAGGTGTTCGTTATTCTGATGAACGTATTGTTCGCAAAGAAGCTAAGAAGAGCTAATTGATATGAGTAAAAAAACAGATAGATTACGTCGTGCTAGAAAGACGCGTGCCAGAATTAAACACAAAGGCATAAATCGCTTGAGCGTTCATAAAACTTCGCGTCATATTTACGCGCAAGTGATTGCTCCATGTGGATCGCAAGTACTTGCAAGTGCTTCTAGTCTAGATAAAGAAATTAAGGGTCAGATTAAATATAGTGGCAATGTTGAAGCCGCTGCCATTATTGGTAAAGCTCTGGCGGAACGTGCGAAAAAAGCAGGTGTGTCTAATGTTGCTTTTGATCGTTCAGGTTTTAAATATCATGGTCGTATTAAAGCTTTAGCTGATGCGGCTCGTGAACAAGGTATGGAATTCTAAGGAAATATTCTTATGGCATTAGCAAATTCAATAACCGGTAACGAAGATCTTCAAGAAAAACTTGTCACGGTCAATCGTGTTGCCAAAGTAGTTAAAGGTGGTCGTCAATTCCGTTTCGGCGCGGTAACTGTTGTCGGTGACGGTAATGGTCGCGTTGGTCTGGGCTTGGGTAAATCTCGTGAAGTCCCATTGGCAATTCAAAAAGCAATGGAAAATGCACGTCGCAATATGATTTCAGTGCCGTTGAATGAAGGTACTCTTCAGTACCCTATCGTTGCAGAATATGGTGCCGCCAAGGTTTATATGCAACCTGCATCAGAAGGTACCGGTATTATTGCTGGTGGTGCAATGCGAGCGGTGTTTGAAGTAGTTGGTGTACATAATGTGTTAGCTAAATCGAATGGTTCAACTAATCCAATTAATGTTATCCGCGCAACTATTAAAGGTTTGCAGTCTATGTATTCCCCTGAACAGATTGCTGCTAAACGTGGTAAATCAGTAGAAGAAGTGGTTAGTTAATATTATGGCTAAATCAAATAAATTAAAGGTTACGTTGATTAAGAGTACTAATCGACGTATCGAAAAACATAAAGCATGCGTCATGGGTTTAGGTCTACGTCGTATTCGTCACAGTGTTACTGTTGAAGATACGCCAGAGAATCGTGGCATGATTAATAAAGTAAGCTATTTGCTTAACGTTGAAGAGGTGTAACGATGCGTTTAAATACATTGAAACCCCATCCTGATTCGACTTCGAACGCAAAGCGTCCAGGCCGAGGAATTGGTTCGGGCATAGGTAAAACTGGTGGTCGCGGCCATAAAGGTCAGAAATCACGTTCAGGTGGTTACCACAAAGTTGGTTTTGAAGGCGGTCAAATGCCTATCCAACGTCGTTTACCAAAGATTGGTTTTAGTTCACGTATTGGTCGTGTAACTGCAGAAATTCGTTTGAATGAATTAGAAAGTCTAGGTGTTGATGTTATCGATATAGAAGCACTTAAGTCGGCACGATTAATTAACAAAAGCACTTTACGAGCGAAAGTTATACTTTCTGGCAAAATCGAAAAAGCCGTTACCGTTAAAGGTCTTATGGTTACTAAAGGTGCTCGAAGTGCAATTGAAGCTGCCGGCGGCAAAATAGAAGACTGAGGATTATAGATTAATAATGTCAGCATCTAATCCAGCAATACCAGGCGGCGTTTCAGGTCTAGGCCAGTTAAAAGAACTGCGTCAACGACTGTTGTTTTTACTAGTAGCGCTATTCATCTATCGAATCGCAACGCATATTCCTGTTCCTGGAATTAATCCAGTAGCATTGGCTGATCTGTTTCAGCAACAGAAAGGTACAATTCTGGATATGTTTAATATGTTTTCGGGTGGCGCATTAAGTCGCTTCTCGGTCGTTGCACTTGGGATTATGCCGTACATTTCTGCATCAATTATTATGCAGTTGTTATCGGTTGTTGACCCTAAGTTAAAGCAAATAAAAAAAGAAGGTGAAGCAGGCCGTAGAAAAATTACGCAATACACGCGTTACGGCACAGTCGTCTTGGCAACCTTTCAAGCATTTGGTGTTGCAGCTGCATTAGAAGGACAACAAGCTGCGGGTTTAGCTGTAGTTATGGACCCAGGTGTAGGTTTTAGAGTTGTTGCAGTTAGTACATTAGTGACCGGAACCATGTTCTTAATGTGGTTAGGTGAGCAGATTACCGAACGCGGTATTGGTAACGGTATCTCGATGATTATTTTTGCTGGTATTGTTGCAGGTTTGCCTTCAGCAGTTGCTGGAACAGTTGAGTTATCCAGAACCGGCGAAATGCATTTGTTATCTGTGTTTGGTTTGTTTGCCTTAGCAATAGCAGTCACTGCTTTTGTTGTCTTTGTAGAACGTGGTCAACGTCGTATTACGGTTAACTATGCGAAACGTCAGGTTGGGCGAAAGATGTATGGCGGTCAGGCGAGTCACTTGCCATTGAAATTAAACATGGCCGGTGTAATTCCACCTATATTTGCATCTAGTTTGATTTTATTTCCAGCAACGATAGCGGGTTGGTTTGGCCAAACCAAGGGTATGGGATGGTTGCAGGATATCGCAACAACCTTGTCACCAGGGCAACCTATATATGTATTATGTTATGCAGCAGGGATTATTTTCTTCTGTTTCTTTTACACGGCAATGGTATTTGACCCGCGTGAAACAGCAGATAATTTAAAGAAGTCAGGTGCATTTATTCCTGGTATGCGTCCAGGTGAACAAACAGCAGCTTATCTCGATAAGGTGTTAACCAAATTAACTTTGGCAGGTGCAGTTTATATAACCTTTGTTTGTTTATTACCGGAATTTTTGATTTTGAAATTTAATGTGCCATTTTATTTTGGTGGTACATCATTATTAATTATTGTTGTGGTTGTTATGGACTTTATGTCCCAAGTGCAATCGCATTTAATGTCTCACCAATATGAAGGGCTAATGAAAAAAGCCAATCTTAAGGGACAAGGCCGACGTTAATACGTCGTTCGATTTGCTTGGAGAGAAAAGATGAAAGTTAGAGCATCAGTAAAAAAAATCTGTCGGAACTGTAGAGTTATCCGACGTAATAGAGTTGTACGTGTTATCTGTACTGACCCGCGCCATAAGCAGCGTCAGGGCTAGATAACCAGAGCAAGAATTGGAGATATAACACATGGCTCGTATTGCAGGCGTAAACATAGCGGACAACAAGCATTTAGTAATTGCGTTGACCTATATATATGGCATTGGTGCTACTCGCTCACAAAAAATTTGTGATGCGGTTGGTATACAAGGCACAACTAAAGTTAGAGAACTATCAGAAGCTGATTTAGACAAAGTCCGTGCTGAGGTCACTAAGTTTGATCTTGAAGGTGATTTACGTCGCGAAGTTTCAATGAATATCAAACGTTTGATGGATCTCGGTACCAACCGAGGAATTCGTCATCGTCGTGGACTACCAGTGAGAGGGCAACGTACAAAAACGAATGCTCGTACTCGTAAGGGTCCAAAGAAAATGATTAAAAAATAAATAATATAACCAGGTTTTAAATATGGCTAAAACACCAGCAAAGAGTCGCAAGCGTGTAAAGAAGACTGTCGTAGACGGTATCGCTCACATACATGCTTCATTTAATAATACGATTATTACGATTACCGATCGTCAGGGTAACACTCTGTCATGGGCAACCTCGGGTGGTAGTGGTTTCCGTGGTTCGCGTAAAAGTACGCCATTTGCAGCTCAGATTGCTTCGCAAAAAGCGGGTGAAACGGCAAAAGATTTATTCGGTATGCAGACTCTGGAAGTTTTGATAAAAGGACCTGGACCTGGTCGTGAGTCAGCAGTACGAGCACTTAATTCAATCGGACTTAAAATCACTAACATTACTGATGTAACCCCGATTCCACATAATGGGTGTCGCCCACCCAAGAAACGTCGGGTTTAATTCAGGAGCTTTATTATGGCACGTTATCTCGGACCAAAATGTAAACTTAGTCGACGTGAAGGCACAGACTTATTCTTAAAAAGTCGCGCCAGACCGATCGAATCAAAATGTCAAATTGACAAACTACCAGGTATCCAAGGCAGCCGTCCTAAAAGATTATCTGATTACGCATTACAATTACGTGAAAAACAAAAGTTACGTCGTATTTATTGCGTATTAGAAAAACAGTTTCGTAAGTATTATAAAGAAGCAGCACGTAGAAAAGGATCAACAGGTGAAAACTTGTTGCAGATACTAGAATGTCGTCTGGATAACGTTGTATATCGTATGGGCTTTAGCGCAACTCGTAATGAAGCGCGTCAATTGGTAAGCCATAAAGCTATCATGGTTAATGGTAAATCAGTGAACATCCCTTCATATAATGTGCAACCAAGTGACATGATATCTATTCGTGAAAAAAGTAAAAAACAATTACGTATTCAGAGTGCATTAGAAGTTGCAGAACAATACGGCTTGCCAGACTGGGTTGATGTGAATGCTAAAGGTATGGAGGGTGTATTTAAATCGGTTCCAGAAAGAAGCGAATTGCCATCTGAAATTAATGAACAACTCGTTGTAGAACTTTACTCCAAGTAATTAACGTAAGGATTATTACGCATGCCATCAACATTTTATGAATTGTTAAAGCCACGGTTAGTTGACGTAACTACCATCAGCAAGACTTCCTCGAAGATTACCATTGAACCTTTAGATAGAGGTTTTGGACATACTTTAGGAAATGCATTACGCCGTGTCTTGTTATCTTCAATGCAAGGTTGCGCAGTTGTCGAAGCAGAGATCGAAGGTGTACTACATGAATACACCACGATTGAAGGCGTTCAAGAAGATGTCATTGATGTTCTTCTTAATCTAAAAGGCCTTGCTATCATTATGCATGCAAAAGACGAAACTACGCTGACTCTGAAAAAGAGTGGCCCAGGAGTAGTTTATGCTAGTGATATCACGCTTGATCATGATGTTGAAATTGTAAACCCAGATCATGTTATTGCTAACCTGACTAAAGCAGGTGACTTGAATATTACTATGAAAGTTGTTCGTGGTCGTGGATACAAACCAGTTATTATTGGCGGTACCGATGAAGCTGAACAAACCATTGGTCAATTAAAACTGGATGCTTCATTTAGTCCTGTTACTCGTATTGCTTACGAAGTTCAGAGTGCTCGTGTAGAACAACGTACTAATCTGGATAAGTTGGTTATTGAAATAGAAACTAACGGAACGATTGACCCAGAAGATGCTGTTCGCGAAGCTGCGACAATTCTACGTTCTCAGTTTTCTGTATTTGTTGATTTAGAAGCTGAAGAAGCAATTGAAGCAAGTCAAAATAAAGAACCGGAAATAGACCCTGTTTTGTTACGTCCAGTTGATGACCTTGAATTAACAGTACGTTCTGCAAACTGTTTAAAAGCAGAAAGTATTTATTACATTGGTGATTTGATTCAACGTACCGAAGTTGAGTTGTTAAAAACTCCAAACTTAGGTAAAAAATCATTAACTGAAATAAAGGATGTTCTTGCATCAAGAGGCCTATCATTAGGAATGCGCCTGGAAAACTGGCCGCCAGCTGGACTTGAAGAAAGAGAAACTCCTGTTATTTCTGCACCTATATCATTTTAAGAGAGAAGAATAATGCGTCATCGTAAAAGTGGACGAAAACTGAACCGAAATAGTTCGCATCGTAAAGCGATGTTTCAAAATATGTCGGTATCATTAATGGAACATGAACTTATCCGTACGACTTTGCCTAAGGCAAAAGAATTGCGAAAAGTAGTAGAACCATTAATTACTCTGGCTAAAGAAGATAGCGTTTCAAAACGTCGTTTGGCATTTTCGCGTCTTCGTGACCGTAAAATTGTAACCAAACTTTTTGAAGAATTAGGTCCTCGTTACAAAGAGCGTCCAGGTGGTTATCTGCGTATATTGAAATGTGGTGTTCGCACCGGTGATAAAGCACCTATGGCATATGTAGAATTAGTAGGTCGTCCTGAAACAGCAGAAGCTGTAGAGGTACAAGAACAAGCATAAGAATATTAATAATAAAGCTTGTAACATTTAAAACCGGGTTTATCCCGGTTTTTCTTTTTGAGGCACGCCTTTTTCCTCACTGCTTCGTTGCAATGCTTTTTTAACTCCCTCATTTACTTTTGTAAACTCGGTCATTAAAAAATCATTGCGCCTCGCATTGAGAAAAAATTCGAAGCCTCAAATAGTACTTCGAAAAAAATCTACTCTTCAAAATCCTGCATTTTGCATAGAAATATTGCTTCAACATTTCTATCTAACCATTCGTCATTCCCGCGTGCTCTTGGCGGGAATCCAGTAAATAAATTATGCAAAACTGTTAATCACATTGAATAGATTGATATTTACTTCATTAAAACTAGACTACTAGACATGATATTTCTTTTCACAGATTATGGACTAGAAGGGCCGTATATAGGGCAGGTTGAAACGGTGTTGTATCAACTGGCACCAAATGTAAAAGTCATTAATCTAATGGCGGATGCACCGCGTAATAACCCTAAGGCTAGTGCTTATTTGCTTGCTTCATTAATACCTCAAATTCCGGTTGGTTCTATTATATTCAGTGTTGTTGATCCGGGTGTGGGTTCGGATGAGGATAAGCCTATTGCTATAAAAATAGATGGTCGTTGGTTTGTTGGTCCTGATAATGGTTTGTTTGATATTGTTGCTAAACAAGCAAAGGAAATATTAGTTTGGCAGATATCATGGAAGCCAGAAACTTTATCGAACAGTTTTCATGGTCGAGATCTATACGCACCTGTTTGTGCCATGTTGGAAAATAAAGAACAGATTCCCGGTGATAGAGTCGGTTGGATGGATAAACATCAATGGCCAGAGGATCTTAATGAAGTAATTTATATTGATCACTTTGGAAACTGTATGACGGGAATTCGTGCAGCTTATTTAGATAAAAAAACAATACTACGGATTAATAATCTAGTTATAGCAAATGCCGACACATTTTCCGATGTAAATGTGGGGAAATCCTTCTGGTATGAAAACTCAAATGGATTGGTAGAGATAGCGGTGAATCAGGGAAGTGTTTGTGACGATTTGAATTTAAAAATTGGGTCTGAAATTATTTATTAGTTTATGTAACTTTTAGCCATAAGAAATGGTCAATATATATCAATGACTTATAATTATTTATTAACAATGAGAGTATAAGCCTAGTAAATATGTATAATACGCGACTCTACCCGAAGCATTAGCTTTAAAAGCCGACATATTTTGTCGGATTTCCTGTTTACAGTGTTTGATAAGTAATCGCTCCTTATAAACATACTGTTTCTCCGGTAATTTTCTCATCATCATAAATATCGATTAGCATCCATAAGGATCTCTATGGCTACAGATAATGTAGAATCTCAAGAGTTACAACCGACCATTCTTTCCTATGTAAAAGATGTTCCGAATTTGTGCTCACTTTCCGGATTAGCCTGCACAATACTAGCTATTTACTTTAATATTTTGGGCGTTTACTACGCAGCGATGATTGGCATGATCTGGGCTGTCGCTTTTGACTGGGCAGATGGACTTATTGCACGAAGAATGAAAGGGAGGACGGGTAACGACCAAACTTTTGGTGGCCAACTTGATGTGTTAATAGACATTGTGAGCTACGGCGTCACTCCAGCTATTCTTCTGCTGAGTTTTGGAAAATTCGACCCACTATTTCTACCAGTCGCTTTTATAATGCTAGCTGCAAGTGCGATACGGTTGAGTTATTTTAGTACATACGGACTTTCTGGCGGTTCGAAATACACAGGGTTAGCTCTTGATAACAACAACATAATTCTCGTTTTTATATTTTTATTTGAAAGTATTTTTAGTGCAGGAACCTTTTCTGTCATTCTTTATGTCAGCGGTCTAGGGCTCGCGGCCTTGAATGTTTCTCAAATTAAGACACCGAAACTTTCTGGAAATCCAGTCAATGTATATCTTCTTGCTATTTATACTCTGGGGATGACCGCAGTCTATGGTTGGAAACTTTTATAGCGAGTAATGAGATTGAAAAAACAAAATAACGCAAATCACTTTAACAAAGGAGTTAAATAGCATAATGGTTGTATATACAGTCGGTACTTTTGATATGTTGCATGTAGGTCATTTAGCTTTACTGGAACGCTGTAGATCATTAGGCGCCGTCGTGGCTGTGGGTGTTGCTTCCGATAGTGTGGTGAAATCATATAAATTCAATGTACCGGTTATTCCCCTCGAACAACGAATAGATATGCTGAAGGCTTTACGCTGTGTTGATATTGTTCGTCCATACCATGAACTTGAATATGTCTCTGCTTGCAAGGAATTGGATGTCGATATTTTCGTAATTGGAGAAGATTGGGGTGACAAAGCCCATAATATCGATGTGGAGTATTACTTAAAGAGTAAAGGGAAGAGGATTGTTCAAGTTGATTATAACTCCCGAACTTCATCTACTAAGATAAAACAAAATGTTATAAAGCAACCTCTTAACGGCACGTATACAGTACAAGCTATCATACATTAGTCGTTGTTCATTTCATTACTTCGAATAAGCAAGAAATAGTTTGAAAAAGAAAACAATATTTATGTTTGCTAGATAATGTCCCCCTTGGGTCGTTATCTGCATCTATTGTTTAAGACTTTAGTTTTACCTTCAATAATTCATTAACCTGTTTCGGGTTAGCTTTCCCTTGAGACTGTTTCATTATTTGTCCGACGAAGTAGCCGATTAGCTTTCCTTGTTTTTCTTCTGGTGCAGCTTGGTATTGGGCGACTTGATCTGGACTATTGGCAATCACATCCTCGACTAACTTTTCTATAGCACCGGTGTCAGTAACTTGTTTTAAGCCTTTGCTTTCGATAATAGCATCGGCATCACCTTCAGCATTCCACATAGCTTCGAAGACTTGTTTGGCTATCTTCCCAGAGATGGTGTCGTCTTTAATACGTTTGACCATTCCACCTAACATTTCTGCGCTAACAGGGCTGTCGTTAATATCTTTGTTTGCCTTGTTTAATGATGCTGCAAGTTCACCGGTAATCCAGTTGCTGCTGAGTTTGCTTTCACCATTAGCGGCTTTTACACAAGTTTCAAAGTAATCTGCCATTTCTTTTTGTGCTGTTAAAACGCCACTGTCGTATTCAGATAAATTAAAATCATTTATGAAACGTTGTTTTTTTGCATCAGGGAGTTCAGGTAATTCACTTTTAATTTGTTCTATAAAACTAGCTTCGATATCTATTGGTAATAGATCTGGATCTGGGAAGTAGCGATAGTCGTTAGCTTCTTCTTTACTACGCATAGAACGGGTTTCATTTTTGTTTGCATCGTACAAACGTGTTTCTTGTAATACGCTTCCGCCTTCTTCAATTAGATCTATTTGTCTTTCAACTTCGATATTGATAGCTGTTTCTACAAAACGAAATGAGTTGATATTCTTTAGCTCAGCGCGAGTGCCGTATTCTTTTTGACCTTTAGGTCTGACTGAGACATTCGCATCACAACGAAATGATCCTTCTTGCATATTGCCATCACAAATTTCTAAGTAACGAACAATGGAATGAATCTTTTTCATATAAGCAACGGCTTCTTTGGCGTTACGCATATCGGGTTCGGATACGATTTCCAACAAGGGCGTACCAGCACGATTGAGATCAATACCGGTGTTGTCACCAAAACCATCGTGCATAGATTTCCCTGCATCTTCTTCAAGATGAGCACGTGTGACACCAACAGTTTTTGTTGTGCCGTCTTCTAATTCAATTTCAATATTACCTCTACTAACAATAGGGTGCTCGAATTGACTAATTTGATAGCCTTTGGGTAAGTCAGGGTAAAAATAATTTTTTCTGGCAAATACGGATCTTTCTGGAATTATTGCACCAATAGCGACACCAAATTTAACTGCCATCGACACGACTTCTTTATTAATAACAGGTAACACGCCGGGTAGACCCAGATCAACAGCACAGGCTTGAGTATTCGGTTCTGAGCCGTAAGTTGTTGATGCGCCAGAGAATATTTTACTTTTAGTGGCGAGTTGGGCGTGTATTTCTAGACCGATGACTGTTTCCCATTCCATTATTCAAAACCCTCTGGAATTTGTTGGTGGTGATCAGTTGCTTGTTGAAATTGATGGGCAATATTCAGTAATTTTGATTCCTCAAAATAATTACCAATGAGTTGCATACCTACGGGTAGTTTATTAACAAAACCAGCAGGCATTGATAAAGCCGGCAAGCCGGCAAGGTTTACCGAGACGGTATAAATATCCGACAAATACATGCTGACAGGATCATCCATCATTTCATTAAGTTTAAACGCAGTACCCGTTGCTGTTGGTCCGGCTATCACATCAACATCTTTAAATGAATTTTGAAAATCATCACGAATTAAACGTCTAATTTTTTGTGCTTGTAAATAATAGGCATCGTAGTAACCAGCAGAAAGAACATAAGCACCGATCATGATGCGTCGTTTTACTTCTTTGCCAAAACCTTCGCCGCGACTACGCGTATATAAATCGGAAAGATCTTTTGGTTCATCACAACGATAACCAAAACGAACACCATCAAAACGCGAAAGATTAGATGAACATTCTGCTGGCGCAACAACATAATATGCGGGGATCGATAATTCTGTATTCGGCAATTCTATTTCTTTACACGTTGCCCCCAGTTTTTCTAATTCTTTAATGCCGTCTTCAATAATCTTTGCAATGTTGCTATCAAGTCCTTCGCTAAAATATTCTTTTGGTAAACCTATCTTTAATCCTTCAATAGAATCATTTAATTTTTCTGTGTAGTCATCAATCGGCTGTTCGGCAGAAGTTGAATCGCGTTCATCAAAACCGGCAATAACATTCATCATTAATGCGGCATCTTCTGCGGTTTGTGTCATAGGCCCGCCTTGATCAAGACTTGATGCAAAGGCAATCATGCCATAGCGGGAAACCCTACCATACGTAGGTTTCAGACCGGTTATGCCGCATAGCGAAGCCGGTTGTCGTATTGAACCACCGGTATCTGTTCCGGTTGCAACGGGACTAAGACGCGCTGCAACAGCACTAGCAGAACCACCTGATGAACCACCGGGAACACGTTCACTATCCCAAGGGTTTTTTACTGGGCCATAAAAACTGGTTTCGTTTGTTGAGCCCATCGCAAACTCATCCATGTTGGTTTTACCTAAAGTAACAAAACCTGCTGCATTCATTTTTTCAATAACGGTTGCATCATAGGGGGCGATAAAGTTGTCCAACATTTTTGAACCGCACGATGTTTTTATACCATTGGTACAAAAAATATCTTTTTGTGCGACGGGTATTCCTGTTAATGAAGTGTGTTTATTTTCTGCTCGTTGTTTATCCGCTTGCTTTGCTTTTTCTAACGCTTCATCTTCATTTATAGTGATGAAGCAATTTAGTGATTCATTGAATTTTTTACATCGATCAAGATACAAGCGTGTTAATTCTTCACTGCTGATCTGTTTTGATTCAAGTGCGGCTGATAATTGTGCCAGTGTAGATTGGTGCATGATAATTTTTCTTGGAGAATAGGGTGAAAGTTATTCAATAACTTTTGGAACGAGGTAACAGCCTTCGTCAATGAGTGGCGCGTCTTTCTGAAAATGATCTCGTTGATTCGTTTCCGTTACTTCGTCTGTTCGTAAGCGAGCAGATAACTCCAGCGGATGCGCAATTGGAGAAATACCGTCGGTATTAACCGAATTCATACGTTCAACCAATTCTAGAATATTCGATAATTCATCACTGTAATCGGGAATATCCTGCTCATCGATTGCGAGTCTGGCTAACCAGGCAATTTTTTCTACTTCTGATTTATCGAGGGACATAAACTAGCCGTTGTTATTTGTTGAAAAAATAGGAATTTATCACATTCCTTTGCTTGCCCAAAGCCCCACCCATTGTTAAAGTTACACTTTTTAATCAAGGTGATCAGTAGGGCTGTTGAGGCACGCTATTGTATCGCGAATAAGATTATTGATGAATCCTGCGTCAGGCAAATTGCTAAAATTCCTTCCATACAGCACTCTGTCGTGACTATATCACAATGTTAATACTAACTAATTGGTTTAATGAATGTTTAAGAGAATAAGAGGCCTTTTTTCCAACGATTTATCCATTGATTTGGGTACAGCAAATACACTGATTTATGTACGCGGCAAGGGTATTGTTTTAAATGAACCCTCTGTTGTCGCTATTCGTAATGACAGAAACAAGATAAATGCCAAATCAATTTGCGCAGTCGGTACCGAAGCAAAAAGAATGCTGGGTAGAACGCCGGGGCACATTACCGCGATTCGCCCACTAAAAGATGGTGTCATTGCCGACTTCACCATAACCGAGAAAATGTTGCAGTACTTTATTCTTCATGCACATGGCTCTACGATATTTAAGCCGAGTCCACGGGTATTGGTTTGTGTCCCTTGTGGTTCAACACAGGTAGAACGCCGAGCCATTAGAGAGTCTGCTAGTGGTGCTGGCGCACGTACAGTACATTTGATTGAAGAACCGATGGCGGCAGCGATTGGTGCGGGTATGCCAGTAAGTGATGCACGCGGCTCTATGGTGTTGGATATTGGTGGTGGTACTACCGAAGTCGCAGTCATTTCATTAAACGGGATTGTTTATTCTGACTCTGTGCGCATAGGCGGTGACCGCTTTGATGAAGCGATAATAGCTTATGTACGTCGCAATTATGGCAGTTTGGTTGGTGATGCTACGGCAGAGCGAATTAAGCTCGAAATAGGCTGTGCTTACCCGGCTAATGAAGTCAAAGAAATGGAAGTGCGAGGTCGCAACCTTGCTGAAGGTATTCCTCGAAGTTTTACTTTAAATAGTAATGAAATCCTTGAAGCGTTGCAGGAACCGCTAGCGGGCATAGTCGGTGCGGTTAAAAATGCCTTGGAAAAAACACCACCGGAACTTGGTTCTGATGTTGCAGAGCGTGGTTTAGTTTTAACTGGTGGTGGTGCGTTGTTACAAGATTTAGATAGATTATTAATGGAAGAAACAGGATTGCCGGTCATTATTGCTGAAGATCCTCTGACCTGTGTTGCTAGAGGTGGTGGACGCTATCTGGAAATGATTGATGAATTTGGCACTGATATTCTTGCTGTGGAGTAAAGAGTAATTTTGAATTAAAGATTACAGAATAATCACTGAGGGCGAAGAGGTGATACATTAGTACCCTGTTTCTAAGAAGCTCTTCCGTCAACATTCGTTTTGGCGTATTTGTTGTTCTCTCAATTATGGTCATGTTTGTTGACCATAATCAAGGTCATTTAAAAATTATTCGTTCGGCTTTATCAACACTTGTTTATCCGCTGCAGTATATCGTCAACCTACCTGTCGAAGCTGCCGAATGGGTTTCGGTCTCACTGGCCACACATAATAATTTATTAGAAGAAAATGATCGGCTAAAACGCGATCACTTATTACTTAACTCTAAACTGCAGCGATACGAAATTCTCGAAAGCGAAAATCAACGCTTACGTAATTTACTGGAATCTTCTTTTCGTCTTAATGACCGAGTTCTTGTCGCTGAATTAGTTGCTGTTGAATTACAATCATTCCGACGGCAAATTGTTATTAATAAGGGGCAGCGTGAAGGTGCTTATGATGGCCAGCCTATAGTTGATGCCGCAGGTATCATGGGACAAGTTATTCATGTTGGCCCATTTTCAAGTACGGTATTATTAATTACCGATCCCAATCATGCTTTGCCAGTGCAGGTTAACCGAAATGGTCTACGTGCCATTGCCGTGGGCACAGGTCAAAGAAATAAACTGTTACTTGAGAACCTAACTAATAATGCGGATATACGTGTCGGTGATCTTATTATTTCATCTGGTCTTGGGCAACGATTTCCTTCGGGGTATCCAGTTGGTCAGATTGAAAAAGTTACCCGAGATCCAGGCGAAGTTTTTGCGAAGGTTCTCATTAAACCTAGTGCGCTATTGAGTCAGAGTCGAGAGGTATTAATGGTCTGGCCATACAAAAATATTAACGAAACAAAAAGTACAACTGGAAATGAAACTATAGGGGATAAAATAGAATGATCCCTATACAAGAACCTAATTATGGTAACGGCTTAATTGTCATGAGTTTTGTTGTGGCAGTCATGTTGATGGCATTACCTTTACCCGATTGGGCTGTTAATTGGAGACCAGCCTGGGTCGCGTTAGTTTTAATGTATTGGTGCATGGCTGTTCCTGATCGTGTTGGCATTGCCATTGGTTGGTTTCTTGGGCTTATTCTGGATGTACAACAAGGTACCTTGCTTGGCCAAAATGCTCTAGGTCTTGCTTTACTTGCATTTCTTACTATTAAATCTTATCAACGCATGCGAGTTTTTCCTCTTGCTCAGCAGGCAGTATTGATTTGTTTTTACCTCTTGTTCTATGAACTCATTATGTTGTGGATAATGGGCTATTCAGGAACGGGTAGTCGTGATTGGACTTATTGGATGCCTGCTATAACAAGTATGTTGTTGTGGCCATGGTTATTCATAATCTTAAGAGACTTACGTCGTAAGTATCATATTTCCTAAAATTAATATTGTAAGATATAACTATATAAAGTCATATGGCTCAGGAAACGATACTCAAAAACAGTGAACATGAATCTAGTTTGATAGCCAAACGTGTTTACATTTCTGGCTTGATCATTCTTCTTTTGGTATTGATGATTATTTCCAGAGTGTTTTATTTAACTGTACTGGAGTATGACCACTTTACGACTTTGTCGAAATCTAACCGTGTAAAAATAACACCTATCCCGCCTATTAGAGGACTTATTTATAGTCGTGACGGTATCTTGCTGGCAGAAAACAAACCTATTTTTAGTCTTGAAGTTATACCGGAACAAATTGATGACGTTGATGAGCTAATTAACCAGTTAAAAAAAATAATTAGTATTGAAGATAACGATATAAAACGTTTCAAAAAATCATTGAAGAAAAAAAGACGTTTTGAAAACGTTGCGTTACGTTTAAATTTAAATGAAGAAGAAGCTGCTTTGTTTGCAGTGAACCGTCATCGGTTTTCCGGTGTTGATGTTGTTGCTGGTTTAAACAGGTATTACCCTCTAGGTGAAGAATTAGTGCATTCCATCGGTTATGTTGCACGTATCGATGAAGATGATATGAAAAAACTTAATGCATCTAATTATAGTGGTACGACACATATCGGAAAATTGGGAATAGAAAAATCGTATGAATCTTTATTGCATGGTGATGTTGGTTATCAGCAAGTTGAAGTCAATGCTCAAGGCAGAGTGATTCGTGTTTTGGATCGAACCGCACCGAAACCGGGAGAAAACCTTCATCTAACTATCGATATTTCTTTACAACGAGTCGCGATAGAGGCTTTGAAAAATAAACGCGGAGCAATTGTTGCAATAGATCCGAGGAATGGAGATATCTTAACCTTTGTTAGCTCTCCAGGTTACGATCCAAATAAATTTGTAAATGGTATTGATACAAAGTCATATAAGGCATTGTTATCGTCTAAAGATAAACCATTAATCAATCGTGCTACACAAGGAAAATACCCGCCTGGTTCGACAATAAAACCTTTCATGGGCTTGCTTGCTTTGAACAATGGTGTGAGAAACTTAAATGATGAATCGTGGTGTCCGGGTTGGTTTTCGTTAAAAGGTCATGAACATCGTTATCGTGACTGGAAAAAACAAGGGCATGGTCATACAGATTTACATAAGGCGATAATACAGTCATGTGATGTCTTTTTTTATATTCTTGCCCATGAATTGGGAATTAATCGTATTCATCAAGGTCTATCGAAATTTGGTTTAGGTAAAAAAAGCGGTATCGATATCAGTGGTGAATCAAAAGCATTATTGCCTTCGAGAGAATGGAAGCGTAAAGCCTTAGGTCAAGCATGGTTTCCGGGAGAAACTCTAATTATAGGTATCGGTCAAGGCTATGCTTTAACAACTCCGATACAGTTAGCAAAGGCAACCGCTTCATTAGCGAGTCGAGGAAATGTTGTTGTTCCTCGCTTGGTTTTTAGTACAAGTAGTTCAATTACTAATGAAAAAAAAGAATTGCCGATAAAAACTGAAGATAAAATTATTATGAATAATGAACGTTATTGGGGTGACATTATTCAATCAATGCGGGATGTCGTGCATGGCGTCAGTGGTACGGCTTGGCGTAGTGGTTTAAATGCCAAGTATGAATTTGCCGGTAAAACCGGTACTGCTCAGGTAATAGGGATAGCTCAGGACAAAGAATATAATAAAGATGAGATTTCTGAAGAATTTCAGGATCATGCTTTGTTTATTGCCTTTGCCCCAGTAGAGTCACCGGAAATTGCTGTTGCTATTATAGTTGAGAATGGCGGTGGTGGTTCGAAAACGGCTGCACCTATTGCCCGTAAAATGTTTGACAATTTTATGAACAAAATTTTAGTAAACAAAGGATAAGTATCTTGGAACAGCAGAGTCTAGGACAACGTTTACATATAGATTTTCCTCTATTGTTCGCTATTTTTGTCTTATGTTTGATTGGTTTGCTTGTGCTCTATAGTGCGGGCGGACAGGATATTCAGTTAGTTTATCGTCAAGCTGTAAAATTGCTTATTGCTTTTGTCGGTATGATTATGATTGCGCAATTATCTCCGGCGATACTTGAACGTTGGTCTATCTGGTTATTTATTTTTGGTATTATTTTATTAGTGTTAGTTATTTTTTATGGGGATGTCGGTAAAGGCGCGCAGCGTTGGTTAGATTTGAAAGTTTTTCGTTTTCAACCCTCTGAAATAATGAAGCTTACTGTACCGATGATGATTGCTTCTTATCTTGCTGATAAATCGTTGCCGCCGAAATTTTCGTGGGTATTAATGACCTGTGTGTTGATACTTATCCCCGTCCTATTAATTGCTAAACAACCTGATTTGGGTACGGCTCTATTGGTCGCGACAGCTGGTTTTTCTGTGCTTTTTATTGCCGGAATTTCCTGGCGCTTATTAATGTCTATGGGCGTGTTAGCTGCAGCATGTGCGCCGATCCTCTGGTATGTTATGCATGATTATCAAAAGCGACGCGTGTTAACTTTGTTGAACCCTGAGGAGGATCCTTTAGGGGCGGGTTATCACATCATTCAGTCAAAGATTGCTATTGGTTCGGGTGGTTTTTATGGCAAGGGTTGGTTAAAAGGTACGCAATCACACCTTGAATTTTTACCTGAACGTTCGACAGATTTCATCTTTGCTGTATTTTGCGAGGAATTTGGAATGTTAGGTGTCTTGTTATTATTATGTGTTTACCTGTTTATCATTTCACGTGGACTGTTTATCGCTATTAACGCCCAGAACACCTACGGACGCTTATTAGCTAGTAGCCTGACTTTAACCTTTTTTGTCTATGTTTTTGTCAATATAGGAATGGTCACCGGACAGCTTCCTGTAGTTGGGGTACCGTTACCCTTAATCAGCCATGGTGGAACTTCTATGGTAACATTGATGCTAGGTTTCGGTATTATAATGTCCGTACACACTCATAGGCGTTTTCTCTCATTTTAATTACACATGTTTAAATTAAATATTTTTTCTACTTTACTAATTTGTCTGATTGCTACGGCGCAGCAGAATGTTCTGGCAAAAACTGAAATTTCAGTTTCACAGGATGAATTCATTGCGCAAATGGCGAAGCGGCATAATTTTGATGCGACAAATTTAAGCAAAGTATTAAAGCAAACTATAGTTTCTCAAACGATACTTGATGCGATTTCAAGACCGGCAGAGAAGAAATTAACATGGTATAAATACCGAAAAATATTTATACAGAAAAAGAGAATTAATCAGGGTGTTGCATTCATGAAAAAGAATGCCGCCACGCTTAAACAAGCAGAAGAAAAATTTGGTGTCCCCGCTGAAATTATCACTGCGATTATTGGGGTTGAAACATTCTATGGTCGTATAACGGGTAGTTATCGTGTTGTTGATGCACTTAATACGCTTGCTTTTCATTATCCAAAACGCGCAGATTTTTTTCGTGCCGAATTTGAACAATTCTTATTGCTCGCACGCGAACAAGGTTTTGATCCCTTATCATTAAAAGGTTCTTATGCTGGGGCAATGGGTATGCCGCAATTTATATCAAGCAGCTACCGTCATTATGCTATTGATTTTGACGGGGACGACGTTATTGATATATGGGGTAATCCTACGGATGCTATTGGCAGTGTCGCTAATTATTTTTCAGAGCATGGTTGGAAAAAGGGTAAGTCTATCGTTGCCGAGGTAACAGTTGAAGGTACTAAGTATAGACGGGCATTAGAAGGTGGTTTGCAACCGGATATAAATGAAACTGATCTGGGTGCTTTAGGAATTAAATCAGATTCAATATTTGAAAAAAATGAAAAGTTAAAGTTATTTGAATATGATCTGGAAAAGAAAAATGAATACTGGCTGGCGCATAAAAACTTTTACGTGATTACTCGTTATAACCATAGTGCTCTATATGCAATGGCCGTATATCAATTAGCTATGGAAATTAAACGGCGTGCTAATCAATCTGCAGAAGTTATTGCACAGTAAGCATGTATTCTTCCATTAATATAGAAAAAACAATCGTGCAAAAACAATTATTGTTTTTGTCTTTATTTGTATATCTCTTACTATCTGCATGCGCAGAACATCGAGTCGTTCCCACTTCTGGCGATGCGGCACCGAATAAACATGTTGATGTATCCAAGGTTCCGAATGCAATACCAAAAAATGAACCAAAGAGTCGTTATGGTAATCCAGAATCATATGTTGTTTTTAGTAAGCGATATTATGTTATGGAAAATAGAAGTGGGTTTGTAGAGAAAGGCATCGCGTCATGGTACGGCACCAAATTTCATGGACGACGTACATCGAGCGGAGAAACTTATGACATGCATGCTATGACAGCGGCACATAAGAATTTACCATTACCAAGTTATGTCCAGGTAACAAATCTCAATAATGGTAAGCAGGTTATAGTGAAGGTAAATGATCGGGGGCCATTTCATGAAAATAGAATTATTGATCTTTCTTATACGGCAGCCATCAAGCTTGATATCGTAAAAAATGGAACTGGCTTGGTTGAGATTAGGGTAATAGAACCCGGCCAATCAATAGTGACTAGTTCAGGTGTAGGTGCTCCTGTTAGCGGCTCTTCTGTAGAGAATACTATTGATAAGACCGGGTTTTATATTCAAGTAGGATCGTTTGGTCAATTAGCTAATGCAGAAAAATTACAGAAAAAATTAAATCCTTTGGGTGAGGGTTTACTTAATATTAGTCAGGCTACTGTCGCTAATGAAACTTTATATAGAGTGAGAATTGGACCGATAACAGATATTGATCATTCGGACTCAATTATTTCTAAACTGGAAAATTATGGTGTATCTGAGCACCGCATTGTCATTAAATAAAATTATTATAAAAATTATGACTACTAGATTAAGCAAATTTATATTTATATTTATATTTTTTTCTATTAACAGTCAGTCGCTCTTAGCTGAGTCATTGATAGTGCCAGCGGCGCCAAAAATAAAAGCATCATCATATTTGGTGATGGATTTTAATAGTGGAAAGTTACTGGTAGAAGAGAATAGTGAACTAAAATTACCGCCAGCCAGTTTAACTAAAATGATGACGGTTTATGTGGTTTCGAGTGAATTAGTTAACGGAAAAATAACTCTCGATGATGAAGTCTTGGTTAGTGAAAAAGCCTGGCGTACCCAGGGTTCAAGAATGTTTATTGAAGTTGGCAAAAAAGTGAAACTTAATGACCTATTACACGGTGTCATTATTCAATCAGGCAATGATGCTAGCGTTGCACTGGCTGAATATGTGTCTGGAACAGAAGATGTTTTTGCTGATCTTATGAATAAGCATGCACAACGCTTAGGCATGCATGACACACATTTTGTAAATAGCACCGGATTACCGGATGAAAACCATTATACGACTGCTCGTGATTTAGCTAAATTGGCACAAGCAATGATTAAAGATTTTCCTGAAGAATATAAACTTTATAAAGTTAAAGAATTTACTTTTAATAAGATTAAACAACATAACCGTAATAAATTACTTTGGCGCGACCATAGTGTCGATGGAATAAAGACCGGGCATACAGAAGAAGCGGGGTACTGTTTGGTTGCTTCGGCAGTTAAAAATGGTATGAGGCTTATTTCAGTTGTCATGGGGACAGATGGTGTCAATGCCAGAGCTAAAGCCAGTCAGGTATTATTAAGCTATGGTTATCGATTTTTTGAAACGCATAAGCTTTATAGTGCTGGTGAGTTAATTACTAGTGTGAAAATCTGGAAGGCAGATGTTGATGTTCTAAACCTCGGAATTAAAAATGATATTTACGTGACAGTTGCCCGCGGTCAATATGATAAGTTAGAACCAGTGGTTGAGCTTGATCAACAAGTGATTGCTCCAATAAATGAAGGAGAGCAGAAAGGAACTTTAAATGTCACGTTGTTGGGTGAGAATGTATTTTCTGTCCCGTTGTTGGCGCTAGAAACAATTTCCGAGGGAAGTATTGTCAATAGATTAAAAGATGAAGTTCGTCTTTTATTTGAATAGTCTTACATTATGACAACAGTATATATAAATGGTGACTTTAAACCCCTTTCCGAAGCGTCAGTCAATGTACTTGATCGAGGTTTTACATTTGGTGATGGTGTCTATGAAGTTATTCCTGTTTTCAATCGTAAAATATTTCGCTTTGATGAACATATTCAACGCCTTGAAAATAGTTTAAAAGCACTTTATATGGATAATCCTTTAACAAAGGATCAGTGGCTGAATATATTTAATCAATTAGTAGATGCTTCAGAAGCGTTAGACCAATCGATATATTTGCAGATTACTCGAGGTGTGACTGAACGCGATCACGATATATCATTGGCGGACAGTCCAACCGTATTTTCTATGAGTCGTCCTATAGTGAAAAAAGATTTGTCTTCAGGGATAAAGGTGATTACTCACGAAGATATACGTTGGCAATATTGTGATATTAAAGCTATTACTTTACTACCTAGTGTCATACTCAGGCATAAGGCTAAAGAGCAAGGGGCAAAAGAAGCCATCTTGATCCGAGATGGTTATATTACTGAAGGTGCAGCTAGTAATGTCTTTATAATTAAAGGTGATACTGTGTTTACACCCCCTAAAAATAGACACGTCTTATCAGGTATCACACGAGATCTACTGATTGAGATTCTTTCCACGAATAATATTAACTGTCTTGAAACTCCGGTTGAACCTGAACAATTATTTGATGCTGATGAAATTTGGATTACGAGCTCTACCTGGGAAATAGTACCTGTTATTGACTTGGATAATAAACCTGTGGGACAGGGTTTTACGGGACCAATGTGGGAAAAGGCAAATCATTTTTATCAAGAATTTAAAAAGCAATATAATAATTAATTATGGAAATTTACAAAGCCTTTAGCATCGAAGCGGCTCACCGATTACCAAATTTACCTGATGATCATAAATGCAGTCGTTTGCATGGCCATTCATTCATGATTGAAGTACATGTTTCCGGCGATGTAGATGAAACAACGGGATGGGTAATGGACTTCGCTGATATAAGTAAGGCATTCAAACCTGTATTTGAGAGTCTTGATCATTATTATCTAAATGATATTGATGGTTTGGAAAATCCGACTAGTGAAGTTCTCGCTATGTGGATCTGGAAAAAACTTAAACCTTCAGTTCCGTTATTATCTTCTATTGTTGTTAAGGAAACGTGTACAGCAGGTTGTATCTATACTGGCTAAAGGTTAGTTACAGAAGAAGACACTAATGTTTTATGCCCACACCTTTATTCAAAAGGTGTAAAGAAACTGTAAATAGTACACATGTAAATAGTGTCAGTATTAAAAATGCAGTTGTGATATTTATATCTGATTCTCCGAGCATACCGTAACGGAATGCATTGACCATATATAAAATAGGATTAAATGAAGATACTGTTTGCCAGAATTCTGGCAGCATGTCGATTGAATAAAATACTCCACCTAGGTAAATCAATGGCGTTAATACAAATGTTGGGATGATGGAAATATCATCAAACTTTTTTGCGAAAATAGCATTAATTAAACCGGCTAGTGAAAAAACAACCGATGTCATAAAGACAACGGCAATGGTTATGCCAAGGTTGTGGATATTTAATTCAGTAAAGAAAAGAGCAACTAGTGTTACAACAGCACCAACCATAAAGCCTCTGACAATGCCGCCAGTGATAAAACCAATTAGAATGATACTATTGGGAATGGGTGCAACTAGCATCTCTTCAATGTGATGCTGAAATTTAGCCCCAAAAAAAGAAGAAACTACGTTGGCGTAGGAATTATTAATGATAGACATCATAATGATTCCCGGAGCAATATAATCTATATAACTAAAGCCATTCATCATACCTATCCGCGGGCCTATCAAACTACCGAATATTACAAAGTACAGTGTCATGCTAATTGCTGGCGGGAGTATGGTTTGCACCCAAATACGTGTAAACCGAGAAATTTCTTTTCTTACAATTGTATATAATGCAATTAGTGTCGATTGTGTATACATGCTTGTTTAATCTTCTTTGCTGTTACTGTCTAGTAAATCAAGAAACAGCTCTTCCAGACGATTAGATTTATTTCGCATACTGCATACATTGATATTATAGGTAGAAAAAAGTTTGAAGAGATCGTTTATGCTTTTCTCTCGCTCAATTTCAACCTCCATGGTTAAAGGATCAATTAATTTTGCATCAAAGCCATTTAGCTCAGGCAAGGACTCAATTGGACTAATTAGATCAATAATAAATGTTTCTTTATTGAGATTAGATAATAGTATTTTCATCGATGTATTTTCGATGATTTTGCCCTGATCAATAATAGCGATGTTTTTACAAAGCATTTCTGCTTCTTCTAGATAATGAGTGGTTAATACAATCGTTACTCCTTGTTGGTTAATCTCAACAAGAAAATCCCACATAGATCGTCTTAGTTCAACATCAACCCCTGCTGTAGGCTCATCCAGGATTAGCATCTTGGGTTCATGGATTAAAGCTCTGGCTATCATGAGACGGCGCTTCATGCCGCCGGATAGCTGTCTCGAAGGTTCATGACATTTTTCCGTAAGGCCGAGTTTATCAAGATATTTTTTCGCTCGTTGCAAAGCGATACTGCGTTTAATTCCATAGTAGCCACCTTGATTTACAACGATATCCAGAGGTGTTTCAAATTGTGAAAAATTAATTTCTTGCGGGACGATACCAATGCACGCTTTGGCAGCCTCATTTTCTGAATCAATGTCATGACCAAATACTTTAATTGAGCCAGATGTTTTATTTACAAGACCACAAATAATTCCAATGGTAGTTGATTTTCCTGCACCGTTAGGACCGAGTAGGGCAAAGAAATCACCCTGGCTAACTTTGAGGTCAACATTCTTTAAAGCAGTAAGTTTATTTGGATATACTTTATTTAAATTATTTATTTCTAATGCTGACATGATGAAAGAACAGAGTAATTAAAACCAATGTAGTTGGACACCCTTATCATTATAAATTGAATTGTTCCTGCCTGAAACAATAAGCATGGAATAGAGAAGAATAACAGACAGGGAAAGAGTTTAATTAGGTTAATGTGAGTTTTTTATCAGCTAACTTTGAAGTTTTTGTGATTCACCTACTTTCGTCAATGCTTCGGCTAAAACACTATCTCGTTTAAGAGCCAACTTGAAATAGTCTTTGGCAATTTTTATTAATCTAGTTTCATTATCTGTTCTAGCATAGGCGTTTCTTTCACTATTATTACCTTCCATTAACGCTTGTTCTCCGAAGTATTCTCCGGGCTTTAGTCGGGCAAGAATGTTAATTTTGCCATCTTCATCGATAATGAATACTTCAACGATTCCATCAAGAATCACATATAAGTGTTCACCATGCTCTGATTCTTTTACAATAAAATCACCTGGTCCAACGGTAATAACTTCGGTCCAGTTACGGTAAGAATCTAGTTCAAAACTGGCCAAAGATTGGAAAAGTCGTAAATTTCCAAGCATGTCACGCACTTCTTGTTCTTCCGTTTTAAACTTGGGAACCATCGTCACATCTTCTGATTCATCAATACCATCGATGTGTAATAAAACGTGTTTTTTATCAATTCGAAAAAGTTTGCTCGGGTGCATTGCACGTACGCTGGCATTTCTTCTGCCATCGCTACCGGGAAGCAAGGATTGCTCACCAAAAAAATCACCGGCACGTAAAGTCGCTATTGATATTTCGCGACTTCCACCACCACTTCTGATTGATACATCCACCGTGCCTTCCAATATGATGTACATACAATCGCCAATTTCTTCTTCACGAATAATACCTTGCTTCATCTCGTATTCTTCATAACCATTGTCAGGAGAATTAATGATTTCCTGTAATTCAGCATCACTGAGATTAGAGAAAATAGGGACTTTACCGAGGTGGCTGGGATTAATGTTATTCACTGTCATTTTAATTCCTGTTTATTATCACCTGTTTGATGGGTGCTTTATCCATTTTCAAATTTAATATCAGGCTTATGCCTATATCAATCATAGTAAAAAATTAGTGCTGCGAATCAAAACGCAAGTAGTCGAATCTGTTACTTGTATCACATGTTTTTAAAGATTGATTCACGAATAGAGAACTGTGTCACATAGTATATAAATCCAGGCTGAATTAATTATTCTTTAATCTCTTTTCACTACTTTCACCTGATTAGGCTCTTTTTTTGCTGCTTTTTTCTTTGACGCTTTCTTTTTGCTTATTTTTTTTCCATCTACTCCAGGCCAGGGGCTGAAAGGGAAAGGGCGTTCTTCGGATTTAAAAGTGATATAGGATAATATTTGAGAAACATATTTATTTAAAGAATCGCTAAAGTCGAGTAGTTGCTCATTCAAATCGGTAGTAATGAGTTTCATAAGGAATTGAAAAATAACAACTAACCAGATTAGGGTAAAAAGAAAATAAAATATGACTCCAAACACCAATATAAATAGGCCCCGTGTCCATACATCAATATTCTTGGCGTTTTCTTTAATGTCCATAATCCAGGTTCTCCAATAATAAGTTTATAGGTAAATAGTTGACCTATTTTGATAAAATTGCAATGACAAAATATTCCATTATGAATTTTTCTTCGTCGAAAACGCTATCGTAAATAAACTCTTTGTTTTTCAATGATATAGCTATCATTGGCATGATCATCGCTTGATGATGTAGTGAGGTTTGAGTTTCATGCTAGGTAAGATGCAAATTGTCTCGATAGTATTGAGTTTTGACGGACTTTAAACGTGCTTTGTCTCGTTTAGATGACGGAATGTATGCTAGTCTTTCAGTCAGAATATGGATAAGAAAATGAAAAATACGCAAGAAATTGATGAAGATACAATCATAGAGTTTCCATGTCAGTTTCCCATTAAAGCGATGGGGATAGCAGAGGATGATTTTGATATTCTGGTGGTTGGTATTATCCGAAAACACGTTGCTGACTTATCTGAAAATGCGGTAAAAAGTCGTCTTAGTAAGGAAGGTAAGTACATTTCTATTACAGTACATGTGGAAGCAGAGAGTAAGCAGCAGTTGGATAATATTTATCTCGAACTGACTGCTCACGAAAGGGTGTTGTGGGCGTTGTGAGTATTGGGGTAATCGATCTTGGTATTCAGGATTACGAAGAAACCTATCGGGCCATGCGTGAATTTAATGAACAGCGTGATGCCAGTACCGAAGACCAAATATGGTTGCTTGAACATAAGCCTGTTTATACTTTAGGTCTTACGGACAAAACAGAGCACCTATTAAATACGGCCGATATTCCAGTCATAAAAACAGATAGAGGTGGTCAGGTAACTTATCATGGACCCGGTCAACTAATTGCTTATTTGCTAATCGATTTAAAACGACGGCCTTACGCTATTAAAAAGCTGGTTTCATTAATGGAGTCCGCCGTTATTGAATACCTTCATGATTGTGGAATAAAGTCAGAACGAAAGTCAGGAGCGCCGGGTGTTTATGTCGGCGGTGAAAAAATTGCTGCTTTAGGCGTGCGAGTAAAAAAAGGCTGTACCTATCATGGTTTGGCATTAAATATAGATATGGATCTCAAGCCTTTTACAGGAATTAATCCCTGTGGTTATGAAGGCCTTATTTGTACGCAGCTAATAAATTATAAAAAAGATATGTCAGTTACTAAAGTTAAAAAAAGTTTTTCAACGTATCTAGTCAAACATCTGGACCAGTCAGATAATGTTTTATCTGACGTCGCATAGTAAAGTTGCTAATAAATAAGGATAGTTATGTATCAGGATAATATTCATAAGCAGCCCGATCAGGATAAACGTGGTAAATTAAAAACAAATAAAATCCCGATTAAAGTCATCCCCATCGAAGGTAAGCTAGCAAGAAAACCAAAATGGATTAAAGCCAAAGCTCCGACCGATGAAAGCGTATTAAATCTTAAAAAAGTAATACGCGAACATAAGTTACATACCGTTTGCGAAGAAGCCTCTTGTCCTAATATAGGCGAGTGTTTCAGTCACGGCACGGCGACTTTTATGATCATGGGGGATATCTGTACACGTCGTTGTCCTTTCTGTGATGTTGCTCATGGCAAACCTCAAATGCTAGATCCAGAAGAACCAGCGAATCTGGCGCATGCGATTAAGATCATGAATTTAAAATACGTTGTCATCACTTCTGTTGATCGGGATGATCAACTAGACCGGGGTGCAGGACATTTTGTCGCCTGCATAGAAAAAGTAAGAGAAGAATGCCCGACAACACGTATTGAAATATTAGTTCCTGATTTTCGTTCAAAAATTGATATTGCACTCGATATATTAAAAAAAGCACCGCCGGATGTGTTTAATCATAATCTTGAATCAATACCACGCTTGTATGAAAAAATCAGACCGGGCGCCAATTATCAGGCGTCATTAACGTTAATTAAAAAATTCAAACAACATAATAAGTCAGTCGCGACGAAATCAGGTTTAATGTTAGGTCTTGGAGAAGAAATAGATGAAGTTAAGCTGGTACTAGAAGATTTAAAAAATAATGGTTGCGATATGGTCACTATAGGTCAGTACCTACAACCTAGTCGTTATCATTTGCCCGTAGAACGATTCGTTCATCCCGATGAATTCAGTGAGTTAGGAAAATTCGCTGAAAGTTTGGGTTTTATGAATGTTGCCAGTGCGCCGATGGTACGTTCTTCTTATCATGCAGATTTGCAGGCATCAGGAAAAACGAT